>ERZ1027125.81-NODE-81-length-56799-cov-5.632419_pt1 | contig 56799 bp, 49 predicted proteins | sample MGYA00519249_ERZ1027125 | MGnify/ENA primary metagenome ERZ1027125 (study PRJEB26926, sample SAMN06164580) | human gut metagenome | biome: ENVO:00009003; feature: ENVO:2100002; material: ENVO:00002003 | host: Homo sapiens | place: USA | collected 2012 ... | reverse complement strand
CTTTTACTTTTGTTTGACCTGTACCCGAGTTTGTCCCCTTTGGGTACAAACTCCCCTAGGTTATTGCTCCCCCAACTAACTCTTGAACCTTTATGCTAGTCTGGCGAACGAAACTCGTCGTTAAAAAGCTTTGCAATACACGAGTATTACTGCGGCTTTTTGCCTAGATTTTCGTTCGTCATCCGTCGCATAAAAATTCAATAGTTGATTGGGGGAGCAATATCAAGCGCTGTCTTTTCATCAAAGGTTTTTGTAATACCGCTTATGATAATTGATTTTTCCATTACCGCTCCTCCTTGAAACGCTTTAATGCTTCTTCAAGCTTTTGGTTCTCATGCTTTTCGGCGAGAACTGAAATAAAGGTGCTTATTCCGACACTTAACATAAAGCACATTAAGAACATTACCCAAGCTCCGGCTTCCATTACAGGAAACCAACCGAAGGCAAAGATACAGCCGATAATTATACCAAGGGCGCCGGCAAACATTGTAATAATTCTTACGGCGAGGAGCATTTTCTTGATTATCAGATCTGTCATAAATACAAAACGAAGCACTGTAATAAGCGCTATCGCTGTAAAAAATTCAAACATTGTCGAAACGGCTATGCCATCACTCCCAAGAGAAAAAATTGTTGAAACTTCCTTTCCGTTTTCTCCGAAAAGCATACAGAATATGCTTATAAGAAAAATCGTTATTCCGTAAATCATAAACACCTGTGAAAGATATCCGAGAATTCCTGTTTTCTTTTCCATTTACTTTACCCCCAATCTGCGTTTCAATTGATCGGAATACTGCCTTGATACGATCAACTGCTCACCATTTTCAAGAGTCAGCCTTATCTTGCGGTCAAACTCTGCTTTAAGAGAACGTATGAATTTCAGATGTACAAGACAGGATTTGCTCACGCGAAGGAAACCGCCCTGACAAAGCTGTTCTTCTATTTCATACAGCTTCAGCCTTGACTCAAAGCAGTCCTTTTCAGTGTAGACAAAGGTCTTTTTGTCCACCGATTCGATAAAAACGATTTTCGATGCGTCAAGTATATAGGATTCGCCATATTTTTCCGCTGTTATCTGTTGATCAAGAATACGAAGAGCAGCGATCATCTTTTCTATCTCAGGCGTAAGACTTCTGCTGTTTATGACAATTTCCGTGTCGGAAATATTTTCGTTTATGTTGATCGAAATTTTCACCGTATCACCTCTATGAAACTATGTTAGCATAAAACCGATCTTTTTTCAATAGGTTTTGACGTAACCTGCCATTTTGGACAACTGAGTTGCCGTTATGCAAGCCTTTTTGCGAAAAGTCTTGGCCCAAAAGCTGGTTATTGACAGGGACTTTTACTTTTGTGGAATTATAATACACCTCCCCAATACAGAAGTGTGAATACGCACATATTCAACAAAGTAAAAGCTCCTGCCAACCGTGCAGGCGATTACTTTGATAGGATTTTTACTTGTCTGAACTTCGTTCAGACCGTTTAGCCTGCACTAAGAGTTGTTCCCTTGCGTGAACAACTCCCAAACGTTGATTAAACCATATTCTAAACAAAGTAAAAGCTCCTGCCAAGGCTGATGGTACTGCGTCGCCCGACAAAGTAAAAGCCGCGGACAGTTAGTCCGTCGTCTATACAAAAGTATGGCGTGAATATAAAAAAAGACTTGATTTTTGTCGTAAATAAGTGTATAATAAATGATATATAAAGCGACTTGTGATTGAATATTTAAGGAGGGTGAATAACATAAAATGGACAGAGAAAATAAAAACATATATGATTCCGACAGCTCTAAGGAGCAGTCTAAGGCCGATATAGCGCGCATGATCGCAGGCAATATCTCGTCGAACGCCGCAGAAGATATACGCTACCGCGACAATGCCAGACGCCGATCCAATGTGCATACTGAATTTGCCGCCGAGCGCGCGCCTGTGAATAATCCTTATCTTGCGGCGGACACACGCAGCGGAGGTCCGAACGGCACAGAGAGAAGAAGTAATTCCCGTTCGGGAGGTCCGTACGATCTGTATAACTACGGGAAACCTGCCGATACAAGAAAAAAGAAAAACAATACCAAGGGTAAAAAGGCGGCAGGCGCTTCCGGAAAGAAAAAGCTCACGAAGGCGCAGAAAAAGAAAAAACATATGCGCCGGGTACTTGCCGGCTCGGTCGTTATCGTGCTTATATTGGTCGGAGCAGGAGTAGGCGGAGTGGCATGGTACTCTCACGGAAAGAGCCGATATGACGGCGTATTTCTTGACAATACTTATATAAACGGAACAGACGTAAGCAGAAAAACGCCGAAACAGGCTGTTGAGCTTGTAACTCAGGACTCGGATATTCCCGACATTATTAACCTAATGAAACCCGACGGAGAAGACGTAAGGATAAGAATGTCCGACGTCGGGATGAAGAGCAATATAAAAGAGGAAGTCGAGGACGCTTTCAAGCAGCAGAACCACAACGATTGGTTTACCGCACGCAGTGAAAAAAGCGAATATAATTTTAAGGTCGATTTCGATTTTGACAGGGATGAGTTCAACAAACAGATAAGACGCAAGATCATAGAGGGTCAGACCGCCGCTGAGCCGCAGGACGCATATATCGAACGCACCTCCGACGGCTTTGAGATAGTGCCGGAGGTCGTGGGAACTGAGATCGACGAGGATAAGATACAGTCGCTTTACGACTATATAGACGGATTTCTTGACAGAGGAGAGTACTCTATAGATCTGTCAAGCTGCAACTGCTATAAGCTGCCTAAGGTGACGGCTCTGGATCTTAAAGAACAGCTGGTCCAGCTGGATTCGCTTTACGACGTGGAGTTCACCTTTGATTTCGGATACGCTAAGGAAAAGCTGGAGGGCAGCGAGGTCATAGACTGGATAACCTTTGAAAACGATGACGCCTCTAAGGGCTACACAGTAGACGAGGATAAGGCTATGGCTTTTGTTGAAAAAATGGCTGATAAATACGATACTTTCGGCAAGGACAGAACATTTAAAGCGACGAAGAGGGGTACTATTACCGTAGAGCAGGGCGAGGGAGATTACGGCTGGTGGATAGATCAGAAAAAAACCTGCGCACTGCTCGTCGATCTGATAAAAGACGGTATTTCGGCTGAAACTGAGCCTTATTATTATGTCAATCCCGATTCGCAGTACGAGTATACCTGCAATCCTGATGTTCGCACTGCTGACGATGATATAGGAAATACTTACTGCGAGGTCGATCTGAAAAATCAGCATTTCTGGTATTATGAGGACGGAAAGCTCGAATATGAATGCGACATAGTATCGGGAAAGCCTACTGCTGCGAGAAATACTCCCGGAGGAGTATATAAGCTGTGGTATAAGGAGCTTAACAAGACCCTGAGAGGCTCTACCTCGGACGGAGAAACATGGGAAACTCCCGTAACCTACTGGAATAATATCTCGACATTCGGCGTAGGTCTGCACGACGCTAACTGGCATCCGTATTTCGGCGGAACACGGTATGTTAATTACGGCTCACACGGCTGTGTTAATATGCCTGTAGACGCGGCGAAATATGTTTATGACAATATTGAGATCGGTACTCCCGTTGTTATGTACTGGTGAAAATTACTTTAGGAAAGCTTTGGATGAGGACGGCGTCTGCCGTCCTTTATCGTTAACTTTAATATTTTTATATGAATCTTTGCTATGAAAAGTCGTATTTATAATTTTATATTGCAAATGGAACAAAAACTCATATTGATATTAGGCGATTTTATTGAATTTTTATAAAACTATTGACAATCGTCTTATATTGTGATATGATATTATCAAAACATATGAATGTGATTTTTTTATACTAAAAGGTGAATGTAATATGACAGATTTTTATTATCCCGTATTGGGCGACGAGGTCAATCTGCCTATGTATATACTCGGAATAGGCGCTCGTGACAGAGAATTTCATTTTATCCGAGAGGACGGCTATATCAATCATCAGATAATCTATTGCGTAAGGGGAAGCGGCGTGCTGCTGCTCGGCGGTGAGAAATATCAGATAAACGCAGGAGACGCATTTTACTTGCCGCCCAAAGTGCCTCATGAATATTACCCTGACGACGACGTGTGGGAAACTCACTGGATAACTTTCGACGGCAGGGAGATACAGTCTGTTCTGAATTTTATCAAGCTTGAAAAAGCGAGAGTATTTCATATATACGATTTGAATTCTCTCGACGCTATTTTCAAAAAGATGCTTTACCTTATGAGGACTAATTACTACTACAGCGGTCAGCAGTGTTCCGCGCATCTGTACCAGTTTTTTATCGAGCTTAACCGTGTGGTAAATTTACAGAACGGCTCTCAGGACGGGGCAAAGCTTAACCAGCTTCAGCCTGTGATAGAATATATCAATAAGAATTATCAGAAGGATATCACGCTTACGGAGCTTTCCGAGCTTATAGATCTGTCGCCGCAGTATTTGTGCAGGCTTTTTAAGGAGTGTCTGAATCTTCGTCCGTTCGAGTATCTGGCACGAAAGCGTATACAGCAGGCTAAGATACTGCTGCTGGAGGAGAAGAAAAATATCAACGAGATAGCTTCCGAGGTGGGCTATAACGATTGCTCGTATTTCTGCGCAGTATTTAAGCGCCATGAAATGCTTTCTCCTGCCGAGTTCAGGAATCTGAATAAGAAATCCTCATCGTAAAGATATAAATAAACGCAGAAATACCGACGTTGTTTATGTAACGTCGGTATTTCTTGCATGGGGCATGAAAAAAATTCAAACATATACGGTTGATTTTAGCCGAAGTATGTGGTATACTAAATGTGTATTTAGAACTCGTCTTTACAAGACTTGCATAATGCTTATGAAGACGAGTTTTTACATTGAACGGAGGTGTGGCTATGGCTTTTTTCGGTTTATTCGGCAGTAAGGACAAGACTTCCGCCGAACCGCCTTTGAAAAAGAGGGTGCGCACTATGAAATGCCGAAAGGTGAGCTTTGTAGACTGTGATTTTTCAGAGCTGGAGCGTGATATGAAGAACTCTTCATCCGCTTTGCTGAAGCTTACGCCGGTAAATTATTATGCGGTGAAGAATGAATATATCCTTGCGCTGATTTATACGTCTGAGGATTATTCGGAAAACTACGTTCAGCTGAAGAGGATATCCTACGAAAAACAGACCCACGAGGGCGCTGTTCACAGTATAGATAAAATAACTGTATCAAAGGTGCTTGCAAAGGTCGGTATAATTATAAACATTGACACTCCGAAGATATAAAGCAAAATCCACCATTAAGATTCGAGAGTTTGATTTTTGTTTCTGCGGATCTTGCTATCTGCAAATTTAGTGATCTTAACAGAGCAAAAGCCTATCGCCACTCCGAGTATCGCTCCGCATATCACATCGGTGGGGAAATGGATGTAGAAATAGTTCCTCGAAAATGCGATCAGCACGGCGACAGCATATGCGGCTATGCCCATTTTTTTATTGTGCATAAATATAGCGGTAGCTGCCGCAAAGGCAGTGCAGGTATGCCCCGACGGGAACGAATAGCTCGAGGGCTTGTGTACTATGGTGTCGATGTCGGGGTTCATGACAAACGGGCGTGTTCGCCTGACGAGCTGTTTTATTATGTTTTCGTTGATTATAAGCTCCATGACGAGGGCAAGAATTACCGGCAGAGAGATTTTGCGTGTTTTGGCAAAGCACAGCATAAGCAGTGCGGCGGCTATCCATACTGCTCCGCCCTCTCCGATGTAAGTGAAGAATGCGAGAATTACGTTAAGCACGGTACAGTGGATCCGCTGCAAGGCGTCCAGTATCGCAAAATCAAAGCTGTATATGAGATCCATATTCCGAGTGTCCTCCTTGTTTTTTTCTTATTATATCACATAACCGAAATAAATGCAAACTTTCTGAAAGGAATTGACTGCTGATGATAAAACTTTTTCGTTATCTGAAAAATTATAAGCTCGAAAGCGTTCTGGGACCGCTTTTTAAGATGCTGGAGGCAGTATTCGAGCTTATAGTACCTATAGTAATGGCGAATATAATAGATATAGGTATCAAAAATGCCGACAAGCCTTACATTTATAAAATGGGCGGCGTTCTGGTCCTGCTGGGTGTTCTGGGACTTGCGGCGGCTCTTACGGCGCAGTATTTTGCGGCTAAGGCTTCCGTAGGCTTCGGTACAGAGCTGAGAAACGACCTTTTCAAGCATATCAATACTTTTTCTCATTCCGAGATAGACAGGATAGGAAGTTCTACGCTGGTCACTCGGATGACCGTGGATATAAATGCGGCACAGACGGGCGTGAATATGTTCCTCAGACTGTTTCTGAGAGCGCCGTTTATCGTAATAGGCGCAGTTATAGCGGCTTTGATGATATCGGTGAAGCTTACGCTTATCTTTATAGCGGTAATTCCTCTTCTCAGTCTTGTCATATACAAGGTGATGAAGCGTACCGTGCCTATGTATAAAAAGATACAGAAAAAGCTGGATAAGACTACTCTGCTTACGGGAGAGAATATATCGGGCGTAAGGGTAATAAGAGCGTTTTCAAGACAGGACGACGAGGAAGAGCAGTTCAGATTGTCTACAGAGGGTCTGAGGGATATGCAGATAGCGGCGGGCAGAGCTTCCGCTGTTATGAGCCCTATGACTTACGTTATCGTTAATATCGCTGTAATGCTTATTATATGGTGCGGAGGTATCACCGTAAATGCCGGAGGTATCACGCAGGGCGAGGTCATCGCATTGGTTAACTTTCTTATGCAGATACTTACCAATCTGATAAGACTTGCCGAGCTTATTCAGTCGCTGACAAAGGCGCAGGCTTCGTCGGTGAGGATACTTGAGATATTTGACAGAACGGCTGCGGTTTCCGACGAGGGAAATTCTCAGGTTTCCGCCGTGGTCGGTGCGCCTGCCGTAGAGTTTAAGGATGTGTCGTTCAGCTATGTAAGCTCCGAGAGAAACACGCTGGAGGGTATCTCGTTTACCGCAGAGCAGGGAGAGACCGTGGGAATAATAGGCGGTACAGGCTGCGGAAAGACTTCCCTTATCAATCTTATCCCCAGATTTTACGACGTAAACGGCGGCGAGGTACTTGTCGGCGGCCATAATGTCAAGGAATATCCCTTTGAGCAGCTGAGAGGAAAGATAGGCACAGTGCCCCAGAGGGCGGTTCTTTTCAAAGGCACCGTTCGGGAAAATATGCAGTGGAGAAGCAAAAACGCCGACGACACGCATATAGAAAAAGCGCTGGAAACGGCGCAGGCTCTTAGCTTTGTAAAGGAAAAGCCGGAGGGACTTGACCATATGATAACTCAGGGAGGAAAAAATCTTTCCGGAGGTCAGCGGCAAAGACTTACCATTGCCCGTGCGCTGGTGGGAGATCCGGAGATACTCATTCTGGACGATTCGGCTTCCGCTCTCGATCTTGCTACCGACGCCGCATTGCGCAAGGCTCTTGCTAAGGCGCAGGAGGAGAGCGGTATGACGGTATTTATAGTATCGCAGAGAGTTTCCTCCATCAGAAACACCGATAAGATAATAGTTCTGGACGGCGGCAGAATGGCAGGCATAGGCTCGCACGACGAGCTGTTAAAGACCTGCGGGGTATATAAGGAAATATGTATGTCGCAGCTTACGGCGGAGGAGGCGAATGAAAATGGCTGATAATGCTAATACAAGGATGCCTGTGGCCGAGCATAGAAACTCCGTGGCAAAACCGCTGCTCGGATATCTGAAGCCATATATGGGACAGCTTACAGCGGCTCTTATATTCGCGGTAATAACCGCTCTTGCTACGCTGTATGCTCCGATCCTTACGGGCGACGCTATAGACCTGATAGTAGGGAAGGGCGACGTGGACTTCGGCGGTATAAAGCCTATACTTTTAAAATTTGCTATCACGATAATAGTAACGGCGGCAGCTCAGTACGCGATGAATCTTTGTCTGAACAAGGTCACATTTTCCGCTGTAAGAGATCTGAGAAACGACGCTTTTGAAAATCTGAATCATCTGCCGCTCAGATATATCGACTCTCATCCCAAGGGCGACATAATAAGCAGGCTTATTTCGGATATAGAGCAGATATCCGACGGTCTTATCATGGGATTCGCACAGCTTTTTACGGGAATCGTTACTATACTCGGTACTATCGGCTTTATGCTGTCTATAAATGTGAAGATAACGCTGATAGTCGTAGTTCTTACACCGATATCGCTTTTTGCGGCAAGGTTTATCGCAAAGAATACCTTTAACTTCTTTAAGGAGCAGACGAAGGTAAGAGGAGAGCTTACCTCTTATGTCGAGGAAATGGCGGGAAATCAGAAAACGGTCAAGACCTTTGCACACGAGCGGGAGTCGGAAAGCGGATTTGAAAAGGTGAACGGGGAGCTTCAGAGCGTAAGCGTAAATGCGATCTTCTTTTCCTCGCTGACAAATCCGACGACCAGGTTTATCAACGGGCTGGTATACGCCGCCGTGGGAATAATAGGAGCTTTTTCAGTTATCGGCGGACATTTTTCGGTAGGACAGCTTTCATGCTTCCTCACCTACGCAAATCAGTATACCAAGCCGTTTAACGAGATATCGGGAGTATTTACAGAGTTACAGGGAGCGCTTGCCTGTGCAAGACGTGTGCTGGAGCTTATAGACGAGCCGAGGGAGCAGCCGGACGGAGAAAGAGCCAGAGAGCTGAAAACCGTGGACGGCACTCTCAGAGCAAAGAACGTAAGCTTTTCCTACACGCCTGAAAATCCGCTTATCGAGGACTTCAATCTTATGGTGAAGCCGGGTCAGAAGATAGCTATCGTAGGACCGACAGGCTGCGGAAAGACTACCTTTATAAATTTGCTTATGCGCTTTTACGAGGTAGACGGCGGCAGAATAGACCTAAGCGGCTATGCGATAAACGAGTGCACGAGAGATTCGGTGCGATCCATGTACGGTATGGTCTTGCAGGACACATGGCTGAAAACAGGCACTATAAGAGAGAATATAAGCTATGCTAAGCCCGACGCAGACTTCGAGGAGGTCACCGCTGCGGCTAAGGCGGCTCACTGCGACGGATTTATCAGACAGCTTGAAAAAGGCTATGACACTGTGATCACAGAGGACGGCGGTACGCTGTCGGCAGGTCAGAAGCAGCTTCTGTGTATAGCAAGGGTCATGCTCGCTTTGCCGCCTATGCTTATACTGGACGAGGCGACATCCTCGATAGATACCAGAACCGAGGTACTGATACAAAAAACCTTTAACAGAATGATGCAGGGCAGGACGAGCTTTATCATAGCGCACAGACTGTCTACTGTCAGAGAAGCGGACTGCATACTTGTAATGAACGCAGGGCATATAGTCGAGCAGGGAACTCACGGAGAGCTGATGGAGAAAAACGGATTTTACGCTGATCTGTATAATTCGCAGTTCGATATAGAATAATCAGCATTTCAGTAAAACAGCCGCCGTATATCTTACCGACGGCTGTTTTGCTGTTAAATACTGCAAAGTCAAAAAAATTTGTAAAAGCGGTTGAAATTTCGGTAACGATGTGTTATAATATAGATGTTGCGATGTCGCTTTTGCTGATATCGGTTAGTTGGAACTTAAAATGGAAGGGATGGTAAACAAAATGAGTAAATCAACTACAAAGCAGAAAAAATCTTCTGCGGGTAAGAATGTTGCTATATTTTTTATCGTGTTCGTCATTCTGGAGGGTCTTATAATTTTCGGACTTTCACAGGCTTTTAAGAATGAAGACAGCGTGGTTAAGATCGCCGGTTACAGCTTTTTCCTTATGGACTCCGATAATATGGGTGCGGACGCTCCGAAGGATTCGCTGGTAATAGCGTCTAACGGTACTCCTGCAAAGGATAAAAAGGGATTCGCTATGCTCTGCAAGAATGTAGAGAACGAGGGAACTACCGTAGCTTGGCTGTACGATATCAGCTCTAAGGGCGATACTGTAGACGGAGTGGTTTACACCGTATTTCAGGAGGCATATCCCGATAAGATGTATGATCTGAAAAGCGAGGACATAGTCGGTATAGCTACCAGCTACTACAAGACGGCCGGCAAGATCGTTTCATTTGTGACTACTCCTTTCGGAATGGGCGTATGTATAGCCGTTCCTATTTTCCTGCTCATAGTTATCGAGCTTATTATTTCAGCGTCAAGACGTTCCCGCGAGGATGATTATGACGATGATGATGAAGATCATGACGATGACTACGACCGTAATGATAATGTTACTCTCGATGATTTCCTTTACGGCGGTGAAAACGACGATGTTTATACCACAGGCAAGCCTAAGGAAACCTACCAGGAAGAATTTGAAGACAAGTATGCGTCTCTGCTTGACCGTAAGCCTGCCTCTGAACCTGTGCCTGCTCCTCACTCGGAGCCGCAGGAAGAACTCTTGGATGATGATGACGACAATTTCGGAGTGTATCCGTTTAATGTACAGTCCGAGCCTGAACCCGAATCGGAGCCTGAGTCTGCTGCCGAGGAAGCTCCCAAAAACGAGGTAGATCCGTCTTACTATGAAAAGGCGGCTAAGCTGATAGACGAGGCTGTTGCCAATACCGCAGAGCCTGCCGAAGAAGAGAAGCCCGCCGCAGCTCCTGCGCCGCAGCGTAAGCCCAGACCTCAGGGACAGGGCGCTCCGAGAGCTAAAAGACCGCCTCAGCAGGGAGGCAGACGTCCTGCCGGAGCTGCAAATACTCAGCGCAGACCCAGACCTCAGCAGTCCGGACACACACCGCCTCGTCAGGATGCGAACGCAGCTTTACAGCAGCTTATGCAGATGATGGAGGAGGAGCAGAGCAAGCTCAAGAAATCGGATAAAGAATAATTTCTACATAAGAACGTCTGCCGTTTTTTATATTCACGCTTCACCTTTGTTGGGGCGACAGACTAACTAGCCGCGGCTTTTTCTTTGTTTCATAGCTGAACTGACATCAGCCTTGGCAGGAGCTTTTACTTTGTTGCATTTGTGTATATTTCAAACTTCTGTGGGGGCGAACTCAGTTTGCCCCTACTATTTGACAAAAAATCTCCATCGTGATATAATAGTGATATGGGCGTACTGTAAAAACGGTAGGCGGTTTAAATCTTCCTCCTGCAATGGAGGTGAGTCGCATGAGCGTATTGGAGATACTTACGTTGATAAACGTATTAATTAACATAATCAATCTTGCCGACAAAAACAAAAAGAAATAACCGCCCTACACCACTAGGACGGTTATTGTTATTATAAAAATAATCGATAATAGGAGGTAAACCGCTTACGACAGTCGCCCTCTTTGTATATAATTATATCATTGATTTAAGGATTTGTCAAGCATGATCTGTTTATGAAAATCGTATAAAGGTTCATCGAAACAAAGTTTACAAAAAGTTAATAAACGCTATTGACAAGGTTTGTTTAATGTGTTATAATAAATGTACCTCTTTATGAGGTATATTTTTTTGCGCCGATTTTGTTTATTTGGACGTGGTCGGAGCGGAAAATCATAAGTTACCTCGTGGTTTGCGATAAGGTCGCAGACCTGCGCAGAAGACTGCGCATGAGGGAGGCAGACCGCACCGTGCATTCTGTTCTTGGCATGGTGTGAATTTCGTCAGGAGGTGCCGAACAATGAGAGTTAAGATTACCCTTGCGTGCACAGAGTGCAAGCAGAGAAATTACAACACAAAAAAGAACAAGAAGAATGACCCTGACAGACTTGAGATGAATAAATACTGCAAGTTCTGCAAGAAGCATACTCTTCACAAAGAAACCAAGTGATGCGGGAAGGAGCTTTTTAAATGGCTAAGAAAGCTGATTCCAAAAAAGAGGTTAAGTCTTCAAAAAAGGATGCCGGCGCTAAGAAAAAGGGCGGTATCAAAAAGTATTTCAGAGATCTGAAATCTGAGATCAAAAAGGTTGTCTGGCCAAGCAGATCTAAAGTCATCAACAACTCGGGTATCGTTATAAGCGTTATGGTAGTTGTCGGACTGTTTCTGTTCGGTATCGACAGCGGACTCAGTGCGGCTGTAAAGGCTCTGCTCAGCTTAGGAGGCTGACGGATTTAGGCGGCGCTGCGCAGGTTTTTACACATTTCGGTGTTTTGGGAGGAGAATACAGATGGCTGATAACGCAAAGTGGTATGTTATCCACACCTATTCGGGTTATGAGAACAAGGTGAAACAGAATATTGAAAAGGTTGTAGAAAACCGCAAGCTTCACGACCTTATCCCTGAGATCAGAATCCCTATGGAGAATTACACTGAGATCAAGGATTCAAAGACCGTAGAGGCTGAAAGAAAGCTTTTCCCCAGCTATGTACTGGTGAAGATGGTAATGAACGACGACTCGTGGCATATCGTGAGAAATACACGAGGAGTTACCGGCTTCGTAGGACCCGGATCTAAGCCCGTCGCTCTTTCCGATAAGGAAGTTGAGGCACTGGGCGTAGAGTCGAGGACTGTAGAAGTAGACTACAGCGTGGGCGACAATGTTGTAGTGACCACAGGTTCGTTCGAAGGCTTTACAGGCACTGTGTCGAGCATAGATCTCGACGCACAGACAGTAGAGGTGATAGTTTCGATGTTCGGCAGAGAAACTCCCGTAAGCCTGCCTATCTCGCAGATAAAAGCGGAGGATTAAGACACGGAAAAATCGTAAGTCACAGGGACTTGCGCCAAGTGGGAGAGTTGATCGCACAACTCGCCTTACCACAATTTTTATGGAGGTGCGAATATAATGGCACAAAAGGTAGTAGGCTATATCAAGCTTCAGATCCCTGCAGGAAAGGCAACTCCTGCACCCCCTGTTGGTCCTGCTCTGGGTCAGCACGGCGTTAATATCATGGCTTTTACAAAGGATTTTAATGAGAGAACAAAGAACGACGCAGGTCTTATCATTCCTGTAGTTATCACTGTTTACGCAGACCGTTCATTCTCATTTATTACAAAGACTCCGCCGGCAGCGGTTCTTATCAAGAAGGCTTGCAAGATCGAGTCAGGCTCCGGTACACCTAATAAGACTAAGGTTGCTACCATCACTAAGGAGCAGGTTCAGAAGATTGCAGAGCAGAAGATGCCCGACCTCAACGCAGCTTCGATCGAGTCTGCAATGAGCATGATCGCAGGTACCTGCCGTTCAATGGGCGTTGTAGTAGAGGACTGATTCGCTGCCACGAGGCACAAAGGTGGGAGGATTAAACCGTATTTTTCAGGTTTAAGCTCCGTCATGACCACTTATAAGGAGGATTTATAATGAAACACGGCAAGAAATATGTCGACAGCGCAAAGGCTGTTGATAAGTCGAAGCTTTATGACGCTCCTGCTGCACTCGAACTCGCAGCAAACGGCGCAAAGGCTAAATTTGATGAAACAATAGAAGCACATATCCGTCTTGGTGTAGACTCTCGTCATGCTGACCAGCAGGTCAGAGGCGCTGTAGTTCTCCCTAACGGTACCGGTAAGAAGGTAAGGGTACTTGTATTCTGCAAGGAGGACAAGTACGAGGCTGCTAAGGAAGCAGGCGCAGAGTATTACGGCGGCATGGACTACGTAGATAAGATAGCTAAGGAAGGCTGGATGGATTTCGACGTAGTTATCGCTTCACCCGACATGATGGGCGTAGTAGGTCGTCTTGGTAAGATCCTCGGACCCCGCGGACTTATGCCTAACCCCAAGGCAGGCACTGTAACTCCCGACGTAGCTAAGGCTGTAACCGAGGCTAAGGCAGGTAAGATAGAGTACCGTCTTGACAAGACCAATATTATTCACTGCCCTATCGGCAAGGCTTCTTTCGGAGCAGCTAAGCTCGAGGAGAACTTCAACACTCTTATGGAGGCTATAGTTAAGGCTAAGCCTGCCGCTGCTAAGGGTCAGTACCTCAAGAGCGTAGTAGTAGCTTCTACTATGGGTGTTGGTATCAAGGTCAATACTGCTAAATACAGCGTATAATCGCTTGATATTCTTGATATTATAAAAAATGAAACGCTTCTGATTTTTTGTCAGAAGCGTTTTTATTTTGCTAAAATATTACGGATAGTAAAAAGCCGTCACCTCATTGAGCTGTTCTTCATGCTGTACTATCAGGAAAATATGAGTAGCGTTTGGATCTCCCAGACCTGATTCGTCGGCAAGGTAGACTTTTGATTTGTCTGCAATAAGCGAGGCTTGCAGATCCTCGGTCAGCTCGTTTGCGTTTGTGGCGTTTATCTTTTCTGTTTCTCCTAAGTAGGTCATACCCTCGGTCACGCTCTCGTCAAAGTCGCCTGCATAAAGACGGTTGCAGATATATTCCATATCATTAGGAGAATAGCGTACCCCTTGGTAGTACAGGCAATATCCCAAATCGAAAGGAACGCTGTCGGTAACCTGCGGCGAAGCGGACACGGTTGATATTGACGAAGCTGTATTGTCAGCTGCATTTGAAGAATCGTCGTCGGAAGCGGAGCAGGAGCAAAATCCGACAGCAGCCGCAAGGATCAACGTCAACGCAGTTATTCTATTCTTCATGTTTTTCATAGTTGTCATCTCCTAATAAACTGTTCTATCCCAAGTTGTGTATGATATGTTCGAATCATATGGACAGGTATATACAAATTTTTTAGCGTTACCTAAAGCCTCTGGGGACACCCATTGATATGAGTAATGAGATGTTTCATTATTACAATCGTAAATTGTATATACGCCATGATCATTATAGATTGACATTCCGGTTATTAAAACAGTGTGACCAGAAATATATTCAGTGCCATTTTTGTTTGTTCTAAATAAATCGGCATGAATAGTTCTATTATTATCTAATGCATGGGAAATGCCCGAGGAAATTAAACCGCTATTTAAATAGCTTACATTTGGGTATTCAAAATAAGGATATGCAATTTGATACCAATGCATATTACCAGAGGGAAGAGTATCGTCTTTGACATGCATATACAAATTATAAAATACAGCTTGAGCCCAAAGGTTTTTCCAGTTTTTACTTCCGCTTTCTCTCATTTGCTTCATTGCAATAGTGGCTGCCCAACATAGACCATTTCCTTTAAAATCTTCTTCGTTTTCTACCCATGTGATTCCGCTAAGTTGTTTGTTGTATAATAATGTTGAATTAACCTGATCAGGAAATCTAATTTTTGTTTTCTTCTCAATGTGATTAGTGGTTGATATCAAATCTAAATCATTAATTAAATCAAATTTCTTTGAACTTAGTGAAACTGAGATGTTATCACATTGAACTATTTCATTTTTATCATATATACCAAAAATAAAATTGCTGTTAGAGTTATATACATCGTTTAAAACAGTACTATTAATAGTAGCGAAGTTAGCTTGAAACTGTCCATTGATATAATCAACATATAATCTACCAATTATTTCATCATGGTCAAAAACAAAATATATATTTTTGTTTTGAATAGTTGTAGAATTGTTTAGATCATAAACGGCATATGAATCAGTGACCCAAATTTCTGATCCAAAATATCCCTCTAAATTAAGGAAATCAGGAAGGACTTTTTCTACGAATAAAATTTCTTCGTTGTTAATAGAATCAGTTTCAATAGATGATGATCCACTACTCTTAGTTTCAGCAAATGCATTAACAGATGCCGATGAAATAGAAATAATGATTGCTAAGCAAACTGATAACAAATTTCTGATTCGATTCATTTTTATCACTCCTTTGTATCATTATAACAAATTATAAGTTATATGTTGTTAATTGTTGATGGAATTTATATTAAAATTTAATATTTTTATGTGCCGCATACTTTACTTCCTATGTAATAAAAAAGTTTGTACGCTGCATAAGATACGAAGTAACGTCAATTATATAGACAAAATCTATTTGCAGAGGAGCGTGTGTTTAATGGGCAGCTTTGATATGAGCAGCTTTACCTCGAAGAGCCGGGAGGTAGTGGGAATGGCTGTGGAATGTGCGGGAGCGTGGGGTCATACCTATGTAGGAAGCGAGCATCTGCTGCTTGCGATGACTAAGATAAGCGGCTGTACGGGGGCGCAGATACTCAAAAAGTATGGGGTTACGCTCCGAAGAACTGAGGAAAGGTTGGAGTATATAGTAGGAAAAGGCACGCCCTGCCGCCTTACCGACAGCGATCTTACCCCTACCTGCGTTACAATACTGAGCGGCGCGGCTACCTACGCAAATTCAGGCGGAATGGGAGTTAAGAGAAACGAAGGACGCAGCACATTCGGAAACATGAACGACGCCGTGACCGTAGGCACCGAGTATATTCTCGCCGTGCTGCTGCGGCAGCCGAAATGCTGCGCTGTAAAAATGCTCAAGGGCATGAATGCGAATATCAATCGTATGTACAGCGACTGCATAGGCAGCAGCGAGCTGATAGCGGAAAGCTGTGAACAGAAAGTTAAGCTCAAGTATCTGGAGCAGTTCGGGAAAGAGCTTACGTCGAAAACTGCCTGCATGAGCTTCGATCCCCTTATTGGCAGGGAGGAGGAGCTAAGACGTACAGCCGAGATACTCTGCCGCCGAAGAAAGAACAATCCCTGCCTTGTAGGCGAGGCGGGAGTGGGAAAGACTGCGATAGCGGAGGGTCTTGCCTACCGCATAATGTCGGGGGATGTTCCTCGCCAGCTTTCCGGCAAGCGCATTTTTGAGCTTGATATGACAAGTCTGCTTGCAGGCGCAAAGTACAGAGGAGATTTTGAGGAGAGATTAAAGGACTGTATAGCCGAGGCTGTCAGCGCAGGCAACGTTATTCTGTTTATCGACGAGCTGCACAATATAATGGGAGCGGGAGCGGCAGAGGGCGCTATCGACGCCGCAAATATCTTAAAGCCGTCGCTTGCGAGAGGTCAGCTTAAGATCATCGGCGCTACCACCTTTGACGAATACCGAAAGACTATAGAAAAGGACAGTGCGGTAGACAGACGTTTTCAGCGTGTGAATATTGAGGAGCCTAGCGAGGAGGAAACGGTCAAGATATTAATGGGTCTGCGTGACAGATATTCGGCGCACCACCATGTGAAGATCGGCGACGAAGAAGTCAGACTGGCGGTTAGCCTTGCAGGAAGATATATAAATGATTTTCACTTTCCCGATAAGGCGATAGACCTGCTGGACGAAGCCTGCGCCGCAACTTCTGCAAACGAGAGCGACGGCGGCACGGAGGTTTTTGACGACTATATGTCAGGCAGGATAAGTCGCGGCAAATACCTTGCGGCGGTGAGCGGAGGGGATATGCGAAGCTCGCTCAGCGCACAGGCTCTGTGTAAGGTTATCTCACGTCGCACGGGTATCCCTTGCGGCGACTTAAGTCAGAATGAAAGCGAAAGGCTGATAAACCTCGAAGAGCGCATAGAAGAGGAGGTTTTCGGTCAGCACAGCGCAGTGGAGCAGGTATGCTCGGCGGTGCGCAGGTTAAGGCTGGGGATATGCGGCGCAGGCAGACCGGCAGGAAGCTTTGTATTCATGGGAAAGAGCGGAGTGGGAAAAACCCTGCTCGCAAAAACTCTGGCAAAGCAGCTTTTTCTGAGAAACGACTCGCTGATAAAGCTCGATATGTCGGAATATATGGAAAAACACAGCATTTCGGGGCTTATAGGCGCACCTGCCGGATATGTGGGCTATGAGGAGGGCGGCAGACTGACCGAGCTGGTAAGAAAAAAGCCGTACTCGGTAGTGCTGTTTGACGAGATAGAGAAAGCTCACCCCGATGTCTTCAATCTGCTTTTGCAGATACTGGAGGACGGTTGGCTGACGGATTCGGCAGGGCGCAGAGTAAGCTTTGCGAATACGTTTATCATAATGACAACTAACGCAGGAGTCAAGGACGCCGAAAACGCAAAACAGGTAGGCTTTGGCGCAAAGAAGCAGGACAGTATCACGCAGGCCGGAATGAATGAGCTGAAAAAGCTTTTATCCCCGGAGCTTATCGGCAGGATAGACGAAATAATAGTATTCGAGCCGCTGAATGAGGAGTCGCTCAGACAGGCTGCGGATAAGGAGCTTAAGGCATTACAGGGCAGGCTTATGTCCATCGGCTGCGAAATGAGCTATTCTCCCGAATGCGCAGGCGCGGTCGCAAGGCTGTGTGTGGAAAAGGACGGCGGCTCTCAGGCAAGAGAGGTCCGCAGGGCAGTGCGCAGGCTTGCCGAAAATCCGATAAGCGATATGATACTGCGTTCGGGCGGTTCGTGCAAGGAGTATATACTCGACTGCGATAACGGAGAGCTAAAGGTAAAAGCGGCGCAGATGTCGGCAGGTTAAGTATCGTTTGGTAATGTATAAATATAAAGAACGCAGGATTGCTGTGAACGGCAGTCCTGCGTTTTTTATAAGTTAGTTTTTTGACACATAAATACTAGTTAAACGAAGCCGAAGAAGCTTTGTTAAAAAAGATATTATTCTGCTTTTCTCCAATGATTGAGCTTTGGCAATTGATCTTCAAAATAGGTTCGTGCCTGTTCCGGGGACCAGTTATCGTTTGACATATGTTCTACAAGAAAATCAGTTAATTGCTCAAGATTTGTATAAACAAATTTACCGTCCGTATAGCACCACTTGCAGTATTCTTCGTTGAACGAACCGTTCGGTTCTTTGCTGATGGAAGAATCGTCTAGCGGCATACCGCAGCACTGGCAGATCAATTTGCGCGGAGAGCCTAAGAGTGTGTTGATCGACACGTCAAAGAGTTTTGACAGCAGTTTTAAGGTTTCAATGTCCGGCACGGTTTTTCCTGTTTCCCAACGAGATACGGCTTGACGGGTAACATAAACTCTATTTGCAAGATCGTCCTGAGATAATCCGCTTTTAGTCCGCAGTTCAAGTATTGCATCCTTTGTTTCCATGATATCACCTTCTTTCATAAGCATTATATCATTTCAGGTTTGGAAAATCAAGCAACTCACTGTTGCTGCGCATTCTAAATTTCTTTTATTAGACTTCCTCGGAAACTAAAGTGTGCCGCATGGCAAAAGATTTTGTCAGGCGGTGTGATTTAGTTTCCGAGGAAGTCTATTATATTAGTGTTATTTTCATTATTCTTTATTTTACTTTTACTGCGATAAATCAGAATTTAGCGTTCGACAACAACGGTAAGAAAAACCAAATCCTCATTACCTGTATTGATAATGCTATGTTCAGAACCTTTCTTGCAAATGTGGCAAGTTCCAGCATTGAGATTTTCTTCCCGGCCATCACAAATTGCTTTTCCGTTTCCTGATATCACATAGTTAATGTCATCACTTGTTTCGTGCTTATGCAAACCAATAGAACCGCCTGTATGAATTACACACGGAATGATTTTACCTTGTTCGTCCATATACATTTTTGCTGTCATCGTTCCTGTTCCGTTATTCATTCCTGGAACAGTTATTCCCTTTATTTCATTAAAATTGATTAGCATTTTTTCTTCCTCCAAATTCCGATTTAACTTACCGGTAACACAAAAATAAAAAGTATTTATTAGATTATAGCATATTGAGGCGTATTTTTCAAGACGATATTTTTTTTAAAAATTTTCTCCGTAAAAACAAAATCAGTAACACATTTTCCGTAATAGCATAGTCTGTAATATAAGCAAACCGCAAAACGAAAGCGGAAAGCTTAAATAACTTATTTTTAAAGGAGATTTTACTATGTGCGGAAATAACTGCTGGTGGATCATCATTCTCATTCTCTTAATCGCTTGCTGCGGCTGCGGCAATGGTAGCGGATTCAGCGGCTGCGGTAACGGCTGCGGCTGCGGCAACAATGACGGTTGCGGCTGCGGATGCTAATCTGCTAAGCTTTATAACGGCAAATTAAATTAAAAAATGATTGAGCAAAGCGCCTCGGGAGCATATCTCGGGGCGCTTTGTACATTGTCAACAAATTATACGAACAAAATACAGCGGAATTGTACAACGGATTTTTGGACATATCGGTAGTTGTGTCTAAAAATACATTGACAACATAAATGATATCAAATATAATATATATACTTCATAAATATTATGATTAATTTTAAAGGAGTGTATGAGTATGATTCGCAACGAATGGAAATCAATTTTGAAAAATCCGCTCATGATAGTCGTACTTATCGCAATAGTGGCGATACCGACTATATATGCGGGGCTTTTTCTTGCGTCCATATGGGATCCGTACGGCAATATCGATAAGCTGCCCGTGGCGGTAGTAAACGAGGATATTCCCGTAGAGTATGAGGGAAATACCCTTGACGTGGGCGGAGAGATGGTAAAAAGCCTGCGTGAAAGCGGAGAAATGCAGTTTAACTTTGTCGACGCAGAAACGGCGGAGCAGGGACTTGCAAACGGTACCTATTATATGACGGTTACTATACCCGAGGATTTCTCGGCAAACGCCTCCACGCTTATGGACGAAGAGCCAAAAAAGATGGAGCTTAAATATGAGGTAAATCCGGGAACTAACTACATCGCCAGCAAGCTGAGCGACACCGCATTGTCTAAAATACAGAACAGCGTTTCAGAGAAGATAACCAAGACATATTCCGAAACCGTGTTCGATCAGCTTACGGGTATAGGCTCCTCGCTCGACTCTGCGGCAGACGGCACGGGTACTCTGGAAGAGGGTATCGGTAAAATATCCGACGGAAACAGCGAGATAACGAAAAATCTCAAAACTTTGTCCGAAAGCACGCTTACCTTTGTGGAAGGCTCTGAAACTCTCAGCGACGGTATAGACGAGTACACCGACGGAGTCGCAAAGGTTAACGAGGGCGCAAAGAAGCTTGACGACGGCGCAAATACTCTCGCCAAGTCCGCGTCATCCGGAGTATCACAGCTTAAAGAGGGAAGCTCGCAGCTTAAAAGCGGCGTTAAGAGCTACACCGAGGGAGTATCCACGGCTTCGGACGGCGCAAAGACTCTGGCTAAGAACAGCGGAGCCTTGAAAGAGGGTACAGCGGAGCTGTCGGGCGGAGCGGCGCAGCTTTATACGGGAAGCAGCGGCGTTCTGGCAGGACTTCAGACCATGTCCGACACACTGTCGGTAAGCTTGTCTAAGGATAATCTTGCGCAGCTCGACACCTTGACGGCAGGCTGCGACACTCTGTACGCAGGCATCAAAAAGCTTAATAAAGAGGTTTCCGCTATCGAGATACCCGACCTTTCCGCGGCGGCTTCGGGAATAACCGTTCCGGCTGCAAATATAGGCGCAGACGCACAGGCGGCAGGCGGAAATCTTGCAAATATGCAGACTTATCTGACAAACCTTGCAGGCGCATATCCCGAGCTTATGAGCGACGCAAACTTCCTTGCCCTGAGCGGCGAGGTGCAGAGCTGTGCAGGAAACGTGTCTGATATAGGAACTCAGCTACAGAATATGAATACTGCGGCAGGTCAGCTTTCATCTCTCGGCGAAGCGGCCGGCAGCATCGGAACGCTGAAAACTTCGGTCGCTGAGCTAAAAGCCGGTGCAGACCTTGTCCTGCCCAATGCAAAAAGCTCTATCGAATCGCTGGAGGGCGGTCTGCTGACCATTCAGAGCGCCCTTGACCGCAAGGGAACTACAGCGGAGGATATGGGTCTGATACAGGCTATGACTACCATTAACGGCGGTCTGTCCGATCTTTCAAAGGGCGCAAAGACACTGCAAAGCGGTGTAAAGGAGTACACTGACGGAGTAAGCTCGCTTAATTCGGGACTTAAAACGATAAATTCAAATTCTTCGGCTCTGGTAAAGGGTGCGAATACACTGGACGAGGGTGTGGGAACGCTCAACAGCGCGCTTACAAGCGGAGTTAAAACTCTTACCTCGGGTACTTCCGAGCTTTACAGCGGAACCAAAAAGCTGGTAGGAAACAACAAAAAGCTTACGGACGGAGCAGCGGAGCTTGCCGAGGGCGCGGGAAAGATATCGGACGGAGCAGGAAAGCTGTATGACGGCAGCGGAGAGCTTGGCGACGGTATATCCGAGGCATACGACGGAGCGGGAACGCTCAAGTCCGCTCTTACAGAGGGCGCCGATGAGATACACAGCGTAAAGACTACCGACAATACTTACGATATGTTCGCCGCACCCGTAGAGTCTGAAAAGGCTGAATTTACGACCGTTGCCGACAACGGTCACGCTATGGCGCCGTACATGATGTCGGTAGGACTCTGGGTGGGTACGCTCGCATTCTGTATTATGTATCCGCTGGTAAAGGCTAACGGAGAAATAAAATCAGGCTTCCGCTGGTGGCTGTCGAAGGCTACGGTACTGCATATTCTTACACAGGTAATGGCACTGCTGATGCTTTTCGTACTGCATAAGACCTGCGGCTTTGCTCCTGCAAGCTGGAGCAAGACGATAATCGTAGCCTGCATGGCGTCTGTCGCATTTATGTCGATCCAGTACTTTATGAACGTGTTAATGGGCAAGGTAGGTTCGTTCCTTATGCTGATATTCATGGTTCTGAATCTTGCAGGCTCGGCAGGAACCTACCCTGTGGAGATATCTGCAAAGTTTGTAAGCAGCATTCATGCATATCTGCCGTTTACCTATACCGTAGACGCTTTCAGAATTGCCATAGCAGGCGAAGGAAGCATAGTTCCCTGCTGCGTGGTAATGGGAATAATCGTTCTGGTATTCTCGGCTCTAACTATAATGCTCTTTGTCCGCAGAGCGCATAAAATAGAGCGCAATAAGCCGACAATATATGATTTTATCGAGGAAAAAGGTCTTGCTTAATATCGGATTATGTGATATAATTAATATTAAAGAATAAAAAAGAAAAGGGTGAGAAATATGCTGACGGAAAAGTATCTGACCAAGATGTGCAAATCGTACTATGATTTCAAGTATTCTCTGTTTAAGGTGATCGAGTGTATGTGCAAGGTAGAGGGGCTTACCGCTCTTCAGGCGATGATGCTGTTTATGCTTCGTTCCGAGGGGGAGCTTTCTGTCGGAAAGCTGAGCGGTCTGTTTAATATCACGCAGTCTAACGCCTCGGCTATGTGCAAAAAGCTGGAAAAGGACGGCTTGATCGAACGTACCCGCTCGAAATCGGACGAACGCACAGTGCTGCTTACGCTTTCGGAGAACGGTAACGAGCTTCTGGCTCGTATGCTTGACAGAGGAAAAAGCTTTGGAGATGTTTTGTCGGATATTTCTCAGGAAAGACTGGACCTGATAGTCGGAACTATTGACGAGGCGACAGAGCTTTTAGGAAATCTGCTGAAAGAACAGTCAAAGCAATAGCAACGATAAAATATATAACATCAGACGATGAAGGCATGAACTGTATTCATGCACGCCTCTAAGGCGGCGAACATCTTGTGATTCGGCAGGAGTTTAATCTCCTGCCGAATCCGGCGGACTTTGAGTCTGAACGAAGTTCAGACCGTCGTCTGCTTGTTGCAAGCAGAGCTTTAAAACAGTTCGTGGGATTGAAACGCCCCCTTTTGTCAGACTATGCGGTATAATAAAATATACCTGTAAAAAGTCTGATGAAAGGGGGCGTTATTATACCGGAATAACTCTCCGATCTTACATATAATGATATCTGTTTCTGAACTTAAATATAAACAGAACGGTAATTATCATAGACATTATTTCTGCCGCAATGATAGACAGCCATATTCCGTCTATACCTATAAGAGAGGGGAGGATCAGCACTGCCGCTATCTGAAAAACTAAGGTACGCAGGAATGAGATAAGCGCTGAAACAAGTCCGTTGTTCAGAGCCGTGAAAAACGACGAGCCAAATACAGAGATACCCGCAAATAGGAAAGAAAAGGAGAATATCCTGAAACCGCGCAGTGTAAGTTCAAGCAGTTCCTTGTCATATCCCACAAATATCTTGGAGAGCGGAAAGGCCAGAAGCTGTGCGAAAGCAAACATACTCACCGCAAAAGCGCCGATTATAAAAACGCTCTTTTTGAGCATACCTTTCAGCTCCGAATTATTTCCCGAACCGTAATTGTATGAGGTTATGGGAGCAGTACCGACGGAGTATCCTATAAAGGCGGCAAGAAATATCATATTTACATACATAAGCACACCGTATGCGGCAACTCCGTTTTCGCCCGCATATTTCATTAGCTGTACGTTATACAGCATACTTACCAGCGACATAGATATATTAGTCATAAGCTCTGATGATCCGTTGGTGCAGGCTCTCAGAAGCGATCTTCCGTCAAACTCGGTTTTGGTCAGCCTAAGCAGGCTGCTGTTCGGACGGCTGAAATAGATAAGCGGTATAGTGCCGCCGACCGTCTGGCTGAGCGCCGTAGCCGCTGCCGCTCCGACCAGTCCCCATTTGAATACTGCGATGAAGAGTGCGTCCAGAACGATGTTCGTAAGCCCTGCCGCCACAGTAACGGCAAGACCCAGCTGCGGCTTTTCGGCAGTGGCGAAAAAGCTCTGGAATTCATATTGCAGCATATAAAACGGCAGCGCAAGCAGTATCACTCTGCCGTAGGTTACGCAGTTTTTCAGCATTTCACCCTCTGCACCCAGCAGCTCGGCTATGGGGCGTATGAAAATAAATCCGAGTGCGGCTATTACGATACCTACCGCCGCAGTTACATAAACGAAAAGCGAGAACAGCTTTTTTGCTTTATCATGCTTTCCCTCGCCCATAGTCTTGGCAATGAGCGCTCCGCCGCCGGTACCGAACATGAAGCCTACCGCTCCCAGAATCATAAGAAACGGCATGATAAAGTTTACGGCGGCGAAAGGCGTTTTCCCGACGTAATTTGAAACGAAGAATCCGTCGACTACTCCGTAAATAGACGTAAATATCATCATAACGATCGACGGCAGAGTAAAACGGAGCAGCTTTTTCATAGTAAAGCTTTCCGAAATCTGTATATTCATTTGATTTTCCTCCAATCAGTATAAAATATTGTTTTATGTGAACACGCTCTAGTTGTTCATTTCTTTTTCAAGCAGGTCCGCATACTGTTTTATTGTATCTATCAGCAGCTTCACTCGTTCCTCTCCCATTTCAGCAAGCACGTTTTTCTCACATTTCAGCAGTGGGGTGACGATCTCTTCCGCATATTTTATCCCGGCATCTGTAAGCAGGATCATCTTGCTGCGACGGTCCGTGGGATCAGGCTCAAGCAAGATATATTCCTTTTTCAAAAGCTCGCTTATCACTGTATTTACCGTCTGCTTAGGAAATCCGTAATTTTCAACTATATCCTTCTGCTTATTGATTCCCGAAGCGTACAGCATATACATGATTTGTGAAACATAGCTGTTTATACTCTGCCGTTTAGCCCACTTTTCGTAAAGATAGTTGGTCCTGTCCACGGCGGAGGTAATTGACTTTATATACATATCCCATTTGTCCATGAAATAATCTCCTTAAAAAAATTAGTCCTTGCAAAGACTATTATAGCACTTATATAATTTTTTGTCAATAGTGCAAGACCTCACAATGATTGCGTAGATATTGCAATAATTTTTCACTTGTTTTCACATAATATACATAATAGTGTGATAAAATTTAACAAAGAATATTTTATAACATCAGACGATGTTCCCCACCTTTTAGGCGGCGAACATCTTTAGATTAGGTGGGAGTTATAACTCCCACCTAATCTGGATTGCTTCGCAATCCGTCTGCTTGTTGCAAGCAGAGCTTTAAAATAATAAACGGAGGTTGATGTAAGATGCCGAAGCTTTTGGTGGTAGACGACGAGGAAAGGATCAGAGATATAGTAAGAGAGTATGCCGAGTTCAATGAATTTCAGGTTGCAGAGGCTGCCGACGGCATGGAGGCTGTGGAAACGGTCCGCAGGGAGGATTTTGACATTATCGTTATGGACATAATGATGCCCAAGCTGGACGGCTACTCTGCCTGCAAGGAGATAAAAAAGATAAAGGATATTCCGGTTATAATGCTCTCGGCTAGGGGCGAGGAGTACGACAAGCTCTTCGGATTTGAGATAGGCGTGGACGACTACATGGTCAAGCCGTTTTCGCCCAAGGAGCTTATGGCTAGGATAAGAGCGGTAATGAACAGGGTAAAATCAGCGCGCAGGACAGAGGATGTGATAACCTACGAGGGTCTGGTCATCAATTTTACTGCAAGAGAGGTGACTATAGACGGAGTAAAGGCGCAGATGACCCCTAAAGAGTACGATCTGCTGTTTTACCTTGTGAAAAATATGAATATAGCGCTTTCCCGAGAAAAGCTGCTTGAGGAAGTGTGGGGATTTGACTTCTACGGCGACGACAGAACTGTGGATACCCATATCAAGATGCTCAGAAACAGTCTGGGACCTTACCGTAACCTGATAGTAACTCTGAGAGGAATGGGCTATAAGTTTGAAAAGATCATGTAAAAAGCGCAGCAGAGCTCCGCTGAAAGCCTACGTCTGGCTTTACTTTATGTTTTTCATCGTATTTATACTGGTGCTGCTGTGGGTCTTTCAATATTTTTTCCTGCCTAAGTACTACCGCTCTGCGAAGATCAGGGATGTTATCGACGCTGCGGATATGCTTATAGAGAATTACGGCTCGGAGAATATACAGAGCTATGCCCGTCATATGGCGTTCGTAAACGGAATGTATGTGCTTGTGACCGATGAAAACGGCAAAGATACCATAATGGAAAACAATATGGGAAACTACTCCTTTTTCAGTAAGGACAAGGACAAGAATTTCGGAAAGACGCTCTACCGCTACCGTAAGCAGCTTGACGAGTCGGGAGAGGGGTATCTTACCACCATTACGAACAGCGACGAATTCGGCAGTGAGGAGATATTTTTCTGCACCAAATTCGTATATGGAGGACAGGAGCTTTACCTATTTATCGAATCCCCCATAGAGCCTATAGATTCGACTATAGATATCATAAGAGAGCAGCTTTTTTTTATCACCATCATACTTTTCGAGCTTGCCTTTATAGTAACGGTGCTTATTTCAAGACGTATGTCGCGTCCGATAGAGCAGCTGACCGAAACGGCGCAGAAGTTTGGAGAGGGCGACTACGAGGTAGAGTTCAAGGCGGACGGATATAAAGAGATAGAGGAGCTTTCCGTTGTGCTTGACGAGGCGAGAAACGAGGTGAAAAAGGTCACAGACCTTAGAAAGGATCTTATAGCTAATATTTCCCACGATCTGCGTACTCCCCTTACAATGGTAAAGGCTTACGGAGAGATGATAAGAGATCTTTCAGGCGACGACCCGGTAAAGCGTGAAAAGCACGTTCAGATAATCATCGACGAGGCGGACAGGCTTTCAGGCTTAGTAAATTCGATATTGGAGCTGTCCAAGCTTGAAAGCTCGAATATGGAGCTGAGGCTGAGTGACTATTCTATAAACGCTCAGATAAGCGATGTGATGAAGCGCTACACCCTTCTTATCGAGGAGCAAGGCTATGATATACGGTATATTCCCGACGAGGATAGGACGGTAACAGCCGACTACGAGAAAATGTCGCAGGTGCTGTATAACTTTGTGAACAATGCAATAAACTACAGCGGGGAGCAAAAGCGCATCAGAGTGCGGCAGATAAATTCCGTCGGCAAGGTGCGTATAGAGGTCACGGACAACGGAATGGGTATACCTAAGGACAAGCTCTCTCAGGTATTCGACCGCTACTACAGAGGCGGAAAGGTAAAGAGAGAAACTGTAGGCACGGGACTTGGTCTGTCGATATGCAGAGAGATACTCAGGCTGCACGAGTTTGCATTCGGAGTAGTTTCCGAGGAGGGCAGCGGCTCGACCTTCTGGTTTGAGATGAGAGAGGCTCAGCTGCCTAAGAAAGAGAGCGAGAGCATGATAGAAGCGGAGCTTGCGGAATAATTTATAAGAGGGGTTTATGCCCCTCTTATTGAAATTATCGACGCAGGCTTGAAATATATTTGATAAGCTTAGACAAATATGATATAATAAACATTAAGGTAAGCCTAAACGGTAGGCGGTGGTCTGAACTTCGTTCAGACAGCCTCCCATTCGCACACGGCATGAGTATCACGGCGTAAGCTATGTGAAATTGTCAGCGGAGAGAGGAGGTTGATAGCATGGAAATTATCTACATAATTCTTGCTATAGCACTTGTAGTCGCTCTCACAGAGCTGATCAAGAGCATAAAAAATAACCGCCCCGGTCCAAAGGTAGCGGTTATTTTCTATAATCAAAACTGAGGACAACCGTCTGCTGGTTTGCCCCTTTTCTATTTATATTATAACAGGGATATTCGTATTCGTCAAGGGCAAGAAACGAAAAAAATTTTATTTTTGGTGTAATATTTTCAGTATAAAATACGTCTATATATATGAATCGATTCAAAATATGGTGGTGATAGCATGGAGGACAGCCAGATAATCGGTCTGTATTTCGCGCGCGACGAACAGGCTATAACCGAAACTGACTCCAAATACGGTTCGATGTGCCGAAGCATAGCCGTGAGGATACTTGGAAATATCGACGACGCCGATGAATGCGTGAACGATACATATTTAAAAACATGGAACAGCATTCCGCCGAATAATCCTGACTCGCTGTGCGCTTTCGTTGGGAGGATAACGAGAAATCTTTCGCTCGACAAATATAGAAAAAATAAAGCCGCAAAGAGAAATACCTATTTTATGCCCCTTGAGGAGCTTGCGGAATGCATTGCCGATTTCGACGACGCCGGCGGGGAAGATGTGCCATTTGAGCTTAAAGCGGTGATAAATGAATTTCTGGATGAGCTGCCGCAGGAGCATAGAGTTTATTTTATGAGAAGATACTGGTTGGGAGAGTCGCTTACCGACATTTCTAAAAGATACGGTATATCAGCTAATAAACTCGGAGTTATGCTTTTCAGGATCCGAAAACGGCTTAAAACAAAGCTTGAAAAAAGCAAAGTATTATTGTGAGAGGAGGGGACAGTGTAATGAAGAGTATGAAACATATAGATTTTTTATTTACGGCGGTCGGCGAGGCGGACGACGGGTATGTTGCCGAAATGCTCGACGACGGTATTGCCAAAGAGATCAAAAAAAGCAATCTGAGAAAAAGATATGTATTTGCTGCCTGCGCCGCATGTGCGGCTGTTCTTGCCGTGTCGCTTACGGTGAATTTACTGCCCTTTGACGGTGGTCAAGGCATTATAAAAACTTCCGGGAAACAGTCCTCGCAAGGCTATGATGAAAAGGCGGATATGCAGTCTGTCTGTGCGGACGCAGACGAGGGAGCCGATATGACAGCCGGCGATAATGCCGATCCCGATAATGAAGAAAATGTGAATAAAGGTACTCAGAGCACACAGGAAAATAAGTCTTCGGAGGGTTATGCCGATAACTCTGCCGCTGACAAAAAAGAAAGTAATAATAACGGGTCTTCTTCTCCAAACAGAAGTTCGGACGGTTTGACTTCGCTTACCACTACTACCTCCGGTGCGAAGAGCATAGATCAGGCAAACCCGGACTCTGGACAGAGAGCGCAGCAACTGAAAGAAGCTCTGCTGGAGATAATAAACAACAATAACGTGCCGTATACGGCAGGAGAGTTTGTATCGGCATTGACGCTGGACAGCACACTCAAGATCGCAGGCGTTACGATATATAAGGACGGCAGTGCAGAGGACATAGAGTATGACGACGCTATGAACGACGATGTATCCTCCGGAGCGGTGTCTGCAATATTTGACGGAGCGTCCGACGGTGCGCTGACCGAGTACGACGGAGCTGCCGCCGAGGCCGACAGAACAGAGGTCAAGGCGCAGATAAGAACAGACGACGAATCCGTATCTCAGGATGTACAGATAACGGTGACCTCCGACGGCTACATTAATATAGATATGGATGGAAGTCAGTTTACATATCAAGCTGACCAGTCCGCAGCCGAACGCGTGGAAGAATATTTCAGACAGTTGTCCGTGGACAGTAAAGAGTAGAACAGAGATTATATAAACCGAAAACCCGACCGATTGCGTAAAAGCTTCGGTCGGGTTTTTCAATAAGCGTCAGAGGAAGTATCTGTATCATTTCTTTTCGGAAAGGGCCTCAGAGACTATCCTGCCGTCGGCAAATATTGCGGCAAGAAAGAGCGAGCCGCTTATAACAAGACAGTCGTTTTCATTCATTTCGGCTATTTCACGCCGCACCGTCTGCTCGGCAGAGAGTTCGGAAGCTTCGGCCTTGCCGCCTTTTTTTCTTATCATCTCTGCAAGTTCCTTACGGTTTCTTGCTTTGGGATAAAAGCTATCTATACACACAAATCTGTCAGCGCATTCTGCCAGATATCCTGCCGCAGCCTCGCTGTCCTTGTCGCCCAGCATTCCTATGACTACGGTCTTTTTCCGTGGAAGCGTTCTCAGAGTTTCGCATAGTGCTTTCACTGCGTCGGGGTTATGTCCTCCATCACAGATTATAAGCGGACTTTCGCTTAGCCGCTGTATTCTTCCCGGTATCTGAGCTGTAAGACCCTTTTTTACCGAAGCTGTATCTATACGTTCAAAGCCGCCGTTTCTAAGTATCCAGGCAGTTTCTATCACGGTCGCTGCGTTTTTTATCTGGTGATATCCGCCCATTTTCACTTCGTAAAGCTCGCCCTTGTACTCAAAGCAAGAGCCGAACGCTCCGCATTGCTGTACGGACAGCTTTTTAATATCCGGAACAGACAGGCTGCTGCCGCACTGCACAGCCTGTCGTTTTACCGTTTGTGCGACCTCGGGGAGGTTTTCGGGCGCGAGCACCGCCGGACAGCCGCTTTTTATGATACCGGCTTTCTGCTCTGCAATTTGAGCAGGAGTATCGCCCAGTATCGCCGTGTGGTCGAGCGACACAGAGCAGATCACAGAAACCTCGGGCGATCTGATAACGTTCGTGGAATCCAGTCTGCCGCCCAGTCCCGTTTCGAGCACGACGATATCGCAGCCAACCTCGGCAAAGTACAGAAAAGCCATAGCCTGCGTTATCTCAAACTGCGAAAATCCCATATGTCCCAGCCTATTAATGTGCGGCTCTATACGCTGTGCCAAACGGTTCAGATCGCTGTCGGAGATATCCTCGCCGTTCACACGGATACGGTCGTTGTATCTCAGAATGTACGGAGATGTGAAAAGCCCCGTTTTGTAGCCTGCCGCCGAAAGCGTCTTTGAGAGCATTTCGCAGCAGGAGCCTTTGCCGTTGGTGCCTGCTACATGAACAAATCGAAGTCTTTCCTGCGGATCTCCGACGGCTTTGAGCAGAGCCTTGATCCTTGAGAGATCGGTCACCTTAGTTCCCGATTTGGTAAAGCCGTTTACTATTGTTTCGTAATATTGCATTGGTTTATTATTCCTCCGAATCCTGACCGTCTATACCGTGAATGTAATTATACAGAGCCTGAGCGGTTTCAAAGCCTACGCCTGCCGCCTGTCCGAGCTGCGCCGCCGTAGCCGCTTCCATAGCCGCCTTGGTCTTAAACTCCGTCATAAGCTTCTGCGCTTTCTTATCTCCTATGCCCTTAACTGAGGTTATGCCCAGTGTAAAGGCGTTTTTCTTATGCTTAGCCTTGGTATAGCTGATAGCGTAGCGGTGAACCTCGTCTTGGATAGCCGTTACGAGAGCGAAAGCCTTGCGGTAGGAAGTCAGACTTATTTCATGATCTGACGCAGTAGCCGCTCTGGTGCGGTGCTTGGAGTCCTTGACCAGACCGTATATCGGTACGTCGATGCCCATAGAGCGTACCAGCGGCGTTATGGTTGAAACGTGCCCCTTTCCTCCGTCAAGAAGTATCAGGTCGGGCAGGGTGGAGAATCCCTCGTCCTCCTTTTCAAAGTACCTTTTAAACCGCCGCTCTATAGCCTCGCTCATACAGGCGTAGTCGTTCTGCTCGGTCACGGTCTTTATTGAGAATTTACGGTAAAAGCGTTTGCAGGGTCTGCCGTTTTCATACACCACCATACCGCAGGTCATATCCGAAGAGCCGAAGTTTGAGATATCGTAGCACTCGATAAATTTCGGCGGCTTTTCCAGTCCCAGAGCTTTTGCAAGCTCCTCCAGTGCGGTAATTTCCTTGCCCGTTCTGCCCACCCTTATCGAGAGGTGCTCGCTTGCGTTGCTTTTTGCAAGGGTGGTAAGGCGCAGCAGCGAGCCTCTCTGCGGCACGGAGATACGGACCTTGTGGCCGCATTTTTCGGAGAGGTAGCGTTCGAGCAGCTCGGCATTTTCTATCGGCTCGTCTAGCAGAATATCCTTGGGTATTTCGTCACGGCGGGAGTAAAACTCCATCATGAAGCCCTCGCGCATCTGCGAGCCTTCGTCGGTCATACCGAGCATTGCGCTCACCTTATCGAAAAGCCTGCCGCCTCGGTACATGAGCACGCTGCCGCAGGCGCTGTCGTTATTTTCCGACACGGCGAAGATATCGAAGTCGCGCATATCCTCAGTAACTATCTTCTGATCCTCCGCCGCTTTTTTTATAGCGTTTATTCTGTCACGCAGCTTTGCGGCAAGCTCAAATTCCAGATTTTCTGCGGCGGCGTTCATCTCCTCGGTGAGCCTTTCAACGCTTTTCTGCGAACCGTTTTTGATATACTCTACCGCCTGTTGTACAGTTGCTTTGTAGTCTTCCTCACTCACGTCGCCCTTGCACACGCCCATACACTGCTTTATAAAGCAATTCAGACAAGGACGTGCCTTTTTGAAATCTCTGGGGAACTGTTTTGAGCAGGTAGGCAGCATAAAGACCTTATTCGCTTCTTCTACCGCCTGCTTTACCGAGTAGGAGCTTATATACGGACCTATATACTGCGCTCCGTCATCGTCCTTTTGCAGCACGGCGGTGATCTTGGGGTAAGGCTCGTCGGACACACGAATATAGCTGTAGCCCTTATCGTCTTTAAGAAGAATATTGTACTTAGGCGAATACTGCTTTATCAGCGAGCATTCGAGTACGAGGGCTTCAAACTCGCTGTCCGTTACGATAAAGTCGTAATCCTTGACATTTGAAACCATTTTCCAGACTTTCGGAAGGTGGTCCTGTCCTTTGCGGAAGTAACTGGTGACACGGTTTTTCAGATTTTTTGCCTTTCCGACGTAGATTATCTTGCCCGTGCTGTCTTTCATGATATAGCAGCCGGGTTTTGTTGTCAGCTTTGAGGTCTTATCTCTGAGAAAGACTAGGTTAGGATTTTGTTCTTCGGTGATGTGCATTTTGAAATGCTCCTTTGTTTTGTGTGTGTGGGACGGTCGGGGGGATTTTCTCGTATGTGTGTTCAGCGGACAAGCCGCTGAATGAAAGTGTGATATCTCTGTTACAAGGAAAATCCCTCTATCGCAGGGATTTTCAGCATTTATAATGCGGTCACCTTTTTCGGAGCTCACTACATAAGGGGATTTCGCTCTCTGCGGAGAGCGACTGAACTACGTCGGGAGTTTGTACCCAAAGGGGACAAACTCGGGTGCAGGCAAAACTGTCTGAACGAAGTTCAGACAATGAAAAGTCAAAACTTAGTATGAGCCTGCACAGCCCTCGCCCCCCACAAGCCCTTAAAAAGGGCTTGACCTTAAATTTTAGCTATTGACAGGAAATTTCACTTTTGAGTAGGGGCGATGGTCTGAGCGCAGCTCAGACTATCGCCCGTTCCTTGGGCAAGCTTTTTGAGAAGAGCTTAGATAAAATTGGGCGGATAATATGAATCCGCCCAACTGTCTATTATCAGAATTTCAAAGCCTTGAATCTCTCCATAGCTTCCTTTGTTCTGTCCTTGTCGCCGAATGCGGTAAGTCTGAACCAGCCCTCGCCGTTCTTTCCGAAGCCTGCTCCCGGAGTACCTACCACGTTAGCCTCTTCCAAAAGCTTGTCGAAAAATTCCCAGCTGCCCATGCCGTTCGGGCATTTGAACCAGATGTAGGGCGAGTTTTTGCCGCCTGTGTATTTGATGCCTATCTCGTCGAGAGCGGCAGCTATCACCTTTGCGTTCTGCTGATAGTACTTGATATTCTCCTTGGTCTGCTTTAAGCCCTCCTCGGAGAATACCGCAGCGGCAGCACACTGTACGGGGTATGAAACGCCGTTGAACTTAGAGCCCTGACGCCTGCCCCAGAGCTGCGAAATGCTTACCTCGCTGCCGTCATGAGCCTTGGCAGTCAGCTCGTTCGGGATGACGGTGTAGCCGCAGCGCATACCTGTAAAGCCTGCGGTCTTGGAGAGTGAGCACATCTCGATAGCGCACTTTCTTGCGCCCTCTACTGCGAATATGCTTCTTGGGATATTGTCCTCGGTGATGAAAGCCTCGTATGCGCAGTCATAGATAATTATTGCGTCGTTTTTGATAGCGTAGTCTATCCACACCTTGAGCTGCTCCTTGGTGTATACCGAGCCTGTGGGGTTGTTGGGGGAGCAGAGGTAGATAAGGTCTGCGTGTACGCTTTCATCGGGCATTGCCGCAAAGCCGTTTTCTTCGTTTGAGTCGGCGAAGATGACCTTTCTGCCGTTCATGAGGTTGGTATCGACATATACGGGGTATGCCGGGTCGGTGATAAGCACGGTATTATCGTTTCCGAAAATATCCACGATATTTCCGCAGTCTGCCTTTGCACCGTCGTTTATTCTTATCTCCTCACCTTTTACGTCCACGCCGAAGCTCTTGTAGTAGCCGCTTACCGCTTCTCTGAGGAAGTCGTAGCCTGCGCCGCTGTCCTCGTAGCCCTTGAAGGTTTCCTTGACGCCCATTTCGTCTGCACCCTTTTTCATAGCCTCCACTACGCACTTGGCGATAGGCTGGGTAACGTCGCCGATACCCATTCTGATGATATCGGCATCCGGGTGAGCCTCGCTGTACGCCTTTACCTTCTTCGCTATATTGATAAAAAGATAGTTCTTTTCAAGCTTTAAGAAATTTTCGTTTAACTGTGGCATGATCTTTTCAATCTCCTTTTATTCTGTCTTAAGATCAGATTATTGTAGAACCCGAGAATACGGTCACGGCGTCGCCGGTCATGTAAACTGCATCGTCGGTAACTCTGATAACGAGGTCGCCGCCCTTTAGCTTTACGGTGATGTCGGTGTCCTTCTTGCAGTAGCCGTTAAGCACAGCCGCAGTAGCCACTGCGCAGGCGCCTGTTCCGCAGGCCCATGTTTCGCCGGAGCCGCGCTCCCACACTCTCATTTTAAGCGTATGCTCGTCGAGCACCTTTATAAATTCCGCATTTACTCTTTCGGGGAATATCTCGTTGAATTCGAAGGCTCTTCCGACCGTTTCAAGGTCGAGATCGTCTACGTTGCCCTCGGTGAACACTACCGAGTGAGGATTTCCCATGGACACGCAGGTGATGTTATACTTCTCGCCGCCTATCTCTACCTCTCTGTTTACCACTGCGCCGTTCTCGTCGGGAGCGAGGGTGACAGGTATCTGAGCGGGGTCGAGTATAGCCTTGCCCATATTCACCGTTGCGCCGTTTACCTCGCCGTAGTGGCGGGTAAGGCTTACGTGCATGATACCGCTGAGAGTTTCTATGGAGATATCGTCCTTATCCACCAGTCCGTTATCTCTCATGAACTTAGCCACGCAGCGGATACCGTTTCCGCACATCTTGCCCTCTGAGCCGTCGAGATTGAACATTCTCATCTTGCCGTCCGCAATATCCGAACGCTGAATGAGGATAACTCCGTCGCCGCCGATACCGAAGTGGCGGTCGCTGAGTGCCAGCGCAAGTCCCTCGGGGTTATCAATGGTCTGATTGAAGCAGTTGAAGTAGATATAGTCGTTTCCGCAGCCCTGCATCTTTGTAAACTCTATTCTCTGCTTTTCAGAGCGCATATTGTTGATATCCACTATCTCTGTAGACTTCTCCGTGTACTTGGAGCGTATCGACTGAGCGATAGCGTTTGCGGTGTCTATAGAGGTAAGGCAGGGGATATTTCTCTCTACCGTTTTTCTTCTTATCTTTACGCTGTCTCTCTGAGGACTTCTGCCCTTGGAGGAGGTGGATATAACGTAGGAAACCTTTCCGCTCTCGATAAGCGTAAGGGTATTTTCTTCAGCCTCTCCTATCTTAGCCACAGCCTCGCAGGGTATGCCGTGTTCTGCAAGCGCCTTTGCGGTACCGCCCGTAGCGTACACCTTGAAGCCGAGGTCGTAGAAAGCCTTTGCTGTCTGGGGTATCTCGCCCTTGTCGGAATCTCTCACGGTGATAAGCACTCCGCCCTCTACGTTGAGCTTGTAGCCTGCGGCGGTAAGACCCTTGTAGAGTGCCTCCTCCAGCGAGCTTGCCACGGCGAGCACCTCTCCCGTAGACTTCATCTCGGGACCTAAGTGGTTATCGACGTCGATAAGCTTTTCAAATGAGAACACAGGAACCTTTACAGCCACATAGGGCGAGTTTCTGTACAGCCCCGTACCGTAGCCCATATCTCTGAGCTTTTCGCCGAGCATACATCTTGTAGCGAGATCTACCATAGGAACTCCCGTTACCTTTGAGATGTAGGGGATAGTTCTGGAGGAACGGGGATTTACCTCTATAACGTATATCTCTTCCTTGTATGCGATATACTGTATGTTTACAAGACCCTTTGTGTTAAGGGCGATAGCCAGATTCTTGGAGCATTCAATGATCCTCTCGATCAGCTTGTCGGAAACATTCCATGCAGGGTACACCGCTATAGAGTCGCCCGAGTGGATGCCCGTTCTTTCTATATGCTCCATGATACCGGGGATAAGTATATCCTCTCCGTCGCATATAGCGTCTATCTCAAGCTCCGTACCCATCAGATACTTATCGATAAGGATAGGATTTTCTATCTCCTGAGCGAGTATTATAGCCATATACTCTCTGATATCGTCGTCGTTAAAGGCGATTATCATATTCTGTCCGCCGAGTACATAGGAGGGACGCATAAGCACGGGATAGTGTATCTTATTCGCTACCTCCAGCGCCTCCTCGCAGGTCATTACGGTAAAGCCCTGAGGACGCTTTATTTCAAGCTGTTCAAGCAGCTCGTCAAAACGTTCTCTGTCCTCCGCGGCGTCTATGGAGTCGGGAGGAGTTCCCAGTATCCTTACGCCGTTGGCGTCTAAGTGCTTTGTAAGCTTGATAGCGGTCTGACCGCCGAAGGCTACTACTACGCCGTAGGGTTTCTCTATATTGATGATGTTCATTACATCTTCATTCGTCAGCGGCTCGAAGTACAGTCTGTCGGCTGTGTCAAAGTCTGTCGAAACGGTTTCGGGGTTGTTGTTTACGATAACCACGTCGAAACCTCTTTCTTTAAGCGCCCAGACGCAGTGAACCGAAGCGTAGTCGAATTCTATTCCCTGTCCTATTCTGATAGGGCCGGAGCCGAATACGATAACGGTTTTATTTCCCGTGTGCTTTGATTCGATAAACTCTTCTGCTTCGTCCTCCTTATCGTAGGTGGAGTAGAAGTATGGAGTCATAGCCGAGAACTCAGCCGCGCAGGTATCTACCATCTTATACACGGCGGGCAGCTTCTTGACTATCGGTTTTCCTGTAAGTCTTTCGATGACCTTATCGGGGAATCCGAGCTTCTTAGCAGTTTCATATGTATCAAACGAATCGTCGCCCGTTTCAAGCTGTTTTTCTACAGCGATAAGCTTGAGCAGCTTGTTTAAGAACCATTCGTCTATCTTTGTTATAGCGTGTATCTCGTCGACGGCAGTGCCTCTGCGAAGAGCCTCGTATACCACGAAAAGACGTTCGTCGTTGCACTTGTATATCCTGCTGTGCAGCTCCTCGTCGGAAAGCTCGGCTATCTTCGGAGATACCAGGCAGTCAAGACCTATCTCGGCTCCTCTTACAGCCTTCATGATAGCCTGCTCGAAAGTAGTGCCTATAGCCATTACCTCGCCCGTAGCCTTCATCTGAGTGCCGAGGTCACGCTTAGCGTATACAAATTTATCAAAAGGCCACTTAGGCAGCTTTACTACCACATAGTCGAGCGCAGGCTCGAAGCAGGCGTAGGTCTTGCCTGTTACAGCGTTCTTTATCTCGTCGAGAGTGTAGCCTATAGCTATCTTTGCCGCAACCTTTGCGATAGGATATCCCGTAGCCTTTGAAGCGAGCGCAGAGGAGCGTGAAACTCTGGGGTTTACCTCGATAACGGCATACTCAAAGCTTTCGGGATTGAGCGCAAACTGGCAGTTGCAGCCGCCCTCTACTTTAAGGGTGTCGATTATTTTCAGCGCCGCCGAACGGAGCATCTGATATTCCTTATCCGCAAGAGTAACGCAGGGAGCGATAACGATAGAATCTCCCGTGTGAACGCCTACGGGGTCGAAGTTCTCCATAGAGCAGACGGTGATGACGTTGCCCTTCGAGTCGCGCATTACCTCAAACTCTATCTCTTTCCAGCCGGAGATACATTTTTCGATAAGTACCTGAGTGATAGGCGAAAGGTACAGACCGTTTCCGGCTATTTCTCTCAGCTCCTCCTCGTTGTTTACGATACCGCCGCCCGTGCCGCCGAGCGTAAATGCCGGGCGCACGATAAGCGGGTAACCGATGCCCTCTTTATTTGCAAATGCGACTGCATCCTCTACAGTATTTACCACGAGGGAGGGTATGCAGGGCTGATCTATGGACTCCATAGTGTCCTTGAACATCTGTCTGTCCTCAGCCTTATCGATAGTTTCCGGATTTGCGCCGAGCAGCTTTACTCCGTACTTGTCGAGGAAGCCCTCCTTGGCAAGCTGCATAGAGAGGGTAAGACCGGTCTGTCCTCCCAGTGTGGAGAGCAGGCTGTCTGGGCGTTCTTTCTCTATTATCCTCTTGACGGTTTCAATAGTCAGCGGCTCTATGTATATTTTATCTGCCATAGCGTTGTCGGTCATGATGGTAGCAGGATTGGAGTTTACGAGTATTACCTCGAGCCCCTCCTCCTTGAGCGCACGGCAGGCCTGAGTTCCCGCATAGTCGAACTCTGCGGCCTGTCCTATAACGATAGGACCCGAACCTATGACCAGTACTCTCTTTATATCTTTATTCAAAGGCATTTAAATTCAATCCTTTCATTGTCGAGTAGTATTTACTTATGTGAATCTATAAGCGCGGTGAATCTGTCGAACAGGAATCCCGTATCGAGAGGACCTCCGCAGGCCTCGGGGTGGAACTGCACCGAGAAAGCGGGCATATAGTCATAGTTTACGCCCTCGCAGGTGCCGTCGTTTGCATTGACAAAAGCGGCGTGCGCGCCCTCTGGCAGCGAATCGTTGATGACCGCATAGCCGTGATTCTGGCTAGTTATGTACACTCTGCCCGTAGCCGTTTCCGTAGCCGGCTGATTTGCTCCTCTGTGACCGTATTTGAGTTTTTCGGTCTCAGCTCCCTGTGAAAGCGCAAGAAGCTGATGACCGAGACAGATGCCGAAGGTAGGTATTTTCAGATCGCAGATCTTTTTCAGCTCCTCGATTATCTCTATGTTTTCCGCAGGATCTCCGGGACCGTTTGAGAGCATTATACCGTCGGGGGCAAGCTCCTTTATCCTATCGCAAGAGGTGTAAGCGGGAAGCACCGTCACCTCGCAGCCGCGCTTGACAAGCTCTCTGCATATATTTCTCTTAGCGCCGAAGTCAAAGAGCGCAACTCTGCGTTTTACCTCGCCGTCGGGAGTAAACACTTCTTCCTTATCGCAGGTGGTGTTCTTTACAGCGTCCTTGATAGTGTAACTCTTGAGGTCGGCAAAGCTGAGCGCCGTACCCTCCGTAACTATCTTTCCGTTCATTACTCCCGACTCTCTTACTATCTTGGTAAGCGCGCGGGTGTCTATACCGTAAAGTCCCACTATTCCGTTTTTCTTTAAAAAAGTGTCAAGATCGCCCTCGCATCTGAAATTGCTGGGGTCCTGACACCAATCTCTAACAATATACGCTCTCACAAAGGGGCGTCTGCTCTCAAAATCAGAGGGAATAACGCCATAATTTCCGATCAAAGGAAAAGTCTGAACAACTATCTGTCCATAGTAGCTGGGGTCTGTAAGGGTTTCGAGATAACCCGTCATAGCGGTAGTAAAAACAATTTCACCTGTAGTTTCCACTGATTCGCCCTGCGCGCCGAAGCTCTTACCTTCAAATATAGTACCGTTTTCCAATATAAGATATGCCTTCTGCACCTGTAGTTCCTCCTTACGCATAATTTCTCGTATACCATTATACCACACACTGCGCAACTTGTAAATACCCTTTTTTGATTTTTAAGATTTTATTCAAGACTTCTTTTTTAGGTCACGCTTAACTTTTGTTCAGGCGACAAATCGACTAGCCGCGTATGCAGGCTCGATCTTTTGCTTATGCGGTTACTTTGTTGTGCCTGCACCTGAGTTTGTCACTTAGGGACAAATTAAAATAAATCACTGCAAATGAAAAGTACCCCCTGCACTATCGTTTGGGAGTTTGTACCCAAAGGGGACAAACTCATAGTGTTGGCAAACGAAATGAAAAGAGCGAACTCAGTAATCGCCAACACAATTGACAGGGGCTTTTACTTTGTCTAGCTATTTATAATTTTGAGAGAATCTCGTTCAATTCTTCCTCATTATTGAAAAGAAGCTTTAGTGTGATCTTTCCGCTCTTTTCTTTTTTCAGGTTTGATTTGATACCGTAACTATCTTTTAGCGATTTTTCCGTTTCAAAAGCGAAGCTTTTAAATGCGTCGCCGAATTTCGGTTCGTCCGCTCTGCTCTTATTGCCATTCTCAGCCGACTGCGAATCAGAATTCTTCTTTATCTGCTCGACATATTTTGAAAGCTCACTGACCGTCATACTCTTCTGCACACACTCGTCAAAAGCCTTTTTGCAAAGCTCTTCATCGTCAATGCCGACAAGGATCTTCGCATGACCTACCGAGATACCGCCGTTCTCGACAGCCTTTTGCATATCGTCGGACAATTTAAGCATTCTTACCGAATTTGCGACCGCCGAACGGGACTTGCCGACAGACTTTGCGACCGACTCCTGCGTCATTCCGAAGCTGTCTATAAGTCTGCGGTAGGCTTTCGCCTCCTCAATAGGGTTCAAGTCTTCTCTCTGCAAATTCTCGATAAGCGCAAACTGCGCCGCTTCAAGGTCGCTCATCTCCTTAATTACCGCAGGTATCTCCGAAAGACCCGCTATCCTCGCCGCCCTCCAGCGTCTTTCGCCTGCTACGATTTTATAGCTGTCAGAGCCTGACGGACGAACAAGTATCGGCTGCAAAACGCCGTGCTGAGCAATATTCTCGGCAAGAACATTCAGCTTTTCGGCGTCGAACTGAGTTCGGGGCTGCTCCTTATCCGGCTCGATGAGAGATATCCTTAGCTGCTGAGGAGAATCTGCGCCATTCTCCGGCGTTTCGCTCTCCTCATGAAAATTATCCTCAAACAGCATATCCAAGCCGTTTTTCAATCTATCCTTTTTACCCATTAGCGTAGCTCCTTTCTCCGTATTTGGGTCATATCCAGCCTCCGTCGACACGGAGTACCTGACCGCATATATAATCCGCCCTGCCCGATGTGAGAAAAACCGCGGCTTCGGCGATATCCTGCGGAGAGCCTGCACGGCAGCACGGTATGCCGTCCACAAGCTCCGCACGCTCCTGTGCGGTAAGCTGAGCGTTCATTTTCGTATCTATAAATCCGGGCGATATACAATTAACGGATATTCCCGACGGAGCGCACTCCTTTGCAAGAGCCTTTGTAAAGCCGATGATACCTGCCTTGGCCGCAGAGTATGCAGTTTCGCAGGAGGCTCCGACCTCGCCCCACACGGATGAGATATTAATTACATATCCGCTGCGGCGGCGTATCATATCGGGAAGGAACGCCTTAGTCAGCAGCATAGTACCTATAAGATCGGCATTCATTATCCGCACAAGCCCGGCGTCGCTGATATCCTGAAAAAGTCCTATGGCTTCACAGCCGCCGTTATTTACAAGAATATCGGGAGTACCGAAACGCTGCGATACGGACGCTGCAAAATCGGAAACGCAGGCAACATCCGACAGATCCAGCCTTGCCGAATCGGCACGGACGCCAAAATCCTGTGAAAGACGGGAAGCGAGAACATTAGCCGAATTTTCATCCGTACAGTAAGTTATAAGCAGATCGCAGCCGAGTTCGGCGAAACTCTTTGCGACAGCCGAACCGATATCTCCCGAACCGCCTGTTATGAGAACCTTTTTATTTTCAGAGGACATTGCCTAACCCCCGTAAACACAATTTATATCAGGTATATTATAACATACACCGCAAGGTGTTGTCAACCGTGTTGGCGATTACTGAGTTCGGGCTTTTACTTGTCTGAACTTCGTTCAGACCGTTTGCCAACACTATGAGTTTGTCCCCTTTGGGTACAAACTCCCAAGCTTTTGTCTTAGCCTTGGGCGATTACTGAGTTCGGGCTTCTACTTGTCTGAACTTCGTTCAGACCGTTTGCCAACACTATAAATTCGTCCCCTTTGGGTACAAACTCAAGTGCAGGCTAAGCAAAAAGTCGCCCCAACAAAAGTCAGTCGTAAAAAAAAGATTGACAAAGGATTGATGGTGTGATATGATTAAGATAAACATTTACAGGGGGGATACTTTATGGCTGCCGAATCCAAGACCGAGAAAACGTCTTTTACCCGAAAAATGACTAAAACTGCACGAAACGGTTTTTTTATTTTTCTTATGACTCTCTTTATATCGGGAGCCCTGATAGCTCTGACATATCTGCCGTGGAAAGCCTATATGCCGATAGAGCGCAGCTGTACCGAGCCTGTCACCGCCACAGTTATCGGCGGAGAAGCGCAGATTAAGGACGGCGGCTACTACTACGGTCCGCAGATAGAATTTACCGTATACGCCGACGGCAGAACGCTGCGCGTGTACGCTGTGAACACCGTGAACCTGAACCGCACCTGGGAGGACGGCGAGGCGATACCGATATATTACGATCCTGACGACCCTACTCAGGCGGTGCTGCGCGACGAACACACTGCGGAAAATCATTTCAAGGCGGCAAGATGCGGAGCTATCGTGCTGTCATCTTTGGGATTTATCGTTATGATCGCAGGAGTTATAATACATTTTAAAAACACTGCGCCGAAAAAGTACAGGAGCAATATAGCAGGACAGTCGTTTGAGGAATGGCAGGCCCAGCAGACGACGGCGCAGGATACACAGACGGAGGAAAGCAAAACGGACAAGACGGAGGCTTTGGAAACAACGGAAAAATAATTTTCAGGGCGGATATTTCCGCCCTTTTTTGAAAGGCGGTATATATTTATGGCATTACTGACAGACGGCGAAAGACAGTTTCATATTCGTGCGAAAAAAGGCGAGGTGGGCAAATATGTCATACTTCCGGGCGACCCGGGACGTGTGCCGAAAATTGCGGCGCTTCTGGATAACGCAGAGCAGATAGCGCAAAACAGAGAATACAATTTATATACGGGTACTCTGAACGGCGAAGCGGTGTCGGTCTGCTCTACGGGTATAGGAGGTCCGTCGGCGGCTATCGCCGTGGAGGAGCTGATAAAATGCGGCGCGGACACGTTTATCCGGGTAGGTACGAGCGGAGGAATAAATCTCGATGTCACAGGGGGCGACCTATGCATTGCCACAGCGGCGGTGCGCAGCGAGGGTACTTCTCACGAATATCTCCCCGACGGCTACCCTGCGGCGGCAGATTTCGCAGTTGTAAAAGCTCTCGCTGAAGCGGCGGAAGGGCTGTGCGACGGAAGCTTCGGCAACAGATATCATGTAGGCGTAGTTCATTCAAAGGACAGCTTTTACGGAGAGATAGACCCCCGTACCTCAGCGGTGCCGGAAAAGCTTACGGCAGCATGGGAGGGATATAAGACCTGCGGCTGTCTTACATCGGAAATGGAGTGTGCGGCGGTATTTTCCGTAGGACTGCTGAGAGGAGCTCGCTGCGGAGCGGTACTTACCGCACTGTGGAACGTAGAACGCAGCAGCCGTGGACTGCCCGACAACATCACCGACGACTCAAGCAGAGCGATACTCTGCGCCGTCCAAGCTATAAAAATCATGATTAATGCAAAATAAATATTTGTGTGAAAGTTGTGAACAAACAATTTGTATACAATAACAAAAATCAAAAAATTCTATTGACAAACTAATTGTTTTAAGCTATAATTATTACTGCAAAGACAGGTATATACCTGTACAATAAATATCGCAGCTTAGAGCTTGTTCATAATTTGTTCAAGGTGTCTATAAAGTAAATTTTGGTTTTGTGAAAGTATACAAAATCCAAAATTTTTTTGAAAAGTTATTGACAAATAGAACAGAATGAGTTATAATTTAAGTACGATAAAACATATGGAAGTTACACATGACGTTCGGTCGTGTGCTTCAAATAAAACAAATTTTTATGGAGGGATTTTTCTATGAAGAAATCACAGAAGGGTTTTACTCTGGTTGAGCTTGTAGTAGTTATTGCCATTATCGGCGTACTGGCAGCTATTCTTGTTCCTTCAATGCTTAACTATGTTAAGAAGTCCAGACTTAAGACCGCAAACTCAAACGCTAAGACCGCTTACAACGCTGTAGCTGAGAACGTTGCAGACGCTGAGACAAACGGTTATGCACTTTCAACTGTACTTTCAACAACAACTGATACAGGTGCAGACGCTTGGAAGATCAAGGCTAATACTGTTTACAACGCTAAGGATGTAGATAAGATTGGCGAAAAGGGCGCTAAGAAGATCGCAGCAGTTCTTGCAGAGAACGGCGACGAGGCTGGCGTATTCAAGGTTTCAACACAGAAGATCAACGGTCAGGATTCTTATGTAGTATTCTGGGCTAAGTCTACCAGTGATGAAATGGTCGGCGAATATCCTGATGCTATCTCTTGGGATACATGGAAGGAATCCGGCAAGGGCATGAACATTACTAAGGCTACTTACAAGTACAAGGCTGCTTCTTCAACCTGATAAAAACCTAATGCAAATTCGGTAAAGCTTTGCTTTTGCAAAGCTTTACTTTTTTATATGGATAAATATTATGAAGAAAACAATAATCATAACACTATCGTCTGCCGCAATTATATTACTCGGCTTCGCTTCTTTTATGATAAGCAAGAATGCGGACGATATAGACGTAACTACCGAAAACGACAATATAATATACCTTGATAAAATAAAAACGCTCCCGCATGATATGACCGTGTGGAGCGAGGACGGACAGTCCGATATAACCCCCGCCGCATGGAAAGTAACCGGCCCGAACGGTAATACTATTTATATGTGCGGTACTATGCATGCGCTCAAAAGTGAATGCTATCCCTTGCCTGATTATATAAAAGAAGCTTATGAGCAGGCAGATGTACTTGCGGTGGAAACAGATATCACCGATATGTCAGCTATGGTCAGCGATGAACCTGAATGGCGGCTGCCAAAGAATTTAAATAGCAAGGATACTTTGGAGAACCACATTTCAGATATCACCTACGCAAAGATGAAAGCTTACCTTGAAAAAAATGACGGAAACATAGATACCTTTGAAAGCTTTATGCCATGGTACGCTTATAAAAACCTTAACACCGTACAAAACTATCTGGGTGAATGCGACGCTTCTATCGGGCTTGAAAGAATCTTAGAAATTTCTGCAAACATAGATGGGAAAGAAGTTCTGCCGATAGAAACGAAGCAATCCAGAGCTGAGCTTGACTGTTCTTATTCAGAGGAACTGCTCGACCTGCTTATCAACAAGCAGTGCGGTATGACCGACGAAGAGCGCGCAGCCGAAACGGATAATAACTACAACGCATGGAAAAACGGCGATATGGAGGCTATATACGAGCTTTCATATCATTCTCTGACCGACTATTTCGGTGTGGAAGTACAGCCGCTGGAGAACGAGTACAACAGGCTTATGCTCACAGACCGCAACAAAGTAATGTATGAAAAAACAAAAGAGCTTATAGACTCCGATACCAAAACGCTCCTTGCCGTCGGAACGGCGCACTTTGTCGGAGACGACGGTATAATCGCTCTGCTTGAGAAGGACGGCTATACCTGTGAAATAATGAACAATTAACAATGAATAATGAACAATGTAATTATCCGTTTACATTGTTCATTATTCTCATTATTTATTGCTCATTATTAATTGTTCATTGTTCATTATTAATTGACTTCACCGTTAGTACACCGCTGCTGACGGTGAATTTTATTTCCAGCCCTGCAAACCGAAATCCGTATATACGCTTCGGATCGTTCTGATATGCAGGACGGGGGTCGTGGGCAAGTACCGCTCTCAGGGCGTTTCTCTTGCACTCGGGTATCAAGGATAGCAGCTCGTCGGGGATAACGACCTCCAGCGCATAGTCCTCGTGCTCCCCTGCAAATCCCGAAAGGGCGTCTGCTCTCACGTCGGTCAGCGGCAGATAGGGCTTTATGTCGAGTATGGGAGTACCGCTCATCAGGTCCGCCCCCGATACCGTCAGTATTACCTTGTGTCCGTCCTTGCTGTACTCGATATTTTTCAGTCGCACACAAGAAAGCCCCAAAGCGTTCGGGCGAAACGGCGAGCGTGTAGCAAAAACGCCCATACGGGTATTTCCCCCCAGCCGAGGGGGTCTGACGGTAGGCGACCAGCTATCCCTGACCGCTTCGGAAAACTCCCATATCAGCCAAAAGTGCGAAAAGCCCTCGATACCTCTGAAAGCTTCGGGGATATCATATTCCTTATCGAAAAATATCCTGCCGTCAAGCGAATCTATCAGTCCGCTCTGTCTTGGTATACCAAACTTGCTGTCGAAGTCGGTCTCTATCCAGCCTATTCTTTTAATGTTCATTTAATCACTTCCTGAAATACATTATATCAAATAATGCGTGTCTTTTCAAGTTTTTTATATTCGCCCCTACAGCGAAAAGAGAATACGCACACTTACAACAAAGTAAAAGCTCCTGCCAAGGCTTATGACGGTGTAGCTATGCAACAAAGAAAAAGACGCGGCTAGTTAATCCGTCGCCTAAACAAAAGTGAAGCGTGAATATAAAAAAGTACGAGACGGCACGATTGACAAAAAAATTTATTTGTGATAAAATATATAACGCATGAAAAAAAGGAGGAAAGTAAAAAATGACGGAACTGAAAGAAAAAGAACCTCAGACAAGCGCTCCAGCGGAAAATAAAATGGGAGTAATGCCGGTCGGCAGACTGGTGTTTTCAATGTCTCTGCCAATCATGATTTCCATGCTTGTTCAGGCTCTGTATAATATAGTGGACAGTCTTTTCGTATCTCAGATAAATCAAAACGCTTTTACCGCTGTTTCACTTGCGTTTCCGCTGCAAACGCTTATGATAGGCGTAGCGGTAGGTACGGGAGTGGGCGTAAATGCGAACCTTTCACGCTCGCTCGGCGAAAAGCAATTTGAAAAAGCTGATAAATTTGCGAAAAACGGACTGTTTCTGGCGGCGCTCAGCTATATAGCGTTTGCGGTATTCGCAGTATTCTTTACCGACATATATTTTACTGCGCAAAGCAGCGTAAGAGCTACGGTAGAGTACGGCAAGCAGTATCTATTTATAATTTCTATCGCAAGCATAGGCGTGTTCGTGCAGGTAATGTGCGAGCGTTTGCTTCAGTCTACGGGAAATACCGTGCTCGCTATGTATTCTCAGGGACTCGGAGCAGTGATAAATCTGGTATTAGACCCGGTGCTTATATTCGTCTGTGATCTGGGAGTTGCGGGAGCGGCTTTGGCCACCGTTATAGGTCAGTGCGCTTCGGCACTGTTCGGCATATATCTCAATATCAAGTACAATAAAGAGATAAATATAAGCATGAAGGGCTTCCGCCCCGACGGCGAGCTGATCAAAAAAATATACGCAGTCGGCGTCCCCTCTATAATCATGCAGTCCATAACCTCAGTCATGACGTTTATGTTCAACCGTATACTTACAAGCTTCGGCTCGCTCACCGACACACTCCAGTCGATACTCGGCGCATATTTCAAGCTGCAAAGCTTTATTTTCATGCCGGTGTTCGGTCTTAATAACGGCACTATACCCATTATTTCCTACAATTTCGGAGCAGGCAAACGCACCCGTCTAGTAAAGACTATAAAAATATCCGCAGCGATCGCGCTTTCCATAATGCTTTTCGGTCTTGCGCTGATGCAGATATTCCCCGAACAGCTCCTGCATATTTTCAAGGCGAATGACGAGATGCTGAAATACGGAGCTCCCGCTCTCAGGATCATCAGTCTGTCGTTTATTTTCGCAGGTATATGCATCGTATTCACTTCTGCGTTCCAATCGCTGGGCCACTCGGTAAATTCCATGCTGGTTTCCATAGCGCGGCAGCTTATTATACTGATACCCTCGGCGTACCTGCTCGCCGGAACAGGCGATCCCAATAAGGTTTGGTGGGCTTTCCCCATAGCCGAGATAGCCTCTCTTACCGCAAGCTCGCTGTTTATGGTAAATATAGTCCGCAAGGTCATACGGCCCATGCCCGACAACGCATAACCTTTATGCAACGGTCAATGTTTATATTATTCTATAGAAAAAATCACAGACTACCGAAGCAAGCAACGGAAGTCTGTGATTTTTTTATGGTGGAGTTGTTCTATTATCTGAAATAATCAGACCGGTTTCTGATATACTCCGAAGTTGAAGCTACCATGGTTTGTTTTCCAATTATCCCAGCTTATTGCGTCGGGGTACTGTCCGAGCATTTCGTCGGTAGGAGTCTTTTTCCAGTGAGCGACCACCGCTTTCTGATTATTGTTCAGCTTGGTATAAAATATACTGAAAACTCCCGCCTCTTTGCCGTTTTCTCTAAGTGCCTCTCCCACGTACTCATCGCCATCGTTAAGGTGATTGACCTTAGCATAGACAAAGCCTGCGTTGAACTTTCTGCCCGATCCGCTGAACAGAGACTCTACGGACACGCCGTTTATCTCCTGATCTGCCACGTAATTCATAGCCGCATTATAGGCTGTTTTAGCGTTTGAATTGGCGGTTTTGAGCCTTGATTTCTTCACATAGTTAAGCATCGACGGCACGAGTATAGCCGCCAATACACCTATGATAGCTATTACAACTACCAGCTCGACCAATGTAAAGCCTTTTTCCTTTGATAATTTTTTCATATTCTTTTACCTCATTCATTGCCGATTTTTTATGTAAATCCGTCTTCCGTCCACAAATCATTTCGTTACCGTTCACACAGCGCTTTCGTCACTTAATATCTTCTTTATTCTCTCGATATTCGCAGATATTTCGTCAAGAGTCAGCATGATCTTTTCCAACTCGGTTTTCTCACGCTCGTCTATTACGCCGTCCTTTAGTATACTTATGAGCGACTGCGATATCTCCTCCATATCGTTCGACGCGCCGAGAAACTGTATCAGCGCCCTATCTATGCTTTCGTATTTCACTCTGCCGGATATGCAGTTGTCCTTCAGCAGGTAGTCTATTGAGACCTGATATATATTGCTTATGGCAATAAGCTTATCGATCTCCGGGTAGGCGTTGCCCAGCTCCCATTTTGAAACCGTCTGCCTGCTTACGCCAAGCCTATCTGCAAGCTCTTCCTGAGAAAGTCTGTTTTCATTCCTTATCAGGCGTATCTTTTCGGAAAAACTCATATACTCATTCCCCCAAGTTTAATTTACAAATTTATTATATCATACTTATAAAATTAAATCAACCAACCTTTAATTGCTTTTACGCAACCACAGGTTTACTGTGCCGACTCGAACTGAGTTCGGACTTTTCCTTGTCTGAACTTCGTTCAGACATTTTGTCGGCACCCGAGTTTGTCCCCTTTGGGTACAAACTCCCAAACTTTTTCGGAAAGGCACTGAGTTCGGACTTTTCCTTGTCTGAACTTCGTTCAGACATTTTGTCGGCACCACCTTTGTGGGAAGGTACTTATCAAAAGTAAAAGAAAAACGGACGCCGAAATATTGTCGGCGTCCGTACTCATAAACATTATACATACTATGAAAATCAGCAAAGGCTATGCTTAACTCTGTCCTCTACTTCGCTTCTCTTTGCGTTATTGAACCTGTCAAGCGTTCCTACAAGATATCCCGTAATTCTTCTTATCCTCTGGAAAGGTACGTCTGCAAAATGATAATCAATATCGACATACTCACCGTCAAGCTTTATATCCATAGACTCGATGTTTTTCTCAGGATAAAGCTCCTTGCCGTGAGCAATATATGCGTCTATCTCTTCCTGCAAAAGCTCTCCGCCTATTACATTTACTTCTAACATTCTTAAAACCTCCAATATAGTCATATCCATAGCTGCACAATATATAGTGCTTATCATTTTTACTGTAAACCACATTTTGTTGTGGTGTAATATATATTATATCACTGTGCAGTCTTTTTGTCAAGTGCTTTTAATGTTCCGAAATATAAAAATGCTCATGGATTTATTGTGAAAAGCGTACAATTGGTTAATGATAAGATACTAAATGTATACTGTTTTTGTATCAATTCTTTTCCGCAGATCTGTCCTTTTCATCTGCGCCATATCTTTTTGCCAGCTTCATGATAAGAATCCCATTTTTGTACTCATACAGGAATATTATTGCGATTATCATAAGACCCGCTATCGAAATAATTATGGAGCCTTTATAGTATGCAGGGTCGAATTTCATTTCTACTTTATTATTACCCTTTTCCAGCGGTATAGTAATAAGAGTTCCGGCAGAAGTCGTGTAGTTCACCCTTTTTCCGTTTACCATGACCTCCCAGCCCGGCTCGTCGGGGATAGTGGTAAAAAGATATTTGCCCTCGCCGTCGGCGTAGCATTCGGCGGCAAGCGAGGTGTTGTCGAACTCCGTAACGGTCATAGCGTTTTCCATGATAACGGCGGAGTCGGCTTCAAACGCTTCCTTATCGAAGCTGTAAAAAAGCGTATCGTACCAGTACGCCTCGTTTTCCTCGTTGTCGATGGTAACTCTTATGCGCACCTCCTCGTTTTGCAAAAAGCTTCCGAGGTTTAATATAGAGTAGTTGTCGCCCACGAAGAACTGACCTGCGAAATCCATAGTTCCGTCGCCGTTTATATATGTTTCCTCATCCAATACCCAGACATTGCAGTTACGCTCGTACTTTGTAGGCAGGTACATATAAAGGTCGCTGTCCTTATCCATCTCTACGATATAATCGATATGCGCTTCGCCGATGCCTTCGTCCGCAGGGTAATATTTTATCGTTTCTTTATCGTCCTTTATCTTTGCAGTGCTGACGTTCATCTTTTCGCTGTCCTTATGCATTATTCTTGTGAAATACTGCGTGACCTCGCTTTTCTGAGCGAGCGCGCTGTACAGCGTGTTCTGGTTTTCAAACGGGTTATCGTCGGTCAGTTCTATAGTAGTTACGTTTTCTCCGCATACTATGCCCAGCCCCATAGCATACGGATTCTGATAGAATTTGTAGGTAGCCTGCTCTTCTTCTATGTGAGTGACCAGCTTATAGTCGTCAGGCACCTTGGTACGGCTGTCCTTAAAAGTGTTTTTTCCCTTTTCGTCCGCCTTGTCCATCAAGTATTTTATATCGAACACCGAGTCGGTGATATAAGTGCTTCCCTCGTATTTCGTATAATGACCGCCGTAAGCGTAGCCCAGCCGCTTGAGCATGGTCAGAGCGGGAGCGTTCATCACCGAGCTGGAATGCGATATTCCGCTGTAGCCTGTGCCTATAGGGTCGTTCACCGTTCTGTGGAACGTCGCCTCCATACGAAAGAAATCCGTGCCGTCGAATTTTTTGATATGGTTTACAGCGTCTATAGTATCGGACATATACGGCTCGTAAGAGGTGTAGTCGCTGTACGCTACGTCCTCGTCTACCTTCTGCAAAGTGTCCATCGAATTCGCCAGCATCTCAAGCCCTACTATACAGCAGGTTATTATGCAGAGTATCTTTGAAGCTGAGTATTTTCTGTTCAGATATATGATAAGGAAGTAGACGAGCAGAGCGATCATGGAGAACCATATTCCCCCTATCACGGCACGGGTTTCACCATTCGGTTCGGTGCGTGTCCCGAATATCTCGAAATGCTCGTAATTTTCCCTTTCGCACCAGAATAAAAATACCGCCAGAGAAAAGAATATACCGCCTATCTGTTTGGGAGTTATGCCGTCGAGGTTTTCAAATGCCTGAAAAGCCATGGTCAGCAGCAGAAACGAGAATGCAAAGGAATATCTGAAGGGCAGCCAGTTAGGCATCTGAAAGCCGTGCCATACCATATCGACAGGTCGCAGGTACATGAAAACGATGACCGAAGCCATCAGTATTCCGTTTGAAACCTTTCTCTTCACAGATATTTTGTCGTTCATGAAAAAGAGAGGGACAAGTATCAGCACAGACGTGCCGCAGAATATCATAGGCAGTCCTTCCGGATACACCGTATCATAGCTCATCGGGAAAAGCTTTGTAATCACGGTGAGGAAATCGAACTGCGTAGCCATAGACCAATCCGGCTCGGAAAATTCAAACTTGCCGAGCTTAAGCGCATTGTACACGGGTATCAGCACGCAGCAAGCAGTTATCGCCGCCGTAAGGCTCGCACACGCAAACTGTACGCACCGTATGATAAAACGCTTAGGCAGCAGCCTGCCGTCCTCGCCGAAAAAGCAGAAAATAAAATAGCATACAGTGAAAAAGCAGATCATATATCCGATATAGAAGTGCGATATCATCATTAGGGTAAGGGGTATGATATATCCGAGCATTTTCCCCTCATTTATCAGCCTGCGGACGCCTAAGCATATCAGCGGCAGGTAGATCAATCCGTCCAGCCACATAGGGTCCATAAGCTGAACCACCATGTACGACATAAGCGAGTACATCAGCGAGAATATCACGACCGAGGTATTTCTCGGCGGTTTGTCGGCGGTTTTTTTCAGGAAATACGCAAAGGTCAGCGCAGAACAGCCCATTTTCAAAAGCTGTATGGTTTCTATTGCTCCGCACATAGCCGACCTCGGGAATATGCAGACAAGTATCATAAAAGGACTGGCAAGGTAGTAGGCGAATATGCCGAACATATTTCCCGAAAGATTCCTCGACCAGTCGTATATGAGGCTGCCGTCGCCCACCAGCGCGTCCCTGTACGCCTCATAGTAGTAAACGTACTGTCCGTTCAGATCAAGCACCAGAACCGAGCCGTCGCCGTATGGGTGTACGCCGAACAGCGAATAGGCAAGGTACATTATCCCGACAGGCAGTATAAAGCACAGCAGATATAAAAAAGCAGGCTTTGAAAGAGTTCTGCGCAACCTGACAAACCTGCTTTCGGCAGGCGGCTGTGCAGCAGGTACCGCTTTATTCGCCTGCGGTTTTCCGACGTCCTTTTTATTCATTTTTGTTACTCCTTTTTTCGTTTGCGTCTTTTGAGAAATTAAGCTTGTCCTTTATTATATATCTCGGTCTTTGCTTTATCTCCTCGTATATCTTAGACAGGTAGTAGCCGATTATTCCCAAGCTGAACATTATAACCGAAGATGTTATAAGCTGTAGGATAATGACCGTCGGAAAGCCCTCGGCGGAGTTTCCGATAAGCTTGTTTATCAGGGTCTGTACTCCGAGAATAACTGCGGCGATAAACGTGACCGCTCCTGCCACGGTCACGAGCTGCATAGGAGCGGAGGTAAAAGAGGTTATAGATGTGGCGGCATACTTACACAGCGAAACAAAGCCGAATTTGCTCTCGCCCGACTCTCTTTCCTCCACGTCAAAGTACAGAGTTTCAGTATCGAAGCCTACCCAGCTTGACATAGCTCTGAAAAATGTAAGTCTTTCGGGCATACTCAGCAGCGAATCCACGGCTCTCCTGTCAAGAAGTCTGAAATCGGAGGAATCGCTCATATCAAGTCCCGACACTCTCTCGATAATTTTATAGAAAAGCCTGGCAAGTCCTCTGTGGACGGCGGATTCCTTTCCTCTGGAGCGTTTTTTACACTCCACTATATCCGCTCCGCTCTCCTGCCACAGCCTGTACATTTTCGGCACAAGCGCAGGAGGATGCTGCATATCGCAGTCCATTATCACGCAGGCATCGCCCGAGGCACACTCGAGTCCTGCGAATATAGCCGACTCCTTGCCGAAATTCCTGCTCAGGTTCACAGCCTTGATATTTTCGTCGCAGGCGGCGAGCTGCAAGAGCCTTTGCCATGTTCTGTCGGTCGAGCCGTCGTTTACGAATATCAGCTCGTATTCAATATTGTGACGCGAAAGCTGCTGTCCGAGTGCGGAAGCCGCCTTTGCGACATTTTCCTGTTCGTTGAAAGCCGGCAAAATAACCGATAACATAAAAAACTCCTTAAATTCCGATATCGCATTAAACCGGGTGCATAGTATTAAAATCCATACGCACCTTATTGAACGCCACACCCATAATAATTACATAAACGTACATTATTATTCTCGAAAAAACAAGCACCGTTCCTGCGGCGGTCTGCCAGTTTCCGAATGGGAGAAGGCGGTAAAGCACATCGCACACGACGGTAAGAGCGGTGAAAAACGCAAGCTTATCCCAAGCTTTCCGCAGATCGTAAAGCAGCGACGGATCGTTAACTATTTCATGATTTGCGGCAGTGATCTTCAATATCTTGTACTGAACGGAGAGAATCAGCGCCGACGAGCCTGCTCCGAATATTATAGAAAGGACGTTGCCAGCACTTTCTCCGATAACGCCGCCTGCCGACAAAGCCGAGCAGAGCGTACCTCCTACAGCCGCCGCTCCTACGGCGAGAACGCCGCTTTTGAATTTGCCGTAGCCGGAGTAAAAGGCGGATATCTCCTTTATACCCGACAGCATAAACATTACGCCGACGAGCTTTACGACATAGTTTAATATCCAGTTGAAATTAAATTGAAGTGAAAGAAGCACGAAGCCTACGTTAAAAAAATTCATTTTTGGTATTTTCCTTTTTGGTATTTTTACGATAGCTCATAATAAAGTTATAATAATTATACATTATTATAACCGCATTTGTCAATCGGTTTTTATCCCCCAGAAGCAAATTTCACAAAACTCTCTGCGGTCTATTACGGCTTATTCTACCTACTACAGAAAGCAAACTGTGGAAATGCACAAAAAAACAAAGAATTTTGCGAAAATGTGTTGCACTATATTAATTTATATGGTATAATTACATTATTAATATCTTGAAAGGATTGTTTGTATATGAAAAAATTAATGCTTGGCAACGAAGCCTTCGCAAGAGGTCTGTACGAAGCCGGCTGCGAATTTGTTTCGTCATATCCGGGCACGCCGTCTACGGAGGTCACCGAGTATGCGGCTAAATACGACGATATGTACGCTGAATGGGCGCCTAACGAAAAGGTGGCTATGGAAGCGGCTCTCGGAGCGTCTATCGCAGGAAAGCGCAGCTTCTGCGGTATGAAGCATGTAGGTCTTAACGTCGCCGCCGATCCTCTTTATACAGCCGGCTACTCCGGAGTAAACGGAGGTATGGTAGTATGCGTTGCGGACGATCCGGGACTTCACTCCTCTCAGAACGAGCAGGACTCCCGTCACCACGCTATAGCGTCAAAGGTGCTTATGGTAGAGCCGTCCGACTCTCAGGAATGCAAGGACTTTACAAAGGCGGCTTTTGAGCTGTCGGAAAAATTCGATACTCCTGTTATTGTCCGTATGACTACCCGTATCGCTCATTCGCAGTCTGCGGTCGAAATGGAGGACAGAGTAGTTCCCCCGACAAAGACATATAAGAAAGACCCCTCTAAGTACGTTATGATGCCTGCTTTCGCAAGAAAAAGACATACCGTAGTCGAGGCTAAGCTTCGTGACGCCGAAGCGTATGCCGAGGTCACACCGCTCAACAGGGTCGAATACAACGACACTAAGATAGGCGTGATAACGGCAGGAAACTGCTATCTCTACGCCAAGGAGGCTCTCGGCGACAAGGCTTCATACTTAAAACTCGGTATGGTCAACCCTCTGCCGATAGAGATCATCCGTGACTTTGCCGCTAAGTGCGACAAGGTTTACGTTATCGAGGAGCTTGACGACGTTATCGAAGCGCACTGCAAGAAAAACGGCGTGGCGGTAGAGGGCAAGTCGGTGTTCGGCTGGGAGGGAGAAATATCTCAGGCGATCGTCCGCGAAAAGCTGCTCGGCGAAAAGGCTGAGATAATGTCCTTTGACGAGCAGGTGCCTGTACGTCCTCCCGTTATGTGCGCAGGATGTCCTCACAGAGGCTTGTTCTACTGCCTGTCCTCGCTCGGCGTATTCGTTTCGGGCGATATCGGCTGCTACACTCTCGGCGCAACGGCTCCGCTCTCGGCAATGGACACCACCATTTGCATGGGCGCATCTATAAGCGCTCTGCACGGCTACAACAAGGCTCTCGGAAAGGAAGCCGAAAAGCGCAGCGTTGCCGTTATAGGCGACTCGACCTTTATGCACAGCGGAATGACGGGACTTGTAAACATAGCATACAACAGCACAAATTCCACAGTCATCATTCTCGACAACTCTATAACGGGTATGACGGGGCACCAGCAGAACCCCACCACGGGTAAAAATCTCAAGGGCGATCCTGCCGCTGCGGTAAATCTGGAGGAGCTTTGCCACGCCATCGGCATAAAGAGCGTGAGAGTGGTAGACCCCTATAATATGGCGGCGACCAAAGAGGTAATAAAAGAGGAGCTTGAAAAGGAAGAGCCTTCGGTAATTATTTCACGCCGTCCCTGTGCGCTCCTTAAATACGTCAAGCACAATCCTCCGCTCAAAGCGGACGAGGATAAGTGCGTAGGCTGCAAGCAATGTCTGAAAATAGGATGTCCCGCAATCTCGATACATAACGGAAAGTGCGTGATCGACCATACTCAGTGCGTGGGCTGCGGTATATGCAAGGAAATGTGCAAACTGAACGCTATTGTGCCGACTGTGCCGACTCGTACTCTGTCTCTTATACACATCTCCGAGCCCACGAGACCGGAGCCTATCTCGT
>ERZ1027125.72-NODE-72-length-59691-cov-10.460074_pt1 | contig 59691 bp, 54 predicted proteins | sample MGYA00519249_ERZ1027125 | MGnify/ENA primary metagenome ERZ1027125 (study PRJEB26926, sample SAMN06164580) | human gut metagenome | biome: ENVO:00009003; feature: ENVO:2100002; material: ENVO:00002003 | host: Homo sapiens | place: USA | collected 2012 ... | reverse complement strand
TCCCCCACTTACAAATAGTATTTGTAAATATTATTATAGTATATTGTAAGGACTACTGTCAAGGGCGTATGGAGCAACAAATCCCAATTTATTTCATTATCGCAAAACCGCGCCCAAAACACAATGCAGCCGCCCGGAGTACACCGGACGGCTGCGTCGATTTTCGATCAATCTGAATTTATAAAACAAAATGTTTCTTCATAAGTGCGTACAATATTTTTCTGTCATCATCAAGTAATACGCTCTCTTTTTTCAAAGCATAGTGATGCGCAAATTCTGTATCTGTGTATGCGTGATCGTTGATTACAACGGTATTTTTATATCGTGGCCGCACATGGATATGTAAATGCGGGTTTGGGACTGCTTCTTTGTAAAAGTCATTTAGCAGACAACTCCAATTGCATAATTCGGCGCCTAATACCTCTTTATAGAGCCGTTCCAATCGATCTATCATGGTTTTCAGTTCCGTCCACTCAGAAATATCCAATTCTGAAAGACTGCCGCAATGCCGATTCAACACCAGAATACATCTGCCGATATAATCCTGTCTGTCCGCCAGATAGACAGACCAATATAATGACTGATATAGCAACCACTCAGTTTCTTTATAATCACACCATTCGCAGCCACGCATCACATATCTCCATAAATTCTGATTAGTCTGAATAATCAATAACCTCGGACGTTTCTATTTTAATAATCCAAGCTCTATGCGCCGGTTCAGCTCCCAAAGTGCGGTCCGGTTGCTGTCGTATTGCACCATTGCATGGGCGCGCGCATATTCCGCCCATTCATACTCGGTGTGTTCGCGGGATAGCTGCAAAGAAGTGTTTTCGACCCTTACTGCAAACGCGTATTCGGGAACGACAAAGCATTCCTTGCCCCACAGCGCTTCCGCATCCGTGAAGCAGCTTGCCGGTATGCTGCAACAGGTGTCGAGCGGCGAATAGTTGCACGTGCAGGGGATACCCGCTTCTTCAAAGGTTTCCCGCTTCGCGGATTCGAGGATGGAGGCATCTTCATCCTCTCCACCGCCTGCGATGAACTGCCAGAAATCCAGATCGCTTCTCTTGAACACGCAGAATCGCGCATGACCATCCTCAATGCAATAGGGAATGACCAGAACCTGATATCTTGCCCGCGCCATAGCTCGCCATCTCCTTCGGCTTTCAATTGGTCTCATTATAGCAAAACATTGGCCAAAACACAATGCAGCCGCAAAAACCGCTCCGAACGGCTGCGTGATGCACTGCAATTGGATTTCGTATCAGGAAGACGAATCGGACGGTGTTAATCCGATTTATTTGCTTTTTTAATATACTCGATCCATTCATCCAGATCTTCCATATGGAAATTTTGAAGAGCCTTTTTGTAGCAATCAAACGCTTCGGGCTGCGCTTTCTCCATCCATTTTAGTGCTTTCTTGGGACCAAGATATGGCTGCCGCATGATATCGCAGAAAATTTCCAAGCTGTCAATCAGAATCCAATGCCAACGGAACAGCCCCTCGCAATCGCCTCGCTTTGCGCGCGCAGACATTTTCACGCACCAGTCGATATCTGCCTGAAGCTCCGCGCCTGTTTTGCTCGGTCGGCTTTTCAGATACGCCTGAACATTCTCTTGCAGTGCTTTTCCCGTGCCGCTGCTGTCCGTTATAATACGTCCGTCAAAAATCTGCACAAAGTCCTCGCACGCATAATCACCTTCAAAATATCTTGCGGGATATACAAACACATCCAACGGAACGCCATCTACAAAGGATGTGTCATGGAATTGTTCGTGGTCAGCCGTAATCACCAATGCGTCAAAATCGCTGTTCAGATTGTTCGTTCCATCCGCATACGAGCCATAAAGGATCACGGAAAGCGGCGCGTATGTTTCCTGAATATATCTGAGAATCTGTTCCAATATCATCACCTTGTCAGCTTTTAATTTATTTTATTATAGCAAACCGGTACCAAAAACACAATGCAGCCGCCCGGAGCATTCCGGACGGCTGCGTTTGCGTTTGTATCGCGAATTCGATAAAACGGAGGGGGATTTGCCCCGCCGCTTATTTTTTAATGATCCCCGACGGCGCGATTTCCGCTGCTGCCTGCGTCAGGAAATCATGAACGGCCTTACCCGTGTTCCGCGGCATAAAGCAGGTGTGTCCCTTGTCCAGCGTGGAGATCTCCTGCATTTCGGCTTCTGTCAGCTCAAAATCAAAAATGTTCAGGTTCTCTTTCATCCGCTGGGGATTGGTCGACTTGACCAACGGCAGAATGCCTCGCTGGACAAGCCAATGCAGGACGATCTGCGCGGGCGACTTCTGATGTGCATCCGCGATGGCGCGGATCGTCGGATGGGTCAGCACGCCGTCCTGTCCTGCGGCGAGCGGCGACCACGCCTGCATCAGAATATGTTCGCTTTTTAAATACGCTTCCTCGTCCGGGCGCTGGAAATACGGGTTGCATTCCAACAGATTTGCGGCGGGCTTCACCTGATTCCAGAACAGAAAATCAGCCAGCCGGTCCTGCGTGAAATTGTCAACGCTGATCGCGCGGATCTGCCCCTGCGCATAGAGCTCCTCCATCGCTTTCCACGCTCCGAAATAATCGTGATACGGCTGATGGATGACGTACATATCCAGATAATCAAGCCCCAGTCGTTCCAGCGACTGCGCAAAGCCGCGCTTTGAACCCTCGTAGCTGACGTCGGGAATCCACAGCTTTGTTGTAATAAAAAGCTCCTCCCTCGGTACGCCGCAGCGGCGAATCGCTCTGCCCACCACTTCTTCGTTCCCGTATGCAGCCGCGGTATCGATCAAACGGTATCCGCTTTCAATGGCCTGCAGCACAGCTTCTTCGCAGGCGGCCTGATCGGTCATCCGAAAAACACCGAAGCCGATTTTGGGAATCTCAACGCCATTATTCAAAACAAACGTATCGTGCATGGAACTGCCTCCTGAGAATTTTTGCATCTTTGCCGGAGCGGCGATCTATTCTCGAATACGCCGCCTCCCGCGGCTTTTATTATAGCAAACCCGCGCCCAAAACACAATGCAGCCGCCTGACACCGGACGGCTGTGTTCTGTTCATTCAATCAATGCCTGTCAGCCTTCTGCCGCTTCAACTCCGCCAGCTCCGCTTTCATCTCCGCAATCAGCGCCTTCAGCTTCTCCTCACATTCCCCGCGCGTGTGTGCATAGACATTCCGTGCATGCTTTTTGCCGTCGATCCATGTCGGGGAGTAGCGGCCCTCAAACAGGTGGTCGTTGATCTGGCTGATACAGCCGGAGTTACAATTAAGCTTATCAGATATTTTGAACTTGCTATATCCACAATATATGCTTTTCTTATCTCAGTGGAGTTTATGGAATTTGTGCAATCAAGAGATTATAAGTGCATGAATTATTATCGACCAGAGTCCATCTTAAAAATCCAATTTCTCACGGTTTTACGACAGCATAGGCATTGAAATCAGAGCCATATTAGGGTATAATTTGTATAAACTAAGTGTTTTTGTTATCTGTGGACGTATAGTGATCGTTTACGACGATAGAAAGAGAGGATATATGGCATATAAAAATCCTGTGCCTACATTGCCTTCTGATACACCAAAAAAGGTTGTTATGGCATCTGAAATTATAGAAGATTATCCTATGCACGAAGATGTTTATTTTGCGTTTGTTGATGTGTTAGGTTTCAAACAGGCTTTTGATGAAAACCGAAAAGATCCAAAGAAACAGTTTGCGAAACACTACGAGAGCGTTTTCAAGTATTATAGTCAGCTGATGCGCAACGCAAGCTTTACGAAAACAAATTTTTCTAAGGCAGGGCAGACATCGGATAGCTTATATTTTTATACAGATCGTATCGATTATCTTGCAGAGTTTATAAAGATATATCTGCATTTCAGCTTATACGCCATGAGTAAAAATGTATTCTTTCGAGGTGGAATTGCGAAGGGGTGTCTTTTCGTCAATGAACCTCATCAGTTTTACGGAGACTGTGTTATAAAAGCTTATCTTTTGGAGGAAAAGATATCTAAATTTCCAAGAGTCGCTTTTGATCAAGACACTTATCTTGCACTTAAAGAAGTACTTGGAATAGAGAATGCCATGAAAAGCGACGGAAAAATTGGACGCTTTTACTTGAATCCTTTTGTGCGTATCGAAAAAAGCGAGTTAGCGTCAATAACAAACCTCGATATTTCTCAGATTAAGACATTTAAGAAGAAAGAAATTTTAAATAACATAGAGGCAGGAAAGAAACGTTTCGAGTTTGACGAGAATAACTACCCCAAATATCATTTTTTAGAAGATGAAATTAAGACTCACGACAATATTTTTGAGTAATTTCCAACAAAAGCTACTATAATGGAGGGTAATTAATGCAAGAACGAGTTGGAGCGAGTATAGTGGAAATAATAACCGAATCCTTGTATGACAAACCTATAGTCGTATTTAGGGAATATGTTCAAAACTCTGCGGATTCTTTAAATATTGCCGAAAGTTGTAGTCACAGCCCAGATTTGGCAATAAAAATCTGGAAAAGCGAGAGTTCTCTCTATTTCTTAGATAACGGAATCGGCATTGCACCTGAAAAATTCCTTATGACAATGAGTAGTATTGCCAATTCGGGAAAAATTAGGAACAAGAACATTGGCTACAAGGGCATTGGACGTCTTTCCGGCTTATCATATTGTGAAAAACTAACATTTATAAACATTGTTGATTATAAGCAGAACCATTTTCAGACCTATATAATTGATTGCCAAAAATATTCCCAACTCAGGAAAAACGGGGAACTAAATGATCTGCAATTCGCGGATTTAATGAAATTGATTTCCGTCTTTGATGATTGTCCTAATGCTCCAGAAATCAATTGCATTTTAACTCCATATACTGGTTTGTTTGCAAATCGTAATACTGGCTTTTTAGTCGTTCTGGATTCAATTTCTCCAGTTTTAAATGCAACGATCAACGAAAAGAGTTTCTATGAGAACCTGTCATGGTTACTACCTGTGCCGTTCCAAGAAGAATTATTATCCCCTCGTAAAGACGACACTACTCATGAGTTGTTTTCAGATTTGAGTTCATCTGTCACCCACTCTGATGAGTTTACAGTTCCAGCAAAAGCATTTAATATCTCTTACAATGAGACTAGTATTAAAAGACCTATTACCCGTGACTTACTGAGAGAGTATCTCTGCAAAAGTAATCTGGATCAGTATGCTGTATGTGTACATACATTTTCTAATTCGGGAATTGCAATTAATAATAAGAATCCCTTTTCTGGAATCCGTATGTACATCGACAATATTCTTCTTTGCGATGAGGCTGAGTTAATTCCTGCATTGCAACAGTTTGGAATGATTTCACACACCGTAAATGAAACTATTCAAGCTGTAAGAGGTATTGGCGCAATCATTTATATTGTTGACAAGGTGAACATATCTGCAAATGCCCGCCGCACATTTATTGATGTAACTGATGAAGACTCATTTGATTTTTTAAAGCTTATCGGCGAATTTGTTGAGAATATTTTCCAAGCCAGATACGCACTATCAGGTTATTATTCTGCTAAGAAGAAAGAAGAAACAACCAAAGATAATCTGGATGAGTTACGAATAAAAGCTGAAAACGCACTTGTTAAACTTGCTCGACAGGATATAGTTCTTGACGATGATCCCATGCCCCTGAAGGATTTTGGGGATTTACAGCCAGCAGAAAAACGGCGAATTATTAAGTCTAAAATATCTAAAGACATAAATGCCCGCATAAAAAGATACATCGAGCAAATTACGGATTTTAATTTAGATACCTACTTTGAAGACTTTATAACTTGGTTAAAAGCAAATTAACACTGGGGAAGCCGGTGTCACAGATTTTGCAAAATTTGTGACACCGGCTTTTTGGGACTTTACAAAGGGACCGCGCTCATGGTAAACTTGAAGCGGTGATAATATGGAACGTATTTTACTCATAGAACCTAACTACAAAAACAAATACCCGCCTATTGGACTTATGAAAATCTCGACATACTACAAATCGAAAGGGGATTTTGTCCAATTCCACAAGGGCCTGTTGCCAGTTACTGAGGCTACAACTTATGATAAAGTCTTTGTAACCACCTTATTTACATTTGACTTTGATATGTGCGTTGAAACTATCCGCTACTACATTGCAATTGTTGGAAAAGATAAGGTGTTTGTAGGCGGCATTGCTTCAACAATTATTTCAGATCGTTTTGAAGCCGCAATACCCGATATTCATATTCTAAAGGGGCAACTAACATCTTCTGGCATTTTAGGTTATAGCGACAATGTAAACATTGATGTCCTTGAACTCGATTATGATATTTTGTGGGATATTTCGTATGACTATCCTGCTGCAGATAGTTATTTTATTTACACTTCGCGTGGTTGTCCGCGGAAGTGCTCTTTTTGCGCAGTAAAGACATTAGAGCCGGCATTTTATGAGTGTCAGAATGTAAAAGAGCAAATTGAGCGCGTAGATACGCGCTTTGGTATTAAAAGAAACTTACTGATTATGGATAATAATGCCCTTTTTGCACCACATCTGGCTGAAACGATCACGGTGCTTGTAAATCTGGGATTTGGCGTCACGAATAATTCTATAAAAAAAAGCAGTGAAATACCCATTATGCTACGTAGCTTGTTTGAACGTGAGCGAATAGGTAAATCGTACATTCATCTACTACAACGAATAAAAGAAATCCTTAAAAACATAAAAGTATCTCGAATCAGCAATGCGGATAAGAATAAGCTTCACCCTATTCAAGAACTTGTCTTAGAGAATAAAGATGCACTACTTCTTGCGCAACTACACGAACAACAGCAATACTTGAATGCTTTCTTTACACGGTATAACTATCACACAATAAAACGCCATGTAGACTTTAACCAAGGGTTAGATGCCCGGTTGTTTACGGCTGAGAGGGCACAACTACTATCGAAAATAGCACTAAAGCCGTGCAGAATTGCATTTGATGACATTGGAACGAAAGAAGAATATTTCTCAGCGATGAGTCTAGCTGCACAATATGGCATTTTCCATTTTTCTAACTACTTGCTTTTTAATTACAATGATGATCCTAAAGATCTATGGAATAGGTTGTTCCTTAATATTGATTTTTGCGAAAAGCATCCAGAGATAAAGAGTCTCTTTTCATTTCCGATGAAGTATGCCTCAATTGAGCATACAGACCGTAGTTATATAGGTGCTCGCTGGAACAAAAAATATCTAAAGTCAATAAATGTGATTTTGAACGTTACTTCAGGTGTTGTGGCAAAAGAAAAAGACTTCTTCTTTCGAGCTTTCGGTAGAAATGTTGATGAATACTTGGAAATTCTCACAATGCCTGACGATTACATTCGATACCGGGAATATTTTGATAAATCCGGTCTAATTCAATGTTGGTCAAAAGAATATCACAAACTCACCGTTGAACTGCAAGCGGAGTTGATAGACATTCTGTCAACAGTTAAAACTGAGACGGCGGTTGTTGAGTGCAAACATAGTACAGAATTAAACCGCATTTTGTTGTTCTACACGATTAAAAAAAATAAAATGGAGCAAGCTGGGGCGTATTACCGCCGATTATTGGGCATCCAGTAATTTGCGAAAACTAATTACCACCATAAAATGTTGTTAAGCCTTCACAGTGGCAATTAGTTCACATTCTCATTTTGGTATTCCTTATTTTTTGTATCTGATTTCAGCGGCACCGAGAATACTGCCGTTTCAACTCCGCCAGCTCCGCTTTCATCTCCGCGATCAGCACCTTCAGCTTCTCCTCGCATTCCTCACGGGTATGCGCGTAGATATTCCGCGCGTGCTTTTTGCCGTCGATCCACGTCGGGGAGTAGCGTCCTTCAAAGAGGTGGTCATTGATCCGGCTGATGCAGCCCGTGCCGGGCTTGCGGACTTTGCCCATGTAAGGCTGAAAGTCAACGATGGCGGGCGTATTCGCCTGCGGCGCTGGCTCGTCCGGGAGTTCTGCCTTGCCGATTCCGCAGTCGATCTTCCGCGCGGCGGCGTGCTGCATATCAGAGGTCGAGTGCGTGTAAATGTCCAGCGTCGTGGCTGCGGACACATGCCCCAGCATGGCGGAGAGCGTTTTTACGTCCATCCCATTTTGCAGCGCCAAGGTCGCGAATGTGTGCCTGAGGTCATGAAAACGCACCTGTTTGCAGTTTGCGTGCTCCAGAATCAGCTGCAATCGGTCGTAGACCGAACCGGGGTTGAGCGGCATATCCTCCAGCACCGGCGACGGGAACATCCAGCGGGAATGAACACCTTTGCGGTATTCCCGCAGCACCTGCACGACGGCGGGCGGCAACACCAGCTTGCGGATGGAGCTTTTCGTCTTCGGCACGCTCATGACGATTTTGCCCCGGACGAGGCTGACCTGTTTGCTGATCGTGAGGACGCCCGTTTCAAAATCGAGGTCATTCCATTGCAGCGCCAGCAGTTCCCCGCGCCGAAGCCCTGTCGCCAGATCCAGCAGGAACAGTTCGTAATACCCTTCGGCTTGCGCCTGAATAAGAAACCGCTGCAACTCATCCCGCGCCAGCACCTGCATCTCGCGTGCCTTTTTGGGCGGCAGCTTGCAGCCCTCGGCGGGATTGGTGCGGATAAGTCCATCCTGCACAGCCCTTTGAAGCGCCGAGCGGCAGGTCGCGTGGCACATCCGCACCATACGGTCAGATAGCCCTTCGCCGTAACACTCCGTGCGCGTCTTGCGTCCGCTCTTTTTGAGCCGCGCATAAAACTGCTGCAGGTCGTTCTGCGTCAGCCTGTTCAGCGGAATTTCGCCTAGCTCCGGCTTGATGTGCAGGCGGATGCGGTCTTCATAGCCGGACTGCGTCGAGGTGCGGATATTCGGCTTGCAGTGCGTTTCATACCAGTAATCCAACCAGTCTGCAAAGCGCATCTCCGGCCGCAGCTTGTCCGACGGAATGCCGCCGAGCTGCGCTTTGAGTGCCGCCAGCTTTTCCGCGCATTCGCGCTTGCTCTTGCCGAAGACGGCCTTTGTTTTCGGGTAGCCGTGATCGTCGTAGCCGACGACATACCGCCCCTCCCAGCGCCCGTCGGCGCGCTGACGGATCAGTCCGTCGCCTGCTTTTCGCTTCTTTGCCAAGGCTTCAGCTCCTTTCCGAATAGATCCTCCATGAAGCCGCCGACAATGCCGCCCGCGGCTTCGCGCATATCCGGCGTGACGTGCGTGTAGGTGTCGAGCGTGAAGCTGGCGTTCGTGTGCCCCAGAATCCCAGCCAGCGTTTTCGCGTCCACGCCGCTGGTGAGGGCGTGTGTCGCGAACGTATGACGAAGATCATGAAAGCGAATGCTCGGCAGGCCCGCTTCCTCCAGCAGCGTTTTGAGCCGCCGGTATGCCGTTCCCGGATTCATCGGCAGCTCCGGGCTGGTCGGCTGCGGGAAAATCCATTGACTGATGGAGGCTTTCTTCCGCGCCCGCAGCAGCGCCGCGACGCTCTCCGGCAGGATGATCGTGCGGTTGCCCTGGCTCGTTTTCGTGTCACCGAGGGCGTAGATGCCCTGCCCTTTGCTGTGCAGCGTCCGGGAGATTCCGAGTGTCCCGGCCTTCGCGTCGAAGTCGCGCCACATGAGCGCGCAAATCTCGCCGCGCCGCAGGCCGGTCATAAGCTCCGTGTAGAAGAAATCCCGCCAGATATCGTCCTTCTGAACCGCTTGCAGGAACGTGTCCAGCTCCTGTTCGTTCAGTACCTGCATCGGCTTGTAGTTGGATTTCGGCACAGTTGCGTTCTCAGTCGGATTTTTCGGAATGATGTGCGCCTGCACCGCGGCTTTCATCGCGCCGTGCAGCATCGTGTGGATGTGCCGCACGGTCGAATCGGAGAGGCGTTTGCTGCCCTCCGCGTCTTCACGCACGCGCCCGCCGTTTTTCAGCCGCCGGTACATCCGCTGCACATCCTGCGTCGTGATGAGCGAAACCTGCTTGCCGCCGAGCTGCGGCTTGATGTAGTTTTCGATGTAATTGCGGTAGCTTTCCAGCGTCCCCGGCCGGATCGTGCCGTCCTTGTATTCTGCAAGCCAGCGGTCCAGCCACTCGCCCAGCGTCATGCGGCTGTCCTCGGTCAGCTCCACATCCTGATAGCATTCAATGCTCTGGTGGAGCTTTTCCGTCAGCGCCTTCTGCGTCTTCGCGTAGACGTGCCGGAAGATCGGGTCGCCGTTTGCCTTGTGCCCCACGACGATGCGCCCTTCCCAGCGCCCATCGTCGCGTTTTCTGACCATCCCGTCCCCGGATGGCCGCCGTTTGCCCATATACAGGACTCCTTTCTTTCATGTCTTTTCTCTAACAACTACCACGCGGGAGACAGAATAGCAACCTCCCGCGCGGAGAGTTATCAGAAAGTTATCATTTGTGTTCTCTTTGTCTATGGCGGTGCAGATTTTGAACCGCGTTCGCTCAGAGTGCTTTTTCCTTCCGTAGGACCTCCGGGAATGAAATCTGTCCGTGTGTCTGCACGACTTCCTGGTAGCTCATGCCTCGCATCTTCTGATACGTCGCGGCATCAATATCCGTATCGCTGGCGAGAATGTGGTTCATCACATTGTGTTCCACGGTCTGCTTGAACAGTAAGCGTCCGATGCGGTCACCGAACATACTGAGGATGGCCTCCAGCGTTTCACCGAGGATCTTCGGTAAGAAATCCCCGGCATACTCGCTTTGCAGATAGCCACAGTAGAACAGAATTGCCCTTTCCATGAACTCGCTCTGGCTGCTGCATCCATCCTGCCGGTAGAGACGTTCAACTGTCGCCTTTGTTTCCGGCATAAGCCAAAGCGGAAATTTAATTTTCCTGTTTGCCATGCTAATTTCCCTCCAATTTTGTGTGTGACCCCGCTGTTTTCCTTGAAACAGCGTGATTATTTGCGCTTCCGACCCCAGTGGGGCTATTTTTGCCCTCTCAACAACCCCTGCGTGAAAGCCCCAAACTGCCCGCACTGCGGGCAGATGTGTTCGCCAAGGTGTGCGCACGACACCTTGGCTTTCTCCTGCTTCGCCGCTTGCGGCTTTGCTCTCTGTCCGAAATTGCCCGCAGATGTCCTTCTTCTGTGCTTGGCGTTCCCGCAACGCTCCCGCACGGCGGCGCAACGTCCGGTTTTGAGCTTCCGGTGGGTACGCGCCCGGCTGTGTCCGGAAAATCGGACACAGCCGCGACACGCGGCTCACGCGGGCGGACAGGCGTTTTTCTGCTGCGTCTGTTGGAACGCTTACAACCGCTTTCGGATGCGTTCCTGCTCGCATTCCGCGTCCAGCTTTGCAAGCTTTTGCTCATAAAACTGCTGGATGGAGAACTGAATGGGCAGGAGCGTGTACAGAAGGCTCCCATTTTGTTTTCGACCATCCTGCGTGATGATGCTTGTGTGCTCCGTTTGAATGAGGCCGCGCTCGACCAGTTCTGTCACATATTTTCGCACGGTGTTCGGGCTCATATTGACGGCTTTACCAATCGTTTTGTAGCTTGCATGGCACTGATATGTCGTCCGATCCTCAATGTACATCAGATAGCTGTAGACAGCCAACGCGCCCGGTGAAAGACCGAGGGCGAAAACCTCATTCGGCAGAGGAAGGTAGTTTTTAATCGGATCGCGCGACGTGTAATACTTATTCCTCATGCGCGTCTCCAGTCTGCCGCTCCACCCAGAGACGAAACTGCTCCTTCGGCACGACCAGTCGGCTGCCGATCCGCAGTGACGGGAAGCCGTCCTCGTGCAGAAGCTCGTAGGCGCTCGACGGCGATACGCCCAGCGTGCGGGAGACGAGCTGCGCATTGAGAAACAGCGGCAGCTCGTCAAAATTTTTGATGCTTGATGTGTTCAAAGTCTTTTTTACCTCCAACTAATTTTAGAAATACCAGAGAAAAACTTGCGTTTCGGAGGTCTCTCTGTCAGGGTGCATCTGGAAGCCGACGGCGTGTCCAGCGGCGAGGGATTTTCGTGCTGGGCAAGACATTTTCCCGCAGGAATACTTTTCGTATTTCAAGGAAAAATGACGTAGCTCAGCGCGAAAAGACCCGCTGTCTGGCGCGTTGGCGGCTTTCAGATACACCCTGAACTAAACACAGTTGCAGTCCGTGTTTTCCGAAACGCGGCGCGCCGTCCGACTGTTGCAGCAGCCGGACGGTTTTTTCACTTTTTTACTGCCATCCTCCATACCCGTTCCTGCCCTGCGGCCTTTTGTTGACGCACACGGCGTTGGCTTCGCCTCGGTACGCTGGCTGCTTTTGCAGCGTCGTGGCGTACTTCCCCGGCGAGTATCGTCTTTGGAGATGGGTGTGAAATTTTCAAGGTACAAAGCAACTTTCCGTTGACAAGCTGTCTACATGATGATAGACTATGATAAAATAATTTAGACAGCTTTCTGATTTTAAGGTAACATAGAGCTATATTTTTGTCAAGACTATTGCATTTATAATTTACAATTAGTCCATATTTGAGGTGATGACCATGTGGTATGCGAAGATGTATTTCTCCGGTGAGAAGGAGTTCTTTGAAAATGATGCGTTCGGAATGCAGGGCGTGCCGTCCAAGCAGCTGGAGCTTCCGTTTTTGGAAAGCCTGCTGACGTTTCTGGAATTGGATGAAAAAGAAATCACGCCGATGCTGGAACGCATCAGCGTGAATTGGGAACGCTTCGTCGAAAGCAGTGACCTCGGAGCGCATACAGCCGCGATGGTGGAGTTGGGTATGCTGGCTGAGAAGCACATTTACTTTCGCCTTTTATATACGCGCTGCTTCGGCTGCATTTCCGTTAATGGCTTCGATCAAGCGGAGATTCAGGCGATTGCTTTGGATCTAAAGGAGTTTGTAACACAGTTTTCAGAGACAAGGAAGCAGGTCGAGAAGTTTTTTGAATGCGTGCTGGACGTGGATTCTGCCGGTCGAGAACCGCAGAAACAGGCGGCGAAAAACTATCATCACGACCAGCCGAGAGATCCGGCACTGTTCCGATTTAAGCCGATCCCGCTGAGTTTTGAACCGGTCGAGCCGGGCCGGTGCGCGCCTGTTTTATACTCGTCCGCCGTGCGCGACATGATCGACTATTCGCTGCGGAGCTGCGTTGAGCGCGGCGTGACCGTGCGCCGCTGCAAGAACTGCGGTCGCTGGTTCCCGCAGACCGGCCGCGTGAGCGCGGAGTACTGCGAGCGCCCGGTAAAGTACGGCGAGCAGCGCTGCCGCGAGATCGGCGCGTTCCGGCAGTGGACGAAAAAGCAGACCGACGACCCGATTTTCAAGGCGTACCGCAAGGAGTACAAAAAGCGCTTCGCGTGGATCAAGGCCGGCCGCATCACCGACGAGCAGTTTTACGCATGGAGCGAGAAAGCCCGAGAAGAAAAGAAAAAATGTGACCGCGAGATCATCTCGCTGGAGGAATTCCAGCAGTGGCTCCGCGACTCGAAAATATGAAAACACGCTGCCGGTGAATGCACCGGCAGCGTATTCTTTGTCTATAGCGGAGCAGGAATTGCACTGTGCGTTTGCTCCATATTTTTAACTCTTATTCATCCCAAACGGTTCATAGGTTAGCAGTTTTTTCTTCCAAAGTGTTTCTGCATCAATGATCTGTTCCTTAGACATGGCTTTCGACAAAACCTGCAGCACCGAGAACTGCAGATCATGACAGCTATGCTTTTGGGCGTTGAAATGCTCAATCATTCCCTTATTATTTCCGTGACCACCAGTGACAGCATAGACAGACCAGCGTCCCAATAAGCCATCGTAGCCATACGTCGAACCAACATATCTGTCACCGGTTTTGATATCTACGATCAAATAAACTGCATTGACAGAGGACATAGCGGTTTGCCACAACTTATAATCCGTATCGTTTTCAATTACTTCTTTTAACTCGTCAAAGGATAGGATGAGGCTTTCAAAGCCGACAAAAGGTTTCTGATTCTTTGACGCAATCTCTACGATGGGTTTATCTGTCACAGCCTTCTGATGCCACATCCGGGTCGATTTTCCCCAGTCAATGACCAGCTTTCCCTCGTATTCCTTCAGCAAGTCCACATATTCCAAATCATAAAATGCCATCTCGCCACGATACTCTTTTGCCTCACACGCAGGCAATCCAACCGGGCATACATCCGGCGCATCAGGCACAGAGCCATTGACGCGATAGCAGGAATGTAGTCTCGCATATGTACCGCCATCGCTGATAAACGTGATCCAGTAGGAATAACCTTTGCTGAATTCTTTTTTCTGGTGCTGTGTATATTCATATGCCATACCAGCTTCATAGCATTCCCTGAATCGTTCGTCGGACAACGCATGACGAATCAGCTTGACATTCTTCGGGTCAAGTCCCACTTTCATCAAAACATCCGAAAAATTTAGAATTGCCATGGCATTTACCCCTTATTTCATTCTGAATTCTGCCCGGTCAGAGATTTTTCCCAACCGCACCAGACGTGCGGCTAAGCTGCCCTCCGAGCGTTTGAAGTAGGCGCACATTTCCTTCCTGCTGCCTCCGGCATCGAACATCTGGCAGAGGACTGCATCGTCCGCATCGTTCCAAGGCTTGCCCGCATTTTCGGGCTGCGGCTTCGGCGGCTTTCCTGGAAGCGCCTTCAGAACACAGTGAAATGCCCGAATGATTTCAGCCTTGTTGCACACATGATCCTCCGGCAGAACCTCGCCTGTCAGCGGATCAACGCCGTCTGCCAAGCCGGATAGAAGTTCTTTTGCTCGTTGCAGATCCATAAAATAACCTCCTAGCCATTCTCCCACTCATCCCACGCTTCATCCTCGTCCTCATACCAATCCGGGTTATCTTCCCAGAGGTCTTCGGGATTGTCATAGTCATCCCGGAGGCTTCCGGAATTGCTGCCTCCATTGCCGTAATTGAAGGTCTGCCCATTATTACCGCCTGACGGATAATATTGCGAGAAGGATTTCAGCATATACTCGCTGTCGTTTTTCCACTGAGCGCACATACCGGCAGCGATCATTTCTCCGTTGCCATCATACCAGTAGACATTGAAATACTTCTGATTTTGCTCCAGCTTCTCAAAGTTTTTGCAGTTCAGTCGCTTATCCGGTTCGCCGAGTGACGTGTATTTCAGGCAACTTACCGGCATCCCTTCCACAGGCAGTTTTCCGGAATATTGATCTTTCAGACTTTGTTCCCGCTTTGCAGCATTCTCGGCAGCGATGCGTTGACGCTCGGCTTCCTCGGCGGCGTCTTTCTCCGCCTTGTAGCTTTTAACGCGGGTTTCCAGCGCGTCAATATTCTGCTGCCAGCCCGTGTCATATTGCAGTGTGATGTTCGCCAATTCATCCTGCCCGCCTGCGTAGTCCGTCCTGTCTTTGTACATATCGGCGTACTTGCAGTAGACGGACAGCGATGCCGCATCCCGATAGCCGGAAAGCTCCGAGAAGTCCTGCTCGGCAGAAGAGTAATTGCCGTTTGACAGCTCTTGCAGGGCTGCGTCATAAGCTGCCGCCCTCTGCTTATTGCAGCTTGAGACGGAAACAGAGATACCAGCAATCACGGCTACTGCCAGAACTGCCGCGATGAGCTTTCCCAGCGGGAACGGCTTCTTTGACAGCGTAGATTTCTTTTCGGTTATTTCTGGCTCCGTCGGCGTCTGGCTGACGATCGGCGGTGTGATTGCCGATTGTACAGTCGGCGCAGACTTCTCAGTCGGTGCTGGCGCGGCTGACTGTTTCGGAGCAGGATGCTGCGGCTTTTTGCGTTCCGGAAAGGCTGTCCGTTCAGACTTCCGGAGCACAAATTTCGCCTTCTCCGGCGGATATGGCGCATTCTGTGTACTGCAAACGAACACCTCTGTCACCCGAGCAAGCTTTTCTGCTTGATGATCGCCGATCGGAACGACTACAAAATCGCCTGCTTTCAGCGAAATTCCCCCGGTCAGATAGGCATACGCCGCTCCATCCTCCTTGAACTGCACATTGCAGAACTGATAATAGCTTTCGCCAGCCGGCTTTTTCTGTGTGCTGACAGGCGGTCTTGCAAGTGCACGGGCAGGTGGCATTGTGCGTTTTGAAGAAGGTGCAGTCGCAAGGACCTGTGTATACCGTTTCCTCCACTGCTCCTCCAGACAGGGATTTTTCAGTGCAAGGTCCATACAATGCCAAGCCAGCGTTTCCTCCCCACAATCCCGACAGATCTCCAGAACATTGAACTGCAATCTGTCGAGGTACGCGCTTTCAAAAAGCTGTGATACAAACCGCTCGTCATCCAACGCGACCAAAAGCGGAAGCGCCTGATCGTCAGTTGGAGAATCCAGCCAATCCCAGTCCGGGAGCAGTTTCTCGGCTGTTTTGGCATCGGTTTTCAGAGACGGTTCTGCGATGTCCAGAAGCCGCCGCCACATCTCCATCCCTTTTTCCGGGTCGTCTGCAAACACATCATCCAGAACACGTTCCCACGACAATTCATCGAAATCCTCGGCGGTTTCATGCGGGACTTCCTCCGGATATTCGACCAGCAAAATCTCGCGGCAAATATCCTCATAATCTGGAAATTCGCCCTGCGCCAAGAGGCGTTCCGCGCGCTCTGCGTCCGGATGCAGCAGCACTTTGTTCTGCCAATGGGTGTTATAGGCTTCTTCCAGTGCATTTTGATAATCCTGCGCTTCGCCCATTTCCTCATCCTTTTTCCCGCCGAAGTAGGCATAGGCAGAGGATAATTCAGAGAGAAGATCAAACAAGCCGTCCGGATCGACGCGGTTATAGTAGTCTTCCACCGGGCGCGTCGAGAGCAGTTCCGTCCAGAACGTGCCGCAGTCCGTTTCGGAAAGGGCTGCTTCTTCACGGAACAGAACGCCGCGTTTGGCATCGCGCATGATCTCTTCTGCGTTTTCGCCCAGATTTAGGTCAGTGGTCGTAGTCAGAAAAGTCCGCAGTTCCGCCGCCTTTTTCTCGTCAGGCAAAGCTCCCGCGTTCTGGATTCCGGTGGAAATGTTGTGCAGCAGCACTTTTCCGAGAAGCTGAAAAAGCAAGGTGTTCTTGGGCGCAAGCTGCCCCAGCGCCTTTTTCAGATCGTTCCACGTTTCGGGGAGATCGACATGGTAGACGAAGGAGAGTGTCAGCGTGATCTGTGCCGTATTCTGTGACTTTTTTGCCGGTGTTCTTTGCAGACTTCCAAAGTCTCCGCACCAGCCGCATTCCCAAGATGACCCGCGTATCATAACCGGACTTCCGCACCACGGACAGTTCATATTGCGCTCACCCCTTCTGATTGCAAAAGAAACTTTATGATAGAGTTTTCAACCTACTTCATTACCTTTTCCAGCAAGGTTTGGTAACTGTCCACCACATCATACACAACATTTCCGTCGCTGATGGCCTTGAAGTGCACTCTGGCACAGTCGATTTTTGCCTGCTCAACCGGCGTGATATGATTAAAATGCATAGAATCCAGTGTTCCTTTTGTTTCAGCAACAAAATAAATGTGTTTCACCGAGCCTTCATAGAAGGCAATCGCCCAGTCCGGATTATAATGTCCGACCGGCGTTGCGATATAGAAGCTGTCCGGCAGCTTTACATAAACCGCAACATCTGTGTTGGTGTCCAGATCAGTTGCAAAATCGCGCTCGTTCGTGGAATCGTACACGATATGATCGTATAGATGCCGCTGCGCTTTCATTGCATTTGTACCGAGCTTGCCCTTGATGGTCGGTTCGGTAAAGATGTCCGTGTCGTAATGCTCATCCAGCACGTTGTAGGTAATGTGTTGAATAATTGCAGTTGCCTTTTCATCATTGATCAAAGCTGCCGCTTTGATGATAAACTCTTCCGGATTGAACTTGAACTGCTCAAAAACGGGTTTCTCAATGCCTGTCAGAATTGCAACAACTGCTTTTCGTGTCAAACCGGTCTCTCCGACCAGCTTACCGATCAGATCATACTTTACGCTGCTGTTGGTGCGAATCTGCTTCCGACTATCATAAGTAGACGACTTTGATTTCGAGAATGCACTTCCGTCAAGGAGAGAATCCTTCGACTTGATCTCATCCATTGCGCCGGTTTCAACTTTGAAGAAGATTTTCGGCACACGAAGATTTCGGTTGATGGAAACAATCGCCTTGTCAACAAGTTCGTCCGTATCAAAGTCCACCACATATACGGATTTCGGGCTAATGCGCTTCCAGAGAGCTTTGAACTCCGGCATAGCGAGCTTGTCGGGATCAACTTGCAGCTCGACATTCTTGTCGCGGGCATTCTCCGGCTGCATAGCGCGGCTGTCATAGACGGAATCAAGAATATTGATCACAGAATCGCGGCTGTCCGCCACTTCCTCCGCGACCTGAATTGCACCATTTGCTTTATCGGCATAATATTTATCGGTCAGTACACCCTTCTTGTCGATATAGCCGTTGACAATCAAATCAAAATAAATCGCCTGCGCCGTATCGCCGTCCACGACCTGCTCGTTGCCTCTGGCATCCACAATGACCTTGCCCTTGAACAGATCAGCGGTAACAGCCACAGGACGTCCGGCAACCGCATCGGCAAGCTCAGTCTGCAAGCCCTTTGCGAAGCTGTCATAGCTCTCACTGGCGATGACGGTCAGAACATTGATGGACTGCACATCATTTCCAAGCACGTTGGCGTCCATGCGCTCGCCGTCCTGATTGACGCACAGGCGCAGACCGCGACCGACCTCTTGCCGCTTGCGAACCTCGCTGCTGCTTTGTTTCAGTGTACAAATCTGGAACACGTTCGGGTTGTCCCAGCCTTCGCGCAGCGCGGAGTGCGAGAAAATGAAACGCACCGGGGACTTTTTCGGATCACGATCCAGGAGCAGTTCCTTGTTCTTCATGATCAGGTCATAGGCGTCAATATCATCGGATGTGCCTTCCTTCTTGTCGGAAAGCTTGCTGTCGGTCATCTTGCCCTTTTTGTCAACGGAGAAGTAACCGGCATGGGTGTCATGGGCCGAAATTGCGTCCAGATACCGTATGTAGTCCTCGTCCCCAATTTCCCGCTGCATGGAGCTGAGAATGTCGTTGTATTCTTCCTCGAACATATCCGCATAGATGCCGTTGAACGGATGCCCAGCCTCATCATACTGCTTGTACTTCGCAACCTCGTCGATGAAGAACAGCGACAGAACCTTGATGCCCTTATGGAAAAGCTGACGCTCCCGCTCCAAGTGAGAAAGAATCGTCTCACGGATCTGAATACGGCGAAGCTGGTCTTCACTGACCTTTCCGATCACGTCTCCGGCAAAGATTTTGATGCCATTCAGGAACTCCACAGAGTTATCGCGTCCGTCGATAGACTTGACCACAAAGCCTTCCTTGTACTCGTCGAGTTTGCCCGACTCGCCGGAGTTGTCATAGAGGTTGTAGCCGATACCGACCGTGGCGGTTTTCTTGCGAAGTCCCTTTGCCCCTATGCAGTCAAACTGGATGGTTGCCGTCGGGTCAGCTTTGGAAAGATTGATGCTTTCCAGATAGACGAAGCCCTCGGTCGCTGTGCTGCCGGACTCCGTGATGCCCTTGACGGCAATTTTCTTGACCAGCCGCTTGTTGTACGCTTCCATCGCATCAAGGCGATAGACCATGTTATAGATGCTGTCCGCCTTATGAGTGGCTGAGTAGCGCAGCGTCAGCAGCGGATTAAACTCTTTCAGGCGTTCCTTTGTTTGCTTGCCCTCGACCGACTGCGGCTCGTCGATAATCAGAATCGGGTTCGTTTTTGCAATAATATCAATCGGGCGACGGGAACGGAACTCGTCCAGCTTCATGTAAATACGCCGTGCGTCCTTGCCCTTGGCATTGAACGCCTGAGAGTTGATAATCATGACATTGATGGCACTGTCCGACGCAAAGCGGTCAATTTCCGTGAGCTGGGCAGAATTGTAGATGAAGAACCGGATCTTCTTGCCGTATTCCTCCGCAAAATGTTCCTGCGTCACCTGAAAGGACTTATAAACGCCCTCGCGGATGGCAATGCTCGGCACGACCACGATGAACTTGCTCCAACCATAGTGCTTGTTCAGTTCATACATCGTCTTGATGTAGGTATAGGTCTTGCCGACGCCCGTCTCCATTTCAATCGTCAGGTTGTAGCGACCTTCCAGCTTGTCCGACGGCTTGATTTGATTGGTACGCTGTACCTTTTGCAGATGTTCCAGAATCAGCTTGTCGGAAAGCTCCGGCACAATACGCTCGTTGCGCCAGCCGGTGAAATCCGTATCATCCTCCAAGCCAATCTGATAGTTTCCATCACCGCGGTCCATCATATATGTGGGCGTGAGGTACGGCTGTCCGGCAAAGACGTCAACGACTGCTTTTGCTGCATCCGCCTGAAATTTTTGGTGTTTGAATCGCAGCTTCAATCGTCTTCACCTCCAGTTTCTTCTTCAATCCACTCTTGCAGCTTCTTTTGCAGAAGTTTTTTATCAGGCAAGTATAACTGATACTGTGACGCAAAAATGTTGGAATTTTCGGGGAGTGTCAATTCGACTACAGCATCATTTTTCTGCGGGCACAGCAAAATCCCGATTGTTGGATTTTCAAAGTCCGTTTTCTCATATCGGTCATAGTAGTTCACATACATCTGCATTTGCCCAAGATCCTGATGCTTCAGTTTTTCGGTTTTGAGATCAAACAGTACAAAGCATTGCAGCAAACGGTTGTAAAAGACAAGATCAACACGAAAATGGTCTTCCTCGAAAGTAAAGCGTTTTTGTCTGGCAACGAAAGCAAAGCCTGTCCCAAGTTCCAGCAGGAACTCCTGCAGATGGTCGATCAACCTGCTTTCCAGCTCTGTTTCCGAAAAATCGGTTTGCTCCGGAATGCCCAGGAATTCGAGAATATAAGGGTCTTTCACAAGATCAGCTGGCTTTTCTGCAAGCCGCCCTTTTTTTGACAGTCTGAGTATTTGCTGCTTGTCCTTCCCAATCAGCATCCGCTCGTAAAGAGAACTTCCGTACTGACGGCTCAACTCACGCTTGCCCCAGTTTTCCTGAATTGCCAGCTGTTCATAAAAATCACGTTCATCTTCGTTCTGAATCCGCATCAGAATCAGATAGTGCGTCCACGACAGGCGAAACGGCACATCATTTCCGAATTTCGTAACCAGCGGTTGCGAATTTGGTTCTGAGAAATCCGTAACCATCGGTGCCGAAATTCGGTTTTTATAAATTTCGTAAAATTTCCGAATATTCGTCAGCGTGGACACAGAATAACCTTTTCCAAACGCATGATTCAAAGCGTCTGACAAAGTTTCTAAAACCCGTTTCCCATACTTTGCTCTGCCGGAACCGCCCTGCTGTACCTCTACGATCCACTTTCCAAGCGTGTAATAGGTCAGAAGCTGGACCAGATTTACCTCGCGGATTGCCGTATTTCTTGCACGGTCAATTAAATCGACTGCCTTTTGGCAGAGTATTTTCAATTCCGGCACGGAATCCCCGGGATTTGCCGGCAGAATGTTCTTGTTCTCCATGTCACGCTCCATCAGATCACCCTCACACGCTTGGAGATGTCATTCGCATCCTCCGGCATATAGAGCTTGAAAATCTCAAACACGTTGATTTTCTCCGGGCTGGACGCAAAGCCGGAATCGCGGAAGACGGCGCGGAGCGGCTTGCGCTGTGCGATCTCTTTGACCACGCTTTCGGGAATGTTCGTGTCAAAACAGGCGATGAGGTCACCGTCATTGTAGGTGTGGACGGTGCAGCCGCCCAACTGCTCGGACTTGTACGGCAGGGACAGCGGCAGCCCCCAGTCGATCAGGCAGCCGAACAGCAGGTCGAGGTCGGTGCGGTCATCCTTGATGTTGGATTCCAGACCCGCGAGCATCCCCTGATCGTAGTCGTCCGGCGCATAGTAGACGTCCTTCATATTGGTATCGTCCAGCTTGAGAACACGGAAGCCGACGTCGAGTGCATTGGGATGAAAACGATAAAAATCATTGGGGTTTTCGGCGGAATAGGTTATACGCGAAATGTCCTTGGTATCCTTGTCCGTATATGTATAACCCTTTTCTGTAAGAACACCAGAACTTTTCAGCGAATCAAATCCTGTCATTACTTTTTGATCATTAGACTGCTGCGATTGCACCAACGCAGCGTAGTCATCTTTATGCACAACATCAATTTCAGACTTGATCTTTTCACCGGCGCGGCGGATGCGCTCCTTGCCAATTTCGCAGATGTTCTTGTAACCTGCTTTGTAGGCTTCGCTCTGCTCGTCGCACTTCTCCGGAAGCTGCACCATGATGAATTTGCGGTGTCCGCCGTCTTCGGCGTTGAGCTGCATGACAGCGTGTGCGGTACTTGCAGAGCCTGAGAAAAAGTCAAGAATAACATCTTGATCGGTATTCGTGATAACTGAGACAAGTTTCTTTATGAATTCCGAGGGTTTTGGATACGGAAAAATTTTTGCATTTCCAAAGATACGAATCATCTCATTTGTTCCATGTTGCGTATATATATCATCGATAATTGATAGCATCTTTGCTGGCCGTATACTTCCATTCTCATCTTTTAGATATTGTTTTGAGGATACAACCCACCCATCTTTTCCATTGGAAATCTCAAGTTCGTTGTTTTTTAGTGCCTCATAAGTACGCTCCTTGCCCCACAGCCATTGTCGTTTGGGCCAAATTTGCGTACCATCAGGGGCCGGAATAGGGTATACCAAATTAGGTCGGGCATCCATTGCCTTTCCCGCTTCCAACGGGTGCGTTCTGTATCCACCACGGATTTCAAACTTCTCATCCTTTTTTGAATAATAACGTTCAGCTGACTCATTAGTCAGCGGTATAAACAATTCTCCAATATTATTTATATCCTTACAATATACAAGAACATACTCATGAAGCGAGACGAAAAACTTTTCCTTTGCACCACCACCATATCTCTTTTTCCAAATCAATGTGTCGATATAATTAGAGCGCCCGAATACTTCGTCACACAATGTTCGCAAGTGATCTTGTTCAAAATCGTCAATACTAATTAGGATAACCCCATCATCCGTCAGCAGATTTCTCGCCAGCATCAGTCGCGAATAAATCATGCTGCACCAGTCGGAATGAAAACGTCCGTTGGTGTCGGTATTCTTGAACAGGCGGTTTTCGTCCTCGTCGTACATGCCCATCTGCTCGTTTTCTTCTTCCTGCGAGCGCATGAAATCGTCGGCATAGATAAAGTCGTTGCCGGTGTTGTACGGCGGGTCGATATAGATCATCTTGACCTTGCCGAGATAGCTCTCCTGCAAGAGCTTGAGGACTTCCAGATTATCGCCCTCGATGTAGAGGTTTTCGGTGGTGTCCCAGTCCTTGCTCTCTGCCACACAGGGGCGCAGCGTCTTCCGGATCGGCTTGTTGGCTTCCACGATTGCCGCCTTCTTGCCGACCCATGTGAACTCATATGCCTCGTCGCCGTCCACCACGTCCGGCGAGAGCATCTGTTTCAGCAGCTCAAAGTTGACCGCCCGCTTGTACACCTTCTTCTCCGGCGTGCTGTGTTCCTCGTCCAGCATCTCCGTGATGCAGTTCGGAAACAGGGCAGCAATGCGTTCTATGTTCTGCGCCGTCATATCCGGCGATTCAAATTTCATCTTGTTCATTTTGCTTTTTCTCCTTGCCTCTGTGCTATATTTTGCGTAGAAACTATAAATTTCATAGAATTTTTCGGACGCTTGATGGTAAATGCTTTTTCAAATGTCATGTCATAGATGTTTTTATATTCCAATACTATATCACAAACAACCTCGGACAGGTCACATTCGGGTGGAATTGTTGTTTGGATAGTGAAACCTGAATAGTTTTCCAATGTTGTAAAACGCGGACAGTTAAAAAGTAACTGATTATGCTGAAATGTGTCATGTTTCTTGCTATTTGACTTATCGTAATACGAGTATGAAATTCTCTGAACAGTGATATCAATCATCGGTAAGTTTAATGTTACAAAAGATAAATTAAGGTCTTTTCCGGCAAATACAGAATTGGGAATGGCTATTTGAATGTTTGAGTTTTTTATGTTGCTACTTACCGTACTTGCCGAAAGTAATCTGCATTCAGGGGTTAGTGTAAGCTGTTCAAGCTTGCTGTCCTTTTCATCGGATAATTCCTTATAACGTTTATTTTGCCATAGTGCAATCACTCCAAGCACAGTTGTCGCAATAACGCTTAGGATACCGCCAATAATTGATGCAACGTTCGTATCCATTTGGCTTGCGAAGAAAATGCAAAAGGCAGATACAATTGAAAGGACAATAATAGCAACTATAGCTACAACAACAAGTTTCTTATTTTCCAATTTCAATTATTCCCTGCAACTCCTTCCTCACTTTTTTCAACTCCGCGTTCATTTCCATCCGCCGGTTAAGCTGCTTCTCTTTCTTCATCTTGTTTTCCAGCGCGGCGATCTGCTTTTCAAGCTGCTTCTTCTTTTCATCACGCTCAACAGATTCTTTCAGGCTCTCGCCGGAATCTGTTTGCAGCTTGTCACCGGCAATCTGGCGAACGAGGCTTTCATAGACGGCATCCATGTTCAAGCCGTCGATACTGAGATGTAGCTCATCTTCCGTCATCCAGTCGGTATAATAATAGCGGCTCACATTGAAGACATTGCTGCCGGACGCGGCAGCCTCCTTGTAGCCGATCCACGCCTGAGCCTTGCCGTCACAAGTCAGAATAAAGAGAATGTGGTACGGGATTTCCTTGTCGATTTGTTTCAGCACCGCTTCGTCAAGCTGAGGATCGTTCAGGCGCACCTCGAACACTTCGATCTCGGTCACTGCTTCGCCTGCAGCAATATTCAGCGTAGACGCTGCCAGCTTATTACGCCAGTACACCAGCCGGATCTGATCGACAAACACACGGCGCAAAGCAGGGGAAACATCAAGATTCTCATAGAATTTCTGCTTCGGTATTCTTTTGCCAAACTCCGTAGATGCAGGAAACCCAAGCATCGCAAGCCCTCCTTATTTCACAACTAAGAAGCAAATCAGCTCAAAATCATCCAGTCCCGAAACTGCACTGAGCAGTGCAGATGTGCCGCCGCTCTTGAACAGACTGTCAATATCGTTTTCTTCCTTTGCGTCAATAATGGAATTGATCGCCTCACTCAGCAGCTCAGAGATTTCACCCATTTTGCGTCCATCATCCGTCTCATCATTGAATCGCTTACAAAGCTCCGCACAAGGCTCACCCTTGCCACGGCAGAGCAGACGCATCGTGTCAAGCAATTTCTTCGGGTTCAGGTAATCGCAGACAATTTCGCCCTCTTCGCTGATGTAAACCATGTAGAAGGGGTGAATGCGGTTCCGGTTGTCAATGTTCACGCTGTCATTGATATTTCTGAGAACGAAAATCACACCGGCAGGAGAATCCTCCGTCTGCCCGACAACGGTGTGCAGACCCTTTGGTGCGGTTTCAATGTCCTCGTGCTGCTTCATGTATTCGAGCAGATCAAGCCGGAACTCATTGAGTCCCAAATCCATGATGGAAATGCCGCTGGTCATGTCCTCAATGTCCACAACTTCCTCTTGTAGCCGCTTGAGCTGTGCGCGGCGGTATTCAAGATCGCCCTTTTCCTCGGCATTGATCAGGTCATCGTCGCCGGTAGAGGTCATGACCGAAATCTTCATGCGGGTTTCCACACGGCTTTTCAGGTTGATATACTCGTCGAGGTCCATATCCGGCCAGAAGTTTACAAGCTGGATATGGTCGTTTCTGCTGCCGATACGGTCAATTCGCCCGAACCGCTGGATAATGCGGACAGGGTTCCAATGAATATCGTAGTTGATGAGATAGTCGCAATCCTGCAAGTTCTGACCTTCGGAAATACAGTCGGTTGCAATCAGAATATCAAGCTCGTCGGTGCTTCCGGGCAGGAGTACCGACTTGCCTTTTGAAACAGGCGAGAAGCAGGTCAGTACAGTGTTGAGATCGGCTCGGAGCTTTGGAATGGTAGTTTTTCCGTCAACTGTGCCGGTGATCTCTGCCGTTTCCAGCCCGAAATTCTCTTTCGCAAATCTGCTGACGTTTGCAAAGAGATAGTCTGCGGTATCAGAGAATGCCGTGAAAATAATGATCTTCTTATTGCCAGGATTGATGGGATGCTCGATTTTCTTCCGGATTAAATCAAACAATGTTTGCAGTTTCGTGTCATGCTCCGGCGTGATGTCGGCAATCATGAGGGACAGCAGTTCCAGATTCTCCGCGTCCTTTTCCAGTTCGCGCATCCATGAAACATAATCCATATCAGCAAGATCAATTTTGACTTTCTTGCCGACGGAGAAGAAGTCGGTGTTCTGGTCATCGTAATCAAAATCTTCTGTGCCGGAAATCTCCGTCAGATTCAGGACGCAGTCCCCAGACTGATAATTTTTGATCGTCCCAATCGTATCGTTGATCAGCTTTTTAATGCGGTCAATCGTCAGGCGGAAAGAAGCAACCGAGCTTTCCAGCCGCTTGAGAAGGTTGATACTCATAAGACGTCGAATGCCTTCTTCGCGTCCCTGCTGGGTCAAGCTGTTTCCCTTGTGGTGTGTCATGTCGATGTACTTTGCCAGCTTCGATGGCATGATATAATTCGTCGGCGTATAGATCATCAGACTCAACGACATGAGCAGATTGTAAATATCGTTATAGTTGATCGCATCGTTCAAGTCAGTCAAGCAGGGGCGCAGGGATATCGGCAGCAGACGCTCCGGGAATTTGCCGATGTCAGAAGTGTTGTAATACTTTTCAATGTGCTTTCTTGACCGCGCAATCGTCACGCTGTCCAGCAATTCAAAGAAGTCAAAATCCAGCGTCCGCAAAAGCTCGTCCGTCGTGCGTTCGTCGGCAGGAAGCTTGCTCCATGCGTTGAAAGCCTTCTGTGCCTGACGGAAGATTTCGTCAATACTTTTGGTCGTATCAAGCTTTTTGCTCATCTGCGAAGCATCGCCCTCATAGGCGAGTGCAAGCTGATTTTTGAGGTCAATAAACTTGTTGTTGACCGGTGTTGCCGAGAGCATCAGAACCTTCGTTTTCACTCCGGCGCGAACGACTTTATTGAGTAGTTTCAGATAGCGGTTTTCCTTTGCGTCCTCGCCGGACACCTCCCCGCCATTGCGGAAGTTGTGGCTCTCATCAATGACAACAAGGTCATAGTTACCCCAATTCAGGCGGTCAAGATCAATGCCGTTCGACTGCCCATGCTCACGGGAAAGGTCGGTATGATAGAGGACATCATAGCGCAGACGGTCTGTGGCAATGGGATTATTGATATAGTTGCCCTTGTATGTATTCCAGTTCTCAGAGAGCTTTTTGGGGCAGAGAACAAGCACGGATTTGTTGCGGTTCTCGTAATACTTGATGACGGCAAGCGCAGTGAAGGTTTTACCAAGACCTACGCTATCTGCCAGAATGCAACCGTTGAATTTCTCAAGCTTACTGATGATAGCAAGAACAGCATCCCGCTGGAAGTTATAGAGCATTCCCCAGATTTTGCTTTCCTTAAAGCCTGTCGCTTCGTTCGGCAGCTCGTCCTCTGAAACGTCCTCAAGGAACTCCTTGAAAATGTTATAGAGTGCAACAAAGTAGATGTATTCTGGAGCGTTCTCACGATATGCAGCGGAGATATTCTCAATTACGACGTCAGTGACCTCCTGCAACTTCTTCTTGTCGTTCCAGATTTGTTCAAAGAGCCTGAGAAAGTAGTTGGCATTTTCAAAGCTCTCTGTCTTCTGCACCGGATAGTAGGCGTTGTTGCCGCGCTCGCAACCGAGATCAACTGTCGTAAATCCATTGATGGGCATATAGGTACTTTCATCGACCGTCATAAAGCCCATCATCTGCTCCTGCGTAACGTTCGATTTGAAAACCACCTTGCGTCGAATCCAGTCTGCACACTCTTTTGCAATCGCTTTTTGCGTCAATTCATTGCGGAGCTTTACTTCAAATTCCGTGCCATACAGACTGCATTCTCTGGAAATGCGAGGAATATAGAACTCGCGCTGAGCCTTGGAAGCCTTCTCAGTCACGAAGGTGGGAGAGGTGAAGATAAAACGCAGTTCGTCAATGCCATCAAGCTGCTTTTTGAGTTCCTGATACGCATAGATTGAGAAGCAAGCGGCGGCAACAGACATCTTACTGCCTTTATGAATACCCGCTTGCAGATCGTCTTTGACGGTCTTGTTAATGTTGTCTATAATCTGCATTCCATCACCTCAAAAGAATTTGAGATTCACGGTTTGCCCGGGCTTATCTTTGCGCAGCTACATTTCTCGCCCTGGCGCACACATATCTTCTCATTGAAACCATCTAAAATTCGAGACGGCCAAACAAAGTACTTATTACGTGCTATCCTCTCTTTTCGTACTTTGCCCGCAGATCGATCAATACCTGTTGGTAGCTGATCTGCCCGCTGGCGATGCGGTCGAGGCTGCTGTTAGTCGATTTGCTGATTGTCATGCCTTCGGCAGCAAAGGTTCCGCGGATGTTGCGGAGTAGCAGTATATTTCTCGGAAGCTCATTGTTATCATATCATATTGGCTGTCCCATAAAGCGGACTTGATCATGTGTTTTCACTCGAATCCGGCACAATTTCCATAATATCTTCCACGCCGCAGTCCAGCGCCATGCAAATTTTCAAAAGTATTTCCGTCGTAACATGACCATTTCGACCCATTTTCGTGACGGACGCCGGGCTAATGCCCGCTTTCGCACACAGATCTTTCTTTTTCATATCCTTGTCAATCAGCAGTTTCCAAAGCTTTTTGTAGCTCACAGCCATAGTTCGATTCCTCCAGATGAAAAAAGTGCTCTGCTGCTTGGCAGAACACTTTTGCGCAAAGCTGCCAAGTCTAACAACAGCGCTTCGCAGCGTTGTATTTTATTGTATCAAAACAGAATGGGAAATGCAAGGAAATGATAAAAACGAACGATTTTTATTTCGCAGATCGCTTTTCAAATTCACCCTTATCTTTGTATATTGCCGCGCAAATTCTGCATCTCAAGGCGTATGAATTATGCTGTTTGCTATGCGAAAATTCTATTGTATTCGTACCGAATCGACAAATATTTTAACAGTTTTTCCGCATCACCTTGAGAAGTACGCTTTATTGGACACTTCATGTGCTATGATGTTCCTACCAAGATAGAGAAGGGGTGGAGCGCAATGTTTGTCCTGTTGGATATGGAGTGGATTGAGAGTCGTGGCGGTCATCGGAGTTTAACGCAGCTATATGCTGCGCGGGTCGATGAAAAGTGGAACACGATCCGTGCGTTTGACGCGCTGGTCTGTCCGCGTGACCCGAGAACTGCGCCGTGGGAGCATCTGGCGTTCAACGGCTACGCTCCTGCTGAATTTTGCGCGTCGGATTCCGAGAAAAGCTGTGTCCAGCGTTTCTTCCGCTGGCTTCAGCCGGATGACGTGATTTGCTGCTGGCACGTTGAAACAAAAAATACACTGAGATCGCTGTACCGCCGCTATCTGTTCGGAACGTTTTCTGCAAAGGTACGCTGCATGAATCAAAAGGTCTATGCTGCTATCAAAACACGCGAAATTCCGGCGCGTTCTCTTTACAAAATTGCGGAAGCGTGCGGGCTTTCCACGCCCGCGCCGGAGCACCAATCCAGCAACGATGTTGCCGTCATGCAGATGCTGTTTCAGGCGCTTGAACTCGCGCAGTCAAAAGCGCCCAAACGCGCGCCAGCCAAAGAACCGATCCCCAGGCAGGAGCGAAACGCAAAGATCATCGCGGCATCGAGCTATAACTACCTGTACGCTCCAAATTCCGATGTATTTCACTGCCGAAATTGCAAGCAGCTTTTGCGCGTGAAAGAGCTTCTTGGCAGCGCGTACTATCAGACGGCCGCCCAAAAACGCCGCCCCTGCAAACTGTGCCACCCAGACTTGCAGCCGATCATCGACCGTCCGTCAAAGGAACATGCAGAAGCGGAAATAGGAAAGTCGGAGCTTGTAAAAGCGCGGCTGCTCGGAAATCAGTGCGTGATCCTGCCGCAAACGCGCATTGTCGGCTGCTGCCACAATCTGCTGCATCCCGGAAAACTGACGAAGCGGCTTATGACGCAGCATAACTGCCTTGGGAAGAACTGCCGGTACTTCGAAAAATACGAGGACGCAGGATATTGGAAAGAATGCGACCGTAAGAAAGAGCAGAAACGGACGGCCAGACAGCTTCAGCGCATGAAACGGGAGCAGGAAGCCGCCACGGAAACGACACTGCAAAATCTCGCGGAGTTGTTTCAGTCTTACATAGACGATGCCGGTTACGCCATGCAAATCGTCCGCGTGGACACGGAACTGACGAACCGATACCGCGTCTTTTATGTGTCCGAATATCCGTTTGCCGATGGAGACCGTTTCCCGAAGTTTTTAGAAACCGTCCGCTTTTTCTTCCCGGATTATCGACTGAATCTCCGCCATATCCGCGACGTGGACGGTCATTTCGTGACGATCGAGGAATATCAGCAGCGGGTGCGGAAATGAGTGTCTTCACCGAAACTCCCACAAAGGCAGTTGAGCCTTTCTCGTTTCTCTGCTACAATAGCCATAAAAGAAACACACAGCGGAGGTTTTTCCATGATCCGTGATATCTGCAAAGATGAATTTTTCCTGTCCCAGAAAGCGGAGCCTGCCACGGCAGCCGATCTGGCAATCGCGCGAGACTTGCTGGACACGCTGACCGCGCACAAGGACGGCTGCGTGGGCATGGCGGCGAATATGATTGGCGTCAACAAGCGCATCATCGCGTTCGACAACATTGGTACATACATGGTCATGTTCAATCCCGTGATCGTCAAAAAATCCGCGCCCTATGACGCGGAGGAGGACTGCCTGTCCCTGACCGGCACGCGGAAAACAAAGCGTTATCAGACCATCAAGGTGCAGTGGCAGAATGAGCAGCTCCAGACGCGCATCAAGACGTTCACCGGCTGGGCAGCGCAGATCATTCAGCACGAAATCGACCATTGCGAGGGGATTTTGATATGATTTTATGCTTTTCGGGGACTGGAAACAGCAAATATGTGGCCCAGCGCATTGCGGACGCGCTGGACGATGCACTTGTGAATCTAAACGACCGAATCAAGGCTTCTGACACTTCACCCGTCGAAACCGGCGAGCGGCTGATTATCGTCACGCCGACGTATGCGTGGCGCATTCCACGCGTCGTGCGCGATTGGCTTCTGAAAACGGAGCTGCGCGGCGCAAGGCAGGCTTGGTTCGTTATGACCTGCGGCGGCGAGATCGGCAACGCCGACCAGTATAACCGTGAACTCTGCGCAGAAAAGGGTCTTGCCTGCATGGGGACGGCGCAGATCGTCATGCCGGAAAACTACATTGCGATGTTCTCTGCACCGCAGGCGGACGCTGCACGCAAAATCGTCGCTAAGGCCGAACCGGACATTGACCGCGCAATCGCAGCGATTCAAGCCAATCAACCGTTTGCGCCGACGCGGAACAACCTCTACGACCGCTTCATGAGTGGCCCGGTCAATCCGATTTTCTACAAATTCTTCGTCAAAGCGAACGCCTTTACCGCGTCAAGTGCCTGCATCGGCTGCGGTCAGTGCGCGAAGCGATGCCCGATGAACAACGTTGCAATCAAAGACGGCAAGCCGGTTTGGGGCAAAGCCTGCACGCACTGCATGGCGTGCATCTGCTACTGTCCGGTCAGCGCGATCGAGTACGGCAAAAAGAGCGTCGGTCAGCCGAGGTATCACTTTGAGGCGCTGTGAGGTCTGCAATGAATCGTGAAGAATTAGAAGCCTACATTCTGAACCACTACAGCACAGAACCGGATTATCCTTGGGCGGATACGCCGCGCGCCGCCGTATTCCGTCATGCAGGCAACCGGAAGTGGTTCGCACTGGTCATGGAAGTGCCGCGGGACAAGCTGGGGCTTGCAGGAACGGAAAAGCTCGATATCGTCAATTTCAAGTGCAATCCGATTTTGATTGCATCCCTGCGCGGCGAGACTGGCATTTTTCCGGCGTACCACATGAACAAAGCAAACTGGATGACCGCCTCGCTGGACGGCAGCGTGCCCGCAGAAACGATCGAGCTGCTGTTGGACGTGAGTTATGAGTTGACCAAGCCGAAACCTCGCAGGAAAGCAGCAAACAGGAAGTAAGCAGATGATACGAAAATTTGAAAGCCGGGATCTGGACGCGGTCATGCAGATCTGGCTGCACAGCAATCTGGACGCCCATGCGTTTATCCCGGCGAGCTTTTGGGAAGCGCATTTTGAGATGGTGCGCGATATGCTCCCGCAGGCGGAGCTCTATGTCCACGAAAACGAGGCCCCCCGGCAAATCGACGGCTTCATCGGTCTGACGGAGAACCACATCGAGGGGATTTTCGTTGCAAAATCCGCGCGTTCCAAGGGCATTGGAAAAGCGCTGCTGGAGTATGCAAAGTTGCGCAAACCGTGCTTGACGCTGAGTGTCTACCAGAAAAATCAGCGGGCGCTTGCGTTTTACCGGCGTGAGCAATTCGTCGTGCAGTCGGAAGGCATCGACGAGGATACGAACGAAGCGGATATCCAGATGCTCTGGACCTGGTAGGCGCAGAAAAATTGACGGAGGACGGTCAGTCGTCCTCCGTTTTGTCAATCTGCAAGCCGGTCCCGCAGATCGTCTCGTGAGCCCGAAAAGACTTGTCCCACGCCTGTAAATCAACCTCTCCGGTCGCCCAAGCATCCAGTTGTTCTTTTGTGTAGTCCTTCGCGTTCACGCTGTGAACAGTCTGGTAAAAAAGTTCGGCCATCTGTGCGCAGTCGGAAGGTTGATACTCTCGAAGCTGCATATTCCGCCCTCACAAAGCTTAATTTGCTTCATTATAGCAAAATACGGTACGAAAGACAAACTCGTTCACAGGATGGGTTCCAGCTGCTCAAGTCTTGGGGGCGCTTTCAGAAAGTGCATTTTCTAACTCACACAGAATTTCTGCCAGCTCCGGCGTCAGACGTTTGCGGCACTCCTGCCGCAGTTCCTCCGGCACGCCGTAGAATGCCTCAGCGATGCTGCCGGTGATGGCGGCGAGGGTGTCGCTGTCGCCGCCGAGGGACACCGCCGCGCGCAGCGCGTCCTCAAAATCGCGGCTCTCCAAAAATGCGGTGATCGCCTGCGGCACGGTTTCCTGACAACTCTCCACATGGTGATAAGTGGGGCGAATTTCATCGCAGGTTCGGCTGAGGTCGTAGCCAAACTCGCGCTCCACATACGCCTTGATTTTCTCTTTTCCGTGACCTGTGCGGGCGAGAAAGATGGCCGCGGCGGCGGCCTGTGCGCCCTTGATGCCCTCCGGGTGGTCGTGAGTCACCTGGGCGGTGAGCCGCGCCAGATGCAGCGATTCCGCCATGTTCTTCGCCAGCCATGCGGCAGACGACACCCGCATGGCACTGCCGTTGCCGTAGCTCTGGTAGGGCTGTGGGTCGTCCTCATAGAGCCAGCCGCCAAAATGGGTGCCATAGCCCCGGTCAGGGTAGGCGCGGCCTAGCTGCTGCATCTCCCGCACCAGTGCCGCTTTGATGGCGGTATCGTCTTGCCCACGGCTGCTGAGCAGCGCCTTCGCCACCGCCAGCGTCATCACCGTGTCGTCGGTAAAGTCGGAACGGCGGCTGAATAGGGGGGAAATCCTTCGCCTTATAGTTGTTGCAGTCGAACTCGTAGGGGCTGCCCACGATGTCGCCCAAAATCGCGCCGTACATACGCTTACCTCCCTCTTTTCTGCACGTCCTCGTCGATGCGGCGCTTCCAGTCGGCACTGAGCGGCCGGGCGGCGCGGACGCTGCACACCGCCTCGCTGATGACCTCGTAATTGAGCGCTGTGCCCGCCTCGTCGCACTTGTAGTTCACCGAGCGGTCCGCACCGATGCCGAAACGTGCCGCCTCCTTGGCCGCGTCGATGTTTGCGCCGAGGAATAGGAATTCCCAGCCGTACTTCTCCTTCTGCCGCTCAATCATGCGGCGCACATGCTCGTAATCGTAGCGGCGGCTGGCGTTTTCGTAGCCGTCGGTGGTGATGATGAACATCGTCTTCTCCGGCACATCCTCCCGCCGGGCGTACTTATGGATGTTGCCGATGTGGTGGATGGCGCCGCCCACGGCGTCCAGCAGCGCCGTGCAGCCGCAGGTGAAGTACTCCTTCTCTGTCAAGGGCGGCACCTCGCTCAGCAGCAGGCGGTCATGGATGACCGTGCTGTCGTTGGCGAAAAGCACCGTGGAGACCAGCGCCTCCCCGGCCTCCTTCTTTTGCTTTTCAATCATGGAGTTGAAGCCGCCGATGGTGTCCGCCTCCAGCCCAGACATAGAGCCGCTGCGATCCAAAATAAAAACCAATTCCGTCATAAAAAAGCCCTCCTTCGTTTGTCTGTGCTCACATTGTAGCGCATCCGAAGGAGGGTTTGGTCGCCTGACAGGCGACATTTAGAATATCGACCGGTTCTTTTGATATTTATTCCAAATTACACTATCCAAATTCCTGACTGTCAAGTCAGGATAGCCGCTATCCTTTAGTTTTTTGACAGTTTCTCTGAACAGTATCTGGCACTCGTTATTTGGAACATCGGTGCCAAGGGCATTTTTTATACAGCGGTGAATATGAACATCCGGTTTGCATCGGTTAGGATCTCCTGCCATCATGAACATATAATTTACCCCGGCGTCTCCCATTCCTCTCACTGATCGCAAAACAATTTCAAGCAGAGCTTCCTTTTCAAAATTGCGAAAATCATCAAATGTATCCATGTTCAAGAGCTCATGTAATTTTGTTGCAATCTCATAGCATACTTCAGCCTTATTTCGACCGCTTAAGACTTGATTATTTTTTAGTACAGTCTTTGCAAATTCAGAGCAATCGCTAAATTCCTTTATGTGAGTAATGAAATCAGATAATGTATCCTGCCCAGCGTACAGATTACCTCCCATATATGTATCGGCATACCGTTGTAGAACAGGAACAGTCACTGCAAAATATTTAGTCCTCAATGAATAAACACAATCAAGAACACATATGGGCAGAGACTGATAACGCTCGCTTTTACGAACGCTTTTTAGCTCTGTTCCAAAGTTTTCTGAACAATATTGTGAGAATAAGCGTATTTGTTCATCTGTAATCATTTGTTGCTCACGCGCCTTCTATTACAAAAGTATATTTCTTGCCCATTCCGTACAGGCATCAGATTCTTTCAAACCAAGCTCTTGCCAAATACCTGCGTAGTACAATCCTCTATCAGGATTTTTAGCGCAATTTAATCTATTCCCGTATATGTGCGTCTCATCATATACTTCATTCCTCGCCCAAGTTGCCTTTGTGGCACCTTTCAGAGTCAATACCCGCTTTTTATCAAAGCGCAGTACTCCTGCGCCAGGCTTGCTTTTATCCAAAGAAAGTCTTTCTGCTGCTTTGAAAATCACATTTGTTGAGTTGTCCGCCCTGCCATTAGACGAATGCGGATGCCACCAAACTTTTCTCTGTTCTTCAGGCGCAGAGATGATCTTTCCAACCTGAAGATATCCCCAAATCACCTGGAGGTCTTTTCCCCGGTAAAAGTCACTACGATCCCGCAAATATCGGTATGTCCCGTTTTGATATTCCACAAAGTGAAAATTCCCGAAAAACAGGAAGATGTCTCCCTGTGCAACACCGATATTCTTCAAGTAAGCAGCCGCGGCATTTCGCTGCCCAAATGCGGGGAACCATCCGTCGATACGCTCCCTACGTCGCCCTAAATCTAAATCAGGGTCCAGATGACAGTGGTCTCCGCCCTTATATCGCAGATCTCGCAATATTTGAGAATACTGAATTCCATTGTAGTAAAGAGAATCATATGTATCCTCATCATCGCTGGGAATGGGAAACGAAACCATTGTACCATCTTCAAAAATGGGACTGACGATGCCGCCATTCGCAGAGTCAAAACCTTTTCGACTGAGTATAATTTTCATTTCTCTTCCTCACGCCCCCAGCAAACTCTGGTCGAACGCGAACAGTGCCTCGTTGATCTTGAAAATGTCGTAGTCCCGCTGCATGATGAAATACTCGATGATGACGTCGAACTTGCTGCTGGAGCTCAGGGCGTAGCCCGCGCGGGCAATGAGGTCGCGCGTCTCGCGCAGATTCAGCTCCAGCGCGATGGCGAAGGCCACCGCCGTGGGCTTGGAGGGCTTGTAGTCCGGGTTGTTGCGGATCTTCGAGAACAGCTTGCGATCCACATTGGCCTTCTTGTAGACCTCAGCGTCCTTTTTTCCGCTGCGGTCGATGAGCTTCAATAGCGTCTCCGAAAATCCGGCGTCCAGATGCGCAAGCGCCTCGTCCAGCCCGGAGGCAGCCACGGGTGCTTCCTCGTAGGCGGTCAGCATCCGGCTTTCGACGACGCCCATCCGGCGCATCCGCTCCCGGCGGGAATCGGTGTGGGCATCCACATAGTGGTCGTCGATGTATGCGGCGATATCCGCGAACAGCTTGTTGCCGATTTGGTACGCCGCGCGGTCGAAAATAACGATGTACACCGTCATGTCGTTTTCAGCCAAAAATTCGCTGATGGCGTCCACCGCCACGCGGAGCGCCTGATCCTTGGGATAGCCAAAAACGCCGGAGGAGATCAGCGGAAATGCCACCGTCTCACAGCCATACTCCTTCGCCAGCGCAAGGCTGGTGCGATAGCAGGAGGCGAGCTGTTCCCGCTCGCCGTACTTACCGCCGTTCCACACAGGGCCCACGGTGTGGATGATGTAGCGGCACGGCAGGCGGTACGCGCCGGTGATCTTTGCCTCGCCGGTCCGGCAGCCGCCCAGCGTCCGGCACTCTTGGAGAAGCTCCGGCCCCGCTGCCCGGTGGATGCAGCCATCCACGCCGCCTCCGCCCAGCAGAGATTCCTTCGCCGCGTTGACGATGGCGTCCACGCTCATTTTTGTGATGTCATTGCGAACAATGATAAGGGGCATCGTTTCACCGCCAATCTAAAAATTGAAAATCATGTCAATACGCCGTTCTTTTCCACTTTTTCAGCTTCGGACAGTTCCTCCCAATCTTCAAGATTGCCGCATCTGCGAAGATAATCGTGCCCGCCATCTACGGCACATGCTCCGCAGCTGCAAAATTTGAAATCGTGGACGGTTTTGCTCTCAATAATATCTCCACATTTCTTGCACCTGATTGCGTTCCGAATAACTCTTGCCATACCTATTTCCTCTCTAACTCGGCTCTCTGTGTACTGATATGCAAAATGCTCTGCTGCTTGGCAGAGCATTCGATTCATCACAGCTATACTGCCAAGGCTTATTTCAACACTTGACGGCGTTAATTATCGTTATTTTGTATGATAGCATATTGGGGTGCGAAAAGCAAGGAAACAAAGCGTGTGTAGAATTCTAACCGTCTATCCGGAGCGATTGCCGCATACTGCGTGCAATGCGTATTCTTTGCTTATTGCGATGCAGAATTTGATCTGCGGTTCTCAGCGGAATATCATTGGGTCTCTTAGCCTCTGCGAACAAAAAACTTGAACCTTCGGGCAATCAGAGCTACAATGCCTACACCTTATAGCGAGGACGAATTGAACGGAGGTTAGAGGATGAACTATGGAAGCAGTCCCTTTCAGGGCTATTCGTCAATCAGCGTTGACGACCTGAAAGATCAGGCAAACAGTCTTTTGAATCTTGTGACAGAGGAGCAGCGGCCGCTGCGTGTATTCATGAATAATGGCAAGGAGTTTTTTCTTTTTCCGCAGGATATGCTTGCCCCAATTTCCGATTCTGACTTTCGGCTGATCCTGCTGTCGGCAATGCGTTATGCGATGGGCAGGAAAACCCATATGCCATCGGTGATCGCTGATTATATCAAGCGTCATCTTCAGCTTCTGGATGATAAATTTCTCACGCTGGCTGCCGATGACATTCAGCGATACCTTGAAGACTACGCAGAGCACGAGGCGAATTCAGATCTTTGGCAAAACCTTTTAGACGCACTTGAAACAGAGCAGCGAGATCGCGCCACTCGTCAGGCAAGGAAAATCAGACCTTGCCCGACCTGCGGAAAACCATTGGAAATCATGAGCATTGCTGACAGCTGGCATTCACCCGGTGGATTTGATGTAATTGCACACTGCCGGAACTGCCTCTCTGATTACGAGTGGTTCTGCGATAAGGATGGCAGTGTCTCAGATATGAAACAGTATTTCTTCGGATAGGGCAGATAATAAATGCAGAAACGCTTCCCGTCTTTTTGTCGGGAAGCGTTTTTGACCACATGGATTACTACAGACGCGCGCGGAACAGGCGGAAAAGGGGATTCAAAAGAGGGTACGAGAGTAACGGAATACGAGCGGAAATGATGAAAAATCATTGGAAACGTCCTAAAAAAGTTTTCTGTTCCTGTTTGGGACCACGAGACCGCTGGTTCGAAACCAGTCACTCCGACCAGAAAACCCGCTGAAATCTCGCGATTTCAGCGGGTTTCCTATGTAAATTGTTTGAGCTTCGCGAAACGCTATTCTTGGATTATCGCGGCGCAGGATTTGCGCTGCGGATTCGATAAACTGGAATTTGTCATATTTCCATCACATAGATTTGGCAGGGATTCCATTTATCCCATAATGTAGGAAATACTTCAAACTCCTTAAAACCAATAGAAATGTAAAACCGATTTGTATCGTCATAGGATTTATATTTCCCCATTTGAACAGTTTTAACCTGTATAAATGAATAACCCATTTCTTTTGCAGCCTTTTTCGCACGGTTAAAAAGTTCTTTTCCGATTCCCTTGCGGTGATATTCATTTAAGACGCCCATAACCGCAAGCTCAACTGTATCTTTTCCCGTTTCTTTGAGATACAAAAATCCCAAGTCTTTTTCGTTTTCCATGGCACAAAAGAAGACTTTCCCTGCGCTGTCGCGGATATATTCTTCTCGTGCCTCAGGGATTCCAAACCATTCAGGCAGTTCTTCCAATATATTTCTGGTTATGCTCTTTTTATCCTCATCATTTGCTATTTGAATGATATGCATGTCAAAAACTCTCCTCCAAAAATTCCGATTTGTTTCATTATAGCAAACGATCTGCCAAAACACAATCGCAGCCGTCCGGAGTACACCGGACGGCTGCATTACGTTTAAACCTGTTTTATGTCAGCCGGTACACCGTCAATCCGTCACAGATCCCGCAGGCGCGGAAGCCCTTTTTGAGCGCAATCCGCCTGGTTGCTGCCTGTGCCGGAGCACACTCGAGCACGACGCTTTTCTGCGCCTGTCGTGCCCGGTCGATCAGCCGGTCCGTCAGCGCCGACGCATAGCCGCGTCCCCAATATTCCGGAAGCAGCACCCAGCCAATCTCTACGCTTTCCGCGTCGTATGCGTGATAGATCACATAGCCGATAAAGCTTCCGTTTTCCTCGACGGCATACACAAGCGGCGGCTCCGACAGTCCCGCGTGATGCAGAAACGCCTCGGCCTGTACCCGGTCGTACGGCGGCTCCAGATACCGCATGACCTCCGGGTCGGACAGCAGCCGGTACAGTGCGTCCGCATCGCCGGGCCACATATTGCGAATCGTGATATTCACCGTTTTTCCTCCGTAAGCCTTGATTTGCATCGCCTCGTGTGATTGAGGCTTATCGCAGGCAGACAAATCAGAATCTGTTATACCTCTTTGTGGCCGAATGAAATACTTACGCACAGGATATTATCCCCTCTTGAAATTCTGATTTGTTTCATTATAGCAAACCCGCGCCCAAAACACAATGCAGCCGCCCGGAGTACACCGGACGGCTGCGTCTGTTTTCCATAAACTAAAAGTTGGCAGCTTCCTTATATTTCTTTGATATACATTTCTTCCACTGCCCCTAGTGCAGGCTGCTTTCTTCCGCTTGCAGCAAACCCGTGTGCCTCATAGAACTTAATTGCACGCAAATTATTGTCGAATACCCAAAGCATGACCTTCGAATATCCGGAACTTTTTATATCGTCCAGTATTTGCTTCATCATCATTTTTCCGTAGCCTTTGTGCCAGTTGTCCTTGAGTGAATGAATACAAATCAACTCCGCAAACCCGGCCATATCCTTTTCTCTGGACGCATCCCACCAGGCGATGCAATGGGGATTTCCATCCAATTCTAAAATGTATCCATTCCCTTTGTTTTCAGCTAAGAGCTTTCTGTACATCTCTGTTGCCTTCTTAAGTTCCGTACATTTTGAAAGAATGTCAGCAGGTACGATTTCCCGAAAGGCTTCTTTCCAGCTTTCCGTTTGTACATATGCAAGACTGTTCTCATCTCCGGGCCTTACCCTTCTGATATGAGCAGGTTTATCCATAAAGATTTCCTCCCTTGTTCCTTCAGAAAGTCTGCAATTCTAACTTATTTTTATTATAGCAAACCTGCCCCGAAAACACAATCGCAGCCGCCCGACACCGGGCAGCTGCGATTTGTACATCTTATCAATGGCTGACGGCCATCTGGCGCTTAGCTCTGCCGGTTCCGGCATGACCGGACTCAAACGGTTTTTGAAGCGCTCAGAATGTTGCGACCTGCTGGGCGGCAGGCTCCGCCGGCTCCACACTTTTGGCGGTCAGGATCGGGCCGACGCCCTTGTAGAGGCTGTGGAACTTGACCTCCACCGTCGCCGTGACGGTCACCCAAGATTTCACCGCCAGAGCCGATGCGCCGGCGAACTTACACGGAATGCCCATAAAGGTGATGTCCGCCTCACAGCACGTCATGACAAACCGGCCCGGCGCGAACATGCCTTCCTTTTCCTTGCGCAGACGGGCGACCTGACCCTTGAAGCGCACGGTCTTTCCGGCGTATTTCTTCGGTTCCTCGGTGATGTCGCGGTAGAACAGCGCATAGTCCTCGTCCTCGATCTCCACGACCGGCGCGTTCAGGTCGAACGGCAGCGGATCCTCGATCTCGTCATACTGCGTTGTCCCGTCGGTGAATTCATAGATGATGTCGATCCTGCGGTTGACCGCGCGTGCGATCTTGTGATACGGCATCACATCCTCACCCGGCTTCATGCGGTTAAAGACCACAAGCTCCGCACCCGCCAGCTTGTCAACCACGAGCTGGCGCATGTTTGCGTTGTAGCTCATAAACGTCGACGCGTCGGCGAACATGACCTCCTGCGCGATCTGCCACGAATCCGGCGTTTTCAAATAGAAATCCGCCGCGAGGTGCATGCCGTTCAGTTCTGCGACCACGCGCTCGGCGCGGTGCTTCTTGGCAAGCGCCGTCAGCTTTTCCGGACTCAGCTCGTCATAGTCGAGCGTCTCAATATAAACGTTCTTCGAGGGATAGGCGGAAAGATCATATTCCTCCTCGCCCTCCTCCAGCACGAGCAGCAGCGTCCGCTCGCCGGAATTGAAGCGCGCGTCCTCCAGCGTCTGCTGGATGAAGCGGGTCTTTCCGGACTCCAGAAAGCCCGTAAAGACATACATCGGGATCGCCGTCATGTCCTTGCCTCTCATTCTGCTGTGCCGAACAGCTCGGCCACAGCCATTTCATTGAGTCTCGAGCCGATCACACAGATGCGGCCCGTGACCATCGCGCAGCCGTCGCGGATGTCCGGCTCGCCGGGAACGTAGTCGAAGTGGATCCAGCGCTCGCCCTCGGCGCTTGCGACATAGCCCTTCGCACGCAGGATGATGCCATACTTCTCCGTGTCCTCCAGCGCCTTCAGGCAGCGCTCGATCTCGGCTTTGGTGTATTTCTTGTGCGTTTCCTCGCCCCAGCTGATGAACACCTCGTCGGCGTCGTGGCCGTGGTGGTGATGGTGGTGCTCGTGTCCGTCCTCGTCATGGTCGTGATGGTGGTGGCAGCTGCAAGCGGGATCGTCGCACTCCTCGTCATCATCATGGTCGTGATGATGGTGGTGATGCGCATGCTCGTCTTCGTCGTCATGGTCATGATGGTGGTGGCAGCTGCACGCAGGATCGTCGCACTCCTCGTCCTCGTCATGGTCGTGATGGTGGTGATGGTGGTGCGCTTCCTCCTCGAGCTTCGCAAGCTCAATGGCGATGGTGCTGCGCTGATCCATTGCGTCCATCAGCTGCTCGCCCGTCAGCTCGTCCCACGGCGTCGTGACAATGATCGCGTCCTTGTTGTGCTCACGGATCATGTCCACGCACTGGTCGAGCTTCTGCTCGCTCATGCCGCCAGTACGGCTGAGGATGATGGTGTTGGCTGTCTCGATCTGGTTATTATAGAACTCGCCGAAGTTCTTCATATACATTTTGCACTTTGTCGCGTCGGCCACCGTCACAAAATTGCCGAGCTGCACATCGTCGCTCGTCACCTTGCGCACCGCGCCGATGACATCCGACAGCTTGCCGACGCCCGACGGCTCGATCAGAATGCGCTCGGGGTGGTACTCGTCGATCACCTTTTTGAGCGCGCGTCCGAAATCACCCACCAGCGAGCAGCAGATGCAGCCGGAGTTCATCTCGGTGATCTCAATTCCGGCCTCCTGCAAAAAGCCTCCGTCAATGCCGATCTCGCCGAATTCGTTCTCGATCAGAACGAGCTTCTGGCCGTGATAGGCTTCCTGGATCATCTTTTTGATGAGCGTGGTCTTGCCCGCGCCGAGGAAACCGGAATAAATGTCAATTTTCGTCATGAAAAAACACCTTCTATGTGAATTTTTTCTTTTATTATATCACGGTTGTCAAGCGTGATCCGTCCGATTTTCCTTTTTTTCGCCTCCACACATGCACGGTCAGACGAAAAAAGGATTGTGTATCGGGGCAAACTATAGTATATTATGTATACAAGATCAGGGAGGTACGCCTATGGAATCACCAAATTTTGAACGTGACGACAAGATGCTGGAGGAGCGCCGTCTGCGCCGTCTGGAGCAAAAGCGCCGCCGCCGGCTTCAGCAGCGCATCGTTCTCGGCGTGCTCATTGTGATCCTGATCCTCACGATCGTGCTGATCGCACGCGGCTGCCAGAGCCGAAAGGACACGGGCGGCAAGCCTCAGTCCGTCCCGGTGCAGAACACGCCCACCGCGCAGATCCCCGATGCGCAGCCGGACACCGTTATTACACTTGCCGCCGTCGGCGACATCATGGTCTATGACGAGCAGATCGCCGCTGCAAAGCAGGCAGACGGAAGCTATGATTTTTCCGACAGTCTCTCCGCTGTTTCGGCGCTGACGATGGGCGCGGACCTCACGGTCGGCAATCTGGAGCTGAACTTCTGCGGCGAGCCGTATTCCGGCCGTCCGGATTTCCGCGCGCCGGAGGCACTGGCGCTGGCGCTCAAGGAAAAAGGCTTTGATCTTGTCCAGACCGCCAACACCTACAGCATCCAGAACGGCATTTCCGGCCTGAAAAGCACCATCAAATACCTCAATACCGTCGGCATCGACCACGTCGGCACCTATGCCGCCAAGGACGACAAGGAGACGAACGACGGCGTTCTGCTCAAGAATGTGAACGGCATCAAGATCGCCTTCATCGCCTATACCAAGGGGCTCAACAACATCTCCGTGCCGGAGGGCTCGGAATACTGCGTCGATCTGCTCTACAAGGACTATGACAGCGAATACAAGGAGGTCAACAAGGACGCCATCGTGAAGTCTGTGAAGGCCGCCAAGGCGCTCAGCCCCGATCTGATCGTCGCCATGCTCCATTGGGGCAGCGAGTGGGATACGACCGTTGTCTCAACGCAGGACAAGATCACAAACCTCCTGCTGACAAACGGCGTGGACATCATCCTCGGCTCACACCCGCACGTTGTCGGCGAGATGAAGCAGATTCCCGTCACCACCGTCGATGGCCAGCAGAAAACCTGCTTTGTCTCCTACAGTCTCGGCAATTTCCTCTCCAGCCCCGACAGCCAGAAATATGATTACGCGATGGAATCGCTCATTTTGAATTTACAGATCACCAAAAACGGCAGCACCGGCGAGACCGCCCTGACCGGCATCTCCTACACGCCGCTGTATATTCTGAAGACCGAGAGCGACGTGGAGGGCACGCGCTATCAGGTCGTCCCCATCCGCAGTGCCATCAACAACAACCTTTTCCCGGAGATGAACGACGCATTCACCGCCGCGATCGCGCATTTGCGCACCAACACCGCGTCGGACTATGACTCCGGAAAATAAGCCGCACACACCGCGTCTCAGAGGTGATACCCATGCCGCAGAGCAACTATGAAAAGGCATTCGAGCGAATGCCCTCGGAATTTCTAAAATACGACCAGCAGCGCATGATCCAGAACTTTCACCTTGCGCACGACGGCGCATATCTCTATCTGACCATGCTGGCGCGGCACTACCGCGTCAGCCGTCATGAGGGAACGGCCGAATGGACGGAAAACGGCGCAGACTATGCTCCCGCCGGCATCCTCGACAGCATGGTGCTCTACGACCTGCTCTGCTGCGCAAAGGACGGCTGCCGTCTTGCGGGGCGCTTCTGCCGTGCGGAAAATCTGCCCGGCGCGGCGTATGGCGCCGATCCCGCCAAGGGCATGTTCACCGCTTTCGCCGCGCGCTGTGACCGCGCGCCGCAGGCGCTTGCGCAGGCGTGCCGCAGACTCGGCGGCGTCGATTTGCAGATAGGCGAAGTGAGCTGCCGGCTGCCGCTGTTCGATTTTCTGCCCGTGATCGTGCAGTTCTGGTCCTCGGACGAGGAATTTCCGCCGGTCCTGAAACTGATGTGGGATGAAAACACGCTTTCCTTCCTCCATTTTGAGACCGTCTGCTACGCCGCCAGCTTCCTCATTTCAAGGCTGGAGGCCCTGATGGACAAGCCTTGAGCGCAGGGGGCAGCAGAAATCCGCTCGAACCGTTCTCGGCGCTCACATAGTTTCAGTTGACGCATCCGTGGATTGATCGTAACATTTGAATACATAAACAGACCGGCAAGGTGGGATTCGGTAAAGGAGGATGCCCGTATGAAAAAGAAATATCCTGTTTTGATCGCTTTTGCATTTGGTGCGCTTCCTTTCCTTGCCGGAGGAATTCAAAACCGGTATATACTCGCCCATGCAGATTCTGCTTTTCCGTATGGCCTGATATCACTGGCTGCGCTGCTCGTCTGGGGATGTATTGCGTTTTTTCTTGACAAGCATTATCGCATGACGAGGGCCATTTTTATTTCCTTGAATCTGATTGCTGCATTTGACTTGCTGCTGGTTGGCATTCAGGAACTGGCTTTTCATGCCTATTGGGCGAATGGCATTGGAGTATGGTCACAGCTTTTCTACTTGCCCATATTGAACCTTGGTTTCAGCCTGACAAGTTGGAGCCACAGTGTATTCACGGCGTATGCCGCCTGCTTTGTTCTCATGGCCGCGGTCTCTTTTGCAGGCTGTAAATTGAGTGAAAAGCTCCAAAAATAAGATGCTGCGTTTCTGCGCAGCCTCCGGTTTGCCGGAGCATCAAAGCCCTTTCGAAACAAACCGGCGCCCCGCGAAACACGCCTGCCAGGAGCATGCAACAAGAAACCCTCCGTATGATCGATACATACGGAGGGTCAACTGTTTTATGAACCTTGTTCTGCCGGAGCGTTTACAGCTCGCAGTTGTTGACAGTGCGCGGGAACGGGAGCACGTCGCGGATGTTGGAGATGCCGGTGAGATACATGACGCAGCGCTCGAAGCCGAGGCCGAAGCCCGCGTGACGGGCGGTGCCGTACTTGCGCAGATCGAGATAGAACTTGTAATCCGCGGGATTGAGGCCAAGCTCGTTCATGCGCGTCAGCAGCTTGTCATAATCGTCCTCACGCTGGCTGCCGCCGATGATCTCGCCGATGCCGGGAACGAGGCAGTCCATGGCCGCAACGGTCTTTCCGTCGGGGTTGAGCTTCATATAGAAGGCCTTGATCTCCTTCGGATAGTCGGTGACGAAGACCGGGCGCTTGAAGATCTGCTCGGTGAGATAGCGCTCATGCTCCGTTTGCAGGTCGCAGCCCCAGAAGACCTTGTAATCGAACTTGTCGTTGTGCTTTTCCAGAAGCGCAACGGCATCGGTGTAGGTGACGTGGGCGAAATCGGAGGTCATGACATGGTGCAGGCGCTCCAGAAGGCCCTTGTCAACGAACTGGTTGAAGAAATTCATCTCCTCCGGCGCATTTTCCAGCACATAGGCGATGATATACTTGATCATATCCTCGGCAAGGCGCATGTTGTCGGTGAGGTCGGCAAACGCGATCTCCGGTTCGATCATCCAGAACTCTGCCGCATGGCGCGTGGTGTTGGAGTTTTCGGCGCGGAAGGTGGGGCCGAAGGTGTAGATGTCGCGGAATGCCATGGCGAAGGTCTCGCCGTTGAGCTGGCCGGAGACGGTCAGGTTGGTGGGCTTTCCGAAGAAGTCCTTGGCGTAGTCGATCTTGCCGTCGTCCGTCTTGGGCGGGTTCATGAGATCCAGCGTGGTGACCTGGAACATTTCGCCCGCGCCCTCGCAGTCAGAGCCGGTGATGAGCGGCGTGTGGACATAGACAAAGCCGCGCTCCTGGAAGAACTTGTGGATGGCGAACGCGATGAGGCTGCGCACGCGGAAGACTGCCTGGAAGGTGTTGGTACGCGGACGCAGGTGCGTGACGGTGCGCAGATACTCCATGGAGTGGCGCTTGGGCTGGATGGGGAAGTCGGGCGTGGAGGGGCCTTCGACAAAGACCTCCTTGGCCTGAAGCTCGAACGGCTGCTTTGCATCGGGCGTCAGCACGAGCGTGCCGGTCACGATGACGGCGGCGCCGATGTTCAGCTTGGAGATCTCTGCAAAGTTCTGAAGCTCAGAGCCATAGACGACCTGAAGCTGAGAGAAAAATGTACCGTCGGACAGGTTGATGAAGCCAAAGTTCTTGCTGGCGCGCAGGTTGCGCACCCAGCCGCCGACTTTGATCTCCTTACCTGCGTAGGTGTCCGTGTCCTTGAACAGAGAACGGACGGAAATAAGCTGTTCCATAATATAGATCCTCTCTTGCCGCGCGGGCATTGTATTTGTCATTACAGGAGCAGAATGCCGGCCTTGCGGCACGGCCCGGCAGATTCCGCGTTTTGCATGCCCGACACGGGGCACCCCGGAAGATTGAACAATTATACAACAATGCGGGTGCAAATTCAAGGATGCTCCGCACATATTTGTATAAAAGCCTTTGCTTTTTCCGCCGGAAAGCGCTGAAACGAGAAAAAGGCTGCCGCGAACGGATGCAAATTTGCCTTTACCTTCCGGCCTTTCTTTGATATAATGCAGAAAACGAACACGAATGTGGGGAAATTTCCATGAGAATGAGAAGAAGAAACAATCTCGAGCCGCGCATGGCGGCGTGCGAAAGCGTCTGGATCCACGACCCGGAGGCGCGGCACGGGCATTGGCGCGAGCTGATGCCGCAGTGCCGGGAGCTGCGCGTCGAGGTCGGCTGCGGCAAGGGAAAATTCACGGTCGAGACGGCGCAGGCCGAGCCGGACGTGCTGCTCATCGCCATTGAGCGCGTGCCGGACGCGCTGGTGCTGGCGATGGAGAGCGCGGTGAAGCTGGGGCTGAAAAACGTCTTTTTCGTCTCGCTGGACGCGGCGAACATCGACCAGTTTTTTGACGAGAGCGAGATCGACCTGCTCTACATCAACTTCTGCGACCCGTGGCCGCGGAAGAAGAACGCAAAGCGCCGCCTGACCTATCACAGCTTCCTTGAAAAGTACAAGAAGGTGCTGAAGCTCGGCGGCGAGATCCACTTCAAGACCGACAACGCCAAGCTCTTTGAGTGGTCGCTGCCGGAGATGGAAAGCTGCATGCTGTCGCTGCGCAACGTCACGCGCGACCTGCACGCAAACGGACCGGTCGGCATCATGACGGGCTACGAGGAAAAATTCTACGCGCTGGGGACGCCCATCAACCGCGTGGAGGCGGTCGTCGTCACAAAGCAGCCGCGCCCCGAGGATCCCAAGGAGGAAACGGATGCGGACGCGGCGGCAGAGGAGACCGCTGAGGAATAAGAACCGGCACATTCAGACTGCCAAAAAACCTCGTAGAGTTTCGCCGCGCACGGCGAAAGAAAATGTAAATCGGTTTTGTCCGGGGGCGTGAACCTCGGACAAAACACAAAACACCCGGCAAGTGTGGAATTTGTGCGCGGACCGCGCACAAATTATGCGCGCAGCCGGGTGCAGCCTTTTCAAACGCGAACCAAGCCCCCGCGGTTCGCGTTTGAGAGCTTGTCAAAAAGCTTTTTGACAAGCTCCAAAGCGGAGCAGCCAGACGGCTGCTCCGTTTTGCGTACCGCAGAGGAATTAGGGAGCGGTGCTTTTATAAAAAAGTCAAAAAGTGTTCACAAACCGTTCATGGACTTAGATGCGAGATCGTGTAAAATTTGATAGTCTAAATTTGAACAATATGAAACGGAGGAGCATGTGATGCAGGAGATCAATCTGACGGCGGCGGAGATGTTTGCAAACGCCGCGCGGTTTACCGACGCCTATCATGTGGCCATTCAGCCGCTCTGTGACAAGGTGCACCTGACGCCGATGGCGGTGGATATTTTGATGTTTCTGGCGAACAACCCCGGCCATGAGACGGCGCGGGAGATCTGCCGCTACAGGGGACTCAAGCCGGGGATCGTGTCCTTCCACATCGACCGCCTGGTGCAGGAGGGGTATCTCGAACGCGGGAGCGTTTTGGGCGACCGGAGAAAAACAGCGCTTCGCTGCACGCGGAAGGCGGCGGACGTGATCGAGGAAGGACGGAAGCTGCAAAAGGTGTTTGCCCTGCGGCTGACCGAGGGCATGACACCGGAGGATCTGGCGCATTTTCGCCGCTGCATCGCGATTTTTGATGCCAATATCGCGCGCATTCAGGGCGGCGAGCGTCCCAGAGAAGAAAAAGGAGCGGAAGAAGCATGACCAGATTACTCAAGCGGATGCGCCGGCAGGAGGCGATGATGGCGCTGCTGTGCGCGGTGCTGGTGGCGGCGCAGGTCTATTTTGACCTGCGGCTGCCGGATTATATGACGCAGCTCACAAAGCTCATCAAGATACCGGGCAGTGAGACGGCGGATATTCTGAATGTCGGGCTTCAGATGCTCGGCTGTACGCTGGCAAGCGCGCTGCTCGCCGTGGCCTGCGGCTTCCTCGCGGCAAAGACGGCGTCCGGCTTCAGCTTTACCGTGCGTGAGAAGCTCTTTCATCAGGTCATGAACGTCGGCAGCGAGGAGATGCACGGCTTTTCCGTGCCGAGTCTCATCACGCGCACGACCAATGACATCACGCAGATCCAGATGATCGTGGCGATGGGCCTGCAAATGATCATCAAAGCGCCGATCATGGCCGTGTGGGCCGTGATCAAGATCCTCGGCAAGAGCTGGGAGCTGTCGGCAGTCACGGCGGGGTTCGTGGTGGTCATCTGCTCGACGGTGGTCGCGGTGATGGCAACGTGCCTGCCGCGCTTCCGGCTGGTGCAGAAGATGACCGACCAGGTCAATCGCGTCGCGCGTGAAAATCTCACGGGCATCAACGTTGTGCATGCCTTCAACGCCGAACAGTATCAGAACGAGAAATTTGACGTTCCGAGCAAGAAAATGCTCCATTTGCAGCTGAAAAACCAGCGGCTTTTCGCGCTCATCCAGCCGATGATGGGGCTTGGCATGAACGGTCTGGCGCTGGCGGTCTACTGGGTCGGCGCGGCGCTGGTCGAGTCGATCTCGCTGGGAGATCCCGCGGCGCGGCTGACGATGTTCACGAATGTGCTGGTGTTCAGCACCTATGCGACGTATGTGGCCATGTCGTTTATGATGCTCGTCATGATCTTCATGCTTTTCCCGCAGGCGCAGGTCTCGGCGGAGCGTATCAATGAGGTGCTCGACACGCAGGCGCACATCAAGGAAGGCAAAAAGACCGAATGCCCGCAGACGGGCACGGTCGAATTCCGTGATGTCTCGTTCCGCTACCCGAATGCGGCGGAGGATGAGCTGGAGCACATCAGCTTCAAGGTCGAAAAGGGACAGACCATGGCGATCATCGGCGCGACCGGCAGCGGCAAGACAACGCTGGTCAGCCTCATCCCGCGCTTTTACGACGCGACGCAGGGCGAGGTGCTGGTGGACGGCGTGAACGTAAAGGAGCTTTCGTTCGATGCACTGTATGATAAGCTCGGCTATGTGACGCAGAAGGCCGTGCTGTTTTCCGGCACGGTCCGGGACAACATCTTCTTTGGCAGAAGCGCGCAGCCGGAGACGGAGGATACACTCTCGCAGGCGCTTTCGCTGTCGCAGGCGGCGGAGTTCGTCAGCAAGTACGCGGAAAAGGCGGCGCATCCCATCGCCCAGCTCGGCAGAAACGTCTCCGGCGGGCAGAAGCAGCGCCTGTCCATCGCGCGGGCGCTTGCAAGAAAGCCGGAGATCCTGGTTTTTGACGATTCGTTCTCGGCGCTGGACTACCGCACGGACGCGGCGCTTCGCGAGGGACTGATGAAGGGGCTTCCGGAGGCGACGAAGATCATCGTCGCCCAGCGCATCAGCACCATCCGTCATGCAGACTGCATCCTTGTTCTGGACCGCGGCACGGCCGTCGGCATGGGTACGCATGACGAGCTGATGAAGACCTGCGGGGTCTACCGCGAGATCGCCATGTCGCAGCTCAGCGCGGAGGAGCTTGCGGAAGGAGGAAACGCACGATGAGAAACAACATGCAGCCCCGGCAGAAGGGCAATGTGAAAAAAGCGCTCGGGCAGCTCGCCGGGTATATGCGCAGGCGTCTCGGCGTGATCATTCTGGCGCTGGTCCTTGCCGCAGGCAGCGCGGTCTTGACGATCCTCGGCCCGGACTGGGTCGGCAGGATCGCGACCATCATGTCCGACGGCCTGACGACGGGCATCGACCTTGCCGCCGTGGCGAAGATCGGCGTGGTGCTGGCCTGCATCTACGGCGCGAGCGCGCTGTTCGGCTTCATCCAGCACTATATCATGGCGAGCGTGACGCTCGGCATGTCCTACCGGATGCGCGCGGAGCTGTCGGAAAAGATCAACCGCGTGCCGCAGAAGTACTTCAACTTCCACTCGCAGGGCGACATTCTCAGCCGCATCACGAACGACGTCTCCACGCTTCAGCAGGGGCTTACAAACAGCCTGCCGACGATCATCAGCGCCGCGACGCAGTTTGTCGGCTGCCTCATCATGATGTTTGTGACGCAGTGGCGTCTGGCACTGGCGGCGCTGGGCGTGACGCTGGTGGGACTGGTGCTGATCGTGCTGATCATGGCGAAATCGCAGCGCCACTTCACCGCGCGGCAGGAGAGTCTCGGCAAGCTCAACGGCTATGTCGAGGAGATGTACTCCGGCCATGAGGTCGTGCGCATCTCGCGCGCCGTCGAGGATGTGAATGCGAAGTTCGATCAGCTCAACCGGCGCGTCTACGACGCCAACTGGAGATCGCAGTTCCTCTCCGGCGTCATGCAGCCGCTTATGAACGTCATTGGCAACATCTCCTACGTGGTCGTATGTGTGCTCGGGTCGATCCTCGCCATAAACGGCACGATCGAATTCGGCGTGATCGTCTCGTTCATTCTCTATGTCCGCCTGTTTACCTCTCCGCTGACGCAGATCGCGCAGGGCATGACAAACATGCAGACGGCGTCCGCCTCGGGACACCGCATCTTTGACTTCCTCGGAAGCGAGGAGCTTCCCGATGAGCACGGCAAAACGCAGGAGCTGAGGCAGGTAAAGGGCGCGGTGCGCTTTGACCATGTTCGCTTCAGCTACCCGGACTCGCCGGATAAGATCATCATCAAGGACTTCTCCGCCGAGGTAAAGCCGGGACAGAAGGTCGCCATCGTCGGCCCCACCGGTGCGGGCAAGACCACGATGGTCAATCTCCTGATGCGCTTTTTCGAGCTGAACAGCGGCAGCATCCGTATCGACGGCATCCCGACCGGCGAGCTGACGCGCGAAAACGTCCACAGCCTGTTCAGTATGGTCCTTCAGGATACATGGCTGTTCGAGGGAACGGTGCGCGAAAATCTGGTCTACAACATGCAGGGCATCACGGACGAGCAGCTCGAGCGCGTCTGCAAGGCGTGCGGGCTGGACAAATTCGTGCACGCACTGCCGCAGGGCTTTGACACCGTGCTCTCGGAGAGCAGCAGCATTTCCGCCGGTCAGAAGCAGCTTCTCACCATTGCGCGCGCGATGCTTCAGAACGCGCCGATGCTGATCCTCGACGAGGCCACAAGCTCGGTCGATACGCGCACGGAGCTTTTGATCCAGCGCGCGATGGACCAGCTGACCGCCGGACGGACGAGCTTCGTCATTGCCCACCGCCTGTCCACGATCAAAAACGCCGACCTGATCCTTGTGATGAAGGATGGCGACGTGATCGAGAGCGGCACGCACGAGACGCTCATGCAGCAGGGCGGCTTTTACGCCGACCTCTATAACAGCCAGTTCGAGCGGGCGTCATAAGGCCAAAGAACCTCGTAGAGTTTCGCCGCGCACGGCGAAATAAAATGTGGATAGGTTTTGTCCGGCGGCGTGTATGTCGGACAAAACACAAAACGCCCGGCAAGTGTGGAATTTGTGCGCAAGCAGCGCGCAAATTATGCGCGTAGGCGGGCGCGGCCTTTTTCAAACGCGAACCCAGCACCGCGGTTCGCGTTTGACCAGAGCCGCACGGCATTTGCCGTGCGGCTCCGCTGCATCTTTCGGGTGAAATATGAAGAAAGCTTAAAAAGAACGGCGCGCAATTGCCATTCTTTTCACAGTGTGCTATACTTTTCAAAGGAAGATCTATCCAGAGATGCGGAAGAAGGAGGAATCAAAATGTATTGTATGAATTGCGGCAAGCCGCTCAAGGACGGCGCACGCTTCTGTACGGCGTGCGGCGCGCCGGTGCAGCCTGTCGGCACGCAGCAGACCGAAGTACAGAAGAATGCCGTACCGCCGACACACCATGGCGGCACTGCGCAGTATGACATGGGCGGGGCGCATACGCCGCTGCCCCAAAAGCCGGGAAAACCGAAAAAGCAGAGCAACGTCACGCTGATCGTGGCGCTGCTGGCGCTCGCGGTGGCAACGGCCGTGGTCGTCGGGCTGGTGCTCGGCGGCGCGCTTGGCGGAAGAAAGACGCCGTCGCTCTCAAACGGCGGCAAGCCCTCAACGACCAGAGGGGATACCGACAAGACGCGCGATCCGGATGACAAGCCGGACACGGACGGCGCAAGCATCCAGACAATGAAGCGGCCGCATATGCTCAGCTTTCCTGCGATGGGAACGGATGTTACGCCGTCGGTGACGCCGTATCAGGTCGCGTCCGACCTGTCCGACCTCATCAATTTGCAGCAGTTTGAGTATGACCTCACAGACGATGCGTGTCGTCTGCTTGCACAAAATCAGTTTGTGGTGGTGAACATGCCGTATGCCCGCGAGTTTTATGAGGTGTACGAGGACAACCGCTACATGCAGGTGCCGAATTTCGTGACGGTCGATTCTCTGATGCACACCTACCATCTGTATTTCTCCATGCTGCTGTCGCAGACGGAGAAGGACTATCTGGCAGCGGAGCTGGCGGCGCTGAGCCAGAAAATGCTGGAGCAGAGCACCCTGCAATATGAGGCGCTCACCGGAACGAAGTGGGAGAGCGCCGCGGAGCGGAATGTCGCATTCTTTGCTGTCGGCGCGCTGCTTCAGGATGACACGACTGCTGTGCCGGACGCTGTGCGCGAGACTGTCAGCCGCGAGGTCGAGCGGATCTATGACGCGGAGGGCATTCAGACCTGCACGCTGACGGATGATTTTATGGACTACAGCCAGTATAAGCCGCGCGGCAATTACGTTGGCGACGAGACGCTGGAGCGCTATTTCCGCACCATGATGTGGTACGGCCAGTTCAATTATGCGCAGAAGGACGAGGACATGAGCCGAAGCGCCCTTTTGATGACGCTTGCGATGCAGGCCGACGGCTTTGATGCGTGGGAGCACATCTATATGGTGACCTCCTGCTTTGCCGGCGCCAGTGACGATCTGACCTATTATGAGTATCTGCCCGCGATCGAAAGCGCATACGGCGCCATTCCGGAGGCCTCGTCTCTGCCTGAAAACGAGAATGCGTTCAAGCGCTTTGTATCGCTGATCGAAAAGCTCGAGCCGCCGAAGATCAACTCCGTCGTGGTCGTCGATCCCGAGGGGACTGCGGATCTGCCGGCGCTCGGAAAGGGCTTCCGCTTCATGGGGCAGCGCTTCACAGTCGATGCGGCGGTGATGCAGCAGCTCGTCTACAACAGCGTCAAGGAAAACTCCGCCGGACAGGCGCGGATGCTGCCCGACACGCTCGATCTGCCTGCGGCGCTCGGCTCTGACACGGCGCTGGACATCTTGACGATGCAGGGTGAGACGGATTATGAAGGCTACAGTGAGAAAATGCAGCAGCTCCGCGAGGAGCTTGCGGACGCGCCGGATTCGCTCTGGACGGCGAGCCTGTCTGCAAGCTGGCTGTATACGCTCGAGCCGCTGCTGACGGAAAAGGGCGCGGGCTGGCCGTCGTTCATGACCACGCGCGAGTGGAGCAAGAAAGCACTGGAGACGTATGCGGGCAGCTACGCAGAGCTCAAGCACGACACCGTTCTCTATGCCAAGCAGGTCATGGCGGAAATGGGCGGCGGCTGGGAAGAATGGGACGACCGCGGCTATGTGGAGCCGGAATACGAGGTCTATGCCCGCTTCATGGAGCTGGCCCAGCAGACGGCGGACGGGCTTGACCGGTTCGGCTACATCGGCGACCGCGACCGCGAGGAGCTGCTCCGGCTTGCAGAGCTGGCACGTCAGCTGATGACGATCTCCAAAAAAGAACTGCGCGGCGAGACGCTGACCGACGATGAGTACAACACCATCCGCATCTACGGCGGCACGCTGGAGCATTTCTGGGTCGAGGCTGCGCAGCGCTGGGCAGGCGACAACACCATCAGCGTTCTGGACACGCCCTCGGGCATTGTCGTGGACATCGCGACCGATCCGAACGGCTCAGTACTGGAGATCGCCAACGCCCAGCCGAGCAAGATCATTGTGGTCGTGCAGATCGACGGCAAGCTCCGTCTGGCGTCCGGCTCGGTGTACAACTTCTACCAGTTTGAGCAGCCAATCGGCGACCGCCTGACCGACCAGCAGTGGCAGCAGATGATCGGCCAGAAGCCGCAGGGCGACGGCACGTATCAAAGTACGCTGAACAAGCAGAAGCCGGACTGGACAACAAGCTATCGCAGCGACGGATGAGCCGGAGGAAAATCGCGCTTTTGTGCGCGGCAGCGGTCCTGACGCTGCTTGCCGCCACAGCGCTGATCTGGCGTGAGACGCTGTTTTTGCCCGCGTGGGTCGAGTGGCGCTCAGCGCAGCTTGCATGCGGCGCGGATGGCGCGCCGGAGCGCATCGAGCTTTCCGGCAGCCGTGTCCGCGTTTACAGCGGCGGAGAGCCGGTCTGGGAGACGGAAAAGCACATCCGCGTGCAGGATGTGCTCTGGGGCGATATAGACCACGACGGCGAGGCGGAGCTGATGCTCCTGTGCTGGCGGCGGGGGCGCTACGGAAAATACCGCCCCTTCTGGGTCGAAAAGGATGAAAAAAGCTGGTCGCAGCATATCTATCTCTACGATTGGACGGAAAACGGCATCCGGCCGATCTGGATGGCATCCGACATCGGCCTTGACGCGGCAGCCTGGCGCTTTGACGAGCAGGAACGGCTCGTCATCACCGAGCGCTCGGGCGCGGTCTCGCGCTGGGACTGGCTTTCATGGGGGCTGGAGCGCATCGGATAACAAAAGGGGCTGTCTCACTAAGAGGCAGCCCCTTCTATATTTACATATTGACGATGTTCTGCGGTGTGCCGGCGAGGAACGCGCGGACATTCTGAACGGTGGTGTCCATGATGCGCTGACGGCAGGCGAGCGGCGCCCACGCAATGTGCGGCGTGATGATGCAGTTTTTCGCGGTCAGGAGGGGACTGGATGCCGGGATCGGCTCGGTACAGACCACGTCCATGGCAGCGCCGCCGAGCTTTCCGCTGTTCAGGGCGTCTGCGACGTCCTGCTCGCAGAGAAGCTGTCCGCGCGCCGTGTTGAGCAGCATTGCGCCGTCCTTCATCTTCTCGATGGTCTCTTTGCAGATGAGGCCGGTATTCTCCGCCGTCAGATTGCAGTGCAGCGACACGACATCCGACTCCCGCAGGAGCGTATCGAGCGGCACATACTCGGCAATGGCGCGGCCCTCGTCGCTTGGATGCGGGCTGTACGCCAGAACACGCATACCCATGGCGGCGGCAATGCGGCCCTCGGCCTTGCCGATGCGGCCAAAGCCGATGATGCCGATGGTTTTTCCGGCAAGCTCGATGAGCGGATGATCCCAATAGCAGAAATCCGGGCTGCTGCTCCATTTTCCGGCGTGAACGCCGTCACTGTGGCTGCCGACATGGTGGCACAGCTCCAGCAGAAGCGCGATGGAAAGCTGGGCGACTGCTGCCGTGCCGTAGGCCGGGACATTTGCGACCAGAACGCCCTTTTCCTTTGCATAGGCGCAGTCGACAATGTTGTAGCCCGTGGCGAGCACCGCCACAAATTTCAGATTCGGACATGCGTCGAGCGTGGCGCGGCGGATCGGCGTCTTGTTGACGACGGCGATCTCAGCCTCACCGATGCGCTCGGCAATGATGGGTGCATCTGTGTAGGCGGTGCGGTCGTAGACGGTGACCTCTCCGAAGGCGCGCAGCGCGTCCCAGCTCAGGTCGCCGGGATTTTCCGTGTATCCGTCCAGAACAACGATCTTCATTTGGCTTCCTCCCGTAAAAACAGTTTTCTTCCATCCGCATTGTATCAGACCGGCGGCAGCCATGTCAATGCGCAGTGATGCGGCACGCCGCCTGCCGGACGCTGAGTGCAGAAGGAGCAATAAAAAACGCGGCAGACACTGAAAACCCAGCGCCTGCCGTTCTCCCGCGATGGCCGTGCGGATCCAATTATAACCTGCACAAAAGGGCAGGTGGGTCGCCTCTCTGCCGCCTCACCGCTTCCAACGTCCGCCGCAATGTCATAGCACGGGCGGGAGGCCTGCAATCCGCAGCAGAAGTACAGCGTCCCGTGATTATAATGTGGGTTTAAGTGGACCCGTCACGAACCCCGCAGGATCAAAACACATTCAGGTCTCGTCCTCAGCGCCGTCTTCTTCCTCATACATGAGGTCCATCAGCGCCTGATAGACTTCCTCCAGCTCCTGATCGTCCTCGATGGCCTCGAGCATCTGCTCGCCGTTTTCCTCGACCGAGCGCAGAATGCTGACCTCCAGATCCTCGCTGTTTTCGTCCGCGTCTGCGGGAACCAGCGCCAGATAACGGCTGCCGTTGTACTCAAGCTCAGCCAGGACCTCCAGCTCGTATTCGTTGCCGTCCTCGTCGGTGATGGAGATAAAATCAGAACCGTATTCTTCGTTCATTGGTTTGCCTCCGGTATTCGTTCTGTGTACCTCTATTTTACCTGTATACGGCTGCAAAATCAAGAGGAAATTCGCAAGACGGCAGGAAGAATTCTCCGACAAAGAAAGGACGGCAGGATTTTGCGGCAGAATCGGCGTAAAATCGGGAACCGGAGGGCAAATCAGGAACAATGATCTTCCAAAGCGCGTGTGAGCGCCTCGCGGCTGTAAAGCGGAAGTCCGCATCGGAGCGCCGCACGGTCGCAGCCGTTCGGGAGCGCCGCGGCGGGCCAGCCGGTCTGCGTCCATGTGCCATCGGCGCAGTCATAGTAGGCGATGAGGCCGTTTTCCTCCCGCAGGATAAACGCAGGCGTCTGCGCGGCGGCGATGGTGTGCAGCGCGGCTGCCGCGGCAAGGCACGCGGCGGCTCTGAGAAGCTTTTTCATGACAGACACTTCCTTTCTTTTGTAGTTTTTGCGTTTTTGCGGTCTTCATGCACAAAAAAAGCTGCGTATGATATTCATAAAATGTTTCCAAACTAATTGACATATGTGATATAATGCAGGGAGATACATTAAAGTCGGGTAATTTTGTCGACCGGGCGGCTGGCACCGCCATAAGGATCGGAGGAACAATATGGGCAAAAATGAACAATATGCGTCTCAGCCGCGGCCGCGCCGCGCAGGACGGATCATAAAAGGGATCCTCAAGGTGCTTGGGACGCTGCTGCTGGTGGGCGTGCTGACGCTGATGGTGCTGGCATGCCTGTTTGCACTGTATGTCAAAAACGACCTCTCCTCCCAGATCGACTTTTCCGTTGCGGATATCACGCTGGACCAGACGACCGTTATTTATTATGAGGACCCGTCCACCGGCGAGAATGTCGTGCTGCAAAAGCTCTACGGCGGTGAAAACCGCACATGGGTCAGCTATGACAAGCTGCCGAAAAACCTGATCTATGCCTGCATTGCCATCGAGGACAAGCGCTTCCTTGAGCACCACGGCGTGGACTGGATCACAACGACGCGCGCCTGCATCGACATCTTCCTTGGCCGCGGTGACGCGGGCGGCTCGACCATCACCCAGCAGCTCATCAAGAACACGACCGGCAACAAGGAGGTCACCGTCCGCCGGAAGATGATCGAGATCTTCCAGGCGCTTGAATTTGAGAAAACGCACACCAAGGAGGATATCCTGGAGTACTATCTCAATATCATCGGCCTTGGGCAGAACTGCTCCGGCGTGCAGTCTGCGTCGCAGGTCTATTTCGGTAAAAACGTGGAGGAGCTGAGCCTTGCCGAGTGTGCTTCGCTCATTGGCATCACGAACAACCCCTCGATCTACGACCCGTATATCAACCCCGAAAAGAACAAGGAGCGGCAGGAGATCATTCTGGCGCAGATGCTCGACCAGCACTATATCACCGAGAGCCAGTATAATGCCGCCGTGAAGGAGGAGCTGCATCTTCGCAACACCAGCGGCAGCAGCAAATCCGAGTCCTCCACATATTATTCCTACTTTGTCGATCAGGTCATCCGCGACGTGGTAAACGACCTCTGCGACAAGACGGGCTATGCCTATGACGTGGTGTACAAGATGGTGCTCACGGGCGGCTATCAGATCTACTGCACCATGAACCCCGATGTGCAGGAACAGGTGGACAAGGTCTATCAGGATCTCAGCAGCATCCCCTCGACCGCAAGCTCCCAGCAGCTTCAGTCCGGCATCGTCATTGTGGACAATAAGACCGGCGATGTGGTCGCGCTGGCAGGCGGCGTGGGGGAGAAGGAAGGCAGCCTGACCTACAGCCGTGCAACGATGAGCCTGCTGTCTCCCGGCTCGACGATCAAGCCCGTCGCGGTCTACGCGCCCGCGATCGAGCTTGGCATGATCACGCCTGCGAGCGTCTATGACGATACGCCCTACAGCTTCACCGACACGGCCTCGTGGCCGAAAAACTCCGACTCGACCTATCGCGGCCTTATGTCGATCAACGACGCGATGTGCTATTCCATCAACACCATCCCCGTCAAGCTCGTGGCGGAGATGACGCCGGAATACTGCTACACATTCGCAAAGGACAAGATGGGGCTGAGCACGCTCGTTTCAGATTATGTCAACTCCAAGGGCGAAACGCTCTCCGACGTCGCGCTTGCACCGCTGGCGCTCGGCGGCCTGACGAACGGCGTGACCATCCGCGCAATGACGGCGGCCTATGCGACGTTCGCAAACGAAGGCGTCTACCGTCAGGCGCGCACCTACACCCTGTCTCTTATACACATCTCCGAGCCCACGAGACCGGAGCCTATCT
>ERZ1027125.64-NODE-64-length-62782-cov-8.465637_pt1 | contig 62782 bp, 61 predicted proteins | sample MGYA00519249_ERZ1027125 | MGnify/ENA primary metagenome ERZ1027125 (study PRJEB26926, sample SAMN06164580) | human gut metagenome | biome: ENVO:00009003; feature: ENVO:2100002; material: ENVO:00002003 | host: Homo sapiens | place: USA | collected 2012 ... | reverse complement strand
GAGATAGGCTCCGGTCTCGTGGGCTCGGAGATGTGTATAAGAGACAGATTTGGAAGATTAATTTTCGAAAAAAGATGCCTTCCTAGGTTCTATAGATTATGTCAAAATTTAGAATAATAGTTTTGAAAGCATTAAAAGAGGCGGAAGAAACTAGGAAGATAAATATGATATATAAAAACAAAATGTCACGATTAAGTGCAGGAGTAATAAGTCTTTGTTTGTTATTCGCACAACCAATCGAGGCAAAAACTAATCGTGTTGCTTTGCATAATGATCATGAAATCACAGCAAAATATGAGCACGGTGGTAAAGGATATCAGGCTATAGGTAAAGATAGTTATGGCGGATATTCGTATGGTAAATGGCAAATATCTACAGAAAGACGAAAAGGTAAGCCATCTACATTTGATTTCTTTTTAAGGTATGCACAAGAAACTTCTCCAAAATACTATAAAATTTTAGAAAAAGCCGGTGGTCAAAAAGCTGCTTATATTGGCTCACAAAATTTTATTCTCACTTGGAAGAAACTTGCTGCGGAAAAAGCCTTTCAAAGATTGTATGATAACTTTTTATTACACAAACAAATTATTCCGGTATACGAACGCTTAGATGAATCAAAAAACCCTAATTTAGACTTGGTTACTACATGGGGTTCAACAGATAACGCTATACAAGCAGCAATTAAATCTTCTGTTGTTCAGCATGGTTCAGGTGGAGCGTTTGGAATGATTAGAAATGTAGTAGAAATATATAAACCTACAACTAAAGAAATGTTCTTAAAAAGACTTTATGAGTACCGTACGAACAGATTTCCAAGATATAAATCAAGATATAAAGCTGAATACTCTGATTTATGTAAATATTTGAATTCTGGTACTTCTAAAATAGTATTAAAAAAGGAAACTAATCTGGCATCTTTAATACGAAAAATTAAAGAACTTGTATAACATTAAACGTAAGGGAATATAAAAAATGTCTTTTATTGGTTGCTTATTAAACGGAGCATTATGGGGATTTTTAAGACGCTGGTTTGGCGGATTATTCCCTGACGAAACATATAAAATACTCGGTAATAGAGGTTTACAAACAACAGTCATGATTTTGGCTTTATTACCAGTAATTTATTATAAAGTTGCAATACTTTATCCAATGCAGTCTCTACTTGTTAATATTATTTTCGCCTCTTTAATCACTGCATGGATACAATTCCAATTTTGGTCAAGGGGTCACGGCTGCACCTTTGCTGATATGGGAAGAACTGTAAATCCTGATATATCACGCTACGACAGATGGTTTAAATGGCCATTAGATAAAATTTGGGATTTATTACTGTATTTAAAAGAAAACTACTCCTTCTTTGCTTGGTTACTTCAAAAATGGTCGGGAAGAAGATACGGTTATACTTATGACATGACATATCACATGCTTAGATATACTTTATGTATGACTGTCCCTGCTATTTGCTTACAAAGTTGGATTTGGATATTTATTGGCTTAATGTCAGCTCCAATGTATGAATTAAATTTAAGATTTTATGAAAAATATAAATTTAAATGGATGGAATTACCCTGGATAGATAGAGCCAATAAATTAACTGAAATTGAATATGGTTTTCTTTTTGGATTTTGTATTCTATTATAAAGTAACATAACAAAAATAAGGATATTAAGATGTTAAGGAAGATATTGCTGTTATTAAGTATATTTTCCTTAACTCTTTTTATTGAATTATGCATACTTTTCATTTGGTTAATAAAAGAGGGATAAATGGCTAAACTTAAATTTTATTATGGCGTCATGGGAGCGGGTAAAACAACAGAACTTATCAAAACCTACGATATTTATAAAAGAAAAGGTTTAAATCCTGTTGTTATAAAACCAAAAATAGACGACAGAGAAGGAAAACAGTCTGGCTGGGGTACTACTTCTTCTCACCTAATAAAAGATCCTATTCCAGCATACTATTTCGAAAACATTAAAGATGAAATTTGGAAATTAGACTACAGTATAATCTTAGTTGATGAAGCACAATTTATTAGCCGTGATGATGCATTATTTTTAACAGATATCGTAGAAAAACAAAAGATAGATATCATTGCATATGGTTTAAAAACAGATGTCAACGGTAATTTATTCAAAGGTGCAGCTGATTTATTAGTATTAGCAGATGAAACTAAAGAACTAGAAACAATATGTGAAACCCCAAATTGTCAAAACAAAGCATCTATGCACTTAAGATATATTAATGGTCAATTAGATAATTCAGGTGAGGCTGTTGCTATAGAAAAAGGTGATGTAACATATAAATCAGTATGTAGGTCATGTTGGAATAATGCTCGTAAAGGACGTTAGTCGGGTTATAAAATAACAGTTACATATATCATTATCTGGAGTGTTTTTAATTATGCCCATCTTTTTTAATAATGCCTCTCACGACATTGCTTTTGGTCGTTTACCCATTGAAAAAATGGGCGGAAATGTAATCACTTATAGTATGTATGGTGAAAATATACCTGTTGTATTAGAAGATGGAGAATACATATTAAAAGTCAAATGTGTCGAAAATAATTCTTGGTATTTAACTAATAAAGGAAATCTTTACGGCTGTGGAGATAACAGCACGGGTCAATAAGGAAGTGGAGATACGACTCAAGTAAATACTTTTACAAAAAGAGCTGAAAACGTAAAAGATTTTGATTGCTCATTTTTTGCTACTTATACCGCAACTGTAACGTGGTATCTAACAAATAATGGTGAATTATACGGTTGCGGATGGAATGATAGTAAACAACAAAGTGCAGGTCATACAGTAAAATCCGTATTAGAATTTACAAAAAGAGCAGATAATGTTAAATCATTTGCTTGTTCTGCAAAAACAACTTGGTACATAGATAACAACGGTAATTTATATGGTTGTGGAAATGCAGGTGACGGTGCTCAAGGCAATGGATATACTGGTACTCAATATAATGTATCTAAATTTACCAAAAGAGCCGAGAATGTAAAATATGTAACATGTTCGGACTATACTACGTGGTATATAGATAACAATAACGATTTATATGGAACAGGTAGAAATGAGTATGGTCAACAAGGCTTAGGATCAACAACAGATGCGTCTTTGTTTACCAAAAGAGCCGAAAATGTCAAAGATATCAAATGTTCACTTAACACTACTTGGTATTTGGATAATGATAATAATCTTTACGGTTGTGGCCATAATAATTATGGTCAACAAGGATCTGGTAATACAACTAATGTCAAGAAATTCACTAAGAGAGCTTCTAATGTTAAAGATTTTATTTGTGTAAATACTAAAACTCTTTATTTGACAAGTGATAATATATTATTTATGACAGGTGGAGATAGCGATAATAAAATGACTACATTTACACAAGTAACAGAAAATGTAAAAGATTTTACTTGTGGGGATACTGAGACTGTTTTCTATATAAATAATAAAAATGAATTATATGGTTATGGAAATAACAATTACGGTCAGTTAGGAACTGGCAATAAAGTAGATATTACTACATTTACCAAAGTCGCAGAAAACATAAAATATATAGCTGCATCGTCTGTTACAACTTTCTATATAGACAACGATAATAATTTATACGCATGCGGTAGAAACACTAAAGGTCAACTCGGTAATGGGACTACAACTAATAGATTAACATTCACAAAAATCGAACTTCCAGAAGAATAATATAAAAGAAAAATAAAATATGCCAATTCTTTTTAGACAAACTTCACATGATATAGCATTTGGCCGTTCACCAATCGAAAAAATGGGTGGCGATAATATAGTTACTTATAGCATGTATGGAGAAACACCCCCTTTAGTTTTAGAAGATAGTGATGAAAATGAAATTATTATTAAAGCCTATTTAGAAAATATTACATATGTTTTAACAGATAAAGGAAATCTTTATGGTTGTGGAAATAATAATAGCGGTGCTTTAGGTGATGGAACAACTACAGCTGTTAGATATTTGACCAAGGTTGCTAAAAAAGTTAAAGATTTTAGTTGTATATTAAACCGTTGTTGTTATATTACGTTTGATGGCAAGCTTTATGGTTGTGGTGAAAATGATAATGGGGAATTGGGTTTAGGTCACACAGATAATGTTTTAGTATTTACTAAAATGGCGGAGAATGTCAAAAAGATTTATGTAGATTATAACACAACTTGGTATATAGATAATAATAACGACCTTTACGGCAGCGGGTGGAATGCTCATGGAAATCAAGGAAGCGGTGATACAAATAATGTTTTAACTTTTACCAAAAGAGCAGAGAATGTTAGACATGTAGATTGTGACCAATATTATACTTTTTATATAGATAACAATGATGATCTTTATGGTTGCGGTAAATTTGGTTATAACACAGAGAATATTCTAACATTTATAAGATTAGGATCTAATGTTAAAAATGTTAAAGGAAGCAGTAATTATATAGTTTGGTATTTAACTAATAGCGGTGAACTATATGGTTACGGATATAATGAATTTGGACAACAAGGTTCTGGCGATACAACTAGAGTAACCGCTTTTACAAAAAGAGCTTCTAACGTTAAAGATTTTGATTGCTCAATAGCGACAACTTTCTATATAGATAATAACGATAATCTATATTGTTGTGGTGAAAATAGGCATGGTCAATTAGGAACAGGTAATACAAATAATATTTTAACATTCACCAAAAAGAGCTTCTAATGTTAAAAAAGTTGTTTGTGATAGTAGATGGTATAGTGCATATTTAACAAATAATGGTGATTTATATAATTGCGGTTGGAATGAATACGGAGGCGCTTTAGGTAGTGGTGATACAAATGATGTTTTTACATTCACTAAAAGAGCTGAAAATGTTAAAGATACTGGTGGTAATTATGTAAATTCATGGTATATAACAAACGATGGTAAATTATATGGTTGTGGTATGAATGCTCATAGCCAATTAGGAACAGGATTAAATGATGTTGTTTGGAATTTTATTGAAATTCCTTTACACAAAACACCACTATCAAAGAAACAATTTGAACAAGAATATACATCAAATGGAAATTATAGTTTAACTATACCTTACGATGGTATTTACTTTATTACGTTAGTTGGTGCAGGTGGCGGTGCCGCCCACTTATTTAGAAATAATAAACATTATGTTCAAACAGGTTCAAGCGGTTCAAGATGTCAAGTTAAAACTAAGCTCAAAGCAGGAACTTATAGTATTATGATTGGAGCCGGAAGTAGCGGAAAATGGAGTAGCACAGAATGGCCACTAAATGTAGATGATGGAGAAAACAGTACATTTAGCTTAGGAAATGAAACTTTACTGATTGCATATGGAGGTCAAGGAGGAGATATTAATAAGAGTGGATCTAATATTTCTACAACCACGCATAATGGAGGAGCATATCCATATATTACGAGTAGTTTAGATATAATTGATAATTATAGTGTTAAAGGTAATCCGGCTTCTTTTTCATCTACACAAAATGTAATAGTTCCACATGGGCATTCTGTTTATCCAAGATATGGAAAAGGTGGTGAAGGCCAAACTGCTAGTGCATCTGTCAGTTCAAATGGAACGGGTGGATATTTTTCTATAATCGAAGTTATAGAATAAATATCATACTTCGTTTTTCTTCTTTTATAAAGAGCTTATGTTTAGTTATGTAAGCTCTTTTTTATTCCAAATAAAACGCATAGAGCCAGCTCCATAGCAAAGCCAAAGTTTATTAGATTGGACGAGATTCATTAATTTTTTATAGTTATAAGGGTCTCGTCCTTTTCTTATATAACGATGGTCTGCTGTTACATAGAATTTATCTGGTCCAGTATATCCCATTAATTCAAAACCGCATTCTTTATATCCTCTACCATTAAAAAGATTCCAATCTGCATAGCATAATACAGAAGAAGGGGTATAATTCTTAATAAAATATTTAAATAGCTTAGAAGTACCGCCAACGACATAATTTAATGAAGCAGGACAGCCACGTACCCATTCGTAATCATAATTTTTATTTGTGGTAACAGCTTTTCCTCTATTATTTACTTTTCCAAAAGAAGCAACTTGTACTAATTCATCTTTATAGAATAAACCTAGCTTAATACTTGCTTTTTTATATCCTTGAATATGGTTTAACTCACAAAATTCTCGATATTTTTCAGTTGATAATACACGTAATTCGCAATTTCTAGCATAAATACGATTAACTTTCTTATCAATTAAGTTGAGTCTGGCTTTTATAATACTTTTTATTAATTCTTTTTTATTAAGCCATTGATCTTCCCATACATGAATTAATTCAATACCATTTTCTTGTGCCCACTTGCTTTTATTATAATGATATCTTGTATTTATTCTATCTTTTTTAATACCATTTACGCTATGATAATATACACCGTTATATTCTATGCCTATTTTTAAATCTGGAATATAAATATCAATTTCAATACGTGGTGTTTTATCATTTAATCCATTTCCAGTGATATAATGTTCTGTTTTTACGCCTAATGATTCTAACCAATCCTTTATTTCTTGTTCGCCTTTAGATACAAACAATGTACCATTTTCTTTTTGTTTTTCAATAAGGTTTTTTCTAAAGTCAGTATCTTGAAATGGGCTAACTCTACCGTATTTTACAATATTACTTACTTTTCTTTTTCTTTCTTTGTATTTAATTCCGCATTCATAGCAACAGAATCTATGACTTTTAACTACAAATTCATGTCCTAATCCATTTACTTTTACTAGGTTATTATCTTTATCCCAACTACCTTGACCAGATTCATAATGATATTCTTTACCGCAATTTTGGCATTTCTTTATACCACTATCTGGAATTAAACGAAAATGTTTTTCTCTACATTCGTCTGAACACAAATATACGCCTTTTGCATTACCTGTTGGACCATTTGGAATAAACTCTTTACCACATACTTTACAAATACGTGGTTTAACAGCCTTTTTTCGCTTACTGACAACTGCATTTACTTCATCTATAGATTTATTTTGCCACTGAGCCGAAACTTTCTCTGCACGAGCTTTTTTACCGCATTTATAGCAGCAATATCTCTTACAAGAAACTCCAATTTGACTTTTTTTCTGTGTATCATCTTTTTGCCAAACTCCTAAATCTGGATCGGCTTGATATTCTTTTCCACAATATTCACAAACAAAAGTCTTTAACATAAAATCATCTCCTAATATTTTTTAATTATAAAGAAGTATGCATAAAAATAAAACAAAAAATTTATATTGTTCTATTTAAATAAGAACACCAAGTGGCGGTCTACTATTTAAAAATTTTAACACTAACGATAAGGAAACAAACATATGTTACATCCATTAAGTAAGGTACAGAATCTTAAGGATCCTTTGAAAATGTTTGTGGCTACATTCCAGATTGTTTTCAAAGCTGGATCGCCATTAACATCATTAATTAAAACAGATAACCTCGAATTACGTTGTCAAACATTTGGCTTACCAAAAATTACAGGTGATAAAACAACTGTACAATGGGGTGGCTTCGAAAGACGTTATGCTGGTAAACAAACTCGTGCTGGTGATTGGACAGTTACCTTTACTGAAGTTTGGGATTCCTCAATTACAGAAGCTTTTAAAGTTTGGTGTAATATGTACCACAACTATAAAAACGGTACTATCTCTTTACTTGAATCTTATACAGCAGATGTTAACGTTGCATTAGTAAATCCTGATGTATACGAACCAAAACCAGAAGGCTTGACTCGTTATGATATGAGATTGTTCGATGTATTCCCATCAGAAGTATCATTCCCAACAATTAACGCTTCGAGTTCTGATCCAATTGAGATTACAACTACATTAAGTTACAACTACTTCTTAATGGGTGATGAAAACGACTAATTTTTAACATTGTTGTTTTCGTGTAGTTATAATAATGCTCTGGGCTTTATGTTTAGGGCATTATTTTTAATTAAGGATACATTTTTAATTACGTATCCAATCAGTTCTAATTAATAAGTATTTATTTAATTAATTTTCCCACATTTTTATTTTATACTATGGCATTAAAAACACTTAGTGAAATACGTAAGTTACAAGACCCTCTAAAGCAATCACAAGTAGAATTTATTATATCAGATACACCAGGTTTATTACTTAGTAGATTGACTCAACAGGTAGTAGGTAAACTTTCTGGAAATACAAAAGTCGCAAGCGCAGAAACATTACGTTTGCGTTGTACATCTTTTTCATATCCTGGAACAAAAGTTAAAAAAAGCACATTAGTATTAGGTGGACACAAAAGAACAACTGGTACAATACAAGATAAATCAGGTATTTGGAAATGTACTGTAACTGAAGATTTAGAAGGTAGTGTATTAAATATTATACAAGCTTGGTGTGATATTATACATAATCCAATCTTAGGAACTAGAATACCGAGAACAGCTTATGTTGGAACGGCTCAAGTTATTATCGGTGGTGGACTAAAAGATCCCAAATCAGGAAAAGAATTGGATAAAAGAACTATTTGGTTAAAAGGGTTTTATCCAGTTAGTTATACAGTTACTTCAATTGACCCTAGTAGTTCCGAACCAGTAAGTGTAGATATTGAATTTAATTACGATTATTTCTCAGACAATGTGTATTCTGTAACAGCTTTATTTGGATAATATACATGCTTCGTTTTCAATCACAATTACAAATAGATAATATTGCAGATGAACAATTCGATAATCAATTTGAAGTTGTTATGCCTACATTATATTTAAATGGAAAACAGAAAAAGACAGATAATAGCTGGACAAGTTTAAGTGGTATTTGGGATAATGTAACCGGAGCTGCTTCAAACGCATATAATGCTTACACACCTATTGTAGAAGAAATTGTATTTGGTGTTAGAAACTTTGGTACAAATTCAAGACGTGTCCGTACTGGTTGGTGTAATGTACCTGATGATATTCAAAACTATCAAGATGTTTTAATTACATTCTTTTGTTCGTCTGGTATGTTAATACAATATTATCTTGATAGCTGGAAAAAATTAATATTTGATGATGATGGTGAATATTATAATCCAATGTCAGTTTATAAAAAAGATATAGAGGTATATTTTTTTGGACCAGGAAATATTGGTGTAGGTTCTTTATCAGTAGCACATTATACATTAAAAGGATGCTTTCCATATTATCAAGATACATATAAACTTGAATATACAGAGGATCCAAAAAGATTACGCTTAATGGCTAAATTTAAAATGGATAAAATTGTTTTCGATTCAACATTAAAGAATAAGGCTATTGTAAGTGAATTAGTATCATCACCGCTTAGTATTGGTGATAAATTAATCAGCGGATTATTTAGTAAAGGCAGTGAAGCTTCACAATATGACGCTGATAGTATCTATGGTTAAAAAAGGAGAAATAAATGATACAACAATTCGTACCTATTGACTTGCCGGGTAAAATGCTATATAAAAAGCAGTTTAGTGCAAGCGTTAGAAAAATCACACCTATCGAACAAAAATTTATATTATCTCTATCACAAAAACAACAAAAAACAAATCAAGATTATATAGATTTCATTAAAAAATTAGTTACCTTTGATAATCCAGAAATGACTTTTGAAGAGTTGTTTTGGTTTGATGTACAATATATGCTGTATTTCATTCGTTTTACTACTTATGAAAAGCATCCTATTAAATTAAACTTTGTATGTCTAGATAAAGAGTGCAATAATACAATCCAAGTAAATTTAAATATGGGTGATTTACAAATTGCTACTCCAGATGATATTGAAGATTTACAATCTACTATTGACTTAACACATCTAGGTAAAACAGAAATTCGCAATAAAATAATACAAGACGATATTTCTATTGATAACTTAATTAAACTAAAAAATATTGATCCTGCCGATACACAAATGAGATTATTGCTATTAGACCTTTGCTTAATCTCTGGTGATAAAACATTATTAGAAATGTATGAGTTAGCAGAACAAGGTGTAGTAACAGCTGAAGATATTATTGCGATAGAAGATTGGTTTACAAAATCTATCTGGGGTGTAAAAGAAGAAATACTTGTAAAATGTCCTAAATGTGGAAAGGAGAGCTCTAGAGCATATATTTTAGCACTAGAGGAATTTTTTTCCGCTGTTTGATTTAAATGACATTTTAGAACGTGAATGGTGGTTAATGTACCACTTAAAATTAGGCTATGAAGATGTAATATCTATGCCTTGGGATTATTTTGAGTGGTTTCATAATCGTCATGCACAGCATCTAATTGATTTAGAAAAAGAACAAAAAGAAGCAATGAATAAGTTTGGATAATGGCTAATAAGACAAAAATTAAGATACCTGAAAACGAACCTAAAGCTAATGAATCTCTCTCTAAATTAGCTGATAGTGTAGCGGATTTAGCAGAACAAAATTTAAAACAAACAGAAGTATTACGTAAACAATCTTCTGCACTTACAAATATGGCTTCTTCAAGTAAAGCTCAAGCTATAGAATCGTCAGCACAAACAAAAACTTTATTCAACTTATCAGACCAACAAAAAGAATTAAATACCAACATAAAAGATTTCCTAAAGAACGTAAGTAATTTAAGAAAGGCTCAAGAAGAAGCTGCCTTAGAATCACGTAGACAGGCTATGAATTACGAATGGTTAGGTAAAATGAAAGATCCTAAAACCATGCGTACTTCTTCTATTGAAAAAGAAAAAGAAAGAGAATTACGTACTTTACAATTAGACAAAGCTTTAGAAGAGGAACGTAGAACTGAATCACCTTTTAGTCAATTAAAAACCCATATAGGAACTACTGAATCTAGTCCTTGGAAGAGTACGGCAGTTTCTGTATTATCTGGTGGTATATTAAATCCAGCGGTAGTACAAAGTTTAGGTATAGATAAATTAGTTGGTGGTATTGCATCTTTTACAATTGAAAAACTCACAAATGCTTCTATCAAAAAGGAACATAGTGAAAGTGCTTCTGCTATTGAAAAATCTAAAGACTCAGAATTAAATGCCAAATTAGATAGTATTATTGAATTACTCGGTCAAAAGCCAAAAGAAAAACAAGAAGAGAAACAGAAAGAAGAACCTGGTTTAATAAGTAAATTAATGTCTTCAATTTCTGGTATGGTATCTATGGTTGGTACAGGTTTATTATCAACAATAGGTAGCACTGTTGTAATGGGATTATTAAGTGGTGTTAGAGATAATGCCAAAGAAATGCTATCGGGTTTCTTAGAAGGAAGTTTAGGCTTAGGTGATGTTACTTCTGCTGGTGTAAGTGATATTTTAGTAGACGCTTTACCAGGTGCTGTTATCGGAAGTAAATTTGGTATTAGAGGAGCTTTAATTGGTGCGGGTTTAAGTATAGCCGGTGGTAAAATTGCCGATATGGTTGCTAATTGGGATACAATCTTTACTGCTGATGGTCAAGCTGAAACTGCAATATTTGGAATTCCTGCGCCTACTTTTGGATTAGCTGTTTTAGGTGCTACATTAGGAAGTCAAGCTGCTGGTCTTAAAGGTGCCGCAATGGGTGCTGCAATCGGTTTAGGTGGTGGCACAATTATCGAAGTATCAAAAAATCTCAGTAAATTAAATCCTTTTGGTACAGATGAAAATGGAATGCCAAATACAATTATGGGTTTACCTTCTTTAGTATTCGAAGCAGGTATTTTAGGTGCAGTAATTGGTAGTAAAATGGGTCCAATGGGAGCAATTAAAGGTGCACTTATTGGATTTGCTGGTGGTGGTTTAGTAGAATTATCAAAAGGTCTTGTAAATAAAGTAAAAAATTGGTGGTCAGGTGAAGATGATGAAACTGCCGATACTTTAGCTCAAAAACAAACATTTAAGAAAGAAGATAAAAACTTTGGAGATGCACCAGGCGATGTACCTTTAAATACATCAATTCACAGAAATGGTTATATTCCACATAATATTGCAAATAATGTAAATGCAGTAAGAGATAATGTGGTTAATCCTTTACAAAGTGCGTTAAACGAGATGTATGGTGCCGGTTCACATAATGTTCGTATTACAAGTTCCTATAGAGATAAATATTATAATGCTTCTGTTGGTGGTGCAAGTAATTCAAAACATTTAACCGGAAAAGCAATTGATTTACAAGTTGACGGTATTAATCCAAATCAATTAATTAAAATAATGCAAGCTCACAAAATACCATTCACAAGAGCAATAGCAGAAAAAAGTGGTAATACAAAATGGTTACATGTAGAATATGATGCTAATGCTCAACGTAGTGGTATAGTTGCTTCTATGGTAAATGGTCAATATGCACAATTAGGAGCAGGTAAAAGCGTAAAAAACGCAGGCGATGGTCCTACTACATTACCTTTAGATACTCCATATATACAATCGGCTGAAGAACGTAATAGTACACAAATCACTCAATTAAATGGTATGAAAGTAGTAGAATTAGAACAAAATGCTTCTATTCAACACGCTAATAACCTAAATCAGCAACAACCGACTGTATATCAGAATAATGTTTATATGCAATCTGATAAATCTGTATATCCAGTAGGTGATTTTGCACAAACTCTAATGTTCTCATAAAAAATATTAAAAAAATAATAAAAACTGTTTTACATATATAGTAAATCATGGCATAATGAAATTATAAGATAAACAAAGGGAGAAGTGTCATGAAAAATTTATTAATAGTTGTTTTGTTATTTTTAACAGGTTGTGCAAGTTTACCTGAAGGAATTAATACAAGTTCTAAATGTAAGTATACAGTAGATGGATTAGAATGTGAACGTGAACAAGTATGGCATTTACGTGATGGTTCTGGAGCTATCTTTAATGCAGATCATACAAGTTTATGGTTTGAAAGTCATGAAGATTGTAGAGAATTCCTTCGTGATAAGAAAAATAGAGAATATTTAGATAGTTCAAACACAGGTAGAATTAGAAACTGTGGTGCAAATGGAAGAACTGGAACTTCACCTGACGTAAGCAACTACTATGTTTATTCTGATGGTAAAGAAGATGGTGATTTCTACTATCAAATAACCAATCTAATTACAATTAACACTGATGATCCAGATCCATATAGTCCAAAAGAAGGTTTTATTGCAATGTTTACTTCAAAAGACGCATTAGAAACTTTCCAAGATGAATTTGATTATCAAACAATTGTAGATACATACTCTACACGTAATGTAAAACGAATTAAAGTAAAGCGAATGTATTAAATGAGTAACAGTCCTATATTCAAAGCAGCAACGAGTTCATCAGTAGTTAATATGGAATATATTAGCACCTATGACCAACTGAGAAATAAGAAAAATGTACATAAATCATTAGATTTTTCGAATGTAGGAATTGCACCGGAAAATGAAGGAGCTACAAATAAACATTTAAGACAATTCCATCAAACTAGATTATACATTAAAGATTTTGGAGGAATGTATCATCACACTGCACAACAAGAGATTAATACATATTTAATCTCTGCTAATTTGCCGGAATCTTTAGCATATAAAATAGGTTCAAGATGGGAAGCTCCTCTGAGTAATTTTGGTAATCCAATGTTTAATGCAATAATGCAAACAGTAGGAACAAAAGCAGGAGGTAACTTTGATTCAGGCGTTAACCGTGCGTCTACTTTAAAAATTTGGAACGGTTCAGAGCCATTGTCATTAAGTTTAAGAATCCCTGTAATTGATGATGGTTATGAAAACAATGCTGATGCAACAGGCATAAACACTAACTTTGTAGAAGCATTGGAATTCTTAGGTAGTTTATGCTTACCTAGTAGATTTGGTGAATACGGCTTCTATACTCCACCCCCTTCTCCCCTTAAAATGAAAATACAATATGGAGAAGAAGCCGGCCAAAATCTAGAATTTGGTCCAATTAATGCTAGAATAATGTTACAGCTTGGTGGTATGTTATTAGTAGATAATTGTATCATAGAAGGCATAAGCGTAGAATATCCTAATACAAAAACAATGATTCGTCACTGGTATCCATCATCACAATCACCAGGTCAAAGTGGTTCTGATTATTTAGTGCCACTTTTAGCAGTTGTTACAATTGAATTATCTACAATCGAAGCTATGACAGCAAATACATACAGTAATATGTTGTGGCTTAAGCACCAAACTTATATGGGCACCGGTAATGTTGATACTTCTAAAGTAACTGCAGGTAGCATTGCTTCTAGTATTCAAGATATGATTAAGATGCGAGGTTAATATAAATGGCAAATACAACATCTTTTAATTCATTCTTTGATGAAATTACTATAGATAATAATAAAGTGTCCACAACAGATATAAATGCTGGCTTGGTTAATTTATTTTCATTCTTTAACGAACAAGCGTATTCTTTTAATGAAGTTCAGCGTTATTTAGTTGCTAATCACGAAGCAGACTATCCAGAATTAGTTGCTATGCATTCTGCTTTAGGTGATGAAAAATATTGGTGGTGGTTACTTCTATTAAATAGATTAGATGATCCATTTACACAATTAAATGAAAACTGGATTTATTCCATTAACTCACCAGAACAAATAAATAACTTTGTAGAAAATTCAAATAACAATAACAGTACAAAAGAAGAAACTCGTATTGGTACAACAATAGAATTGAATTAATATGTTAGTACAAGAAGTATATGATTTAAATATCTTTATTGATGACTTAAATATATTTGATGCAAAAGGTGTAATTTTTGTACGTGCAGATATATTTGAATCTATTATGAAACCTATACCGACTTGTGAGTTAGAAGTATCTATTCCTATTTCTTGGTTTGATTATCGTTCAATTGTAGACGGTACCAAAATTAAATTCTCTATTGTATCAAAAAAATGGGGAATTGCTGATGAATATACATTTAGAATCTATAACGTTAAAAAATTAGAATTAAATCAACACTTTGTAAATGTTTCTATTGAAGGTGTAATAGATTTCTTTGATGGATATAGTCATGCAAACGAACATAACGCTTATGGATTATCTAGTGAAGTATTTAGACACATCGCTTTAGCATACGGTTTAGAAGCAGACATAGATTTTACCAATGATTCACAATTATGGGTAGCCGGTGAGAATAATATCTATCAATTTTTCAATTATATGGCTCAACGCGGTTATATTAATGAAACTTCTGCTATGTTTTGGTGTTTAGACCGTAAAAAACGCCTTTTATATAAGAATTTAACAGATTTATTTAGAAACAGACAAGAAAAAATCTATACTTTTGTCCAAACGCCTACACCAAATCCTTCACAAAAACAATTTGGATACACTTCCGCCAAAGGTTCAATACAAGCGGGTACAAATAACTTAAAAAATGAAGGTTATGGCGGTACAGATGCATATTTTGATTTATTAACGTATTCGTGGAAAGAAGCGGCTTCAAGAAAAGTAGTAGCAGAAAGTAATTTAATCAATATTTCAAAAGAATTGGCAAAAGGATTAGGACAAAATTGGTATCCGTTTGATGTTGGCAATCTACATCCTAATTATTATGCCGCTTTGAAGCAAAATAAACGCATAATGTCAACTTATTCTTCATATATGACTATAGAAAGTCAGTTCTTCCAACCATATAGACTTGCACAAATAGTAAATTTTGAATATTATGACGCACAAGATCCTTCAAATAAGGTTTATGCTTTATCAGGAACTTATGTTATCGATGCCATACACATTTCTATGTCATTAAGTTCAATAACATCTATGGTTGAAATTGTTATGCAAGGTTTAAACGGTAAAGCCAAAACAAGAGAGACATATTAATGAGAGCTAATATAAAAGTAGATAAGGAATTTTTTAATCCATTCTTCATCGGTACGGTTGAAGATAATAATGACCCTACTTTTAATTATAGAGTAAAAGTTCGCATTGAAAAATTACACCCTACAACTATTACAACTGAACAACTACCCTGGGCGGCACGAGTAGATACGGCTTTTATGGGAATGAGTGATACTGGAGACCTTGATCATAAAATTCCTGAGATTGGTTCTAAGGTACTTATTTTGGCCATAGGCGATAATGTTAACTCTTTATTGTATTTGGGCTGTTTATATAGAAAAACCCCTCAGACACCTATTACAGAAGGTTATTTGAATACATATGGCATATATCGAGCAGATGGTCAATTCATTGGTATAGATAAAGTCAAAAAATTATTCCAAATGCTCTTTTTAGGTGATGTAAATATAGATAAAATTCAAAATATGACCATTAAAGTAGCCAACACTGTAAATATTGAATGCCAAACGGCTAATATTACGGCTACTAACGTTAATATTAAAGGTGATACGGCTATTACAGGTAAATTAAATGTTACAGGAAACATTGTATCTCAAGCCGAAGTATCTGCTAAGGGTGGAAGTGTAAATTTAAGTACACATACTCACAAATATTCACCTGGTCCTGGCGGTCCTACTCCAACTGCGCCTGGTGAAGGCTAATATAATTCAATATTTTCCTTTAGTATTTATGATAATAAGTTCTAATAAAAAAGTAAATATTAGTTTTCCTTTCATAATATTGTTTTTATATGGTTAAATATAGCGATTTAAACACATCTTTTAGAGCTTCTCCAGCAGAAAACGATAGTGTGTTATATGATTTAAATGCGATTAAAAAGAATCTAGAACGCCTTTTTACTACAGGAAAAGGCGATGTACCTTTTAATAGACAATATGGTACAATTTTAAAAACTCTTTTGTTTGAAAATAACTTAGACCCAGCAGATGTTAAGATGTTTTTATATATGGATATTACAGACTGGGAACCAAGAGTAAATTTAAACCCTTCTGATATTGTTATCGAAAAGAAAAATAATAATCAATACCTAGTTACGTGTTCGTTTTCTGTACCTTCTTTAGGCGGAACAACGAGTACTGTTCAATCTACCATTACGAATGAGTAAAAATTACCATGAAATTAGATAACGTTATATATGATGTTGAAACTTTAGCCAAAGCCATTACTGAACAATGGAACGCTGAAAGTACAGCTTTCCAAGCGATGTATCCATCTGACACGGCTACTTCTTTAGTAAATGTAATGTCAGCCTATGGATCTATGTTACAATATTGTTTAGTTTCAGCTATGGCAAACTGTTATACTGATAGTGCTTTTTCAGAAGCCGGTGTATATCAATTGGCAGATACATTAGGTAATACACTACACGGTAACGTATCTTCACAAGTATTAGTTAATCTTACAAAAAATAATTTCATTGGTATCACTCTTACAATCCCTGCTCATACACAATTTATTATTGACGGTAAAAAATTCTTCAATCCTACCGCAATTATTTGTCCAGCCAACGTAGAAACAGTTACCGAAATTGTATTAGTTCAAGGTGAAATACGTACTGTAAATAAAGTATCATCAGGTATTGAAAACGAAAAATTTTATTTTAGTACAGACTTTAAATGTAATCATAATTATGTAACAGTTAAAGTAAACGGTGAAGAATGGATTGTTTCAAATTCATTTTTAGCCTACGATAAAAACTCTGTATATGACATAAGCCAAATGAATGTTTGTTTATTACATACAGACCCAGATGGTAGATCTTATATTAAAGTTGGTAACAATCAATTAGGTAACTTGCCATTATCTGGTAGTAATATTCAAATTCAATATGCAGCTAACGAAGGTGAAGAAGGAAATATCGCAGAATCTGGTAAAACAGGTTCATTATTAACTATCTTATCTTTCATGGATACTACTGGTAATGTTGATAATTTGAATGTAACAGTAACAACAACTACTACTGCGTACGGTGGATTTTCTAAACAAACCCTAGAAACTTTACAATATACTTCTCCAGCCGTATTTGCTTCTGGTGATAGAGCAGTTAGACGACAAGACTACGAAGCAATGTTACAAAATAAGTGCGGTTATTTAACAACTGCCGTATGGGGTGAATATGAAGAAGCAGATAAAGTAGGTGCGTATGATTCTTTAATGATGAATATGGTTTACTATACCGGTATTAAATCATTTCAAACTTATCCATACTTTACAATTGGTAATATTAGCGATAAAAACGTTTATGGTGGTTTACTTAACTCAACACGTGGTTTTTGGGGTTCATTCTCATTCCGTATTCAAAACTTAACCAACACAGAAAATTCAATCTTAGTACAAGACACTGGCGCTAGAGGTCAACTATTTATTAATAATAACAATAAAGACCCACGTGATAGTTTATTACCAGATTGGAAGAATACTATTGGTACACGTTATTTAGCTAGACTTCCTAAAAACTACATTGCTTCATCCGGTTCTGGTTACAAAGTTAATGAAACTCTGTTGATAAAAAATACTAATAGTGAATTAATCATAACCGTCTTAGAAATAAATGAAGTAGGTAGTGTAAAATCCGCTATGCTTCAAAAGTACCTAGCAACTGAAAACTGGGCTGTAAAATCTGGTAATCCTTTCGCTACTGCTTATAATGCTACCCCAGGTCAAGGTTCTGGCTTTACTGTAAATCTTGAATTTATTGAACAAGAAAACTCTACACTTATCTTTACAAATGATGAGCGCGGTATGAATCCACCTCCTACACAAGCACATCCTTTAATCAATGCTCGTTCAGACCAAGACCCTAACTTATATTATCAAAGTTTATGGGAGCCATCGTTATTACAACCTGTACAGATAATTGTTAAATATAATGAAGCTAAAGCAATCGCAGGTATTAAATTCCAAGCGGCTAATCCAGAAAGAGGTACATTCCCAGGCACAATAGCAATGTTTGGTACAAATATTGATCCTATGCCAAGTATTGATAACTTAAGAAATAGTGAAAACTGGGATAGAGTAATCGATAGAACATTCATAAACAATCCTTACGGTAATGAAAACGAAAACTGGTCAGATTGGATGCCAACAAATTGCTTTAAAGGCACAGCTGATATTTCAGGTCAACCAGAATATAATAGATATAAATATTATGTAATCGAATTTTATTCAGTTGATGATAATAATACTGTAGGTGAACATTTTGTAACCTTTAACAAAATCAAAATGTTATATGAAGATGAGGCTTCTGTATTATATTACGACAGAAACGGTATTTTTGAAATTCGTTTTCCTGTTGCTGGTAGTCCTGGTCCAGGGGGTACAGAAGACGGTTATTTAACAGAAGATTTATTAAACACAAACATCTATCCAATGTATGGCTATAATATTCAATTGGAAGGTGTAACAGCTGCAAATGGATATAGAGATGGAAATACTTTGGCATACATATTTAGAAAAGATGATACCGTTATTCCATTTACTGTTGATGTCGTAAATATTGATAATGGTGTATTTGATTTCAAAGTAAACGGTAGTAGTGTATTATCAGGTACAGAATATGTTACTTTAAACGGTCCTGCTTCTTTAGACGAAACACCTGTATATAAAGCTTCTTTAGATTTAAATGGAAGTGGTCAAATTGATGATGAAAAAGGTGGTCAAGGTTATCGTAGAAATGATATAGTCGTTGTAAATGGAACAAATAACCAATTAAAACTAAGAGTAGCAGAAGTAAGCGGAACAGGTAGTGTAAGACAACTTGTTTGGTTAAGCGATATTAGTTATGGTGAAAAATACGAAGGTGAATTTGATACAACACTGTTAGTTCCAGCCGAAGGTTCAACAGGTACAGGTTTAAAAATAACCTTAATATCTACACCCACTTCTGGTAATGGTATAAATCCAGGTAAAGGCGGTACAATCTTTATTTCATCAACAAATAACTTGCAAGTAGACGCTACATTTACCGGAAACAGAATAGATACAAAGAGTATTAATAATTTAGATCAACCAATCATTAATGCTTATAATCACTTTACAACATTCTTAGAATTTAAACAACCAGAAATTACACAAGTCAGTATCCGTCTAGAAGCAGAATTATCACAAACTGCAACTATGACAAGTGGTTTAATTTTACAAAATATCAAAAATAATGTTCAAAAATTATTCGAAGTAACCCCAGATTATATTGGTAAAGGTTTAAAACTTTCTGATATTTATACTGCCGTTATGAATACACCAAATGTAAAATGGTGTAGAGTATTATCACCACTAGATAATGTTGAAGTAAATAAAAACGGTCTATTAATATTATCTGGTGTAGAAATAACCGAAGTAATTCAAAACTTTAAGTAAGAATAATGACAAATACAAACGATATTAATAAGATTTATTTAAAAGACCAACTCTCTATACAAAAAGTTGGAATGGCCACTCTATTATTTAATGGTGGTCAAATAGTACCAAAAACAATGTACTCTATTATAGACAATTTTGTTACAGTACGAGAGCCGGTAAATAATTCTTTGTGTTTATATGTATATAATAGTAATGCAATCACATATGAATACGTAGCTAATATCGTAACAGGTAAAACTATAATATCAGGTAAAGACCGCTCTGGTAATACATTAACAAATTTAATTAACTCTAATATAATGGTATTTGTTGATGGCTATAAATTATTACCTAAAGAATATGAAATAACAGACGATAATACTCTTACTATCTTTTCACACGCTGCCACAAAATTTTCAACTAAAATTGTAATATTTGCTTCTAATGAATTATATTACTGTGGAAGAGCAGATGAAAATGATTTCTTGAATGAAAAAAATCGTACAATAGATTTACAAGGTTATGACCCACAAAGATATATGTTTTTCAAAAATGGCCAATTAATGCCTCATGATACAATGACATATGTTGAGCCAAGATTAACATTTAACTTTGACATTAGACCAGGAATAGACGTCATAGAATATTATCGTTTACCTGATGATGTTTCTTGTTGTTTATTTGCAGAAGAACCAGGATACTTTTCATACGGTCCAGTTGATAATTATGATATTAAAGTACCTGTTTTATATGATGTAATAGCCGGTTTTAATTTACATATCGTTAGACTTAGTATTGATGATGTTCGTCCAGGTTTCTTTATTCATGAAGAAAATGGTGACGGCTGTATAATGATTATTGATGATGACTATGAAACGCATTATGTAAAGTGTGTAGAAATATCCCCATTTTCAAGAGAAGGTACTTTTGAAAACAATGAATATTATCTTGTAGTACCAGAAGTAAAATCTATTGCTAAATACGCTGCTCAATTTGATTTAAGTCAAAAGTTATTTCCAGAAATTTTAGGCGTATTTCAAAAAGTTTTACTCAATGAAACTTATGATAGTATCCAGCGTTTAAAAAACATTAGAAGTATTAATTTTGTAGACTCTCAAAACATTAATAATCTTATTGAATTTATGGGTATACGATTAAATATCCGTAATATGACCTTAGAAGAAAAACACGCTTTATTAGAAGAATTAACAAACTTTTATAAAATCGTTGGTACAGAAACTGCGTATAATTTCTATAACGTTACTTCTAAAAATTCTCGTATTATAAATCTTGAACAACTTTTTACACCTATTGTAGATTCTAGTGCAGCAAAAGATCCGGTACAGCGTTATGTAACATTCAGAACAGCTGAAGAATTAGGAGCAAAATACCACCGTGAATATCGTTTTCCTAAAAAAGATTATGGTGATGTAGGTACATTAGCAAATGCAATCGATTCATTAACGAACATGCCTCGTAGTGAAGGTATTTTAGAAGATATGCCAAGAGGTACAGTAACAGTTGGTGAACAAACATATCTTGTGCCTGTTGTTAAAAACGAACGCCCTGTAATGGTAATAAACGAAAAGGGTGAATCAGTATTAGAAATGCAACCGATTCGTACAAATCGATATTTAGTAAAACCTATAGTAGGACCAAACTTACCGACTGTAGATTATGGTTCAGTAGAAACCGAAAAAGCATCTGATTTCTATGATTATGGTTATGTATATGAAGAAATTAAAGGCGAATGGGTAGAATGGTTTGAATGGGATAGACCTACAAATTGGTATCCAACTAACCACGTAAATGTAGCCGTAGAAATGCCACCTGGAGTAGAGTACGATACCTTTATGAACGAATTCAAAAAAACATTTTATGACATTGCTTCCACAGTTCTATATATACATAATGTTATTGATGTATATACCTTTGGTGCAGATGAAGATTGGGAAGAAGGACAAAAACCATCGTTCGGTCTCATGACTACCCCAACATATCACAGTATTGAATATGCATTTACAAATAATCCAACAATTAAAGCATTTATTCCAGTTCCCGAGTAAGGATTTTATTAAAATATGTTAGTATCTCGTAATCAACTTGTACAATATGATATTGCAGCCGAGTTGTTCTTTTCTAGAAGACACGGTGAAGGTGAACCGATTAGTAGAGACCAATTCTTTGTATTAAACACCGGTAGATTAAAACCGGGTTTATTCTGTGCAATCGGAAGTGACGCAAACGGTTGGGAACTTGAACAATTTAATGGTGTTAACTGGAAAGTTATTGAACCAGATCCAAACTATAGCTTAACAATTACAACTGCTGGTTTAGCTGCATTATCAGATGTTACACGTGGCGGTATTAAATTATATTTCAGTGGTATTAAAATCATTAACCAAATCGTGTCTGATCCTGCAGCTCCGGTTATAAACTGGACAGATAATGACTTTTTACAAGCAGGTGAAGTAGTATTTTCTGCTGGTACGCGTGGTGCTCGTTGGACAATAGATAGTGACGGAAATCCATATATCAATCAAATTTTAAAATGGCGCTTTAATACAGCTTCTGGTGGTTTACAATATATCGTTACATTACCTCCTGAAGGTCTAGGTGCAATCGCTGATGATGGTAAAGAAAAATGGAATATTGGTGCTATCGGTTTATACGTTAAAGATCCAAATAACAATACATCAGATATTCTTTTCGGTGTAGCTACTTTACCAAATGTTATTACTAAATATGCAACATCTGTAAGTCGTGTTGGTAACAGTATTAAATTATATTTCAATACAATTTTAAGTAACTTAGGCGTTGTATCTAATATTGATGTAGTAAACGAAGATGTATCAAGTATTCCAGAAGTACCAAATGAATCCCTTTTAGTTTATCCAAGTGACCCTAAAAAACGTCCATATAACTGTTATGTAGTAGATAGCTTGTACGGTACAGGTATTCCAGCTTTAGCAGTTCCAAGAACATTAACTTCTGAAAATATTTACGATCCTGATTGGGCATTTTTCCAACCATCAGATAACTTTATTTTAGCTGATGCATCTCAATTCGCTTCTAATGTTGGTAACTACGCTTTCATCTATTGGAATCCTCAAACATTATTATATGAATTAGCAGAAGGTAGTACCGCATATGATGCAAAAGGTCATAATGCTAAAATGCCAATTGGTATCAGAGTAGGAAACAGTATCGTATTTTCAGGTGAAATTACAAACAGAGCTCCTTCATATCAATATACTCTTGAATTAGCAACCGGTGGCGTAGATTATGCTGTTTATGATGAAATATTAATCTTAGCCGCTGATGGTTTAAACTTTAAAATTCAAGTAACTGGTGTAAATGAAGTAGGTACAATTCAAAGTTTCGCTTTTATTGGTCCAAGTGTCGGTAGTATTGCTATCGAAGGTAATACAATTATTTTACCAGGTGTATATGATCCTCGTTCACAATTACCTAGATATGGTTCAGGGGCACGTTTTATTGTAAATGCAATACAACAAACTTCTTTCCAATGGAATTTCCCTGCTGAATGGTTAAACCAACCAATTTATTGTGATTCTGCAGCAAATGCCGGTAAAATTACATTAACACAAACAGATTCATTTTTAGGTTGGTGTACAGGTACAAATTCAATTAGATTAGCCTTAGACTTACGTAATGAAGCAAGTAATGTTACATATGGTACAACTAGATACGCAACAGACTTCGAAGTAAAAGAAGTTTTAACCAATATAAATTCTAGTGAACAAACTGCAATTACACCAAAAACATTAAAAGATAACTATTTACAAACATCTTTACCTACAAATAAAAACCAACCCGGTAGTAGTTTAGCTAATCCAATTAATGTTGAATCATTTGTTCGCTTTGACAAAACAGTATTAGGTAAAGGTGCAAAAGCTCCATATGATAGTACCACTGCAAATCCATATGTAAATGATGCAAATATATCTTTCTATGGTACAGCGTTTAGAGCATGGTGGGCTGACTTGGCAGAATTTTATGAAGCAGACCAATTTTATGAGCCAGGTACATTAATTACAATTGGTAAAGGTGAAAAAGAAATTGCTATTGCCACAACAGAATGTAACGGTATTATATCAACAGCACCTGGTTATCAATTAGGCGAAAAGAAATCAGATTTACATTTGCCGGTTGCATTGGTTGGACGCGTTCCAGTATTAATGGACGGTAACTGTATGCCAAGATTTGGTGATAAGATTTATTTATCTAAAGTTAAAAAAGGATGTGCTTCTACCGTTGAATATGGAAAATGTTTAGGTAAAATTATCGATAAACATCCGAGTGCAAATAAATTAGTTGAATGCTCAGTAAGAATTGACTTTTAAGGAATAACAATACTATGGCATCTTATATTGAAACAACAGCGGTCGCATTAAGAAAAGGTGATACAACAGCAAACTTAAACTTTACTGGTGTACTTGGAGAATTAGTTGCAGATTTAGGTTATGAAGAAGCTGGTACATTAGGTATCGATGGAAACGTAACATTGCGTCTACATAATGGCGTAACTATGGGTGGTATTCCAATGTGTCGTGCAGACATGCGAAATATTACTACAAAAGTTTTAGCTGAAAATCGTAATACTGTAGATGATAAAAATTTAGCTTACGCAGACTTATCAAATATAGAAGAAACTGATGATGCCGAAGCAAGAAGTGATATCGTTAATACCTTAAGTGAATATGGTATGGTTAACGTTGATTTACTACAAGAAGAAGTTAGTAAATTAGCCTTAGCAGATATGAGCAATGTACTTACTAGTACTTTAGCAACCGGTCGTGGTCGTGGTGACAATGGTAACTTAGCATATGCCGATACTTCTAATATGAATACCGCTGATTTAGTTGATCCAGCTTTACATTATGGTAAAGAAGAAGGTGATTGGCCATTAGCATACGCAAGCTTAGACAATATAGATACTTCTAATTTAGTTGCCTTACCAGAAGATCGTCCAGAAACAGTAACTGGTCCAGTTTTAGCTGCGCGTGATTTTAGTAATATTACAGCAGAAATTTGGCAACAAAGTTTATTTGATACAGGTAATCAATTATTCCTCGAACAAACAACCAACAAAGATTTTACAATCGACCAAGATAGAGATAAAATTGAACCTGATCATTATCCTACAACCGGTGCAGTATCAGACTATGTAAAAACAGAAATCGATGAAAGAGGTTTCCTATTAAACGACTTTACTAACACTGATACTTGGTATCCTCTCTACTCAAACGGTGAAAACAGATATAGATATAAAGCACCAAAAGATGATACAAACGGTGTAGTAAAATCTGGTCGTGGTTTTGCATTAAATAAAACATATTGGACAGGTTTAACAACTTCTGGTTTATCTAGATTATCTGTAAACATTATAGGTATAGATACATTAGGCTACGTATCAGATGTAACTTTTGAACCAGCATATGGTATTGAAGATTTAAGTGCTTATCCAGAAGTTACAATTGAAATTCAAGAATCTACAGATGCTAATATAAGTGAGAATAGATTAGTAAAAATTGGTATTGAATCTATATACCATGAAGACGAAGGTTTATTCTATTATTATCCAACAACAATTGCTAGTCAAGCTAAAGCAGAAGTTGGACAGAATTACCGTGTATTAGAAAACATCAACCTTTCAAACTTGTTGAGTATTAGAGTATTAAATGTTGTTGATAATGCACCAAGTGTAATCGCAGAATTAGATGAAGTTATTCCAGAAACAGGTATTGCTGAATATGAATTTGTACCAGAATATGGCGATGTTTTCTATGAGGATACAGTAATCATTCTTAAAACTAAACATCCTTCTGGTGAAAATGCTGAAATAAGATTAACTACTAAATTGGCATTACCTAGTATTGGTGGAGCAGGCTTGTTAAAATCTGACTTAACCAATTTATTAGGTATGACAGAAGAAGATAAGTTACAAGCAGAAAACTTCCCCTGGAGAATTCGTCACGGTGAACCAATTCCTAGTGTCGCTTTAGACAGTATTCTAGAATCAGAATTTTATAACTTAACTACAGCTGGTTGTGTATGGTATGCCATTAAAGATACAAAAGACAACATCTTACAAGAAGGTGGTATCCCATCATGGAAAGCAAATACAGAATATGTAATTACTCCAGAACGTTCAAAAGTATTATATAACAATAGCTTATATGAATGTATTAAAGCTCATAAATCAGGTGATACATTTGATGCAACTAATTGGAAAATGGTTGGTATAGATACATATGAAGTGTTAGCAAATAAAAATACAAACATTTCTTTAAATCCTAATACTAATACCTTATATCCAACTAACAATGCGGTTGTTAAATATGTAAAAGAACAAATTGATGCTGTACACATTCCAGGTCACTATCAAGGTCAAGTAAATATCTTCGTACCTAATGAAGATGCTTTACCGGGTAATACTGGATCAGTCGAATATACAATTACACCAACAGAAGGTTTAACCGCAGTCGTAGAAAATTATAATGGTACAAATAAACCTAAAAAAGCACTTTATACAAATAACGCTTGGACATATGAAGACTTAGTATTACAAAACGGTGTATATTTGTATGTCTTAAATTTAGGTGCTACATACCATGATGGACCAGGTAACATTACTTGGAATACAGATACAAATAAATTCGACGTTGCACCAGATAAATTCCAAGTTCCTGATGGCACATCTTTAGACTTAAATGCTTCAACAGGTGCAATCCAAATCGTACCTTACTTACAAACACAATTGAGTTATTTAGATGTGAGTTCTTCATTGCAAAACACAATCGACCAAATTGATGAGCATTTGAATTTATTAGATAGACAATTAGCAGCTATGATTATTCCAGCACCGCAATTCTTTACTGGTAATGGCACGGCTGGTCAGCAACTAATTTTAACAGACGATGTAGCATTTGATTTATATGTAAACGGTGTATTCCAATATCCAAACTCTTATGTATATGATTCTGCCACAAAAACAATTACATTAAACTGGGCAGTTGAAGATACAAAAGAAAATGGTATCTGCGTAGTATATCGTGGCTTCCGTACATTATAAATTATATTACGAATTATAGGAAAAAAGAATGCAAACTAAAGTATCTTCGTATTTAACTGGATTAGGATTTAGACAGATACAATACTTATCTGCCATTACTGGTTATAACAATAAAACAGGTGGCGAATTCGTAGTCGTAAAAGAAAATAACCGTATTTATCGTTTTGAACGAAATTCTACATTACCAATGGATAACATCAACGTATTACCTACTGCTGACGGTGGTGATACAAGATGGATTGCTGTTGGTGGTGGTGCTATGACACAGTACCGTATTGCATACACTTTTGAAGAAGAAAGCAATATAATCCCACTTGGTATGACAGTATTAAGTAAATCTAATATCTTCTACATAAATATTGAAAATACTCAAATTTTATCAAGCGAATTTAATCTAAACGAAGCTAAAAATGCAATAATCTTATCAAAAAGCTTTGAACCTGGTGTAAAAACTGAAGTCGTTATCTTTACTGGTGACTATCAACCAAACGCGCGTGACTATGAATTAATTAACAACAAACCACAAATTAATGGTGTTGAATTAGTCGGAAACAGAAGTTTAGCTCAATTAGGTATACAACCAGCTGGCGACTATGCTACTAATACATCATTAAACGAAGCTGTAACAAGATTAGACGATGAAAAAGCAGATAAAGCAACAACACTAGCCGGTTATAATATTACTGATGCATATACTAAGAATGAAGTTGATGTAAAAATCGCAGAAAAAGATTCTTTACCCCTTCAACCAGGAAATGAAGGCAAATTCTTAACTACAAATGGCGCAGTAGCAAGTTGGGAAGAAATACCAGCAGCAACTACAAGTATTTTAGGTTTAACAAAATTAGCAACAGATGAAGAAATAACAGAAGGTACATCTGAAACTAGTGTAGTTGTAGTAAAACAATTAGCAGATACAAATACTAATGTTGATACTCTTCAAACAAATCTCAATGCAGCTAACCAAGAAATAGAAACTTTAAAATTAACAAAAGCTGACAACGCTACTACCCTTTTAGGTTATGGTATCGAAAATGCATATACTAAAGACGAAGTAGATAATCTATTAGCATCTGTAAATACAAATTTAGAAGAATTAAATATAGAAATTGCAACTAAAGCTACTAAAGCTGATACTTTAGCAGGTTATGGTATTACTGATGCTTACAATACAGTTGAAATTGATAATGCTTTAAATACTAAACAAGATACTTTAACTGCTGAACAATTAGAAGCTGTTAATTCTACTATCACCGCTGATAAATTAAATGCTTTAGAAACTGGCATTGCAAACACATATACAAAAGAAGAAATCAATACTTCACTTAATACTAAAGCTGATAAGCAAGAAGTAAACATCTTACTTAATACAAAAGCCAATAAATCAGATGTATATACTAAAGATGAAGCAAACGAATTATTCTTAAACGATACAGATACCTCAGTATTTGCCAAAACAAATAAAGACAATGAATTTACAGTACCACAAACAATAAACGACGCTGTTAATGTTAAATTAAATATAGCAGACATCAATGAATCTGGCGAATCTGGTGATACTGAGCAATATGCTAACGTTGGTACACTTTCATTCATAAATCCACAAACAGAGTTAGCAGAAGCTGCAATTTCGGCTGAAGTTACAAATACAAAAACTACTCTCAAATTTGATATTGCTTCTGTTAACGCTGAATTAATCGGACCAGAACACTTACAAGTAACAACAAACAAAAGTATTCCTAACGTACAATACTTAAAAGATACAATTTATACTAAAGAAGAAGTTAATAATATGATTGCTTCTCTTACTAATCAAATAGCAGATTTACAAGATATCATAAATAATATGCATTTAACCACAAGTGTTGATACAGAAGGTAATTTAACTGTAGAGCTCATTAAGGAATAAATAAATGACTGGTATAAAATCATTAAAAATAGGTAATACAGGTGAACCATTAGAATTTATAGACCAAGTATCACGTACACAAATTGAAGAAACGCGTGAGCAAATCGAAAGTGTTGATACCTCATTAGACATTAAAGCCGATACAGATTTAAGTAACCTTTCTTCTACTGGTCAAGCCATATTAGATGCTAAACAGGACATCGCAAACATCTCACAAGTACTCGACACAAGTACAACAAAGTACCCAAGCAATGCTGCGGTAAAAGCCGCTATTGATGCTAAAGACAGCTTACCTTCGCAAACTGGTAATGAGGGTAAGGCATTGCTTACTGATGGTGAAAACGCTTATTGGGGTGACACGTCTGGTGTGATAATTCGTGATTGGAGTTTGTAATGGGAAAAGTTTATCTCGGAGACAAATGTATTGATGAGATGTATACACAACAGATTGTTGAATACAAAGATGTTATTGTTGATGTTCTAAAAAATCCAATTTCAAGATATTTTGTCGACGAGAATGGTATTGCTAAAATGATTGAAGGGGATCTTACAAACGCGTTCGATGATGGACTTACGGTTGATGAGTATGGTTTATATTACGCTTTCTATGGTTGCACGAGACTTACTGGATCTATTGACTTTCCAGAATTAACAAGCGTTGGAGAGTATGGCTTATCCTGTACATTTGATGGTTGCACGGGACTCACCGGGTCTGTAAGTTTTCCTAAACTAACAAGTGTTAGGGATTATGGACTTCGATATGCTTTCAATAATTGTACAGGGCTTACCGGATCAGTGAGTTTTCCTGAACTAACAAGTATCGGAAGTAGTGGGTTATCTAATGCTTTCGATAATTGCAAAGGACTTACCGGATCGGTGAGTTTTCCTAAACTAACAAGTGTTGGGGATTATGGATTAAGCAATGCTTTCAATAATTGCAAAGGACTCACAGAAATACATTTTCGTGCTGATGTGAAAGCTACGATAGAAGCACAGTACAGCTACTCATCTAAATTCGGTGCAACGAATGCAACAATTTATTTTGACTTGTAGGAGGATGTTTTGACTAAATTGCAACTAGGTGAGAAATCGATTAACTTTTCACAAGAAAAGTTTTCTGAATTAGAAAGAATTAAAGAGAATAAAATCGGTGAAATTTCTTCTTATGAAATCGATTCTAACAAGGGAGTTGCACGTACAAGACTTGATATTAGTGATTCTTTTTCAGACATCAAAAAGATTGATGAGTATAGCTTATATTACGCTTTCTCTAGTTGTATAGAACTTACTGGATCTATTGACTTTCAAGAATTAATAAGCATTGGAAAATCGGGATTGAGTCGTACTTTTGATGGTTGTACAGGACTCATAGGATCTGTGAGTTTTCCTAAACTGACAACCATAGGGGATTATGGGTTAAGTGGTACTTTCTATGGTTGTACAGGACTTACTAGTATAAGTTTTCCTAAGTTAACAAGCATTGGGACTTATGGATTGAACAGTATTTTCGATGGTTGTACAGGACTCACCTCCATAAGTTTTCCTGAACTAACGAGCGTTGGGAATTATGGGTTAAATTATGCTTTCAATAGATGCACGAGACTTACTGGATCTATAAGTTTTCCTAAACTAACGAGTGTTGGGGATATAAGCTATGCTTTTTATGGTTGTACAGGAATCACAGAAATTCATTTTCGTGCTGATATTCAATCAGCAATCGAAGCTCAAACTGGATATTCATCCAAATTCGGTGCAACCAACGCAACAATCTATTTTGACTTGTAGGAGGTAAAATGTATACTAAAGTAACTTATTATATAACATATGGTGATGGGAAAAATGCTTGGTTGTCCCCCGATAAATCTTTAGATGACTTTGAAAACATCACAATGAAAGAAGAAAGGACAATACTTTTTGCCGAAGACGGTCTACAGTTAAAAAATAAAACTACTGGAGAATTAACGAACGGTATTTGGTTGAAAGATACTACAATAGAAGACTACGAAGAGGTAGAGATAACTGAAGAAGTAGAGGTAACTGATGACGAAAGACACTAACTTATCAAAACTCGTTATAAACAAATTAACGACAGAACAGTACAATAGTATTACTACAAAAGATCCGAACCAACTTTACATCGTAACTGACGCTCCAGGTTTTGATGAAAGCAGAACTAACTGTATAACAGGAATTTCACAAGATATTAACCTAGAGCTTGCTGATGGTGTATTGACTTTGAAAGCAGGTAGTAAAGTTTATGTTCCAAATGGTTTTGAAAAACTAAAGAAATACTACAAAGATGTTGTAACTACTAAATACTGGAAAGAAGTGACAACTGGTAGTAGAGAGCTTGAGTATGCCTGTTATTATTCTAGTGGTGAGTTAGGTGATGAATACTATTATGCTAAAGCTCCCATTGGAAGCGATTTGCAAGTATATGGAACAAGAAGTAAAGAGGTTGCAAGTAGTTCATCAGAACTAGGAGCGGCAGGCAACCTTGCTTTCAGTAGTTTAAATGAAGATACTGCAGTTTTTGGAGTAACTTTTAATAGGTATCGCGATGGTGATTTATATATTGATACAACCGCAACAGAAGTCGTAGAAAGTACTCCAGAGGACTATACTTATACTACAGAAGAAACCACAACCGTTGAAGTAACTGCTGACGATGACTGGACTAAAGTTGAAGAAATCGATACAGACGTTAAGAAATTTGATGTTGTAGATATAGCATCAGACAGAACTCTTGAAAATAGCACTTTAACAGGTAAATATTTTATTTTCACAACTAGCTCTGTTTTGCTTGTTGACGCAATGACTATTCAAAGCGGTTCTGCTTTTCCATCTTCTGCAATAGAGGCCGATAAGTTTTATAATACAACTGAAAATAAATTTTATCGTTATAGTGGAACCGAATGGCAACCTAATGGGTATTCTTTACCATTAGCGATAGTTACATTATCTTCTGGAAGTGTAACCTCTATTGACCAAGTATTTAACGGCTTTGGTTATATTGGCTCTACGGTGTTTGCTTTGCCAGGTGTTAAAGGCTTGATACCTAATGGTAGAAATGCTGATGGTAGTTTGAAGAATATTGAGACTATTGTTAATAAAGTTGCAGTTCTTACTTTTGGTTCTAATGTAAATACTCCATATAACGGTAGATTTTTATTAAATTCTAGTGGAGAAATATTTGCTCGTGTAGGTGGATATGATTCAGAAAGAAATTACATCACAGCAAGTGACGGTATAAGTATATTGATAGGTTGTTCTTTTGCAGAGGGATGTCTTGTTGAATCTGGAGTTATAAAAACATTTAACATTAAACTCCCATTCAGAGCAATAGATTACTCCGATAAACCTGAAATAAGTGGTTGGAGTATGCCGAGTAATAAGTATATTGATTTAACACTTGGTGCTAACGAAGCAACTTATACGGCCCCTGCCAATGGATGGGTTGCGCTAAGAAAAAAGGCAACTGCATCAGGGCAATATATGGCTGTAGGCTTAAATATTTCAAATTTTAATAATTCTTGTTTTGCTACTGCTAGTGGGCAAGCATTAAGTGTTATTACTCCAGTTTTTAAAAATGCAAAAATATATGTGGCTTACAATTTAGGAGGAGAAACTCTTTCATTTAAGTTTTATTATGCGGAGGGAGAAAACTAATGTTCTTAGGATATCAAAACGATAAAATAGCTTTTGTAGCTGAAACAAGAGAAGAGCTTGAGAACTTGCCTTGTGTTACGCTTGATAAGATTGAAGAAACAGATAAGACATATTTCTTACATAATAGTGAGTATGTTTTTGAAGTATCTTATGAGCAGCAACTTGAGGAAGCAAAACAAGCGCGTCGAGAGGCTTATGGAACTGAAGTTGATCCACTTATGTCAGAATATAACCGTAAAAAGACTTTTAACCTGTTCGAAGAAGGTGAGGAAGAAGAACTCATAAAAGCTATTAAAGATAAGGTTGCTGAGATAAAAGAGAGATTTCCATATCCAGAGGAGAATATATAAAATTAGTATTAGACAAGGTTCAAATTACATTGCCGGTGGTGGTTCTCAGGTAAATGTTGATAACCTCACTATCAATAAAAACGCTTCTAACGAAATTCAAGCTATTTCATTAATAAACCAAAATGATCAGAACGCTAATATTAAATTATGGTTAGGCTCAGAAGAAGATTATGAAGCTGTTGAAACAAAAGATGAAAATACAGTTTATTTTACTAAAGATGGTGTAATTGATATTTCAGGTGAAAGTTCTGGCGGTCTAGAAATTGGTGATATTGGTATTGCCCCGTTTGGTATTGATGAAAGTCTGAATAAAAGACGCTATTTAAATGGACAAGTTATCAGTCAAGCTCAATTCGTATCTTTCACAAATAGAATTAAGGCTATTATTCAATTAAATTCTAACCTTGCTGCTACTGAAGAAAACTGGCAAGCAGAAGTTACTAACTCAGTTTTAGGTCAATGCGGTAAGTTTGTAATTGATGATGATGCCGGTACAATTCGTTTGCCTAAGGTAGTAAATATACAAGGCTTGCAAGATTTAGCTTTGATAGGAAATATTAAGGCTGAGAGTTTGCCTAATATTACAGGTAAATTCCATATAACAAAAGCCGGTATATCTCAAGACACAGAAGGGGCTTTTACTTCGTATGACTATGGGTCAAGAAACTCTGCTAGTACAGCAAACACCGGTTCAATGATAGAATTTGATGCTTCTCGTTCATCATCAGTTTACCAAAACAATGCACCGGTTCAACAAGAAGCTATCCAATATCCATACTTTATTCAAGTAGCGACAGGTGTTGAAGAAAGTATTGATGTAACGCGTGAGATCGAACTAAATAACCCATTCTCACTTCTTGACTACAAATGGTCTGAGTATGAAATCACAAATGCCTCTTGGTTATTAAGTAATGGTGCTTTTCATTCAGGTGCTACTTATGTCTCAGTATATAATTTATTACTTGAAATATATAATGGTACAACCATTAAAGATGGCGTTTCAGTTAAGCTAGCAACAGAAGAATATACTGACACCGACTTTGTATTAAACACTTCCGACACAACTTTCAGATTACCTATTAAAGTTAAATTGGCGAGTGGCAACGCAGTTATTGGCAATGGAATGACTTTAGGCTTAACCGACGGTACGAATAATAGTGGCACTAGATTTACGGAAGCCGGTGGATATAATATGATAACACCATCAAGTAATACATATGGTGTAAACGTAGGTACAAATGGAGCAACGGGATCAAATCTAGCTGCAAATACATCGTTAGGTATAACCACAGACCCGACAAAATCTGGTATTGAAACATCATCTAATGGCTTAAAACTTTACTTTTATGTCGGTGAAACTATTCAAGATGCTAACGTTATTGTGGCGAGTAACGTACTTACTAATACTGTTATGAAGAATAGCTCTGCTGATAAAGAAACGGTAGTTGGTTGGAGTATGCCAGATTATAGTGCGGCAGTTGCAATCACATTTACGGTAAATGAAGCTTGGACAGCTCCTTGCAAATGTCGTGTAATGGGTAGATGTTATGGTAGTGGTTCACCTGCGATTTATGGATACATAAATGGAAGTATTCCTGCAGGTGCAACAGCACCAATGACAAACGGACAGACGCATTTTAGTTTTGATTTAGATAAAGGTGATACATACACACCAAATGTCGTAGTTGGTTCTCAAGAAACGTATTATATTCCACTCAAAGGTGTAAACTAAACTTATAAAAAAGCTCCTTTTATAGGAGCTTTTATTTTACATTGTTATTTCTGGTACATGCTCTAACATCTTTTTCTGATTCATTTCCTCAGTAAGCTTTTTAATAAGCAAATCTTTATCATTTAAATATCCAGAAAATTCAGCTTGCTTTTTAACTATTGCGAAATCACCACTTGTTAATTTAGATAGATTTAAACGTTCTGTGATTTCAATATCAAAAAAGTATTTAAAAGCTAACTTAACCTGATCATCTGTTAAATAATCATGTTTTACCTTATATAATATTCTACGCATTACAGCTGGATCTAAATCATCATATAAGTTAGTAGTCATTATAAATGGATATGGGTGAAATTCCATACATGTTAATAAGGCTTCAGTTTGTGAAATTTCCCATGAGCGCATAGCTTTACCCCTATCTCGCAAAAGAACGTCACACTCATCGAGAATAATTAAGGCTTTTTCTGCTTCTGCTTGTTCAAATAAATTTCGAATATTTTTTTCTGTTTCGCCAACCCACATGCTAGAAAGGTCCGCGTAATTTTTATTTATTACACTTAATCCCAATTCTTCTGCTAAATAGCGTCCAAAACTCGTTTTAGAGCTCCCTGGGACACCATATAGCAATAAACTGAAGTCTAACCTACCATTTTGTTTTAAGCGTGCTGTAAGGTCATTTAAATCAACCGAAGTATTTAATAGCTCTGGATTAAATTTAAACTTATTTATTGCCAACTTTTCAATAGATTCTCCGTAATTAATGCCTTTGAGAGAATCTAAGATATCTTGCTTAATATTATTGAAATCAGATGACCCAGAAAGCACATAATTTTTTAGTACCTTTTCTACAATACCAAAATTAGGTTTATAAGCTTTTATTAATCCATATACTTCATCGTTTAGAGATACATTATATTTTATGCACAATTTATTTACGATGTCTAAATATACACTTGTTGGTAAATCGTCTAACTTTAAAACATATGTAAATCTACGTAAAAAAGATTGCTCCATACATCTTAAAGAATTAGTAGTCCAAATAGTAGGATTTTCGTTATCTTCTAAAAAATCATTTACAGTTGCTTTAGCTTGACTTGCTGTGTCTGATTTTCTAAAAAAGTCTTCTGCTTCGTCATATAGTATTACACAATTTTTATTATTCTTTAACATTGTACGCATTGTAACAAAACTATTAATACGTAAGTCATTTTTTAAACTATCACCTTTAAATAACACGGCGTCTTTGTTATTTTTTCCGGCAGAATAAACTTCATATCCTTCTGCTTTTACATCATCAATCAACACGCGAGATAAGGCTGTTTTTCCGCCTCCTGGCTTGCCATATATTAAAATGTTAATACCTTTACTATGTTTAGCCAATGCATTGCTTAAAATGCTCTTAAGATAGTCATATTGGGTAACGTGTAAAAAATCAGTTTTGGTTAGATCGCTTTGTTTTAATCCGGGCATATAATAATTAAGTAAATCTTCTTTTGAATTATGTTTAGTAAAGCAACCTTCTATTACCCAATTATCTAACTCTAGTGTCATTTTATCATTTGTTGATCTATCACTCATAAAATTAAACAAAATGGTATTGTATTTTTTTAAAGTTTGAATATTAAATGATTTTAAACCAAGTGCATCTACCATCGAACTAATTCTTTCGTCGCCACATATCCTATGATAAGCTCTTTTATTTTTACATAAACAAGCATATTCTGCAGCAGCTTTTACAGTTTTAGAAGTAGCACCGATCAATTGAAGATATGTGTGTAAATTCTCCATATAAAAGCTCTTTTTTAAATCACTTTTAGCACACATTTCTAGCCAATCATCTACTATACGCATACCTTTTGAAACAGCATCTTCCAATATAGATACAAATTCTGAATGTTTAGCTAGAATACGAATTTCTAACATAGGATAATCTACGCCACCATCATATTGTTTGAGCATTTCTCGTACAATACTCAATTTATCAATTGATTTCTCTAATTTTTCTGTTCTGTAAGGCGATAAGCGTCTTTGTAATGGAAGAATATCACAACTAGCCATAAAATATATATAATCGATATATTTAATCAACATTTCAGCTTTATCTTTTTTGAAGCTGTTAATTTTTTTACGATGATAGTTTTGACTATATTTTATTAACAAGTATTTTTCGTATAAACATAAATTTTGATAGACAGGAATCGAAGAAACCCTAGCTCTATCGCTGTATCCTTGTTCACTATCAAATTCGTCATCTTTTGTTTCGAGTAAATTAGTTACCATAGAAAAGCTAAATTCAAATGGTTCACTGTGGCACTCTGCGTTTTTTGTATCTTTTTCCATTACTGGTTGAGCATTAAACATACCAAAAATTACTCCTGTTTTTTTCTGTTTTCCTTTATGACTTAATTTTTTTCTGATTGGTCTTAAACCCATATTAAATCTCCATCACGTATTATGTTTAATGGAATTTAACTTTGGAAGTTTTCTACTAAAAAATTTAAATATATTGGAAAATTATGATTTTACTTTTGTATTCTATAATAATAGCATGTTTTGTATTAAAAAGAGAGGTACATATGCGCATTATAAATTTAGATGAAACAGGAATAAAACTAATAACATCAACTAAAAAACAGATGTATTTATCTCTAGATGAAATAAAAGAATTCATTGCAAAAAAATATACCTTAATCGACAATGTTTTAACTTTGAATCAAAAAAAGTTAACATTATCCGAAAAAGATATATTGGAATTTCCTAATATTGTTGATTACATAAAAAGCAATTTTGAAAATAAAATTTATTAAAATGGCTAAAAAAAGTAAAAAATATTTAGAAATAGATGAAAATAAATTAAAAAGCCTTGGAATGTTTGAGTCAGTTGATGGCAATTTTAACGATTTAGGCTATCACATTGTTTATACACGAATTCCAGGTGGTTTATTACGTACTATTGTCAATACTGAAGCATTAGATCAGTTATTTATTCCTATGCCTAATGCTTATTTTAGCCTATCCGTTTAATTTCTAGTTTATAGTGATTTTTTGTCTTCATTGGAATCGCTTCGATGTGTAAAGTAGGATAATCTAAATTAACCAAATCTTTCCACAATATAAATTCTTTTAAAAGCAAAGCCGATTTACCAACATTTATCTTAACAGTATACGTTTTAAACTTTGGACATGCATTACAGCTATCGATAATACTTTTAAATTCATCAAAAGCTTGTAAAATATCTGAATGCTCCCAATTTAAATTTTTAGGCAACAACTTAATTAAATTATTTACTAACTTTTCTTCTAAACGCTTATTTATATTATAATCAATTATTTGATGTGCAAGCGTAATTTCATCTATACCTAATTTATTTTGATATTCCATAGCGAAGTTAGTAGCGTTTATTACATCAGCATACCATTCATCTGTGAAGATTTCGTCTAATATATTACTCTGATTCTTTCCTCTTGCCATTTATATATCCCGAGGTATTTATTTAACTACTATATAGAATATCGATATATATAAAAATTAGAATAAATATTTCTAATTATAACAATTCACACTTAGCCTTAGCCAAATTACACTTTCTATCTTCTAAGCCATTAGTACCGCCGTTGATACGTTTAGTAATAGTTATAATGTCATCTTTATCTGCGAATTGATTTAAATTATTTTTATTCCAAAACCAACAAGCCGCTAAAACACTAGCTTCAGCTGATTCAGTCAATAAATCTGGATTACATAATAAATCTAATCCAATCGCTTTTCCGCAAGCTTCATAATTACATTTACCTGTTAATTGAATTAAGCCTCTACCTCTATATTTCCATCCATCACCACTTGCTTCGTCACCGTTACCCATACGATTTGCATATACTCTATTAGCAATCTTCTCTGGTTTTCTAGCGTATTCATTAGCAATGGCATCCGTTTTAAAATATTTACAGAAAACACATCTTAATGCTTTCGCTGAATAATTTAAGTTTTCAGATTTATATTTAAAATGTCCACTCTCATGAATAACTTGTGCTAAGAAATGACACAATCGCAACGAAGTATTAATTTCTTTATTTGGTAAAACAACATTTAAACTTTCTAAATAATATTCACACTCGTTTTTATTTAAATTGCCATTTATTTTATATAATTGCTCTAAAGACAGCATTTGTTTAACCTCAACTTCTTCCGTTTTACCAAAAAATAGTCGTAATAACATTTTTATTAATTCACACATCAATTCCCCTCCTATTTATCAGAACTTATATAAAAAGGGGACTAGACATAATCTAATCCCCTACGCTCTCGTTAAAAAACTAAATGTTAGCGTAATGATTCAACTGCACGGCGAGCAGGTGTCATATAACGAGTCATTTGTTTCTCAGGTTGAGCTTTCTTAACAGCTTCAATCAAAATCTTGTTTAATTTTGTTGAATTTTCATACAATTTTTGAGCTGTTTTATACATTTTTTCATTTCTTGCTGCAGCTTCGGTTAATTCTTTTTCCATTTTTTCACCTTCAGCGATAACAGCTTCGAAAACTTTATTCATTTCAGCTGCATGTTCTTTTGTCAAAGATTCTTGTTGAGAAACAAGAGCTTTTTCACACAAAGCTGTAATTTCTTTGATTTTTTCTTTATAGTTTTCTTCACGGTCAGCAGCTTCTTTCAACTGATCTAACAATTCGTTGTTAACTTCAGCTGTTTCTTCAACCTTACGACTAGAAACGTTGATAACATCTTTCATGCCGTTATCTTCTCTTTTACGTTCAGCTTCAACTTTATCAGCTTGCATGCGGTCATCTTCACCACCGTCTTTAGATACGCCATCTTTATCAACAGGGATCATTGGACCTTCATCTTTAGCAACTTCTTTTTCAATTTCTTTTTGTGTAGGCAATTCTGAATCTAAACCAGTAATACCTTCAGCTTTAGGAGCTTCTTTTACTTCTTTGGTTTCAATGTTTTGCAAAGTATCCTCTGCTTTTTTAACATTCAAAGCATTGCTTTCTTTTAATGCTTTCAACATTTCTTCTTTAGTCATGTGTTTAATTCCTCGTTATATAATCTAGAAAAATGTAAAAATTAGTTTATAAACTATTTTCTATATATAGAACTATAAAATCTTGAATTATAAGACTTACTTATTCTACACTAGAAATTACAGCGTTTTTAATAACCAAACCAGATTGTTCGCCTGCTTTATCAAATATTAATTGCTTAACAGCTTCAATATCATCACTTTCTAAATCTTTAGATGTTAATTTAACATTTAATGTATCAGGTAAATCACGAATTAATGATTCTAAATCACCAACAGTTGCTACATCATCTGGTTGAGAATTTGCCATGAATGAATTTGAAATAGAATCAACGTCCCAATCAATATTAGACAAGACAACATTTACTTCTTCATCTGCCTCATAGATTGTATCTGTATATTCTAATGGACCTTCACGCGATTCTAAACCGTGTGCACAATGATGGCAAATTTTACCCAAATCTTTTTCTGTTCTTAAATCAGACAATGGAAATTCTTCGCCACACCAAGCACAAACGTCTGTTCTTTCAAATTCATCATCTTCAGAAGCATCTTTTAAAGGCTGTTCAACCTCTGGATCAGAAGCATCACTGGCTCTAGTATATAAAACTTCATTCATATCTGCAGATTCAGCAGCCAACATTTCAGGACTTATATATTCAACGCTTACAAAATCCTTAACATCTTCTAAACCGCTCCAAGCTTCTTGTTCACTTGCAAACGGACCAGTAACACCAATTCCTTGAGCTGCTGCATACCAACCAGGTTGAATATCTTCGTATTCTGGATTAGCTTCATTATAAGCTAACTTATGACCACGTTGATTTAATGATTGACGGCAAGCAAAACAAATTTTACCTAAGTCTTTTTCATTATGAATTTGATTTGTAGGTACTTTTTTACCACACCATTCACAAGTTGTTAAGTCTTCAGGCTTATCTTCTTCAGATAACATTAAATCACCTGGCAATTTACCTTGTTCTAAGCCAGCTTTTGCTACAGTTGCTTGAGCTTCATTATCAAATTGCTTTTCAACTTCTACACCGTTATCAAATTCCAAAGACAATGTTTCATCTTTTTGTTCGATATCACCAGTAGCTTCTTGCTGTGGTAAACCATTCATAGGATCTAAACTGTTATTACCTGGATTATAAGCGTATTGTTCATTTGTACTTGTATCAGTAACAGTTATTGATACTTGACCTTTTTCATTTTCTGCTTTTTGTTTCCACAGATTACTTACTTCGTTTACTACAGAATCTAATTCAACACCAGAAACAGGAATAGTAGAAGTTTCAGGCATACCAGATTCATTACCAATAGTCAGTTGAGCAACAAAACGAGTAGCACTACCATTATCTTCAACAACTGGAACAGATTCTTTTTCAGCAGGTTGTTCAACAGGTGTTTCAGAAGCACTCATATCAGTTGTATCTTTACGATAATATTTTTCAACATCATATACGCCCATTGTATCAAGAATCTTTTCAACACCAGATAAATGTACTAAACCAGATTCCTCTTTACCAACTATAAAATGTAATGCTTCTTTTGGATTTTCTTTGAATACTAATGCATTACCGTCCATAGCAACAAAACCAGCTGGACATTTTAATACAAACTTTTTACCAGTGTTTGGATCTTCTTCCTCTTTAGCTTCTGTAATCGTAGATTCTTTGACTGATTCACCCTGTAGATCAGCTGTAGGATTATATACATCTAATCTTACACGCAATTTATCTTGTAAAGCCTTTAATAAAAGATTCATTTCATCTTCTTTCATATAATCAAAAGCAATATAAGGTTTATCTTTATCAGTAATAAGTGCATGTTCTGTTTTAATCAACCTATTCAATTGCTTATCTATATATTGTAAATTAGCTAATGAACCACCTAATTTTGCATGATACCAGCCATCTATGCCTAAAGCATATGATAAAATGGCTTTCAAGATTTCTTCATTCATTGTAGATTCTGTGACAGGATTTGTTCTCATATATTCCAATACATATTCATATGGAACATTTTCGTGGTATTCACAATATTTACGACAAGCCTGTTCAAGAGACAGACCTTCATTATGCATTAAACTAACAATAGAATTATGTAACAAATCTACACCGTTTGGAGTAATCTCATGTACATCGTATTCTGTCTCTTTAGATTCAGGAACGTATTCATCTTCATTTAATGTTTTTTCGTCGCCTTCATTTTCTGTGGCTTCTTGTGGTTGTTCTTCTTTAATGTTTTCAATAGTAATACTATCTACATTAACTACACCATTTAACATTGCATTACGTGCCATAATCAAAGCTTGATCTAAATCAGCAACATCATCAGAAGTTTCAGCCTCTAATGTAGTAATAGATGTCATTGCACCCGTTTTAGGATCAGTTTCTTCATCAACTTTAGTAGAAGTTTTAGTAACGGTACCATAACCAATATTATCTAATTGAGCTTGTAATGTAGAAGCAGAATCCAAATCTTTAACAACATTTGTAGATGAAGTTGTAATTGTAAAAGTTTCTTTCAAATCACGTGGATCTAAAACTTCTAATTGTACAGATTCAGATACTGGCATACGAGTAAATGTAGAAGAAGATGGATTACCAACACAGTCACAACCTAACAATTCATAATTTTCTACATATTTACCATTCATATCACCTACACCACGAATAGAAGTACCGATTGAGCACTCAGCTTCAAACAATGCTCTTAAATTTTTACCCTCTTGAGTATTTAAAATTTCCCAATCCATAAATAATACGTCATGTTGTTCTTCATTACCTTCAACAACAATATTTACATTCTTTTTAATATATGAATTGATTACTACGTGAGATGCATGAGAAGGTGCAACAAAAGAACCTTCTGGGTGTTCATCTGCTTGACTCAATAATTGTTTAGCAGCAAAAGCGTTTTTAGCTTCAATTAATGCACTATTAACTACATCGGTTGAATAAATGCGTCCGTTTTGATTTACACGGTTTAAAATTGTACAAGGAATATTCTTTACAATTAATGTACCTGATTTACTGTTAGCTAACTTAACAGCTTCTTTTAATTCATTTGATAATTCTATTTTTGAAACGAATTCTGCAGATTCAATCAATAACTTACGTGTATCTTTTTTATTGATATTTGTCATTTATAAAATCCTATATTTTCTGAAGAGTACTCAATTATTGTATAGAACTTTATAAATATCAACAAACTATCGCTTTTAATCTGTATTATAAGATAGGTACCACTTCCATTTTAAATAAAATTTAACTATTTGTTTATAAGAATGACACTTTGCAAAATCAACTATAACTCTATGTTGTATTTCCTTTGGTTTTACATAAATATATTGACCCCGAACTCTAGCTAATTTATATCCTTCATCTACTTTACGCAAATCTTTAAAAGACTTACTCGTTACTAATACTTCCCATATATCATCGCTACTATCTAATACATTTCCTTTTGGTAAACCGTATTCTTTAGAGACATCATAAACACGCTCTAATGCACATATACCAACCGGAGTATTATCTAAATTAATACTTAACCAATAACGATTTTTCTCTTTAAATAAAACACCACTAGATACCATTTGACCTTCATATATCATAAATAAAAAAACCTCATATTATACATATATGAGGTTCTGTTTTAAAAGTAAAGCTAATTTTATGACCACTGTGCTTGATGCAATACACTGTGATTTTGTATACTTTCAACTTGTTCTGTCAATTTTTCAAGACGCTTTTGTAAATGCTCGGTTGAAATATTGAAATCTGCATCAAAACTTACTCCATCGCGCGCTTGAATAATAGCCTCAATAAAACGCTTTGAAATAAATTTACACAACCAATCAACCTTAGACATTTCTACATATTCTGGACTATTAAAACCAATAGCTGCATCTAATGCCATTTGACCAAAACCCCAAGGGGCTTGTACTTCAACACGATTTTCCATACGGTTAATCCAACATCTAGGTTGACCGGTAGATAAATCATCTAAAGTATTACTCAAAATAGTATCCATAATGTTGTAATTACTATAACTATTGGAACCACTGACTTGAAAACCGAACATCTGTTTTTCCCACATGGATGGATTCGAGTAATTCGACCAGTAAGGACGCTCAATGCGAATAACACCAAGAAAATACGCATTTTTAATTTGAGATTGAGGAACTTTAGGAGTACCACCTGTGAAAAACTTTTCAAAAGGAATATACATAGCTCCGTTATCAAGCATAGGTGTATCTAAACCTGCCCAATCAAAGCTAGTCTTACCACCACCGCTTGAATTATAAGTAGTACAATAAACAACGCGTAAAGGAAATGAACGATAATAGTCTAAAGTTCCTAATGTAATAGCATCTTCTTTTAATAAAGCCTCTTTTGTAGATATAGTAAGATTAGGATTAGCCAAATCTAAGTTAATCGCTTTATCTATTATATCTCTAATTGGACTAAAACTTGCCATTTATTCCTCGCTTATCTATCGTTTTCCCAATCTTCATAAGTATATACATCTGTAAGATCATCGTAATAAATACCATCTTCGTCTTTAGACCAAACTGTTACTACTTTTGGTTCAGATTCTGGGTGATATTTTTTATATTCTTGAGCTGCAACGGTTGCTTCTTGCTCTGTATTCCATAAACATTTTAATTCATCGTTATATTCGGAATTCAATTCATTTACAACATCCCAATCGTTTTGTTCTTCAGGTACACTCAAATCTAAACAAGCAAACATTTTACCGTAGCGGTCTTCATTACGAACATAAACAGCGTATTTAGTAGATACATCTTGATTTTCTAACCAATCTTCATATTGACCTTGTCTTTCATATGCAGGATCAGTTGTACGCCAATAGTCATAACTACTTGGTAAACCGAACTCTTTTAACTTAGCTTCAACCAAATCTCTAAATTTACTCATTATAATATATCCTTATGCATTAAACCAATCTTTTTTAATTTGTTGATATGGATTCATAAATTTATACCCAGATGTAGAAGGTTTAGTTTTAGGATTATCCCAATTAGGTATAAAGATTTGATATGAAATTCCATTAAATCCATTTGTTGTTCTGATAGCTTTGACCAAATAATCTGGATCAACTGCTTTTAATGCCATTCCAACGATTGCATTTCTACGTTCATAGCTTTGAGGCTCTAAATATGCAGCTTTTAAATCGATATCTTTAAAGCGTTCATCATTTTGCACTAATTCTAAAGCAGCTAATATTTCATCTTTAGTTAATTCGTGAAATTTACCGTCTTTACCTACACTTAATGGCATATTTTGTTTACGAATAGTAGAAGCGCGGTCCCACAAATTAATTCTAGGATTAGCATTTTCTGGTCTATTTAAAATTTCTAATAATTCATTCATAGATATTTCAATAGCACGACCGCCCTTATCGTAATCTTTTATAAACATAGATTCAACAGGTTTACTCAAATCTTCTTGCGTGCCAACAATAATAAAATGCCTATCAGGTTCTTTATCTTCATCGCGCATATTTGTAGTATCTTTAACAGTAAAAGGCATAGTCATAAATCTATCATTAATACCAAACTTACTCAAAACTTCTTGTACAGTTTTAGCATCTTTATTCATTGGTATTTTTTCTGCTTCATCTAATACAGACTCATTTGCTCTTACAGTTGTTCTACGAAAAGCTTGTGGAATAGTAAAACCTTTTCTCGTTAATCTGTAAACTTTCATAATGTCAAAACGATTATATGTATCTAAATCATATGCTTCTTTATTTGCATCATACCATTTATTAAAATCATTTTTCATATTTGTTTTAGCGGCCGCATAATCAATCATCCAATCAGAACTGTCTTCGGATTCGCCTTTCATAACATGTGAATATACTTCTTTATTTATAGGTGATTTAATTATTTCAACAAAACGAGAAGCCGGCATATTAAATATTTGACCATCAGTAATAAATTGTCTACCATTCTCTGTTTCGTCAACCTCTTTTGTTACGACTTTTACATTGGCTTTTCCATCTTTGTTTAATGATTTTTTATCTATACCCTGTAATTGGAAAACATAACGATTACCATTTTTATCTTCATAGCGCCAATAACGTCTTGAATATAATACATTAGGGTGAATATTATTATTTATTAATTGATATATCTCTTCATCTACAGCACTGTTTTTATCTGGAAAATATTCACCAGGGGCAGTTAATGATTTAGCTCTAGGTAATTCACGTTCTTCAAGTTTATACTCTTTAATTAATTTAGCACACTTGTCACGAAATGTCATATTTTTTGCCTCAATCATTTTTTCTAACTTATTCTTTGCATCACTTAAATATTTAGCTTTATCAGTATAACCATCTTTAATAGACGCTAAACAATCTTTTACGGTTTTTAATGCGGTATCTTCACTATTATTACAATGCTTAATCAACCCGTCTACAAATTCATCCTGAGACAAATTAAATAGACTAGAAGGAATATTTGCCACCACACTTAACTTAGAATTTAAATCAGCTTCTTTAGTATTAACCATTATATAATATCCTCCAAAGCTTCTAGCGACAATTCCTTACTAGCAGAAGCATAATAAGCATCTTTCAAACGATTTAAATATTCCATGTTACGTAATTTTTTGAAAATAGCATTACCTACACCAAATTCACCTTCTTGTGCTAAGCTATCTTTACGTAATTTACCAAGCATTTTCCATAAATTACCAATAACTGAAGAATCTTGACTTTCAATCGCATCTTCTATTTGTAAAGTTAATTCATTATATATTGGTAAATCTACGCCAGGATATTCTTTATTAGCATCTTCTGGTTTTTTTATCCATTTATCATTTAAAATTGAATATACAGCGGTAGCAACAACAGGCTCAGCAGTATTTTCACAACCAACTTCAACCGGAATTCCTTTTATTGTAATATCATAGTTTTTATTAAATATCTTTTTAGAAGCTTTCATATAATTAGCAACAATTTCAGCATGTAAGCCTACCTTTTCAAAATCGTATACTAAATGTAAATCAATATCGCTTTTATCATTGTAATTATAATTTGCACAACTTCCTGTAAAGTATATATCAACTGGTTTTATTGGTAATTCTAAAGACTCTTCAAACTTATTGGCAATTTCTAACAAAGCTGCGCGTACTTCCGGTTTAAGTTTATCACCATCAAACAAGTTAGCATTTAATTCAGAATGAGTATAATCTTCTGTAATTGTACCACCTAAAGGCAACGCTCCTCTAAAAGGGGTTTTACCTTGTGCAATTTCGTCAGCGTATAAAACATTAACGCCTGCATTTACCGGAGCAGATTCTTCTTGTGGAGCTTCTTTACCAAATCTCTCACCTTTATCAAATCTTGCCAAACGATTATCTAATTCTTTCATAAATACTTTTGGATTTTCAATAAAATACTTACGTACAGTTTGAGCATCGGTATTTTGGTCCTTAGTATATGTTTTAAAGATATCCAAAACCAAAGAATCCATTTCTTTATCACTAATGTTGCCATGTGTATATTGTTTTGTTTTAGTCAAAGTATTAACAACATCGTATGCAGCAGGTTCTTGGTTTTTAAGCGGTTGAATACCTTCGAAGAAATCTTTTGTATTTTGTTTAGATAATTCATCTGCTTTGGTTGCCATGTCTTTTGGTAAAACAAAATTATCAGTACGTTTAATTTTTACTGGTTCGTTTAAATCAAATTTTTGGCGTAACAGCTTTAATTTTTCATTATCTAATCTTTTTTTATCTAAACGCTTTAAAAACGTACCTTCTGAATCGCCACCGTGCATAGGATTAGAAGGAACTGGATTTGCATTAACAGCCAAACCGTGTGTTAAATCATCATATCTATCCAAAGCTTGACGTTTAGTTGTTTTAGCCGGACTCATAACAGCAGTACGCTTACGAGCAGTATCTTTAATATTATCGATTTCGTCTTGAATAAATTTTGCTAAATCTTCATCACCTGGATTTGACTGGTATCTACGTAAGTTGTCACGCAAATCTTTCAAATCTTCTATTTCTTGCTTAGTGTATTTTGTATTATCTACTGCATCTCTTCCAACACTAGCTCTTTGTTGTTTTAAAGTATCTCTATCAAAGAATAATTGATCTTTTTCAGCTTGTGATAAATCAGCATATTTTTTTGACTCTGGATTTAACTTTGTATCAATATCTTTTATTTTTTTATTTAATTGATTGATAGCAGTGTTTTTATCAGCTAGCTTCCAATTTGGATTTTTTGTAATAGTATTATATGCACTAGAAATATCGCGATATGTCATATAAGTAGGATTTGAGTAATTTCCATCTACAATAAATGCAAAAGAAGGAAATTTTTGAGAAGCATAATTTGGTTGATTTAATTGTACATATAATTGGCGTAAAAACAATGGATCTTTAAATCTATCTTTACCCTCAGCATCAAAAGGATACCAAGCATCCAAAACAATAGGTTTAGCTTTGGCAGACTTAATGATTTCACCACTATATCCAACAGGATAGATACTAATAGTATGTTTATCCACATTAGGTAAACTTCTATATACAGCCGCTCTATTTGCTAAAGCTTCTGTATCAAAAGCTTCTTTGATTGGACCATCTTCTAAAACAGATTCGTTCCAACCACCTTTCTCTTTACCTTTACTTTTAGGATTATCTTTTTGAGTTTCACGATTAAGATGAGGAATATCATTTAAAAGCTTTACATAATAATCAGATAACACGTTATTACCTCTCCATTTAGAAAACGCTGTGCTGAACATCAAATATGTAGTTAAATCATCTTCAGCATTTCTTTCAATCCAATCAAAAATATCTGTTTCGAAGCATTTTCTTAAAATATAACCCTGCTTATGCATTTTTTCGTAAAAATCTTTTTTATCACGAAACATGCCTTTAATTACTTTAAAAGCGTTATTTTCTTTATCTAAAACAATACCAGTATATGACTCAAAATCTGAATCACCAGAGTATTCAAACAGCAAATCTTTGATTGACATATTTATCTTCCAATTATATACTTTTATTATTAGAACTTTAATCTATAAATGAGAAATCTCCTTTTGTAATGATTCAAAAGGAGACTCTTAAAACTAAGCTTTACATATATTTTCTAATGTATTAACTGGTATTTTTAAAATTGCCAAAACGAAGGCTTTTATATCATCTGTTAGGTTATTATTAAATACATTTTCTACTTTCTGTAACTGGATATAATCTTCTTCAGATATATTCTTTTTGATTGCTTCTAGTGTAATTTTATCTAAGGTTAAACTTCTTATTGTACTTACTGTTAAAAATTCTAATTTAGTACGAGGTTTTTTCATAATATACCCAAATACAGTATTCCAAGCTTTATTCTCTTCAGCAGTATTTGTTTTTACTTTAATTCGTACATTTATTGATAACTTAGGTATTTTTCTATCATCACCAAATATATTTAGATGCTTCATTATAAATTAGACTCCATTATTATAAATTGTATAAATCCGATTCTATATGCTCACCATTTTCTAACCATTCTTCTACATACTGCGTATTAAAATACTTAGAAAAATAATCTTCAAACTTAACTTCGGGTTCTTTAATTACTTTTACAAATGAATTATCAAAATCAATTAATAATTTCTTTTCACAATTAATTGCTTCTAATATTTTCTTTATAGTAGATTCATCGAAGCTTTGATGGAGAAGAGTTTCAAATTTAAAATAGTTTAAATTCTCACTTTTATTCTCAACCTTATTATTTAACCAAATAAGGCCCCATTTCTTTTCAACAACAAATATTCCTGATATTAATACTTTATTCTGCATCTTCGGTCAAAACTTTACGTTCACTCTTTAACAAGCTTTCTTTTAAAGACCTATCTAAACTAGTACGCATTGTATCATGGAAATTCTTTAGATTTGTACTCAAGTCATGATGTTCTTTTAAAAACTGTTTTGAATTTAATGAATATTTTACAGTTTCTTCTAATTCTGGATTTTCAACTTGAGTATTGCCATTTTTCAATTTTTGTCCCAATAAAAACTTAGCCAAATCATCAGTTGTATCCATTGCATTAATACTTACCTTAGAAATTACTAAAGACGCTATATCAACAGGCATACCCATTTTTACTAAAAATTGGAACTTGTTTATATCTGGCATATTTGGATTAATTTGAGAAAATGCACCAAGTAATTCTCCAATGTCATTATATTTACTAATCACATCAGCTGGAATTTGAATAGATTCGTTTAAATTAACTTTAACTTCTAATTTAGATACATCAAAACCAGCATGTGTCAATACATTTTCGATAAGATTCATAATACCTGTTAACAAAGCACGTTTTAATGGAATTAATGTACGACGTAATTTAAGGTCTTGTGCTTCTAAGGTTTGAGCTGTTGTAATAACATCTTCGCCAACCAAATAACCTTTTGGCAAACTAGAATTTCTTAAAATCTTATCCAAGAAATATTCTACGTCTTCAACTGAACTTAAATCAATATTAGATTCGATATGGTCTACTTCAACTTTTTTACCATCGTGTGACATAGGTAAAGTTAAAATTGACATAGCACCTGGCATTTTACGTCCAGCTTTTGCACTACCTTGGTCAGTAAATACAGAGTTTAAGTATTGTGCACGGAATTCTTGTAAATAACCATAAGAATCTACTAAATTTATTCCATTTGGCATCGGTACATAGAAGACCAATCTTTGAATCTTAGAAGCACGTGAAATACCTAATAATGCTTCTAAAGTAGTCAACTGATCAAAAGCAGAACGCATTGACCAAAGCATAGATTTACCATATGGCTCAGTAATTTCATCTGGAATCAAGAAATGTACAAATTGCCATGGTTGCCATAACTTATAAATTTCTCTAGATTGTGCAGTTTGATTTACATATACGTTTGGTGTAGTAGTTTTATAATTAATCGGATTCATATACTCATCACAATTAACTTCAAAATTCTTAGGATTAATAAAATTGATTACTAAATCTTCTAAGATATCAATTTGTGATAAATCAACTTCACCATCTTCTGTCATCCAACGCTCTAAATATGGATAAGACAAAGTCATACCAAAATTACCATATTTAGCAATAGATTTAGTAATATTCGGTAATTTCTGATAAATTTTATTCTTATAAAATACTTTTTCAATTAAACTTTGAGCTTTAGTGTTTGATATCTTTATTTCAAGTGGATTTTCAATAAAACCTTGACTCAAAACTTCACCCACGTATGTATCTAAAATTAAATCAACTTCAGATAAATTTTCTTGCATTAAATCAAATGTTTGATAAGCAGCTAATAATGTATTATAATTTTTATCATAGTAGGTATAAGTGCTCATGAAATCATCATAAACACTAAAGTCTTCACCATCCAATGCACTGTGTTTATATGCCAATGGAATACTGACATATTCTCCAGTATTTGTTTGACCTACTGTGAAATTATGCTTTTTTGCTAAACCTTTTAATACATCGAATGAAATACCAGGGTTAGTAACAAACAAAGTATTATTTTCTCTGTCATGATAAGAATTTTCAACAATACGTTTTGCCAAACTCTTAAATAAACGTGTTTCTTTATCCATGATATTTCCCTATTTATTCCCAATCTAAACGAATATGTATATCGAATTTATTATTTGTAACTTTATCAACGCAAGAGATTTTACCAGATTTATACGCTAATATAACAAAGCCTATGGAATAATTATCTGCTAAAATTTGTTCAATTTGCTTAACAATTTGGATGCCTTCTGTCGGTGTACACTCAAAATCTGCCCATTTATTATAAATAAGACGACCACTAATAAAATTTAATACAGGATAGCCCTGTTCCCATTCATTAATCAAAATGGTTTCAATCAATATGCCACTAGGAGTTTCTTTTACATCATCAATTTGAAGTGTATCGCCACGTCCAAAAGGTTTATTACATACAATACGAGTTAATTTACTACGTGTCCAAAATTCATAACTATGCTTACCATCCAAAGCAGATTTGTCACTAGCATAATATGAAATACAACGCGTACCGATTATATTTTCTAAAGGTTCAAGATTAGTAGACATTATGCATTATCCATTCAATACACGACGAATTTTAATTTCACCAGTTGATTCAACTTTTGTTGTAACAAATTTAGATTGTTTTAATCTACTGATAATTTCTTCTTCGCTTAATTCTTCTAAATTTTCATCCAATTCTTTTTCTACAAAGTCTTTTGTAGATTCAGCGATGATTAATCTAGTCTTTTCAGTCATCAAATTAACTCCTATCTATTAGCTAAACGAATTTGAATAGCATTTGCATTCAAAACCATTTTTTCATTCATCAATACTGTTTCACTTGGAACTAACGGTAAAACAGCGAGTAATTCATAATTATATTCTGGAGCGGTGTCATCTGAAGATATTTCTTCGGTTTCAGTATAACTTCCACTTGCTCCACTTGAATTCTCATTATATAAACGATAGTACAAACCAATATATTTTATTTTTTCATCACCAGTTGTCCAATCTTGAGTAGCTTTATCCCACTCAATAGCTTCGGCGTTTCTCAAAATCCCGTTAATTGGTTCGTTAAATGCAACCGGATTTGAAACTATCGTATAACCTTTACTTACAGGTTCTTTAGTGAACTCAAACTTTTCTTCATCGAATTCAATACCTAAACCAACATAAATTTCAGTAGATTGAAAATTTCTACTAGGTATACCAAAACTATTATCTAAAATGGTATCAATAAAAGTAGGTGATAGCATAAAACGTGTCATTCTTTTATTCCTATAAATCAGTTAAACTCAATTCAATAGCACCTGGCGCCAAAAGAAGAGTTTCACCTTTTAATACAGTTTCATATCTAGGTAAGCGTAATACAACTAAAGGCTTTACTAACTCATGTAATTCATTTTCATAATCCAAAGTATCGAATAAACCAAGCATTTCTATTTTATGGTTTTGGTCTGTCCAATCTTCTTCAGCTGTATTAAATACAATTTCATTTTCATTAACGATTATGTTGTTAATGGCACGGTTAAATACAGCGCGTGCTCTTTTATAATTACCCAAAGGTCTACCAGCAAATACTTCATCGAAATTTTCAGTATTGATAGCAGCACCTTGTTGTGTCAAACCTAAACCAATATAAATTTCACGTTGTACGCCATCTGGTACTTCAAAACCAAAATATGCTCGTAATAATTGATTCATAAAATCTGTTTGCAAACCATAAATAGCCATTACAAATACCTTTTAAATTGTTTAATTCTCTTATTAATTTAGAACCGATACGGCGATCTTCTTTGCTTTAAATACTGCATCCATACGATATGGAGTAATATATTTTGGATTCTCGATGACTGCAGTATCAATTGTTTCTTGATATAAATTCTCATCCCAAGTAGTATATGCTAATTCAATAACAGCATCGTTAACATTAACTAGCATTCCATCAACCGGACCTAATTCTGTATAACCCTTATTTGTATTAAACTTATATTCAACTATTCCACCTTCAGCATTTACTTTAGTTATCTTAATTGTAAGTGGAATTTCAATATTCTGTTCAAAGTCAGTTAAAATTATAATAGGATTACCGTCATTATCTGTCAACGGAATCTCAGAACCTACTTTAAAACCTGAACCAGCATTAATAATGTGCTTTGCTCTATCATCATAATACAACAAAACAAATAATTGTTCATCAAATACTGGGAAGTCTGGAACTTGCTCTTGAATAGAATCCTTATAAGCTTTAGAAATCTTATCCATACAAACACCAGAACGTAAAAACCAAATTATACCTTGTGCTCTAATGTTGTTATAATTATAATAATGATCTACTTTACTATCAAACCAAATAGTACCAATACTTGGATTTGATGAATTGAATATTGTTTGACGAGCAGGTACGCAATTAGCAATACGTGTATATGTTTTACTGCCACTCAATTGTTTTTGAATTGTACCTAAAACTACCCATTCTCTAGCAATCTTTTCTTCTCTTGAATTATACTCGCTAAAAATAATACGTGAATTTCTAGGAAGATGTAATTTAGTAGGTATCAATACTTCCAATGGATATAAACCATCAGTACCGTCTGCAGACATACCTTCTTCAGATACATTTTGACGATATTCAGTAAATTTAGGTATAACAGTTTCAGTAGTATCAAGCCATTCTGTATCTACAAAATTGCTATATTCATCAACATTATTTTCATCTAAATCCCCAAAATCATCTACAGGAATTTTTATTAAAACTTTTATACCCCAATTACTAAACAATGCTTCATCACGAATAGCGGCAATATAGTCAGCTTGCTCCGTAATATATGCATCACGTAAGTTATATTGAGAAAAATCTGTTTCTTTTAAGCGTGAAGTAGTTTGTTTTTTTGCCATGTTCTTCAATCTTTTAAACCTAATATATCTTAGAACTTAAAATACATATACTGAACTCAGAAAAACAATTTATAAAAGGGAATACTATAAAAGTATTCCCCTTATTGATTTAGATGAAAGTAAAAAATTAAATTACATCATACCAGGCATCATATTCAAGGACAAACCTTTATTTTCAACCGGGTCTGTACAAATCATCACGCTAGATGTGAGTACTACAGATGCAATAGAAGAAGCGGCATAAACCGTTCCTTTAACTACTTTAACAGGATCGATAATACCATTTTCTAGTAAATTAACAACCCGTAAAGTTTTTGCGTTATAACCAATATTATAATCGCCTTTTTCGAGAACAACCTTCATTGTACCATTTACATTAACACCGGCATTCTCAAGTATTGTTTTAAACGGTGCCTTTAAAGCATTTGCAAAGATATTTACACCCAAAGCCTCATCAACGTCAGCTGTTTCAACGTTGTCTACTACTTTTTCTGATAAATGAAGCAATGTATTACCAGCACCAGGTAAATAACCTTCTTCTAATGCTGCTTTAACTGCCCATTGTGCATCATCTAATCTATCACGCAATTCTTTAATTTCTTCTTCTGAAGAACCACCAACTTGAATTACAGCAACGCCAGTCGTGAGAGAAGCTAAACGTTTACCAAGTTGTTCACGTTCATAACTATCATTCTCTTTAAGATTATTAATCAAACCTTCAATGGCTTCCACTCTAGCATTGATTTTAGTTTGATCGCCTTTACCACCGCGAATAATAGTCTCATCTTTTTTAATGATGATTTTTTCACAAGTACCAAATGAAGCAGTGGACATAGATTCGAATTTGATACCCATAGGATCATCACCAACATCTGCGCCAACATAAATTCCTAAATCACGCAAGATATCTAAACGACGATCCCCATATCCAGGAGCCTCAACACAAGCGACTTTAATTTGACCACCCGAACGAATAATATTCATAGCCAAACCTTGAGTAACACTTGTATCAAAAGATTCTGCAATTACAACAACAGGATTTCCTTTAGAAACAGGCTCTTGAATAACGTCAATCAATGAATTCAAGTTAGAAATCTTAGAATTACACAGCACAATTCTAGGATTATCATATTCAGCAACTTGTTCTTCATGATTATTTACAAAAAATTGTGAAGTCCAACCTTTATTTAAGGTCATACCTTCTTTAAAATCAAGTCTAATTTCTCTATCTTTAGTTTCTTCAACTAATACTACACCAGCTTTTCCAACTTTTCTATAAGCTTCGGCTACAATTTTACCTAATTTTTCATCACCGTTTGCAGAAACTGTTGCAATATTAACTAATTCTTCATCAGTCTTAATTTCTCTACCTAAAGTATTTAATTGCTCAATTACATAATCTTTAGCTTTTTCAATACCTTTACGTAAAGAAGTGCGATTTACTTTATTTTCACTCAATTCAATCAAACGTACGCCACTGTTTACAATAGCTTGACCTAAAACAGTTGCAGTTGTAGTACCATCACCACAGTTATTCATTTGTTTTTGAGCCAAAGAAATTGCTAAATCTGCACCTAATTTAACTTTTTCATCCTTTGGTTTAACTTCTTTAGCAACAGAAACACCATCTTTAGTAATTAATGGAGTTTTATCTTCACGTTGAATAACTACAGTATTACCAGCAGGACCTAAGGTTGACTTAACAGCGTTTGCTACTAAATTTAGACCATCAACCAAATACTTTTCTGTTTCTTTATTAAAATAAGCAGATGTACTCATGTATTATTCCTTTTCATCTTCTAAAATTTCACCAGATACTTCTTTAGCGACAATATCTGCCATATAAACACGAATCAATTTTTGACCGTTAAATGTAACTTTTGTACCGGATACTTTAGGAAATGCAACCTTATCACCAATACGTACATTTGCTGGAATAAAGCTACCTTTTTCAAAATAACCTTCACTACAAGAAATTACTTCACCAAAAGTAAAATCCACATCTAAGGAATCAGGAATAATCCAATCGCCTTTTTTAACTTCTTTTTCAGCTTCTTTCACAAAAACATTTGGTCCCAAAGCTATATAAATTTTCTTATCTGACATTATAAACTCCCTTTCAGACATTCATAAATTTCATCACCGCCTTTAACCAGTGATCCATCATCTAAAACCAAGGTAGGCAAAACTTTAACGTTAAACTTTTTTGCCAATTCTTGATTTTCTTCAGCTATTATTTGCTCAACTACAATGTTTTCTTCTTGTAAGCGTGCTTTTAAATTTTTACACGGAATACAATGCTTTCCAACAAACAGTTGCATAGTTCTCTCCTTTTTAAAAACCCAAAAATTTTAATGCATTAGAAAAGAAATTACCTTTTTTCTTATCTAAATTTGAAAATGGTTCCCATTTAACAGTTGGTTTACCAAATTCTTCTTCAATCTCTTCTTTTTTCAGCTTTTTATTAACATTTTCGCTTTTTTTAACAATTTTTTTCTTTTTTGTCTGTTTTTTGACAGTATTTTCAGCCATAGTATGCTCCTTTTTAAACGTATATAATAGAATACCAAACCTTACACAAAAATTAATTGAAAACTTCCATTTTCTTGTATTATTGCATTACAATGGACCCATTTTGTCATACCTTTTTGATTATAATTCAATTTTAATTTAGATAAGGTTCCAACATAAACTGTTTTTTCAAAGATTTCTGGACTATGCGTATGACCACAAATACAATTCTCAAAAGTTTTATTAAAAGAATTAACGTTTCCTCTAAAACCAGATATACCAGCGTCACCATGTTCACTTAATTCAAAACCATTTACTTCAAAACTAGTATTTTTTGCTAAAGCTACACAATTTTTAGGTAAAAACATGTCAAAAACACTACGCCCTTGTGCATATTCTATAAATAACTTGACACCAAGAATGGCATTTTGTTTATCTTTTACAAATTCTCCGGCTTCTAACCACTTTTCAATAAATGCATCGTGATTTGAATTAACTACTTTGAACTTACTATCAGGACAAGCTTTGATAAATTTAGTTAAACGTTCTACAACAGCATTTATTTCTGTTTGTAAATCAGATGTTTCTGGTGTATCATTCATAACTTTTGATAAGTAATGATTAAAATAATGATGTGAGATACTATTCCAAGAAGCTAAATCGTGTAACATAACTTCTTTTGGTCTATACTTGTTAATAAATTTAATAGTATCACTCAAAGCATCTGTATCTTCATCTGGTAAGTGCAAATCACCTAAAACCATTGCAGGCAAAGTATCAATCTTAGTTACCTTATCCGCAGTATATTTTTTATTTAAATCACAAATGCAACCGTTTTTATAAATAAGATTACGAATAACGTATCTTTCTTGTTTCTCATTCCAATCTAATAAAACTGCTCCAAATTTATGATATTTTGAATCAATTTGTCCAGATACGGTTTCTCTGTAATCAATAGATGATATACTACCGGTCGAACAAGCTACTCTATAGGTTGAATATTGTTTATACGGTAAAATTCTTAAGTATTGTTTATTTGAACCAACCACTATTGTTTTGATATCAGTAGATAGCTTATCAAGATTCAATAATGGATTCTTTTGTGTAGGTGAAATAAGAAAATCTTGTACTATACAATAAGGATCTTTCTCAAATATAAGTTTAGTTACTAAATATGGTTGTAGTCTAAGAAAAGCCTCTTCGGTAAATCTATCATCTCTTCTAATGTTTTTACCCCATAAAAGGACCAGTTCAGCTTTATTTTCTTTACAATAATTTTCAAGAGTTTCAAATACTTCCCAATTAACCACTGAGCCGTCATTAACATAAGATACTACAACTTTATCTTTCTTAGCTGAAATGGTACGCTGAATATCTTTACGTGTAACAATTATATCTACAATAGCACTATTAACAAAATTAGTCCAATTACCCCACAGCTTCTCAATTAAAGATGAAGTATATATCGGCTTAACTTCTCTATATTCAGCTCTTGATAATTTATGTCCAATAGATGTACATAAATCATTATAATATTGTAAAATCGCTTGCTTATCCATATTTATTTACCTGTTTTTCTTGCGGGTTTTTCTTGCGGGTTTTTTAGATGATTTTTTATTTTTAGCTTTTAACCAATCGTCAAAAGTATCTTCAAATTCAGCAAATTCTTCTTCTTTTTTAAGTTTTGTATCTAAATCATCTTCTATAATCAAATCGCATAAACCATACTTTAAGCATTGTTCTGCATTTAAATATCCTCGTTCATCTGCTTGAATTTCTAATAACTTTTCTAATTTTAATTTACCTTTACATGCATCTAAATATAATTTTGTCATATTTTCTGCGTATTCTTTGTTCTGAACATAAGCTTTTTCAATTTCACTATGTTTAGTAGTAACATCCCAAATACAACCAAAATGAATAAAATGCTTAGATAAACGATTTATCATACGTTGGTCACCATTAGCGGCTAATACAGAAGCAGCACTACCGGCTGAACCTAAAACAAAAGTATAAATTTGAATATTATTTAAACGTGCCATGTTCATTAAACCCAATAAGGTAATCATTACACTAACATCACCTCCTGGACTATTTATAACAAACATTAGCTTTTTACCCATATTCGCTTCACATAAAACATATTGAGTCAAATCACCAATTAAATACGCACAATTATCCGAAGTTATCTCATCTAATATAAATACTTTATCACCATACATATAATTTTTATAAGATTGAAAAGTAAGCGATTCGTTATTACCGTTCCAAGACATTTTTACTCCTTTTTTCGCTTAAAATACTCAAGTTATTTATTTGAACACCAGGTACTTATGGCAATTTTTATAAATATTTCCAATTCATTATAGAAATGTTCTAATAAACAAGCATTAAAAAAACATAAAAAGGTATACCAATGGATCAAAATTTAAATGATATCAAAGAAGATATTCATTCACAAGGTGATTTGTTAGATCCTCAAAGAATGGATATTACTACTAACTCAAATGAAGCTATTCAAGTTCGCCCAATGAAGAATGGAAATAAACAATACATTTTTGATACGGCAACTAGTGATTACATTGACAGTTTAATTACTGACCCTAGTGATACAACAAACGCTGTAGCAACTTTAGCTAGGTCTTATATCGATAATGATGATTTCGCAAAAGTATTGGAATTTGCAAACAGAGAAGACGATTTAGTATTTAATACATCTAAAAACGGTAAGATTCGTATTCCTATGAATGATGTATTTATGTATGCTAAATATTTAGAAAGAGAAGATAGATTTGCTTCTGAAGTTGCAGCAGAATCTACATTATGCGAAGAAGATTGGTTACAAAAATGGAAAAATTCAAAGAAAAAGAATTATGATTATCTCAAAGCCAATGTAAATGAATCTTTCTCAGAATATTTAAATAGAGTTAAAACTAATTATAATAAGAGTATATTGTAATGACAAACAAATCTAGACTTGCTAAAGCCTTGTTAGAAGCAGAAGAAAAATACTTATCTATTGCTAAAAAACAAGATGCTTTTAATCCAAATAAACCAGATCTTAATATGTTTGATGATGAAGATACAAATCCTCAAAACGTAGACAAAGATGCTTTAACTAAACAAGCAATAGATAAAATTACACAGTCTTTAGAAGTATCTGATGAATTACAATCTATTTTAAATCAAATCAAAAAATTAAATACTGACGAAGATGCTGGTAATTGGAAAATCAACGAAGAAGGTAATACAGCAATCTTAAAAAATAAAAATGCCAGAATATTTAAACAAAATGCAAAATTATGTTTATCTATGGACGGCAAAATTAAAATATTCGATTCTGTTGCTGAATTACATGCTTGGTTAAAATCAAATAATCTACCTTTACCAAAAAACATTAAATTACATGAAGGTACAGAATATACATCTGACTTACATCCATGGCAACAATTTCAATTCATTATTTCAAATGTTGGTTCTGGTAGTTGGTTATTTAAAAAAGCTCACGAAATATATAACTCATTTGAACACGAAGAAATAGATGAGTTAAAAGCTAAAGAACTTTTAGGCAATTTAGTATCTCAATTACAAGAAATGATGTGGGGTAAAGCCGAAAGTACCGACTTAACAGAAGAAGATGATGAAGAAATATCTGCAAATCGTCGTAATTTAGGATTAAACATTAAACCTTCTAGTCCTTGGTATAAAATTTTAAATACAAAAACTACTTCTGCTGGAGATAAAATCGGAGATACTAGACCATTTACTCAGGAAGATTTATATAATGCTAAAATGCAAAATACTAAAAAACCTGGTAAAATGGGTAGAGATGCTTATAAATACGCTACACAATTTATGAATCCAAACAAAAAAGATCCAGATGAAGAAATAATTAGAGACTTTCCATTTGCTGATAGTGTAAATTGGTATTTAAGCTACGAAGATGCAAATAAAGATGAAAACCTATATCTAAATTCAGAATGGGAAGAAGGTAATCTTTTGACCAATAATATTTCTCAAGCTGCAACATTTATGTCTCGTGATGAAGCAATGAATATATTAGACGCTATTTATGCTATTCACGATACAGAAGCTCCATTAAAACCTATTCAATTAGATAATATGAATGAATGTTTCGGTGGAGTAACTACTGCTGATTTAGGAGCAGCTGTTCAATATACAGGTGATAAAAAAGAAGAAAGTTTAACTGAAGAACAAGATATAAAAGAAGTTCGCGGTTATCCAGGTACACCTTTTGAAAACGTTTCGTATGCAAAACCTTTAGATATGGCTAAAGAATATTTAAAATGGTTAAGTACTAAAGATAAAAATGGTAAATATGGATTACAATTAGATCCAAAAGCAGCTGAACACGAAGAATTAGCTAAAGCAGCATTTAATAGAGAAATGATGATTAATGCTGTACATGATAGTTGGATGAAACTGTTTAAAAAATATCTTGATCCTAAAACAGGTAAAGCTTTAGATAAAAAAGAATTCCACGATTATGTTACAAAAGTGGTCAATCCTGCACACGGATTAGATATTAATCCAGATGAAGATGTTTTAAGTAAAAAATTTAAACAAGACCCAGATTTTCCTGAACGTACTGCGGCTGACTATGCTAAACGTTCAGATCATAATGAAGCACAATATAAAGCTTATGACCAATGGTTTAGAAACAATAAATACTCTACTATTAAAAATCCATCATGGTTAGAGCCTTTAAATGCTGCTAAATCTGAAATAGAAACTAACAAGAACTTAACAGATTTAGATGCTATTATTAAACACTTCGATGATATGCTGGAAAATGACTTTGCAACAGATACACAGGTTGTTGAAGAATTAATGGGATATAAAAACACACTTAGTCCAAAAGAATTTAATGCTTTAATCGATAAAACAATGGAAGCAATCAAAAACGCTGAATTAAATTTAAGTGATGGTGTGGGTGCTGTTCTTCCTGTATTAAAAATAAAAACAGAAGCTTGTTTCAAAGATGAATTTTCTAAAATATTAGATAATGATTCAAAGGATATCACTTTAACAGAAGATGATAAACCTGAAGATTTTGCAACAAATTTAAATAATCAAGCATCGGCACAACCAGAAACTACTCCAGATGCCTCACCAGAAGCTCCAGAAACAACGAATGATGGACCAGATATAGATTTAGCTGCCGAACCTAATGTCGATAGTCCAGCGGCTTCCTTTGGAGATATTAATATAGGTGATATGGGTGGAGATTATGGTCCAGAAGAAGATAATATCGAAATGCCAGCTGTAGATTTACCGGATTATAAGATTGTTGGTATCTTAGTTAATGAACAAGATGACAGCGATATTAAAATAAAAGTACAAAATATGGAAACCGGTGAGATTGAAACCAAAACCTTAGATGAAATAGACATCTAAACAAAAAGGTAAATATTATAAAAAGGGCTAATTTTTGTTAGCCCTTTCTTTTTACTTACAAATTTCAGCATGAATAAGTTTGTATAGAGTTTCAACTTCCTCGCGCTTAATACCTAAAAACTTATTAGATGGTGTATATTTTATATAAAAGAAATTATCATTAAAACTTAACTTAAATAAAGGATTTGTGTTTTTTAAATTACCATTCATAAAATTTGTAAAAACAGTATATAATCCAACTAAGTTATTTTTACCACCTATTTCCAAATAATAGTTACCGGCAACGAGACGATAAACTTCACCTAAACTATATTTACTTTTAGCTTTTTCTACTTTTAACAACATTTCCTGGTTCCTCGCGTCATGTGTACGTGTGTGCATATATGAATAACTGTCTCTTATACACATCTGACGCTGCCGACGATCTTACGCGTGTAGAT
>ERZ1027125.61-NODE-61-length-63240-cov-10.299011_pt1 | contig 63240 bp, 57 predicted proteins | sample MGYA00519249_ERZ1027125 | MGnify/ENA primary metagenome ERZ1027125 (study PRJEB26926, sample SAMN06164580) | human gut metagenome | biome: ENVO:00009003; feature: ENVO:2100002; material: ENVO:00002003 | host: Homo sapiens | place: USA | collected 2012 ... | reverse complement strand
AAACGCGAACCCAGCACCGCGGTTCGCGTTTGAGAGCTTGTCAAAAAGACTTTTTGACAAGCTCGCTGCCCCTGTGCGTTAGCACAGGGGCAGTTTGTTTCTCATGCAGTTGCCGAGTCTCTTGCCGATGCACCGGCATGGACGGTATATTCCGTCACGCTGCGGAGCGTCTCGCCGTCGATCTGCAATGGCCGCGGCCGGTCAAAACGCACCGTGATCTCATGGCCGCGCAGAATGTGCACGCACTTTGCATGGCTCACGTGTCTTCCGGAGAAGATGGACGGGAAAATCGCCAGCGTTCTGAGCTTGCCGCTGCCCTGCATGACCATCACGGACACTGCTCCGTCCTCGCCCAGCCGCTCCTGCGCAGGCGTGGGCATCATGCCGCCGCCATAAAAACGGCCGTTCATCGTCGGCGCGAGCCAGACCTTTCGGAATTCATGCTGCACGCCATCGACCGTGACCACCGCGTTTGCCGGTTTGTAATGAAACAGCAGACCCTTGATCGCAATGGCCGTGTAATTGATCTTTTTTCCGCCTGCATCGCGCAGCGCGTCGCCTTTTTCACAGCAGTAGCCGTCAATGCCGTACCCGACGCCGTTCAGAAAGCGATATGTATGGCCGCCAGCCTCCACGAGCGGGAGCTTTTTCCGATAGAGGTCGATGCAGACCGGCTCCGCCCCCTTTTCCAGACCGAGGTCACGCAGAAAATCGTTCCCGCTTCCGACAGCGTAATAATAGATCGGATTGGGGAGCATCGCCTCCGCCGTGTCGTTCAGAAAGCGATTGAGCGTGCCGTCACCGCCTGCGAGGATCACCTTTGCCGAAGGCCCGATGCGGTCGAAAAAATCCGCATAGCTTTCAATGGCGGTGATGTCCCGGAATTCAAGCTCCTCTGTGCAGACGGCACGCAGCTTCATCGCCGCGTCCTTTCCGGCTCCGCTGCCCGCCTTTGGATTGTAAAGCACATATGTTTTCATGTCGCGCTCTCTTTCTGCCACGTTCTGTCCCGCCTCAGACGTTGACGCCGGTTTGCAGCGTCTGCCGCATCGCCTCGCGCACCCGCGCGCCGATCTCCGCCGTGCGCTTTCCCTCCAGCTCCTCCGCCGCGATCACCGCCGCGGTGCGGAGCGTTACCTCCGTCTGCCGCCACGGCGCGTTTTTATGGATCTTCTCCGTTCCCTCCACCGTCATCACGACGATGGGCGCATGTGCCATCTGCGCGATCTTAAAGACGCTGTTGTGGAATTCCAGCAGCACACACTGCTTGCTTCTCGTGCCCTCTGGATAGATGCCAACGCAGTTTTCACCGCGCTCCAGAAGCGCCGCCGCATTTTTGACGCACGCCAGCGCTTTGCGCGGGTTCTCACGGTCAATGGCCATGCAGCCGCACTTTCGTATCAGACGCCCGAAAATCGGAATGCGGAAGTTTGCCTGCTTCGACACAAACGCGACCCTGTGCGACTTGAGCGCAGACCATGTCACGATTGGGTCATAATTCGAACGGTGATTGCTCACCAGCAAAAACGGCCCCTCCGGCAGCGTCTCCAGCCCCTCTGTGCGCAACTTCACCCTGCTGACGCAGAGGCAAACGCGCACCGCGCCGTCAAGCAGCCGCCTGTAAAACCGCGACTCGCTCGGATATTCTCTGCCGGGGTCAACTGCCAGCGCTGCAACAGCCAGCAGAAGGATATATGCCGCCGCAAGCGCAAGCAGCGCCAGAAGTGCGTATCCAAGCCACCGCATCACACATGCTCCCCTTTCAAAACCGCATAGATCGTCTCAGCCGGCGTCTGCGCCTGCGTCCGCCGCTCCGCCTCCGCCATTGCAGCCAGCCGTTCCGGCCTTGCCAGCAGCGCCAGTGCCGTCGCGGCCAGCGCCTGCGGCGTGTCCGCCGTCTCCGCCGCGCCGAGGCCGAGGAAAAAGTCCAGATTGTGCTCCTCACAGCCTGCGACCGCATCGATGAGCACCATCGGCAGCCCGCTTGCCATTGCCTCCGTCGTGCTCAGTCCGCCCGGCTTCGTCAGCGTCAGCTCGCTTGCCTGCATCCACTGCGGCATATTTGTCACAAGTCCCTCGATGCGCACATGGCTGTTTTCGGCATGGCGCTGCAATTTGCTTCGCAGTTCCTCGTTCGTCCCGCAGATGACGGTCAATGTCTGCTTCTCCCCCAATGCCGGGCCGAGCAGCTCCGTCAGCTCGCAGATCGGGCCGCAGCCCATGCTGCCGCACATCATCAGAAGGTTCTGTCCGTCCTCGGGCAGACCGAGCGCACGCTTTGCCTCTCTGCGGCCGCCATGCTTGTAAAACGCCTGCTTCACCGGCAGACCGCAGGAGACGATTTTCTCACGCGGCACGCCGCAGTCAACAAATTCCTGCGTCAGAAGCGGCGATGGGATAAAATAATAGTCCAGCTTAGAATCCGCCGCACACGGACTGCATGTATAGTCCGTCGCAACGAAGCTCGTGCGGATGGACAGCGGCTGCCTTCTCTGCATGTCTGTCAGCGCCAGCGCCGGAAAAACGTGCGTGCAGATCACGTTGTCAAATCCGCCGTCCGTAATATATTCCCGCATCCGCTCCGATCCGGAGGTCAGATACTTGTAGACCGGCGTCCCCTCGCGGAAGATCGACTCGCGCTCCTCCACGTCCTGATAGCCTGCCTTGAACACACGCGGTGCATAGCGGTAGATGCGCGTATGCCAGTTTGAAATGAATTTTGATGCGCGATCCGAAATGAATTCCAGTGCATCCGCGATCTGGCACACCTCCCCGTGCGCCTCATAGATCTCCCGGATCGCCTTTGCGCAGGAGTTGTGCCCCGCACCCGTGTTGCAGCTCAAAATCAGTGTCCGCATCAAGCATCCCTCCTCTGTTCTCTTGCCTTTCGCTTTTCCTGCATGGCAAGCAGCTTTTGAAGTCTCGGCCGGTTATAGCGCTGGATCATGATATACGCCACATTTCCAAGCAAAATATACACTGCTGTCCAAAGTGCGCCCCACATGCCCGGTACGATCCACAAAAAGCCAAGCCCCGTGAGCGACAGCAGGGCATGCACCGCCTCGGCAACGCACGTCTCCTCGATCATGCGCGGAAGATCATCCATCATCTCCGGAGTCAGACGCTTCGGGGGCATCAGCTTCGGAAAGACCCGGCTCATGTCCGGCACCTTGTTCTGCCACTGCTTGACGCGCAGCGCCTGATAGAGCTTTTGCTCCCATGGCCTGACACGGAACGGAAAGCGGTCGGCGCAGAACCAGCGCTTCGGCACGATCCGACCAAGCAGAAAACCGAGGATACCCGTCCCCGCCAGATACAAAAAGCAATACAGGATCTTCATCAGACGTTCCTTTCCGGGTGCTGCGCCCCAACATGTCTCATCTTCTTTTTAATTCTAGCGCAGCAACCGCAACGGAACTTCAAATACAGTTCAATTTTTGTTGATAATTTGGTATTTCATTTCCATTTTCCGTCATGCCGCAAAACGCGCATAAAAAAGGAGGGCATATGCCGTGTGCCGATAAGACAGTAATTTGAGAAAACTACAAAATCGGCATCTGCCAAGCAGGATTGGACAACAAAACAGGCGGCACTCAACTTCGGTTGGGTGCTGCCTGTTTTTGTACATCTAAGGGTTGAAAATCGCCTATTTTCTGTTCTGTAAGGTAAGGACAGTGAAAAGGGTGAAATAGTTATCGCCTCTGTGCGGTTCTTTTGTGAAACAGCGAATCACTGCATAGCGGATACCGTTCGCTGGGAAGTGCGTATATTTGCGGTCAAGCAAAATACCCCTCAAAACCGTAAAGTCGATAGATAGTATTTCGATGCAGAGTATGATTGACACTGTTAGAATCGAAAAATCAGATTTTAGCACAAAATAATATTGCTAAATGGCGATAACTTCCGTCGCGCCTATTGAAAATAAAATGATTGCTGCGTTATACTGTGTGTACACACGAACGAGTGGGCACGTTTGACGATCTGATCTACAATGACCTGCTGACGTATGCCGTCATCGTTTTGAATGGCGACCCGGAGGCGTATCTCAAAGCAGTTACTGAGTACAAGCCTTTGGACTAAAGCTCGGTATACCAAACACCGAATTAAGAATGGACTTTGAGAGAAAGTGAGGTATAACAATATGAAACAGATTATTACTATTCAGCACACGCAATCAATTCACCACACAAATGGTATGGTGGGTTCTTGGACAGATTGGGATCTTTCTGAATTAGGCATTGAACAGGCTGAAAGAATAGGGCAGAAATTAGCGAAGCAGTTATCCGGTCACAAAATTGTTATGTATGCTTCCGATCTTCTGCGAGCAAAGCACACCGCTGAAATTGTCGCAAAGCATCTGGGAATCACACCTAACATTAGAACGGAACTTCGAGAGCGCAATTTAGGTAAATGCGTTGGCAAATCTGTTCAGTGGCTTCGTGAGAACATTGAGGTTCAAGAGAAAACCATTGATGACAGGATGTTTTCTGATGCTGAGAGTAGACGAGACGAATGGAATCGCTTAAAACCTCTTTTTGACGAGATAATGGCAAGTAATGATGAATGTATCATTGTAGTATCACATGGCGATTTGCTGAGCGTTTGGAATACGATGTTCCTCGGAATGGATGTGGAAACGCTGAATCAGTTTGAACTTTTTGGTATGGCAGGCGGCGTTTCTTTCATGCTTCAAAACGATGAGGGTAAGCGATTTATCAAGAAAATGAGCGATTTGTCTTACATGGCAAATCAATTTATATGAGAAAAGCGTGAGGAATAAATAAAATGGACTTTGAACAACTTGCAAAAATAGAAAATGAGAGTGAACGTGTAAACAGAACCTACGATATATTCAACGAGGATGCAAGGCTCAATCATTCCAAAGCCGCACGAGTTGAATTTTTGACTACCGTTCACTACATAGAAAAATATTTGAAAGATGGCGACAAGATACTCGACATTGGCGCAGGTGCAGGTGAATACAGCTTCTACTTTGCTCGTAAGGGTTATGAAGTCTCGGCTCTTGAACTTGCCGATGCCAATATTGCCGCATTCAAAAAGAAACTGACATCCGAAGATAAAATCGATCTTGTTCAAGGCAATGCCCTTGACCTCTCTCGATATGCAGATAAGTCGTTTGATATTGTCCTTCTGTTCGGCCCGCTTTATCATTTGAAAAATGATGCGGACAAACAGAAATGTATCAGCGAAGCAAAGCGTGTCTGCAAGGACGGCGGCAAGATCTTCTTCGCTTTTATTTCCAACGATTTTGTTTTCCTTACCGAGTTCGGATACGATGTGAATTATTTCAGCAACGGTGATTACGATATGGAAACATTCAAGCTCAACGACTTTCCGTTTGTGTTCCATACGGTTGGTGCTGCGAGAAAACTTCTTGCAGATGGCGGTATAAACATCTTACACGAGGTTGCATCCGACGGAGCAAGCGAGCTTTTGGCGGCAAGGATCAACGAAATGAGCGACGAGGACTATACGCAGTATCTTCGCTATCACTTCTACATCTGCGAAAAGCCGGAACTGCTTGGTATGACCAATCACTTGCTGTTCATGGGAGAAAAGAAATGACCAAAATCCAATATGAAAACTTAACCATCCGTCAAGCCGAGGTTGCGGATGCAAAGCAGCTTGCCGCTTGGTGGAATGATGGTGCTGTGATGGCACACGCAGGCTTTCCTAACGGCTTGGGAACAACCGAGGAAAAAATTATTGAAAGATTTGGCAACGGTTGCATGGTCATTGAGGAAAGCGACCGTCTGATCGGTGAGTGCAATTACCGTAACATAGCGGACGGTGTTGCAGAAATCGGCATTAAGATCTGCGAAACCGATTATCAGAACCGTGGTGTCGGAAGAAAGGTTTTGAGTATGCTGATCGGTTGGCTATTCAGAAATGGCTATTCCAAAATCGTCCTCGATACCAACTTAACAAACACAAGAGCGCAGCACGTTTACGAATCACTTGGTTTCCGCAAGGTGAGAACCAATATTGATTCTTGGAAAGATCAGCTTGGCCAGCTTCAATCATCGGTCGATTATGAGTTGGTTGAAAAGGATTTTGTCAGTTATGAGTGAGGGAAACACCTATGCCAGATAACAGAAATCGCAAACGACCGATACAGGTAAAGTTCTTCGTAGATGAAAAAGAGCAAGCTCTAATAAAAAAGAAAATGGAACAGGCAGGTATTGAGAATATGAGTGCCTATATCCGCAAAATGGTAATCGACGGATACGTTGTGAAATTGGATATGCCCGAACTCCGTGAGCTGACACTCAGAATGAAAAGCATCTCCAACAGCGAAAACCAAATTGCCAAGCGTGTCAATTCCACCGGCAATATTTACGAAACAGATATTGAGGAAATCAAAAAGAACCAGGAAGAAATCTATGAGGGAATCCGAAAAATCCTTACTTCACTTTCCAACAACAGGCAGAGAATATAGAGCAGTTTGTTCAGCGGGTAAAGAGGAACAGCTCCCTCACGGAACTGACCCCCTATGCCCTCAGAGAGCTTGTGAAGGCGGTCTATGTGGATGCACCTGACAAGTCCAGCGGCAAGCGCAGGCAGAAGGTACATATCGAGTACGACCTTGTGGGCTACATTCCCGTGGATGAGCTGCTAAAAGCGGAACAGGCATGACCGAGATCATGCCTGTTCCAAGAAATTTGAATCTTACTGTCTTACCAGCAGAGAGCCTACGCCCTCCTTTTGTCTGTTTATTCTCAGGCCAGAAGCTGCTCCAATGCGGCGAGCTTCATGCTCGTGCAGAAGACCTCCATTGCCTGCTCCAGCTCTGCCACGGGCGGCAGGGACGGCGCGATGCGGATGTTGGAGTCCTGCGGGTCCTTTCCGTACGGGAACGTTGCGCCTGCGCCGGTCATGACGACGCCCGCCTCCTTGCAGAGCGCCAGCGTGCGCTTGGCAAGGCCCGGAGCCGTGTTGCAGGAGATAAAGTAGCCGCCCTTCGGACGACGCCACTGTGCAATGCCGAGCGGCGCGATCTGCTCGTCGAGGTGGCGCAGCACGCACTGGAACTTCGGGTTCAGGATCTCAGCGTGCTTCTTCATCAGCTCGATCGTATGTGCCTTATTCTTAAGGTAGCGCACATGACGCAGGGAGTTGACCTTGTCATAGGAAATGGTCTGCACGGTCAGCAGCTTCTGCATATAGGCCTGGTTGGCCTCGGACGTGGCCATAACGGAGAAGCCGGCGCCGGGCAGCGTGATCTTGGACGTGGATGCGAACTCATAGACCATGTCCGGGTTGCCCGCCTCACGGCAGAGCGTCAGGATGTCTTCAAACGGGACAAAGTCGCCGTCAAACTCATGCACGCAGTAGGCGTTATCCCACATGATGGTGAAGTCCGGCGCAGCGGGCTTGAGTGCGGCGAGGCGGTGGATGGTCTCATCCGAATAGATGATGCCGTCGGGATTGGAGTACTTCGGCACGCACCAGATGCCCTTGACAGCCGGATCCTTGACCAGATCCTCGATCATATCCATATCGGGGCCGGTGGCGGTCATGGGAATGGTGATCATCTCGAAGCCATACGCCTCCGTGATCTTGAAGTGGCGGTCATAACCGGGTGCGGGGCACAGCCACTTGACGGTGTCCAGCTTGCACCACGGCTTTTCCGAATGCAGCATGCCGTGCGTGTAGCCCTTGGTGATGGTGTCAAACATCAGCGTAAGCGAGGCATTGCCGCCGACGAAGCATTCCTCCGGCTTGCAGCCGAGCATATCCGCCCAGAACTCCTTGGCACACTTCAGGCCGGTCAGCTCGCCGTAATTGCGCGCGTCCACACCGTCAACAACACAGTCCTCCGGCTTTGCCAGAACCGTCAGAATATCGGATACAAGGTCAAGCTGTTCACGGCCGGGCTTGCCGCGTGCCATGTTGAGCTTCAGATTCTTCGCTTTCAGCGCTTCAAATTCCGTCTTAACGGCGGCATATTCCTGTTTCAGTTCTTCCGTGGTACGATCTTTGTAAGCAGCGCTCATTATATTGCACCTTTCCCTTTTGTGTTTTCTTTCCGCTTTCGCAGATTTCTGAGTTTAGTATACCATTTCCAATTTGAAAAGGCAAGTATAATAAATACCCGCCGCAAAAAGCGGCGGGTATTTGGGAGTTATGCACAATTTTTTTACCGTTTTCTTACTGCTTCACATTGGCAGTACGGCCTTCCCAGTGGTTGACGCAGACGGCGCAGGAGGCGTCGCCGATGACGTTCAGGGAAGTACGGCCCATGTCGAACAGACGGTCAATGCCGTAGATCAGGCCGATGTAGGTCGGGTCGATGCCGACGGACTCGAGGACCATCGCCAGCATGATCATGCCGGCGCCGGAGGTACCGGCGGTGCCGATGGAGGCGAGCGTTGCCGTGACGACGATCATGACCATCTGGCTGAAGTTCAGATCCACGCCGATGCACTTTGCAAGGAAGACCGCCGCAACGCACTGATAGATCGCGGTGCCGTCCATGTTGATCGTCGCGCCGAGCGGCAGGACGAAGGAGGAGATGTCGCTCTCAACACCCATATCGTCGCAGCATTCCTTGGAAACAGGCAGGGATGCAACGGAGGAGGTGGAGGTAAAGGCGAAGATGGCTGCGGGAAGAACGCCCTTGAAGAACTTCGCCGGGCTCATCTTTGCGAAAACCTTAACAGAAAGCGTATAAACAAGGACAACGTGGATGATGTAGCCGATGTAGGCTGCAAGCAGGACGAGGCCAAGATCGCCGAGGATCTTTGGGCCCTAGTTGGAGACGACCCAAGTCATCAGGCAGAAAACGCCGATCGGGGAAACTGCCAGGATGAAGGTCATGACCTTCTGCGTGACCTCGTTAAAGGAGCTGACAACGTCTGCCGCCACCTTGCCCTTCTCGCCGGCGACAAGAATGCCGCAGCCGAAGAAAAGGGAGATCACAATGATCTGGAGCATCGCAGAATTGAGAAGCGGATCGATAAAGTTGGACGGGAAAATGCCCTTTACAGTGTCCATGATGTTGGCGTTTTTCGCTTCATACGCTGCGTCCTCCGCCATTTCCAGCACACGGAACGAGCCTTTGAAGATGTTTGCCACGACGAGGCCGATCACGCAGGCGATGGCCGTCGTGCAGAGGAAGTAGACAACGGTTTTCCAGCCGATCTTGCCGACCTTGCCGATGTCGCCCATCGAGATCACGCCATCCATGATGGACAGCAGGACCAGCGGCACTACGATGTACTTTAAGAGATTGACAAAGATATCGCCGAAGGGTTTGATGTACGCCGTTGCGATCTCGTTCGCCTTGTCGACTCCAAGAGCCAGCCACAGGATCGCGCCGACAACAATGCCGAGCACCATACCAAGCAGGATCTTGACGCCAAGATTCATTTTCTTCTTTTCTTTCATAAATCCTTTCACCTCATAGCTCTCATTCTGTCGAAAGTCTCTCAACTCTTTCGATATAAATAATTATAGCGATGCTGTTAAGAAGTGTAAAGATTTTTCTGACCCGGTGGTGCAAATTTGACAAACTGTATTAAAAATCCAATCTCAATTGTGTCATTTTGACGAAAGTCAATTCACTCCATCGTCTCGTATCCGCAGAAACGGATGGCTGCGCGTGCAAGCTCCGCCGTCGGATCGACGAACGGCCCTGCCTGCGGAAGCTCCTGTGCCACGATGGGCAGCTCCGTGCAGCCGAGGATGAAATAGTCCGCGCCCTTTGCGCGAAGGCCGCGCAGAAGCGCCTCCCAGTGCGCCTGCTCCGGCATGAGCGGCTTTGAGGCCTTGACCACATCGTAGATCAGGTGCATCAGCGCATCCTTTTCCGACTCATCCGGGATCAGATGCGGCACATGCTCCGCCGCCAGCGCTTCCTCGTACAGCCCCGTCGCCAGTGTTCCGCGCGTGGCGAGCACCGCCGCCGTCTTTCCGGGATAGCGCGCGGCGCACGCCTTCGCCGTCGCTTCCAGCATGCTGATAAACGGTGTTTTTGTCCTTTTTTGCAGCTCCGGCAGGAAATAGTGCGCCGTGTTGCAGGGCATGATGATGCAGCTCGCGCCGCATTTTTCGAGCTTTTCCAGCGAATCCGTCATCTGCGGCAGCGGGTTTTCGCCGCCCGCAAGAATGGCCGCCGTGCGGTCCGGGATGCGCGGATTGTCGTCGATGAACACGCGAACGTGGTCGCCGTCCTTCTCCGCCTTGGTCAAAAGAACGATCTTCCGCAGAAGATCCGCCGTTGCCAGCGGCCCCATGCCGCCGAGGATGCCGATGCTCTTTTCCATGATGCGCACTCCTTTTCCTTACCGTGTAATGTTGATACAAATATAATGTGTTTCGCTTTCTGCCTCTGCCCTGTCAGCCCTGCAGCAGCGTCCCCGCCGTCAGGCGGTCAAGCGCCCACGCCACGCCGTCCTCCTCATTGGTCGGCAGCACGAGCTTTGCCAGCGCCTTGAGCTGCGGGTCGGCATTGCCCATGGCCGCCGGAAGCCCCGCATAGGAGAGCATGCTCACGTCGTTTCCGCTGTCGCCGATGGCCATGACCTCCTCCGGCACGAGACCCAGCCGCTCCATCAGGCCCGCGAGGCTGGCGCCCTTGTTGACACCTGGCTCCGTCAGTTCAAGGTTGTCCGCCGCTGAAACGACGATATCGCAGGGGATATCACGTACGGCGTCCCATGCGCGGTCACGCTCCGCCTCGGAGACGAACATGCAGAAGATCTTCTCGACCGCGCCGTGCTTGCCGGCCGCATAGTCCAGCTGTGCCTCGTCGGGATGGTAGTATTTTACCGTGTGCCGTGCAATGACCGGCGTGAACACGTCAAAGGCACGCTGCTCCCAGCCCTTGCAGGTCGTGATCCGCGTTCCGGTAAAGACGGCGATCAGCCCGTCAAAGGCCAGCAGCCGCTCTGTCAGGCAGAGGCTGCGCTCCGGCGCGAAGCAGTGCTCTGTCAAAATGCGGTTTTCGTGCAGATCCCAGACGCGCGCACCGTTGCTGGAGATCAGGTACCGAACCTCCGGCAGCGCGGCAATGATCTCGTCACACTCGCAAAGCGTCCGTCCCGTGCAGAAAACGACGTCCAGCCCGTGGGCGATGGCGTCGTGCACGGCGCGCTGTGTGCGCGAGGTGACCTTTTTTTCTTCATTTAATAATGTGCCGTCCATGTCGACGGCGACAAGCCTGATCGCCATATTGTTCTCACTTTCCCATATTGTAACGATGCCTGTATTTTACCAGCCGCGTCCTGTAAAATCAAGCGGCGCAGCCCGGACAAGGCGCAAAAATGGCTCCGGCACGGTGTGTGTGATGCCGGAACCATTTTTGCCTTCGGGTTGCGCCGCAAAGAAAAATATGCTATGATGAAAAAAGATTCTGCTCGGATGACACCGTACTTTTGCTGCCTCTGCACAAGGCCAGCGCGCATCTCTTTTCTGGTTCTATTTTATCGTCTGTGCCTGCGAAAGTCACCCTACCGTCCGTTTCCCGGGGTCAACTGTGCGGAAAGCCGGACTCTACTGGGAGTAGAAATCGATGATTTTTCAACGCTTTCGAGCTTTATTAGGAGGTTTTCCATTTGAAGGTCGATGAAGCCACGCTGCGCAGGACAGTCTCCAAAAACATCGCCGCCTACCGCAAGGCGCATAGCGACACGCAGCTCACGCTCGCTGAGAAGCTGAACTATTCCGACAAATCCGTCTCAAAATGGGAGCGCGGAGAAAGCCTGCCCGACATTTTCATCCTGACGCAGATCGCCGATCTCTACGGCATCACCGTCAGCAACCTCATCGGCGAGATCGAGCCGCCGAAGCAGTCCAAGCCCGCGTATCACATGTTCATCCTGCTGCTGTCGGTCACGCTGGTTTTCGTGATCGCCGCCGCGCTGTTCAGCGCCTTCCTCATCGCGGAGGTCCCCTTCCGCGCGTGGCTTTTCTTCGTGTTTGCCGTGCCTGTCGCCTCCATCGTCTGCATTGTCTTTACCAGCCTCTGGTGGGGCATCTGGCAGCAGAGCATTTCGATCTCGGTTCTGATCTGGTCGCTCGGCGTGTGTCTGTATCTGACGCTGAGGCTCCCGAACCTGTCGCTTCTGTTCATCGTCTGCGCCGCGCTTCAGGTTCTGGTCATTCTCTGGGAGCTGTTCCGGAAATATCGGAAAAAGTGACGGCTTCCATACAAGTACGTCCCGCAAATTTCCAGAAGAAAAAAGCAAAAAACAGCTTGCATTCTGAAAAAAGTCATGATATACTATCCAAGCGTTTGAACCAAGGGAAGGGCAGTCTGCCTTTTTACAGAAATCTGATGAGAGAGGTGAAACTCATGAAGGAAGGTATCCATCCCAAGTACGAACAGACTACTATCAGATGCGCGTGTGGTGCAGTTATTGAGACTGGTTCTACTAAAAAGGACATTAAGGTTGAAATTTGCTCCAAGTGTCACCCGTTCTACACCGGCAAGCAGAAGCTTGTTGACACCGGTGGACGTGTCGACCGTTTCAACAGAAAATACGGCCTGAAGTAAGAAGCAAAGTCCGCACCGCGTACCGGTGCGGGCTTTTTTCATACCCTGCGAATTTTGTCACAGACCGGCGCGGCGCGAACGCGGCAATGGAGAGCATATATGGACGAAAAAAAGATCATCATTGACCGGGCGGTTCTGGTCGGCCTGAACGCCGACTGCTTCACGCCCGAGGAGACCTCCAGCGAAAAAACGCTGGACGAGCTGGAGGCGCTGCTGGAGACAGCAGGCGGCGAGTGCGTGGGAAAGGTACTGCAAAACAGGCACACGCCCGATCCGCACTCTTTCATCGGCGAGGGAAAAGCCGACGAGGTTCGCCAGATGGTACAAAACGGCGGTGCCAATCTTGTTATATTTGACAACGACCTCACCCCCTCGCAGCTTCGCGCGCTGGAAGACCTGATGAAAACGCCGGTCCTTGACCGCAGTGCGCTCATCCTCGACATCTTCGCCCAGCGCGCCAGAACGCGCGAGGGCAAGCTCCAGGTGGAGCTTGCGCAGTATCAGTATTATCTCCCCCGCCTCACGGTCTGGAACGAGGAAATGGGCCGTCTCGGCGGCGGCATCGGCACCAGAGGCCCCGGCGAAACGCAGCTTGAGACCGACCGGCGCTACATCCGCTCGCGCATCCAGAAGCTCCGTGAGGAGCTGGCCGAGGTGCGCAAGGTGCGCGCCGTCCAGCGGCAGCGCCGCATCAAAAACAGCGTCCCGGTCGTGGCGCTCGTCGGTTACACGAATGCGGGAAAATCCACGCTGCTCAACCTTCTGACCGGCGCGGACATCCCCGCCAACAACCGGCTGTTTGACACGCTCGACACCACCACGCGGCAGCTCACGCTCAGTGACACCTGCGACGTGCTGCTGTCGGACACGGTCGGCTTCATCGCAAAGCTCCCCCACCATCTGGTCGAGGCGTTCAAGGCAACGCTTGAGGAGCTTGAATACGCAGACCTTCTCATCCATGTCATCGATGCCTCCGACCCTGAGCGCACAGCGCATATGCAGGTGGTCGAGCGGCTGATCGGCGAGCTTGCAAAGCCCGGCGTCCCGGTCATCGACTGCTATAACAAGTGCGACCTTCTCCCCGATGACGAGATCCCGCGCGGCAGAGACGCCGTCGCCATCTCCGCCGCAACCGGCATGGGCATCGAGGAGCTGAAGAAAACAGCGGAAACACTTCTGGGCCGCGGGCTTCATCATGTGAAGCTGCTGCTCCCCTACTCGATGGGCGGGCAGGTCGATGTCCTGCACTCGCAGGCGAAGGTGCTCTCGTGCGAGTACCGGCCGGACGGCATCGCTGTCGAGGCGATCATGGACGAGACGCTGTTCGGAAGGCTGCGGCAATACAAGGCGGAGTGAGAGAGGCTATGGAAGAATACCTGATCCCCGCGGCACATGCCGAGGCGGAGCTTATCGAAAAAAAATCCCGCTTCATCGGCGCGGTCTATCCCGTCGAGAGCGAGCAGGAGGCGCGCGCCTGCATCGAAGCGGTGAAAAAGAAGCACTATGACGCGCGGCACCACTGCTTCTGCTACCGGCTGGCGAGCGGCGCGGTACGCGCCTCGGACGACGGCGAGCCGCAGGGCACCGCCGGGCAGCCGATGCTGGCGGTCTTTGACCGCGAGAACGTGCAGAATGTCGTCTGCATCGTGACGCGTTACTTCGGCGGCATCCTGCTGGGTGCCGGCGGACTGACGCGTGCCTATGCAAAGGCCGCCAAAATGGCGCTCGACGCGGCAGGCATCGCGCGCCGCTGCGTGTGGGACTGCGTGGATATCTCATGCAGCTATGCGTTTCTGGAGCGCGCACGGCTGGAGCTGGCGGCACAGGACGGCGAGGAGCTGAGCACCGAATTTGCCGCCGATGTGCTGCTGCACGGCTGCATCCCGCAGGCAAAGCTCGAGGCGCTCACTGTGCGTCTGCGCGAGCTTTCGGCAGGGACTGTCCTCCCGAAAATGACAGGAAGCATTTACCGCGCGGAAAAAGTCAAAAAGTAACGAAGTGTTCAAAACAAGTTCACTTTTTTACGCTAATATAAAACCAGCTATAGAAAAGGGAGGGCGGACGCATGACCGTTCGGGAGCGCATCGAGCAGGAGGAATATCGGGTCCTGTCGCCGCTGGCGCAGAGATCCGCCGAAACGAAGGGGCGGCTCTACCCCGAGGAGGCCAACGAGATGCGCACCTGCTATCAGCGTGACGCCGACCGCATCCTCCACAGCAAATCCTTCCGCCGGCTCATGCACAAAACGCAGGTCTTTCTCTCTCCGGAGGGCGATCATTACCGCACCCGCATGACACACACGCTGGAGGTCTCGCGCATCGCGCGGACGATCTGCCGCGGGCTGCGTCTGAATGAGGATCTTGCGGAGGCCGCCGCCTACGGACATGATCTCGGCCACACGCCGTTCGGTCACGCGGGCGAGGCTGCGCTGAGCGACGTCACCGGGCGTCCCTTCCGCCACAATGAGCAGTCTCTGCGCGTGGTGGACAAGCTCGAACGTGACGGCGCGGGTCTGAACCTCACCTATGAAGTGCGGATGGGCATTCTCGGCCACACCGGGAGCTTCATCCCCGAAACGCTCGAGGGGCAGATCGTCCGCACCTCCGACCGCATCGCATACATCAATCACGACATTGACGACGCCATGCGCGCGGGGCTTTTGACGGAGGCCGACATTCCGCGCGACATCACGGATATCCTCGGCCACGCGCACTCCGAGCGCATCAACACGCTGGTCATGAACATGATTGAAAACACGGAGCAGACGGGCGTGCTCGGTATGCAGCCCGAGGTCTCCGCAGCGATGGATCGCCTGCGCACATTCATGTTCGCCCGCGTCTACACCAATTCCAAGGCCAAGGGCGAGGAGTCCAAGGCCAAGGACATCATCCGAAGACTCTATGACTATTACAGCAAAAATCCGCTGAAGCTGCCCGCGGATTTCATTCCGCAGCTCGACTTTGACGGCATGGACCGCATCGTCTGCGACTATATCGCCGGTATGACCGACCGCTACGCGGTCTACAAATACTCGGAGCTGTTCATTCCCACGACCTGGCAGGTCCGATAGGACGGCAGCCGGAATGGAGCCGTAGCCGCCAAAACGCTGCGAAAAACCGCGCCTTTGGGTGCAGAAAGGAGGCCCTCCATGCCCTTCCCACAGGCATTTCTCGACGAGCTGACCGTCCGCAATCCCATTGAGGATGTTGTCAGCCAGTACGTTTCTCTGACGCGCAAGGGCGGCAATCTGTTTGGCCTCTGCCCGTTCCACTCAGAAAAAACGCCCTCCTTCTCGGTTGCGCCGGACAAGGGCATCTACTACTGCTTCGGCTGCCACAAGGGCGGCGGCGTCATCAATTTCACGATGGAGATCGAAAATCTCGACTATCCCGACGCTGTCCGCTTTCTTGCCAAGCGCGCGGGGCTGGAGGTCCCGGACGACCGCGAATACGCCTCCACCTACAAAAAGCAGGAGCGTCTTTGGGCGCTGTGCAAGGACGCAGCACGGTTTTTCCACACCCAGCTTCTTGCCCCATGCGGCGAGGAGGCGCGCGGCTACATCACAAAGCGCGCGCTCTCGCGCTCGACCGTGACGCGCTTCGGACTCGGCTTTGCGCCGAACGAGTGGTCGTCGCTGCTCGACGAGATGGTGAAAAAGGGCTACACCAAGGAGGAGCTGCTGGAGGCAGGTCTTGCCGTCAAGTCACAGAAGGGCGGCATTTACGACCGCTTCCGAAACCGCCTGATGTTCCCCATCATCGATGTGCGCGGCAACATCATCGGCTTTGGCGGGCGCGTGATGGACGACTCGACGCCAAAATATCTGAACTCACCCGAGACCATCATTTTTAACAAACGGAAAAATCTCTTTGCCCTGAACATCGCCAAGAAAAGCAAGCAGGGGCGGATCATCCTCACCGAGGGCTATATGGACGCGATCGCCCTGCACCAGTACGGCTTTGACTGCGCCGTCGCGTCGCTCGGCACCTCGCTGACCGAGGAGCATGCCAATCTTCTTGCGAAATATACCAATCAGATCGTTCTGATCTATGACGGCGACGAGGCCGGGCAGAATGCGACCCGCCGCGCCATTCCGATGCTCGAGAGGGTCGGCCTTCAGGTGAAGATCCTGCGGATGCAGGGCGCGAAGGACCCCGACGAATTCCTGCGGAAGTTCGGCGCCGACCGCTTCAGTCTCCTGCTCGATCAGTCGGAAAATCAAGCCGAATACCGCCTCCAATCGCTCCGGCGCAAATACGACCTGACGCAGGATGACCAGCGCGTGGCATTCTTGTCGGACGCGGCGGAGATGGTCTCCACGCTCCAGAGCGCGGTCGAGCGCGAGGTCTACGGCCGCCGCGCCGCTGAGGCCGCGGGCGTCAGCTACGACGCCATCAAGCTGGAGGTGCAAAAAGCGTTCAAAAAGCGCATTGCGCGTGAAAAAAAGAAGCAGGAAGCCCAGGACCTCGCGCCCGCGAAGCAGCAGCAGCCCCATGTCAAGGGCATTCGCTATGACAACGTGCGTTCGGCGATGGCGGAGGAAGGACTTCTGCGGCTCGTTCTCAAGGAACCGGCTCTGCTCGGCAGCGTGACGCTCCGGCCGGAGCAGTTTTCCTGCCCGCTTCTGGGCAGGGTCTATGCCGAGCTCGCCGCCAGAAACGGCACCGGTCAAGCGGTGAGTCTCGGCGCGCTGGAGGGGACGTTCTCTCCCGAGGAGATGGCGCACCTTTCGGCGGTCGCAAACAAGGACGACCAGATCGTCAATGAGGATGCCCTGCGCGATTATGTGGACGTCATCCGTCAGGAGGACGCACGCAGAACCGGCTCGGGCGGCGAGGCGCTGCTGGCGATGGCCGAGCGTCTCCGGGAAAAGAAAGGATACGGTGGCTGAGATGGCAAAAGACATGGAACTGCTTCAGAAAATGGAGCTTACGGACGAAAGCCGCGCCAAATTGACCGCACTGCTGGAGGAAGCGAAAAAGACAAAAAAAGTCGCCTCCAAGGCACTGGTCGAGGCGCTGGACGCAGCAGACGCCACCGAGGAGCAGACCGAGCAGTTTTACGACGTGCTGGAGGCCGCGGGTGTGGAGATCGATGTCAGTGACGTTCTCGACCTGATCGGCAGCAGCGACGCGCTGGACAGCCCCACGATCGACGACATGGAGGCGATCGAAAGCGGCGAGCTGGAGGCCGCGCCCACCGACGAAGAGCTGGAGCGCTATGACGATCTCGGAGACGGCAAGCTTGACGACCCCGTGCGGATGTATCTCAAGGAGATCGGCAAGATCAAGCTCCTTACCCCGGAGGAGGAGCTCGCGCTTGCCAAACGTATGGCGGAGGGCGACGAGGAGGCGCACAAGCGCATGTCCGAGGCAAACCTGCGTCTGGTCGTGTCCATTGCCAAGCGCTACGTCGGGCGCGGGATGCAGCTTCTTGACCTCATTCAGGAGGGCAATCTCGGCCTTATGAAGGCAGTCGAAAAATTCGATTACACCAAGGGCTATAAATTCTCCACCTATGCAACGTGGTGGATCCGCCAGTCGATCACCCGCGCCATTGCCGATCAGGCGCGCACGATCCGCATCCCGGTACATATGGTCGAAACGATCAACCGCGTGCTTCGCACCTCGCACAGCATGGTGCAGTCGCTCGGCCGCGAGCCGACGACCGAGGAGGTCGCGCAGGAACTCCACATGGAGGTGAGCAAGGTCGAGGAGATCATGAAGATCGCGCAGGAGCCGGTCTCGCTGGAAACGCCGGTCGGCGAGGAGGAGGACAGCCACCTCGGCGACTTCCTGCCCGATTCCGACGCCTCTCAGCCGCCGGAGGAAGCGTCCCACACGCTGCTGCACGAGCAGCTTGAGGATGTGCTGGCAACGCTCACCCCGCGTGAGCAACAGGTGCTCCGGATGCGCTTCGGCCTTCAGGACGGCAAGCCGCACACGCTCGAGGAGGTCGGCAAGGAGTTCGACGTCACGCGCGAGCGCATCCGCCAGATCGAATCGAAGGCGCTGCGCAAGCTCCGGCACCCGTCGAGAAGCAAAAAGCTCCGCGATTTTTTGAATTGAGCGTCCTACCGCTCCATATCCTTCTGCCGAAAAAGTCGCTGTTCTTCATGAAAATCGCGCAAAAACCGTCAAAAACCATGCATTTTGCGTACCGCTTGAAAAACAACACTTGACATTGGCTGAAAAATCCGTATGATATTCCTATCACATAACCGCGCCACCGGCCGCCGCGAAGGCTGCTTTGGTGTGTTGGATGGAGGAATATAGCATGTTTGAGAAGATCCAGTCCTATCTGGCCGCACAGCTTGATATTTCCGCGGATGAGATCACCCGCGAGACCACGTTTGAATCCCTCGGCATCGACTCGCTCGACACCGTGGAGATGGTCATGGATCTGGAATCAGAGCTTGGCGTCGATCTGGAGATGGAGGAAAAGCTCAACACCGTCGGCGAGCTGGTCGATTTCGTCGAAAGCAAGCTCGACTGATCTGTCATTTTTCTTGCCGTGGCCGACCCATGGCGAGGCTGTACTACTCGGGGAGATAGCGGTGCCTTGTTACCCGCAATCCGCTACAGCGGGGAGGAAATCCCGACCGAGGGTACGTATTGTATCGTCTGACCCTTATAAGCGGCGTTGAAGATTCGGTCTTACGCAACGGGGCTCTGTGAACCGTGTCAGGTGGGGAACCAAGCAGCACTAAGCAGCCCACCCCGTGTGCCGTGAGGCAGCCGTTTCCGAGCTGGCTGTAAGGGTAACGGGTGTAGTGCGTATTCGAAGAAGGGTGTACAGTCTTGCCATGGGCCGGCCTTTTTATGCCCGGAGCTGTTTTTTCCCGGTGGACATTCCCTCCGCGTCATGCTATACTGAATTCACGACCTGAACGCAGGAGGTTTTTTATGAAAAAGATTCTCATGATCGGCACCGGCGGCACCATCGCTTCTCAGATCAGTCAGGATGGCCTGCGGCCTGCCCTCTCCTCTGAGCAGCTTCTGTCCTTCGTGCCGAAGGTCTCCGAATTCTGCAAAGTCGATTGTATGCAGCTGTTCAGTCTCGACTCCACCAACATCCGCCCGGAAAACTGGGTGGCGCTGGCGCGTACTGTGCAGGAGCATTATGAGCGCTACGACGGCTTTGTCATCAGCCACGGCACCGACACAATGGCGTATACGGCAGCGGCGCTCTCCTACCTCATTCAGGGCGCAAAAAAGCCGGTCGTCCTGACCGGCGCGCAAAAGCCCATCAGCTTCGATTCGACCGACTCCAAGGTCAATCTGACGGACGCGTTCCTCTGTGCCGCCTCCGACCATCTGCATGGCGTCATGATCGTCTTCAACGGCAAGGTCATTGAGGGCACACGCGCCTGCAAAACGCGTTCCAAGAGCTATGAGGCATTCTCCAGCATCAACTACCCCTGTCTTGCCGTGGTGCAGGACGGGCGGCTTCTGCAATACATCGAGACGGGCTTTTCCGAGGCCCCGGTATTCTATGACCGGCTCAATGAAAGGGTCGGGCTGCTCAAGCTGATCCCCGGCGTCCCGTCCAGTCTCGCGGCGTACATGCTGGAGCACAATGACGCCCTCATTCTGGAGAGCTTCGGCGTCGGCGGTGTTCCGAGTTACCCCGGAAGCAGCTTCCTGGAGGTGCTCCATCAGGGGCTTGATGCCGGAAAGGCCATCGTCCTGACCACGCAGGTCCAGAACGAGGGCAGCGATGTCGGCGTCTATCAGGTCGGCCGTCAGATCCGAAACTGCCCGCAGATCCTTGAGGCATTCGATATGACCACCGAGGCCGTCTGCGCCAAGCTCATGTGGATCCTCGCCCAGACGCGCGAGCCGGAGCAGGTCGCAAAGCTCTTTTACACGCCCGTGGCGCATGACATCCTGCGCTATGCGCGCGGCTGATCCCAAATCAAAAAACAACGCATCCGTGAGTCTTTGCCGCTCGCGGATGCGTTTTATTGTTTGATTGTTTTTACGGCTTAGTGCAGAAGATAACTGATCCCGAGCAGGATGTACATCGGGCCGAAGCAGTAGGCCATGAACATCTCACGGTGCGGCACCTTCTGAGAAAAGCAGTCGGTCAGCAGCAGGATCTCGCAGAAATATGCGCCCGCGCCGAAGAAATAGGCGATCGCCTTGACCATGTATGCGTTCGGGATATGGAACAGCGAAATCAGAAACAGCAGCGCCGCCACGGCGACGAAGATGTTTCGCGCAAGCAGGAAAACATGCTCCGCCCGTTTGTGGTGGCTGTGCGCCAGAAGTTCTTCTTCGGTAAAGGCCTCTTTCAGCTCCAGGACGGACTCTGCAAGCTGTCTCAGTGCGTTTGACATAGGCACCCTCCCCTATCGTTCTCTGCACTGCAATTATATCAGAATGTGCGGCGGTTGCATAGCGTTTTTGTCCGCGGATGCGTACTTTTTTATCCCGCCGCTCATTCGCCGTCCGGCTCTGTATGCTCAAACAGCAAATACTCCCCGTCCAGCAGGAGCAGGACGCGGTACGATGGCTCCGCGCCGTCACAGGCGTAGACCGCGCAGCCGATCAGCTCAGAAACATCGCTCTCCTCCACGGTGCCGAGCTGCTCGCCCGGCAGAATATCCACGCCGTCCGCCGGGATCTGCGTGTAGAGCCGGCCGTCAAAACGGAAAGCATACAGCCTGCACGGGGCATCAGAGGGCGCTGTTGTCTGCGGGGTGGTGCAGTCGTTCTCCGCAGGGACATCGGCAGGCTCGCTCTTATACTCCTCGCTGTTTTCCGCTGTTTCGGCGGATTTTTCCTCCGCCATCGCCGTTTCCGGCTCGATGCTTCTCGGCGTTTCCGGTGCGGCAGTGTCGGCGCAGACCGCCTGCATATTCGCCTCCGGCGCGGCGGACTTTGCGCCGCTGAGCGCAATGCGGGCGAACGCCGCGATGCCGATCACCAGTATGCAGCACGCCGCCATGGCAGCCCAGCGGAGCCACACCGTCTTATTTTTTTGTACGGGTCTGTCCGCGCGCGCGATGAGATCGTCCCCGATCTCGCCGACGGCGCGAAATAGGATCTCCTGCTTCATACGGTGATCCCCTCCTGTTCGAGGTATTTCCGCAGCTTTTCCCGTGTTCGGAAAAGGATGGATTTTACATTGTTTTCATTCATGGAGTAGCGGCTTGCAATGTCGCGGACGGAGTCCACGAACCAGTAGCGGCGCAGAAAAAGGCTGCACTCGCGCTCGGGGAGCGTCCGCAGGAATGCGTCGAGGGCGCGCGCAAGCTCCTTGCCGTCAAACTCCGCCTCTACGCCGCCCTTCGCGGCGATGCACGCATCCAATTCGTCCAGCGCCAGCGGCAGCTCACCGCCTCCGCGTTTTTCCGCGCGCGCCGCCTTCCAGCGGTCAAACGCGAGATTGCGCGTAATGCGCCCCAGAAACGCGGAGAGAATGGACGGCCGCTTCGGCGGCATGGCATTCCACGCGCCGAGCCATGTGTCGCTGACGCACTCCTCCGTGTCCTCGGGATTTTTCAGGATATTTCGCGCGATCGTGCGGCAGTAAGCGCCGTATTTCAGCTCCGTCTCATGCAGAGCCTGCTCGCTGCGCGCCCAATACAGATCGATGATCGTTTTGTCGTCCAAGGCAAGGCCTCCTGTCTTTGATGACGATTTTTTTCGCGGCCGGTTGCACCCAACCGCGACTTTTTTCTCAGTATATCATGGCAAACGACTTTGGGAAATGGTATAATGAAAAAAATAAGAAATGCAGAGGGAAAACAAATGGACTTTCGTGTAATGGCAGTCGGTGATGTGACGGGTGCGGGCGGACTTCGGTGTCTCAAAAAGCACCTGCGCCCGCTCAAGAAGCTGTACTGCATCGATTTTTGTGTTGTAAACGGTGAGAACGCCTCCGGCGTCGGCATCACCCCGCAGCAGGCAGAGGACATTCTGGATGCGGGTGCGGACGTCATCACGCTCGGCAACCACACCTGGAACCGGCGGGAGATCTGCACCTATCTCGACGAGAGCCGGTATATCCTGCGCCCGGCAAATTTCCTGCCGAGCCTTCCGGGGCAGGGCTGGAGCGTGTATGAAACGCGCATCGGGCCGGTCGCGGTCGTAAACCTGATCGGGCGCTGCAACATGGATTTCGGGCCGGACAACCCCTTCCTCGTCGCGGACAAGGTGCTGGCGGAACTCGGCAGCATCCCGGTCTTTGTGGATTTTCACGCCGAGGCCACGTCGGAAAAGCTCGCGATGGGCTTTTATCTCGACGGGCGCGCGTCGGCGGTTTGGGGCACGCACACGCATGTGCAGACCGCAGACGAGCGGATCTTGGAAAAGGGCACGGGCTATATCACAGACCTCGGCATGACGGGGCCGCTTCGCTCGGTGCTCGGCGTCAAGCCGGAGCAGTCGATCGACCTGTTCCGGGGCGAGCTGACCTCGCGCTTCGAGTGGCCTGCGGGCCCGGGCCGGCTCTGCGGCGCGGTCTTTACCGTGGACGGCGCAAGCGGAAAATGTACAGCAGTAGAAAGGGTGGCTGTGGATGATTAAATTTCTGCATGCGGCAGACCTGCATCTGGACTCGCCGTTTTCAGGGCTCAGTCCCGAGCGCGCGGCACAGCGCCGAAAGGAGCAGCGCGCGCTGCTGTCGGAGCTGGTCGAGCTGTCAAACGCACACGGCTGCGAGCTGATGCTGCTGGCAGGCGACCTCTTTGACAGTGACAACGCCTACCCCGACACGCTTGAGGCGCTGGCGCGCGCGTTTGCAGGATGCAGCGCACAGATCGTCATCGCGCCGGGAAACCACGACTGCGCAGCGGACGGCTCGGCATACAAAACCGAGCGCTGGCCGGAAAACGTGCACATTTTTACAGAAAACCAGATCCGCGCCATCGCGTTTCCGGAGCTTGGCTGCCGCGTCTACGGTGCAGCGTTCACCGCGCCGGAGGCCCGCGACCTTCTGGCGGGCTTCACCTGCGAGCGTGACGGCGCGGTCAACCTGATGGTGCTGCACGCAGACGCGCTGAACGCGCAAAGCCCGTACAACTTCGTTTCAAAATCCGAGATCGCAGGCTCCGGCCTCGATTATCTGGCACTCGGTCACATCCACGCGGCAAGCGGCCTTCTGCGCGAGGGGCGCACCGCCTATGCCTGGCCGGGCTGCGCGATGGGGCGCGGCTTTGACGAGCTGGGCGAAAAGGGCGTTTACATCGGAAGCGTCGGAGACGGCGCATGTACGCTGGAATTTCACCCGCTGCATGGAAGGAAATATGAGATCCTCTCCGTCCCGGCAGGCGAGGATCCGCTCGCGTCCGTCACGGCGGCGCTGCCGCAGCAGACGCAGGATGATATTTACCGCATCCTCCTGACGGGCGAGGCGGAGCCTGTCCCGCTGCAAGCGCTTTACCGCGCGCTGGAGGAGCGCTTTTTCAGCCTGACCCTGCGCGACGAGACGACGCCGAAGGTCGATCTTTGGGCTGCGGCGGGCGAGGATACGCTGCGCGGCATCTTCCTTCGGGAGCTGCGGCAGCAGTTTGACGCGGCGCAGACGCCGGAGGAAAAACAGTGCATTGCAGACGCCGCGCGGCTGGGCCTTGCGGCGATGGACGGAAGGGAGGCGCCGGAGCTGTGAAAATTCTGAAACTCTCCGCCTCCTTCGGCAATCTCCAAAATGCGGAGCTGACGCTGGAGGACGGGCTCAACATCGTGACGGCTCCGAACGAGTCCGGAAAATCGACTTGGGCGGCGTTCCTGACAGCAATGCTCTATGGCATGGACTCCAGCGCGCGTGCAACGAAGACCAGCCTCCCCGCAAAGGCGAAATACAAGCCGTGGAGCGGCGCGCCGATGCAGGGCAAAATGGAGCTGGAATGGCAGGGCCGGCGCATCACCATCGAGCGCAGCACAAAGGGCCGCGTCCCGATGGGCGAATTCCGCGCCTATGAGACGGAAAGCAGTCTGCCCGTCGCAGGCATGACGGGTGAAAACTGCGGCGAGATGCTGCTTGGCGTGGGGCAGAGCGTCCTGGAGCGCAGCGCCTTCATCGGTCAGGGCGCCGTCGCAGTCACGTCGGACGCAGAGCTTGAAAAGCGGCTTTCCTCGCTTGTCACGGCGGGCGATGAGACCGTCAGCTTCTCCGATACGCAAAAAACGCTCCGCGACTGGCGAAATCGCTGCCGCCACAACCGAACGGGGCTTCTGCCGCAGACGCTGATGGAGCTTCAGCAGGTGGAAAACACGCTCGATCAGATCCATCGCCTCCATCAGGGCGACATGGCTCTGCGCGCAAAGCGCGAGCAGTGTACCAAACAGCAGCAGCACCTTCAGACAGTCCTCGCGGGACTGCGGGCGCGCGAGGCCGCGCGGGCATTTGAGAAAAAGGATGCGGCCGCGCGCGAGCTGGCGGATGCCTCCGCGCGCTGTGCCGATGCCAAAAAATCGGTCGAGCGCCTTCCGTCCGCCCGGACCTTGACGGAGCTTCAGCGGCAGCTCGATCTTCTGTGCTCGGAGATGCATCCGCTCCCCGAGCCGCAGCCTGCGCCGCCGCAGGCGCCGCCCTGCCCGGCGGTCTTTCTCGGTCTTTCCGAGGAAGCGCTTTCCGCGCAAGCGCGGAAGGACGCGCAGGAGGCGGAGGCACTCAGCCGCGGCAGCGCGCAAAGTCTTCTTCCCGCACTCTGCACGCTGGCGGCAGCCCTCCTGCTTTGCATCGGGACGCTGTTTCTGCCCGGCGGAACGGCGACCGTCATCCTGCGCGCCGTGCTGCTGGCGGCGGCGCTCGGCGGAGGCGCATGGGCTGTGCTTCTGCAAAAAAAGAACCACGCCTGCCGCGTGCGCACCGCACAGGCGCAGGCGATCCTGAACAAATACGGCGTGAGCGCCTGCGGCGACATCGTGCCGCTGGCGACAGAATACTGCGGCGCGCTGCATCTCTACGCACAGAAGCAGGAGCAGCATGAGCAGGAGCTCGCGCGGCGCGCGGCGCAAGCGCACGCGCTTTCCGAACGGCAGGCGCGGCTGCTCGGTCAAGTCTCCATGTTCGCGCCCGGGGCCGCAACGCCGGAGCAGGCGCTGGACGCCGTGCGCACAGCGCTGGCGCTGCTCGACTGCGCAGAGCGCGCCGGGCAGGCAGAGCGCACCGCACAAAGCCGCTATGACGCGATCTGCACGGCCTTGGGCGATGCCAAACCGCAGCCCGCGCCGGAGGCCGATCTGGAGGGCTATGAGCCGAAAACCGTCTCGCGTGAGCTTTTGCAGCTCAACTCCACGCTTTCAGACGTGCGCTCTCAGCTCGACCAGAGCCGCGGACGCGCCGAGGCGCTCGGCGACCCGGCAGAGCTGGAGGCGCGCCGCGAGGCGCTGACGGCGCAGGCAGAGCATCTGAGCCGTCGCTATGACGCGCTTGAGCGGGCGCTCGACGCACTGGAGGCGGCAAACAGCGAGCTTCAGACGCGTTTCTCCCCGCAGATCAGTTCTCTTGCCGGAAAGCTCCTCGCAAAGCTCACCGGCGCACGCTATGACACAGTGCTGCTTGGAAGCAGCATGCAGGCCGAAACGCGTGAGGCGGGCGAGCTTGTCACGCGGCAGCTTCTTTACCTCAGCGGCGGCACCGCCGATCAGGTCTATCTCGCCGTTCGGCTCGCCATCTGCCGTCTGGCGCTGGGCGCGGACGTGCCGGTGGTGCTGGATGACGCGCTGGTCCGCTTTGACGACGAGCGGCTGCGCGCGGCGCTGGCGCTTTTAAAGGAGGAGGCCGCCTCGCGGCAGATCATCCTCTTTACCTGCCAGAGGCGCGAGCAGGCGGCGCTTGCGGAGCTGCACGCCGCAGAGCATGAGGAATGACGATGGACAATATGAAGATTTTTGTGGTGGAGGATGACGCGGTCATTGCCTCCGCCGTCAAAAGGAGCGTGGAGGCGTGGGGCTGCGGCTGCCGTGTGGCGCAGGATTTTCGCGCCGTATTGCAGGAATTTGCCGCCTACGACCCCCAACTCGTCCTGATGGACATCACGCTCCCCTTTTATAACGGCTACCACTGGTGCAGCGAGATCCGGAAGCTGTCAAAGGTCCCGGTGATGTTTCTCTCCTCCGCATCCGACAACATGAACATCGTCATGGCGATGAACATGGGCGGAGACGATTTCATTGCCAAGCCCTTTGATCTCAGCGTCCTGACCGCGAAGGTGCAGGCCATGCTGCGCCGGACGTATGAATTTGCCGGACAGAGCAGCCTTCTGGAGCGCGGCGGCGCGATCCTGGCTGCAAACGACTCCTCGCTCTCCTTTGCAGGCACCCGCCTGGAGCTGAGCAAGAACGAGTACCGCATTTTGCAGGTGCTCATGCAGGCGGGCGGCGCGATCGTCCCGCGCGAGACGCTGATGCAGCGGCTTTGGGAATCAGACAGCTTTGTGGATGAAAACACGCTGAGCGTCAATGTGGCGCGTCTGCGCAAAAAGCTGGAAGGGATCGGCCTGACGGACTTTATCGTGACGAAAAAGGGCGTCGGCTATCAGGTGCGGTAAATGAAGGATCTATGGCTGTATCTGCGCGCACGGCGCTGGCACATTGTACTGTGGGCGATCAACTGGGCGCTGTTCGCGCTCATGGCGCGGCTTGGCGGCATGGGCGCAGAAAACGTCGCCTACACGGCGCTTCTGAGCGCGGTGTGCGCGCTGGCTGTCGGCGCGCTCGACTGCCGGCAGTTTCTGAAAAAGCACCGTCTTTTGCAGGACATCTGCCGCCAGACGCGCCTTGCGGCAAGTAATCTCCCCGAATGCGGCGCAAACGCACTCGAACAGGACTATCAGGCGCTCGTCCGCGCGCTGGAGAGCGACATGGCCGCCGCTGTCTCGCGCACCGACCGGAAAATGGCCGATCTGGCTGCATACTATACGCTCTGGGCGCATCAGATCAAGACGCCCATCGCCGCCATGCGGCTGCTTTTGCAGCAGGATGGGCAGGAAAACAGCGAGCTGGGGCAGGAGCTTTTCCGTATCGAGCAGTATGTCGAGATGGCGCTCGGCTATGTGCGGCTCGACAGCGAGAGCACAGACCTTCTCCTGCGGCGGTATCCCCTCGACGATGTCATCCGTCCGGCGGTGCGGAAATTTGCGCCGCAGTTCATCCACAAGCGCTTGACGCTCCGCTATGAGCCGGGCACCCAGACGGCGCTGACAGATGAAAAGTGGCTCGGTTTTGTGATCGAGCAGGTGCTCTCCAACGCGGTCAAGTACACGCCTGCGGGCGGCACGGTCACGATCTCGTGTACGGACGCGCCGGCGATCATCATCTCCGACACCGGCATCGGCGTCGAGCCGGAGGATCTTCCGCGCGTATTCGAGCAGGGCTTTACCGGCTACAACGGCCGCGCGGACAAAAAGGCCACCGGTCTCGGGCTCTATCTCTGCCGCCGCGTCTGCCGCAGGCTCGGCCATACCATCACCATGCGCTCGCGCGTGGGCGAGGGCACCGAGATCACGATCAGCCTCGCGCGCACCGAGCGCACGCACGAATGAGCGGCGCAGTCTGACGCGCCCGCGCCGAATCTTACAAAACTGTAAGCTATGGGGCCAAACTGTAAGCCAAATCGATGGCACGCAGCTTGGCCCCCTTGTATAATGACTCCAGAACGTGAGAAAAAGGAGTTGAGTTCCATGTTTAAAAAATGGAAGCTGCTGAAAAAGAAGAAAAAAGAGCCGGACGAGACGTTTTCCGACTGGCTGGCGCAGCTGCTGACCGACGAGCGGGAGCTTGACCGGATGGCGTGCTCGATGAGTGCATTTCTGGAAAGCGAGAACAGCGACGTCCCTTTTTGCACGATGTAAAGGAGAATGAGCATGACACTTCTGGAAGTCAATAATCTGAAAAAGGTCTACACCTCGCGCTTCGGCGGCGCGCCGGTCCAGGCGCTGTCAAACGTGAGCTTCTCGGTCGAGGAGGGCGAGTATCTGGCCATCATGGGCGAATCCGGCTCCGGCAAGACGACGCTTCTGAACATCCTGGCGGCGCTCGACAAGCCGACCTCCGGCGAGGTGCTGCTGGATGGGAAGCTGCTGAGCGCCATCAAGGAGCGCGACATCAGCGCCTTCCGCCGCGACAATCTCGGCTTTGTATTTCAGGATTTCAACCTGCTCGACACGTTTACACTGCGCGACAACATCTTCCTGCCGTTGGTGCTGGCCAGAAAGCCGTATTCCTTTATGCGCGGCGAGCTTCAGCCCATCGCGGAAAAGCTGCGCATCGAGGACGTTCTGGACAAGTTCCCGTATGAGGTCTCGGGAGGTCAGAAGCAGCGCGCCGCCGTGGCGCGGGCGCTCATCACGCATCCGAAGCTGATCCTCGCCGACGAGCCGACCGGCGCGCTCGACTCGCGCGCGACCGACGAGCTGCTCGAGCTGTTTGAGCGCATCAACCGCGACGGTCAGACCATCCTGATGGTCACCCACTCTGTCAAGGCGGCAAGCCACGCAAAGCGCGTCCTGTTCATCAAGGACGGCGAGGTGTTCCACCAGCTCTACCGCGGTGAAATGAACTGCGAGGCGATGTACGGCAAGATCTCCGACACGCTGACCGTGCTGCAAAGCGGAGGCGAGGCGCATGAATAAGCTGTTTTACGGAAAGCTCGCCGCGCAGAATCTGAAAAAGAACCGCCAGTTCTATTTTCCGTACATTCTGACCGTCGTTGGCTCGGCGGCGGCGTTCTACATTCTGGCGGCGCTCGCCAACACCCGCCCCGTCTCCACGAAGGTGCGGTATTATTACCTGTCGGTCTATATGTCGCTCGGCATGGTCGTGGTCGGCCTGTTCTCGGTCATTTTCCTGTTCTATACGAACAGCTTCCTGATGAAGCGGCGCGGAAAGGAGCTCGGCCTTTACAACGTCCTCGGCATGGACAAGCGGAATCTCGCCCTCATGCTGGGCTTTGAGACGCTCTATGTGGCGCTCATCGGACTTGCGGGCGGCGTCAGCCTCGGCGTTCTGCTGCAAAAGCTTATGACCATGCTGGTCACAAGGCTCATGGGCAGCACGGACATTCAGTTTCCGTTCCAGTTTTCACCGCTTGCGCTGGTTTTGACAGTGATCCTGTTCGGCGCGATTTTGCTGCTGACGCTGCTGTTTAACCTCGGCCGCGTGGCAAGGCTCCGTCCGATCGAGCTGATGCACAGCGGCAGCGCCGCCGAACGCGAGCCGAAAACGCGCTGGCTGCTGACGCTGCTCGGCGTGGGCTGCCTCGGCGCGGGCTACTGGATCGCATTGACCGCAAAAACCGCGATGCAGGCGCTGAGTCTTTACTTTGTGGCGGTCCTTCTGGTCATCCTCGGCACCTACTGCCTGTTTACCTCGGTGAGTATCGCCGTTTTGAAGCTCCTGCGCCGCGACAAGCGCTACTATTATCAGACGGCGCATTTCATCGGCATCTCGGGTATGCTCTATCGCATGAAACGCAACGCCGTGGGGCTTGCAAACATCTGCGTGCTGTCCACGATGGTGCTGGTCATGGTATCCGGCACGCTGTCGCTGTATCTCGGCACAGAGAGCTCGATCCGGCTGCGCTATCCGGCAGACCTCAATGTGTGGGTACGCTATGATACAGAGCTTGAGCCGGGGCAGATGCGCTTTGACGGCGAAAAAACACTGGAAAAGCTGCTGGACGCCTGCGAGCGTCTCGGCGTGCCCGCGACGGATGCGAAGGCAGGCTCCAGTCTGTGCTTCAATGCAACGTGGACGGGAAGCTGCTTTCAGACGATCGAGCGGAATTTCATAGACCCGTTTTCCGAAGGAACGCTGATCGCCTTCCTTCCGGCAAAGGATCTGGAGTCTCTGACGGGGACGCACATTGAGCTGAAGGAGGACGAGGTCTTTGTGCTCGGAGCCGCACCGGAGGGTCTTTCGGAGACGCTGATGCTCGATTTCCGCAACTCCGAAACAATGGAGCCGGTCGGGGTGCAGTACTATAAGGTCGTGGGAACGGACGCAGACTTCGATGGTCTTCCGCCCTACAAAGGCTACTTTGCCGCGATCTACTACTTTGCCGTGGCGGACAATGCGGCGCTCGACAAGCTGTGGAGCCTCCAGGAAGCCGCCTACGGAAGAAGGAACAGCAGCATCGAGTGGCGCGCCTACATCAGCAACGGCGCAAGCGATGCGGAGAATCTGCGTCTTTGCGGCTTCACGGAGGACGATTCGACAAATATCTATAAAGCCTTGACGACGGAAAATCTCTGGGATTCGGATTATGTCGGCATCGCCTCCGGCAGCGAGTGCGGCACGTGGGATGTCTATGCGGTCGAGCCGCGCGCCGCGCAGATCGGCGAGTCGCTCGCCATGAACGGCGGCTTCTTCTTCCTCGGTATTTTCCTCGGCGTGCTGTTCATCATGGCGACCGTGCTCATCATCTATTACAAGCAGGTCTCCGAGGGCTACGAGGATCGTGCACGCTTCCAGATCATGCAGCAGGTCGGCCTTCAAAAATCGGAGATCCGCCGCTCGGTGAACCACCAGCTTCTGATCGTGTTCTTCGCGCCGCTTCTGGTGGCGGCTGTCCATGTGGCGTTTGACTTCCGCCTCATCCGGATGCTGCTGACGCTTTTCCAGCAATATGACGCCGTGCGCACGATGTGGTGTACGCTCGGAACGCTCGGCGTGTTTGCCGCCTTGTATCTGATCGTCTATCGCGTGACCGCGCGGGCGTATTACAAAATCGTCGAATAAGCAAAATGCACGCCTTTCGGCGTGCATTTTTGCAGAGCTTGTCAAAAAGAATATTTTGTCAAGCGCAAAGGCCCCTGCATCCGCAGGGGCCTTTTCTTATTCCGTTGGGAATGGGTTTATACGTCTCTGAGCTTCTCAAAGAAGCTCTTTTTCTTCGGCTGGCTCTCCTCGCCGCTGCAATCCTCCAGCTTCTTGAGAAGCTCTTTCTGCTCACGGCTCAGATGCGTGGGGGTCTCCACGACCACGGTGACATACTGGTCGCCGCGCGTCTTGTAGCCGACATACGGGATGCCCTTGCCGCGCAGGCGGAAGGTCGTGCCGGTCTGCGTGCCCTCGGGGATGCCGTAGCGCACCTTGCCGTCAAGGGTCGGGACCTCGATCGTCGCGCCGAGCGCGGCCTGTGTGAACGTGATCGGCATCTCGCACAGCACGTTTGCGCCGTCGCGCGTGAAGATCGGGTGCTTGCGCACCGCGACCGTCACCAGCACATCGCCGTTCGGGCCGCCGTTGGAGCCGGCATTGCCCTCGTCACGGACACGGAAGGACTGTCCGTTGTCGATACCCGCCGGGACCTTGACGCGGAGCGTCTTGCTGCGGCGCACCTTGCCCTTGCCCTTGCAGGTGGTGCAGGGCTCCTTGATGATCTTGCCGGTGCCGCCGCACTTCGGGCACTGCTGATTCGACTGCATCGTCATGCCCATGAAATTCTGCTGCGTGCGCACCGTGCCGGAGCCGCCGCAGTACGAGCAGGTCTCCGGCTGGGCGCCGTCGCGGCAGCCGCTGCCGTGACAGGTCGGGCAGCCCTCGATGCGGGAATAGGTGATCTCCCTCTCACAGCCGAACGCCGCTTCTTCAAAGCTCAGGTCGATCTCGACCACGACGTTCTGACCCTTGGACGGGGCATTCCGGCGCGCGGATGCGCCGCCGCCTCCGCCCCCGAAGAAGTCGCCGAAAATGTCGCTGAAATCGCCGAAACCGAAGCCGCCTCCGCCAAAGCCGCCGAAGCCTGCGCCCGCAGCCGGATTGAAGTTCGGGTCAACGCCTGCGAAGCCGTACTGGTCATAGCGCGCCTTCTTGTCGGCGTCCGACAGGACCTCATATGCCTCGTTGACCTCCTTGAACTTCTCCTCAGCGGTCTTGTCGCCGGGGTTCTGGTCGGGGTGGTACTTCATGGCGAGCTTGCGGTACGCCTTCTTGATCTCCGCCTCGGACGCATTTTTCTCTACGCCGAGCACCTCATAATAATCTCTCTTGTTTTGATCTGCCATCTATCTCTCACCTCAATTTCGGTGGAAACAGCCGAGAGGGGCGGTAGAGCCGCCCCTGATCTGCTGCATGTGCCCTGTTACTTGACTTCCTCGTAGTCCGCGTCCACAACGCCGTCGTCACCGGCACCGTGGTTCTGCGCGCCGCCGGCAGCACCGGCTGCATTCGGATCGCCCTGCGGAGCCGCATTCTGATACAGCTTCTCGGACACGGCATAGAACGCCTTCTGGACCTCGTCGGTGGCAGCCTTGATGGCCTCCACATCGGTGCCCTTCTGTGCTTCCTTCAGCTTCTCGATCGCGGCCAGCACAGGTGCCTTGTCGTTCTCGGAGACCTTGTCGCCCATTTCGTTCAGCGTCTTTTCAGACTGATAAACGACCTGATCGGCGGTGTTGCGTGCATCGACCTCGTCCTTGCGGGCCTTGTCCTCAGCCGCATACTGCTCGGCCTCTCTGACAGCCTTGTCGATGTCCTCCTTCGACAGGTTCGAAGAAGCGGTGATGGTGATCTTCTGCTCTGCGCCGGTGCCGAGATCCTTTGCCGAGACATTCACGATGCCGTTGGCGTCGATGTCGAACGTGACCTCGATCTGCGGTACGCCGCGGGGCGCGGGAGCAATGCCGGTGAGCTGGAACTTGCCGAGGGTCTTGTTGTAAGCCGCCATCTCGCGCTCGCCCTGCAGGACGTGGACCTCAACGGAGGTCTGGTTGTCCGCTGCGGTGGAGAAGACCTGGCTCTTCTTGGTCGGGATGGTGGTGTTGCGGTCGATGAGCTTGGTGAACACGCCGCCCATCGTCTCAATGCCGAGCGACAGCGGAGTGACGTCCAGCAGCAGCAGACCCTTGATGTCGCCGCCAAGCACGCCGCCCTGAATGGCTGCGCCGACAGCCACGCACTCGTCGGGGTTGATGCCCTTGAAGCCTTCCTTGCCGGTCAGCTTTTTGACCTCGTCCTGAACTGCCGGGATACGGGTCGAGCCGCCGACCAGCAGAACCTTGGAGATGTCGCCCGCGGACAGGCCGGCGTCTGCCATAGCCTGCTTGACGGGGCCTGCGGTGGCCTCGACCAGATGGGCGGTCAGTTCATTGAACTTCGCGCGCGTCAGCGTCACGTCCAGATGCTTCGGGCCGGTCGCGTCAGCGGTGATATACGGAAGGTTGATGTTCGTGGAGGTGACGCCGGACAGCTCGATCTTGGCCTTTTCGGCGGCTTCCTTCAGTCTCTGCATGGCGACCTTGTCGTTCGACAGGTCGATGCCTTCGGTCTTCTTGAACTCGGAAACAAGGTAATTCATGACGCACTCGTCAAAGTCGTCGCCGCCGAGGTGGGTGTTGCCGTTGGTGGCAAGAACCTCGATGACGCCGTCGCCGATGTCGAGAATGGAGACGTCGAACGTGCCGCCGCCAAGGTCATACACCATGATCTTCTGCTCGGCTTCCTTGTCAACGCCGTAGGCGAGCGCCGCCGCCGTCGGCTCGTTGATGATACGCTTGACCTCAAGGCCCGCGATCTTGCCGGCGTCCTTGGTGGCCTGACGCTGGGCGTCATTGAAGTATGCGGGGACGGTGATGACGGCCTCGGAGACGGTGCCGCCCAGATATGCCTCGGCGTCCGCCTTCAGCTTCTGAAGGATCATGGCCGAGATCTCCTGCGGGGTGTACTTCTTGCCGTCGATATCGACTCTGTAATCGGTGCCCATGTGGCGCTTGATCGAAGAGATCGTGCGGTCATGGTTGGTGACAGCCTGACGCTTTGCGACCTGGCCGACCATACGCTCGCCGGTCTTCGAGAACGCTACAACGGACGGGGTGGTGCGATTGCCTTCGGCATTCGCAATGACAACGGGCTCGCCGCCTTCCATGACGGCAACGCAGCTATTCGTAGTACCAAGGTCAATACCAATAATTTTACTCATGATCAATTCCTCCAATTTATATATCAAGCAGTGTTTTTACAAATTTATGTTCTTCCCGCATTTGCGGGGAGCTTTCTTTTAATTTGCGACCTTGACCATCGCAAAGCGGATGATCTTGTCGCCCACGCGGAAGCCCTTCTGGAAGACCTCCACGATCGTGTTTTCTCCGGCGCTCTCGTCCTCGCAGTGCATCACAGCATTGTGCTCGGCGGGGTCGAAGCTGTCGCCCGCTTCGCCGTAGACCGTGACGCCCAGCTTTTCAAAAACGCCTGTCAACTGGGTCATGGTCATTTCCACGCCTTTTTTGAACGCCTCGTCCACAGTCTCCTGCTTCAGCGCACGCTCGAGATTGTCATACACCGGCAGGAACTTTTCAACGGTCTCCGCGCGGGCATCGGTGTAAAGGCTGTCCTTTTCACGCTGGCTGCGCTTGCGGAAGTTGTCGTACTCCGCCGCGAGTCTCAGGTAGCTGTCGTGCTCCTTGGCAAGTGCCTGCTGGGCTTTTTCAAACTCGGAAAGCTCCTGCTTCTGCGCGTCCTCGCTCTTGACCTCCGGCGCCGTGTCCTCGGCCGCTTCGGTCTCGGGGACGTTTGCCGTTTCTTCCGCCTTGATTTCTTCCGTTTCTTCGGCGGCCTGCGCCGCCTTCTTTTCTTCGCTCATATCTTATTCTGCCTCCGGGGTGATTTCTTTTTTGGGATCCGGCCCGTCGATCGCCGGGGTCTGGGGCTTGCCGAACATCCGGCTGAGATTTTCTGCAAAGTAGCTCAGCCGCGCGGTGATCTGCGCATAATCCATGCGCGTCGGCCCGACAACGCCGATCATGCCCTGCATGCCGTCGCCGATGTCAAACTTCGTGACGACCACGCTGGTGTCCTTGAGCTCCTTGGCGACGTTTTCCGGCCCGACAAGGATCTGTGTCTTGCTGCCGGAGCCGAGTGTCGCGGGAAGATTGGAGATGATCTCCTCGTCCAGTGTGGACAAAACCTCCTGTGCTTTCTCGGGGTCGCGGTATTCCGGCTGTCCGAGGAGCTTTGCCTGTCCGGTCATATAGACCTCGCTGTGCTGCTCATGCAAAAGCTGCATCGTGAAGTCCAGCACCACCGGCACAAGGCTCGCGGCACTGCCCGCCGAGCGCGTGACGCGCGCCAGAACATCCGGCGTGATCTGTTCTGCCGTCAGCTCTGTAAGGCTCGCGTTGAGCACCGCCGACAGAAGCCGCAGATCCTGCTCGGTCACATTGACCGGAAGCTGGATCAGCTTGTTTTTGACCTGATTGCTGCTGGTCATCACGACCAGAATGAAGCTGTTTGCCTCCGCAAGGATCAGGTCAAAGCGTTTGACGCTCACCGCGCCCTGCGCCGCAGCCACGGCGTAGGCCGGGAGGTTGGTCATCTTGGAAACGAGCTTGCCGACCTGTGAGATCGCCTTGTCGAATTCCCGGAGCTTGAGCTCCATTGCCTGATTGATGGACCTTGTCTCGTCCGTTGTCAGGCGGTAATCCTGCATCAGCTCGTCCACATACAGCCGGTAGCCCGCGGGGCTTGGCACACGGCCCGCCGACGTGTGCGGCTGCTCGAGCAGCCCCATCGTGGTCAGCTCCGCCATCTCGTTTCGGATGGTGGCCGGTGAAAAATCCATGCCCGGCATGGCGGCGATGGTCTTGGAGCCGACCGGCTCGGCCGTCCGGACGTAATTGTCCACAATGGCACGCAGGATCTTTTTCCTGCGGTCTGTCAGTTCCATGGCGCACGCCTCCGTTTCGCTTTCATTTTAGCACTCTTTATCCCCGAGTGCTAAACGCAGTTTAACACCGTCCCGCGCCGTTGTCAATACCCTGTTTTTGAATAAAGTGTAAATATCGCATTTTCGCGCACGCGATACTATATAAATTGTCGCCTTCCGGGGCGCGGCTCCGGCGGGCGTATCTGTGCGGCGCTCCACACGCGCAGCACGCACCATAAAAACCCAACTTTTTGTGCAGCATTACAGCAGGATTCAGGCAACATTCACAAAAAACAGGTGGCAAATTTGACATAGACGCACAGGAAAAGCGGAAGTTCGTTCTGGTATTTTTGCATTTTATACGCTATAATATACGAAATAGCCGCTCTTTTAGCGGATCAAAGGAGTGATGAACTTGGCGGAACCGCAGTATGTCATTGAAATGCTGAACATTACCAAGGAGTTCCCCGGCATCAAGGCCAATGACAATATTACGCTTCAGCTCCGGCGCGGTGAGATCCACGCGCTGCTCGGTGAAAACGGCGCGGGCAAGTCGACGCTGATGAGCGTCCTGTTCGGTCTTTACCAGCCGGAGTCCGGTACGATCAAGAAAAATGGTGAGGTCGTCAGAATATCCGACCCGAACGATGCAAACGAGCTTCACATCGGTATGGTGCACCAGCACTTCAAGCTGGTCGAGTGCTTTACCGTTCTGGATAATATCATCCTCGGCGTTGAGCCGAACAAGATGGGCTTCCTCCAGAAAAGGCAGGCGCGCGAAAAGGTGCTTGCGCTGAGTGAAAAGTATGGTCTGCACGTCGATCCCGATGCGCTGATCGAGGATATCTCCGTCGGTATGCAGCAGAGAACCGAAATTCTCAAAATGCTCTACCGCGAAAACGAGATCCTGATCTTCGACGAGCCCACCGCCGTTTTGACCCCGCAGGAGATCGACGAGCTGATGCAGATCATGCGCAGTCTCGCGGCAGAGGGAAAATCCATCCTCTTTATCTCCCACAAGCTCGCAGAGATCATGGCGGTCGCCGACCGCTGCACCGTCCTGAGAAAGGGCCGCTGCATCGGCACTGTCAACACGCGTGAGACCACGATGGAGCAGCTTTCGGCGATGATGGTCGGCCGCGAGGTCAACTTCAAGGTCGATAAGAAGCCTGTCACCCCCGGTGAGACCGTTCTTGAGGTCAAGGATATGGTCGTTGCCTCCAAGGTCCACAAGAACAACGCCGTCCGCGACGTTTCCTTCAGTGTCCGCCGCGGCGAGATCGTCTGCATCGCCGGCATCGACGGCAACGGCCAGTCCGAGCTTGTCTACGGTCTGACAGGTCTGGAGCCGCTGGTGGACGGCAGCGTCAAGCTGCTCGGCAAGGACATCTCCCACATGCCCATCCGTCAGCGCAGCATCATGGGCATGAGCCACATTCCCGAGGACCGGCACAAGCATGGTCTGGTGCTGGACTACACGCTGGAAAACAACATGATCCTCCAGCGCTACTTTGAGCCGGAGTTTACCGACAAGGCGGGCTTCCTCCGCCGCGGCAACATCCGCTCCTATGCCGAGCGTCTGATCGAGCAGTATGACGTCCGCTCCGGACAGGGCCCGATCACCATCACGCGCAGCATGTCCGGCGGCAACCAGCAGAAGGCCATCGTGGCGCGCGAGATCGACAAGGACCCCGAGCTGCTGATCGCCGTGCAGCCCACGCGCGGTCTGGACGTCGGCGCCATCGAGTACATCCACAAGCAGCTCGTCGCCCAGCGTGACGAGGGCAAGGCCGTCCTGCTCGTGTCTCTGGAGCTTGACGAGGTCATGGACGTGCCCGACCGCATTCTGGTCATGTATGAGGGCGAAATCGTCGGCGAGCTGGATCCCAAGACCACCTCGCAGGAGGAGCTCGGCCTGTATATGGCGGGTGCAAAGAGAGATGAGGTGCGGAAATGAATAAGAAAAAGAACCCTCTGGAGTCCAATCTCCTGCAATCGCTGATCGCATCGCTGATCTGCATCCTGCTCGGCCTGCTCATTGGCTACATCGTTCTTCTGGCGATCAACCCCAAGGGCGCGGGCGGCGCCATTCTCGCAGTCGTCAAGAACTTCCTGACCTATAACAAGGCTTCCTCGCGGCTGAAATACTTCGGCAACACTCTGGTCAAAACGGCGCCGCTGCTGATGTGCGCGCTGAGCGTCCAGTTCGCCTACACCGTCGGTCTGTTCAACATCGGCGCCGCCGGTCAGTACGTCGCCGGTACCTGCGCCTGCATCTACGCGGCGCTGGCATGGCAGTGGAGCTGGCTGCCCTGCCTGCTGTTTGCCATTGCAGCCGGTGCGCTTTTCGGCGCGGCCGTCGGTCTGCTCAAGGCATACTGCAACGTCAACGAGGTCATCTCGGGCATCATGCTCAACTGGATCGGCCTTTACGCAACAAATATGATCCTGACAAATGTCAAGGAGGAGGCCAGCCCCTACACGCTTCAGATGCACACCTTCGGCACGAAGGCGCTGCTGCCCTCGCTTGGGCTTGAGAAGCTGCTGGGCGGCAACAAGTACATTACCCTCGCCATTCCGCTCGCCGTCATCATCGCCATCGTGATCTGGATCGTGCAGGAGCGCACCCGCTTCGGCTACGAGCTGAAGGCGACCGGCTTTAACAAAAACGCCGCGAAATACTGCGGCATGGCGGAAAAGCGCAACATTATCCTCACGCTCGTCATCGCGGGCGCGCTCGCCGGCCTCGGCGGCTCGCTGCTGTACCAGACGGGCTATGAGCAGTGGCAGTGCACGCACACGTCCGTCCCCGCGATGGGCTTCAACGGCATCGCCGCAACGTTCCTTGGCGGTCTGAACCCCGTCGGAACGATCTTCTCCTCGTTCTTCATCCAGCACATCACCGCCGGCGGCGCTTACGTCGACAAGTCGATGTACTGCTCGCAGATCTCCGACCTGATCTCGTCGCTGATCATCTATCTCTGCGCGTTCGTGCTCTTCCTCAAGAAGGTCATGAACGGTATGATCACCCGCAGCAAGGAGCGCTCCGCATCGGCTGCGCGCAACGGTAAGGGAGGTGTCGCATAATGCTGCTGCTTGTTCAGTATACTCTGATTTTTGCCTCCGTCCTCGTTCTGGTCGCGCTCGGCGGCTGCTTCTCCGAGCATTCCGGCGTCATCAACCTCGGTCTTGAGGGCATCATGGTCATCGGCGCATTGGGCGGCGCACTCGTCATGCGCGCACTGGAGGGTCATACCTCCGGCGTTCTGCTCGTTCTGGCCGTTCTTCTTGGTGCGATCGTGTTCGGCGTTGCATATTCGGCGCTTCTCGGCGTCGCCAGCATCAATTTCCAGGCCGATCAGACGCTGGTCGGCACGGCGATGAACCTGCTTGGCACCGCGGGCGCGACCGTCTTTGTAAAGGCGCTCAACACCGCCGCGAACCCCGATGACGTCTCCTCCACCGTTCAGTATGTCGAGGCCAAGAAGTCCTTCCTTCTGAACATCAACGGCTTCGAGTTCAACTGGTTCATGCTGATCGCTGTGCTGGCCGTCGTGGTCGCGTACATCACGCTCTATAAGACGCGCTTCGGCCTGCGGCTGATGGCGTGCGGCGAGCATCCGCAGGCTGCCGCCTCTGTCGGCATCAGCGTCTGCAAGATGCGCTGGGCGGGCGTTCTGATCTCCGGCGTGCTCGGCGGTCTGGGCGGTATCTGCTACATCCTCGCCGGCGTTTCCGAATGGAAATTCGAAAACGGCGTTGCCGGCTTCGGCTTCCTCGCGCTCGCGGTCATGATCTTCGGTCAGTGGAAGCCCACGCGCATCGCGCTTGCGGCGCTGCTGTTCGGTCTGTTCCGCGCGCTGTCGAACGTCTACGCCGGTTTCAGCTTCCTCGCGGCGCTGAACATCCCCGGCGCAGTCTACAACATGATGCCTTACATCATTTCCCTTCTCGTTCTGGCCTTCACCTCCAAGAATTCCAGAGCGCCGAAGGCGGAGGGCATCCCCTACGATGTAAGCCAGCGCTGATCCATCCAGCATTTCACGTCAGGCGAACCGCGACCGGTTCGCCTGCGTGGATTTTTATGAAGAAACCCGAATTCCTGTACCGGGAACCGCCGGAACAGCCGTATAAAGGAGAGAAAGATGGGCAACACGGACATCATTGTCATTGGCGTCGCCGGAGGCACCGGCAGCGGAAAAACAACGCTTGTCAAGGCGCTGCAAAACCGCTTCGGTGACAACATCACCGTTCTGAGCCATGACAACTACTACAAGCGTCATGACGAGCTGAGCTATGAGGAGCGCACGCACCTGAACTATGACCACCCGGACGCATTCGACACGGATATGATGATCGAGCATCTGCGCCTGCTCAAGCAGGGGCTTGCCATCGAATGCCCGACCTATGACTATACCATTCACAACCGCGCCGAGGAGATCCTGCGCATCGAGCCGAAAAAGGTCATCGTGGTCGAGGGCATTCTGATCTTCCAGAGCAGAGCGCTCTGCGATGAGATGGACATCAAGATCTTCGTTGACGCCGATGCGGACGTGCGCCTCTGCCGCCGCATCCGCCGGGATGTGAAAAAGCGCGGACGCACCATCGATTCGGTCATCGAGCAGTATCTCACCACGGTCAAGCCCATGCATGAGCAGTTCGTGGAGCCCAGCAAGAAAAACGCAAATCTCATTGTCCCCGAGGGCGGCAAAAACCTCATTGCGCTGGAAATGATCATCAACCGCATCCAGCGCCACATTGACGGGCTCGTCGTCTGACCCATCCGACATGGATCCTCACATATCAAATTCGGCGCTTTCAAACAATCGAAAGCGCCGAATTTTTTGTACTTTTCGTCCAAAAATGCAGTTGACTTTTTATGCAGGAGTTCTATAATGAATCCTGCAAAAAGAAGTATACGAAAAAGCTGGGAACATTATGAACATCTTATTATCACTATCCGTTGCAATCCTTGCAGGTCTGCTGATGACCCGCGTGTTTAAGCCGCTCCGTCTGCCGTCCGTGACCGCCTATCTGGTCGCCGGTATTCTGGTCGGCCCGTACTGCCTCGGCAAGCTTGGGCTTGACGGCCTCGGCTTTGTCACGATGGACGCGGTCAACAAGCTCTCCATCGTCTCCGACGTTGCCCTCGGCTTCATCGCGTTCTCCATCGGCAACGAATTCCGCCTTTCCTCCCTCAAAAAAACCGGCCGTCAGGCAACCATCGTCGGCATCGCGCAGGCACTTGTCGCCACGGTGCTGGTCGATGCCGCGCTGCTGGTCTTCCACCTTTGCTTCCCTGAGATCGTCAGCGTTGATCAGGCCATCGTCCTCGGCGCCATCGCCACCGCCACGGCGCCCGCAGCCACGCTGATGGTCGTGCGCCAGTACAAGGCCAAGGGCGAGCTTGTCGATCTGCTTCTGCCGATCGTCGCGCTCGACGATGCGGTGGGCCTTATCGTCTTCTCCGTCTCCTTCGGCATCGCAGATGCCATGCATTCCGGCGCGGTCGACATGATCTCCATCCTCGTAAACCCGCTGCTGGAGATCGTCCTTTCGCTCGGCCTCGGCGCTGTGATGGGCTTCGTGCTCACGAAGCTCGAAACGCTGTTCAACTCCAACACGAACCGTCTGAACATGACCATCGCGGTCGTCTTCCTGACGTGTGCGCTGACCGGCCTCAGCTTCCCGCTCGGCCCCGTCACGATCAGCTTCTCCTCCCTGCTCACCTGCATGATGCTCGGCACGGTGTTCTGCAACATCTGCCCACTGTCCGAGGATCTGATGGAGAAGGCCGATCGCTGGACCTCACCGCTGTTTGCCCTTTTCTTTGTCATCAGCGGCGCGCAGCTGGAGCTCGGCTTCTTCCGTGACGGCATGGTCGTGCTGCTCGGCGTGATCTACATCGTCTTCCGCAGCCTCGGCAAGTACTCCGGCGCGTTCTACAGTGCGAAGCTTACAGGATGCCCGAAGAAGGTCTACCATCACCTTGGCTCGGCGCTGCTGCCGCAGGCTGGCGTGGCGCTCGGCATGTGCGTCACGGCGCGCAAGCTCGGCGAAAGCAGCAACCTGATCTGCAACATCACGCTGTTTGCGATCCTTGTCTATGAGCTGTTCGGCCCGGTCATCACCAAGCAGGCGCTCATCCACGCGGGCGACATCCAGCCCACGAGCGACGAGGTCAAAAACCGCCGCCAGACCAAGCTTGCAAACGCGCAGAACAAGTAATTCCTATCACAAAAAAACTCGTAGAGTTTCGCCGCGCACGGCGAAAGAAAATGTGAATCCATTTTGTCCGGCGGCGTGTACGTCGGACAAAATTCTCTCCGTGATGCAAGTGTGGAATTTGTGCGCAAACTGCGCACAAATTATGCGCGCCGCATCACGCAGCCTTTTCAAACGCGAACCCAGCTCCGCGGTTCGCGTTTGAGAGCTTGTCAAAAGACTTTTTGACAAGCTCAAAAAATCTCCGGCAGAAGCGCTCTGCCGGAGATTTTTTACTTGTCACGCGGCGGCTCATGTGGTATTTTCATGGTAGAGTCCGCAGCCCACACCCATCCGCCCGCGCAGGAGGTATCCCTATGACCAAAAGAAACATCTGCCTGATGAACGATTCCTTTCCCCCGGTCATCGACGGCGTTGCAAACGCCGTGACGAATTACGCAAGGAATATACAGAAAGACTACGGCACAGCCACAGTCGTGACCCCCTATTATCCGAACGCCGACGACTCCGATTTTCCCTTTGAGGTCATCCGCTATCCAAGTCTCGACCTGACAAAGCTCGTCGGCTACCGCGCGGGCAACCCCATCTCGGCGGAGACCATGCAGACGCTCGAGGAAAAGCATTTTGACCTCATCCACAGCCACTGCCCCGTCGCCTCCACCGTTCTGGCGCGTCTGGTGCGCGACCGCATCCACGTTCCCTTGATCTTCACCTACCACACAAAATTCGACATCGACATCGCTCACGCCATCCGTGCCAAGTGGCTTCAGGAGGCCGCCGTCCGCACGCTGGTCGAGAACATTTCCGCCTGCGATGAGGTCTGGACGCTCAGCCGCGGCGCAGGAGAAAACCTGCGTTCGCTCGGCTACGCCGGCGACTGCATCGTCATGCCGAACGGCGTTGATTTTGACGCAGGACGCGTACCGGATGCGGCGGCGCACGCCGTCGGCGCAGACCTCGACCTGCCGGAGGGTGTGCCGGTCTTTCTGTTTGTCGGGCGGCTGATGTGGTACAAGGGCCTTCGCATCATCCTCGACGCCATGAAGCTGCTCAAGGACGGCGGATACGATTTCCGCATGGTCTTTGTCGGCAAGGGCACCGACGGTGACGAGATCAAAGCCTACGCAAAGGAGCTTTCGCTCGGTGACAAGGTCTTTTTTGCCGCGCCCGCCTATGACCGCGACGTTGTCCGCGCATGGTACTGCCGCGCGGATCTGTTCCTCTTTCCCTCGACCTTCGACACAAACGGCCTTGTCGTCCGCGAGGCGGCGGCCTGCGGCCTTGCAAGCGTGCTGATCGCCGGAAGCTGCGCCGCCGAGGACATCACCGACGGGAAAAACGGCTTTTTCATCGAAGAAAATGCCGCCTCCATGGCAGCGCTGCTGAAAAAGCTCTACGGCAAGCGCGCGCTTTTGCGTCAGGTCGGCGAGAATGCACAGAAGGAGATCTACATTTCATGGGAAAGCTCCGTCCGCCGTGCCTGTGCGCGCTATGAGATCGTGCTTGAAAACTTCCGCCGCGGGCTCTATCCGCCCCATGATGCACCGTCAGACGAGTTTTACCGCCATGTCTCCGAGTATCTTGCCGCTGTCAACCGCGCCCGCAGCGGCCTGCTGGAGCTGCGAGACGACGTGCAGAAGGGCTGTGCGCAGCTCACGGAAAAGCTTGACGATCTCTGGGATCGCTTCCTCTGAGCCTGTCAGCCGAAAAGCAAATATCGCCGACGGCGTGCACCGCAGAATCGACCCTTCTGCGGCGCACGCCGCGTTTTGTTTTCTTTACGCAGACGAAACACATTTTTCTGTATTCCCTATTTTTTCGGCTATTTATTGTGCATTTTGTATAGTTATACCGTTAAAATCACGTTAAGATTCAGCAATATGCCTTTACGTGTCCCATTTAATGTGCTACTGTAGTAAATGTATTAAGGGGATCCCCCCGGAGAAGAAAAGGAGAGTATGTATGAAAGAAAAGAAGAAACTGAGTCTGCCGATCAAGATCTTTATCGGCATGGCGCTCGGCATCCTCGCGGGTCTTGCATTTGCATTTGCCAAGCTCGGCTCGTTCACCACTGAGTGGATCAAGCCTATCGGCACGATCTATGTCAACCTTCTGAAATTCCTTGTTGTTCCCGTTGTTCTGTTCTCCATCGCCGACGGCGTCATCTCCCTGAAAGATCTCAAGCGCGTTGGCTCAGTCGGTCTCAAAACTTTCGTGTATTACATGTGCACCACTGCGTTGGCCGTTGTGGTTGGTCTGCTGCTTGTCAACCTCTTTAAGGGTTCGTTCACGCCCCTGCCCTCCACGGAGATCGAGGGACTGGCGTATGAGGCCAAAGATGCGCCTTCGGTCATGAGCGTCATCGTGAACATTTTCCCTGACAACCTGTTTAAGCCAATGGTCAATGCCGACATGCTGCCGGTCATCGTCATCTCGATCTTCCTCGGCGCGGGCTGCCTCGCCGCCGGTGAGAAGGGCGAGAAGATCGGTGAGTTTATCAACTATGCACAGGCGGTCGTCATGAAGATCATGATGATGATCATCAGCTTCACCCCGATCGGCGTCTTCTGCCTGATGACCGATGTGGTCGCCGTCAACGGCCCGCAAATCATTGGCAAGCTGGCGCTCATCATTGCCGTTGCCTACATCGGCTACATCGCGCACGTTGTGATTGTCTACGGTCTGTCCGTCAAGTTCCTCTCAAAGATGAGTCCATTCGCATTCTTCAAGGGTATTGCGCCCGCCATGATCACGGCGTTCACCACGACCTCCTCCAACGCAACGCTGCCCGTCAACATCGAATGCTGCAACAAGATGGGTGCGGAGCCGGAGATCAGTGCATTCGTCCTGCCGCTCGGCGCAACGATCAACATGGACGGCACGGCCATCTATCAGGCGGTCTGCGCGGTCTTCATTGCCTGCTGCTATGGCATCGACCTGACGCTCGGTCAGATGGCGATGATCGTTCTGACCGCAACACTTGCCTCGGTCGGCACTGCCGGTACGCCTGGCGCTGGCATGATCATGCTGGCGATGGTGCTTACCTCCGTCAATCTGCCGGTCGAAGGCATCGCGCTGATCGCGGGTGTTGACAAGCTGTTTGACATGGGTCGTACCACGCTGAACATCACCGGCGACGCAACCTGCGCCATGTGGATCTCCCGCCTCGAGCGCGAGAAGAAGGCCAAGGCCGCCGCCAAGGCAAAGTAATAAAAATCGACCAATCAAAATCAATGGGCCTGCCGCAATGCGGCAGGCCCACTTTTTATACGCTCAGGAACGCTTTCGCTCAAAGCTCCGTCTCGACGAAGTTCTTCATGACCTCGGCGCAGCGCGGGCAGAGGCCCTCCTCGTTTGCCTGCTCGGAGTGCATCCAGCAGCGCGGGCACTTCGTGCCGGGGGCTTCCGTGACCTCGATCGTGAGGCCGGGGAAATTCGCGCCGCTGCCGGTGACGGCATTTTCTCTTGCGCGCTCGTCTGCAACAGAGACGTTCGACACGATGAACAGCTCCGCGAGGTTCATTTCGCGGACCGCCTTGAGCGCCTCGGCCGCCGGTGCATCGAGTGCCGAGAGCGTGACGTGCGCCTCAAGGCTCTTGCCGATGCGCTTGTCTGCGCGGGCACGCTCGAGCACGCCGTTGACATCGCTGCGGACACGGATGGCGGTATCCCAGGCAGCCATTTTCTCTGCACTCAGAGCGTAGTCTGCATACGGCTTCGACATGACGTTCAACAGGACGTTGCGGGCGTCATCCTCGGCACGGTGCGGCATCTGGAGCCAGATCTCGTCGCAGGTGAAGGCGAGGATCGGCGCAAACGCCTTGGTCATGGCATCGAGGATCAGCCAAAGCGCCGTCTGTGCGCTGCGGCGGGTCAGGCTTTCCTTTGCATCGCAGTAGAGGTGATCCTTGATGATGTCAAGATAGAGGCTCGAAAGCGTCACGACGCAGAAGTCGTTGATGGCGTGGGAAACGCCGTGGAACTCGTAGTTGCTGTAGCTCTCCTCGCACTTGACGAGCAGCTCGTTGAGCTTCGTGATCGCCCAGCGGTCAAGCTCCGGCATATTTTCCGGTGCGACCAGCTCGTTCGGGTCGAAGTCCACCAGATTGTCGAGGCAGAACTTTGCCGTGTTGCGGAACTTCAGATAGTTCTGGCTGAGCTGCTGGAAGATGGAATCAGAGCAGCGGACGTCGGCATGATAGTCCGCCGAGCCTGCCCACAGACGCAGGATGTCTGCGCCGTACTTGTTGATGATCTCCGCCGGATCCATGCCGTTTCCGAGCGACTTGTGCATCTGGCGGCCTTCACCGTCCACGGTCCAGCCGTGCGTGAGGCACTGCTTGAACGGTGCGCCTCTGTCCAGTGCGCCGACCGCCGTCAGCAGAGACGACTGGAACCAGCCGCGGTACTGATCGGCGCCCTCGATATACATATCGGAGGGCCAGAAGCCCTGATCCTTCTGCATGGAGGCAAAATGCGTCGAGCCGGAGTCGAACCAGCCGTCCAGCGTATCCGTTTCCTTTTCAAAGGTCTTGCCGCCGCAGTGCGGGCAGGTGAAGCCCTCGGGAACCAGCTCCATGGCTTCCTTCTCAAACCAGATGTTCGAGCCGTGCTCCGCGAAAAGCTGCGAAATGCGCGCGATGGATTCATCGTTGCAGATGGGCTTGCCGCAGTCCTTGCAGTAGAACACCGGGATCGGCAGACCCCAGCGGCGCTGGCGGGAGATGCACCAATCGGCACGCTCGCGGATCATGGAGATCATGCGCTCCTTGCCCCATGCAGGGTTCCAGTACACATTCTCACAGGCGGCAACGGCCTTGTCCTTGAACGACTCGACCGAGCAGAACCACTGCGGCGTGGCACGGAAGATGATCGGGCTCTTGCAGCGCCAGCAGTGCGGGTAGGAGTGGACGATGTCCTCACAGGCAAACAGCGCGCCGCTCTGACGCATATCCTCGAGAATGACGGGGTTCGATTCGTCGGTCTTCATACCGGCATACTTGCCCGCGTAATCGGTGTGGCGGCCGCGGTCATCGACCGGAACGACCAGCTCCATGCCGTAGCGGCGGCAGGTCTGATAGTCGTCCGCGCCGAAGCCCGGCGCAGTATGGACGCAGCCGGTACCGGAGTCCATCGTGACGTAATCAGCCAGCACCACACGCGAGGTCTTCGGCAGGAAGGGATGGTCAGCCAGCATGTTCTCATAGAACGCGCCCTCATGGCGCTCGACGACCGCATAGTCCTCGACGCCGCCCACACGCATGACCTTCTCCATCAGTGCCTCGGCAACGATGTACATCTCGCCGTTTGCGTTGTTGCGGACGACAACATAGCTTTCCTTCGGGTTGAGCGCGATGGCGAGGTTGCCGGGAAGCGTCCAGATCGTGGTCGTCCAGATCACGAAGCTGAGCTTCTCATGGTCGAGGTGCGGCAGCTTGCCGAGATCGTCGCGCATCTTGAACTTGACATAGACCGTGGTACACGGATCGTCGTGGTACTCGATCTCCGCCTCCGCCAGCGCTGTCTCGTCCTTCGGGCACCAGTAGACGGGCTTGAGGCCCTTGTAGATGTAGCCCTTTTTGAACATTTCGCCGAAGACCTTGACTTCCTCGCTCTCGAAGCCCTTGTTCATCGTCTTATAGGGATGCTCCCAGTCGGCGATGACGCCGATGCGCTTGAAGCCCTCCATCTGACGGTCGATGTATTTCTGCGCAAACTCCTGGCAGGCCATGCGGAACTCGGGAACGGGCATGGTCTTGTGGTTGAGCTTGTTCTTCTTGATGATGGCAGACTCGATGGGCATACCGTGGTTGTCCCAGCCGGGAATGAACGGCGTGTAGTAGCCGCGCATCGCATACAGGCGCACGATGAAGTCCTTCAGAGACTTGTTGAGCGCGTGACCCATGTGGATGTCGCCGTTGGAGAACGGAGGGCCGTCATGCAGGGAAAAACGGGGCTTGCCCTCGTTCTTTTTCAGCAGCTCGCCGTAAACGTCGAGCTTCTTCCACGCCTCCAGCATGGCAGGCTCGCGCTGCGGAAGACCCGCGCGCATCGGGAAGCCGGATTTGTTCATGTTCAGTGTCTTTTTGTATTCCATGTTCATCCTCCATATAGAGTTTTTTACAAAAAAGTGAAACCGGAAGTTCTGAATCAGTGGGCGAGTGCATTCGGCGAGAGATTTTGGCACAAGGCAAGATTTGAAAAACGAAGGAATACTCTGTGTATTTCAAGTTTTTCAAACCGCAGCATTGGGTCAAAAGATCCGGCGAAGGTCGAAGCCCATTGGTTCAGAGGTTCCGGCAAAACAAAAAACGCCCCGAGTCAAAGACTCAGGGCGGCGTGTGCCGTGGTACCACCTGAATTCCCGCAAAAGCTCCGCGGGCGCTCATGCCTCTGTAACGGGAGGACCCGTCCGAGCCTACTGGCTGCCGTTCGGTCGGATGCTCAAAGGGGATATTCGGGTCACTCCTGCCGCTGCCTTCCACCAACCGGCAGCTCTCTGTGCGCACGAGTGACCGTACTCGTCCTTATCATCGCATGTGTATGTGATCGTTTTGTTTTTCCCTGCCGGTCAGACCGATGTGGGATCGTAATTCTTGCCGAATTTCAGATTTGTGAACTTGATCGTTGCGCTGTTGTCCGGATGAGACGCAGGCTGCGTCGGAGCGACCGTGGGATCCGGTGCAGGCTCCGAGCCGACCAGCTTCTCCAGATTCTCCGAGATCTCCGAGGCGATGTCGGACACGGACGCCGACGGTGCGGGCGGCGCGGACGGCACGATCATCGGGGGCGTCTCCTGCTTGCTCCAATCGTAGGGCTTCTCACGCACGGGGGGCTTGGGCTGCTTCGGCTGCTCCTCGACCTTGAGATCCATGCTTCTGAGCTTGTCCAGCAGCTCCAGATGGCCGCGGATATCCTGCTCGACCACATTGATGAAATTCTGCGCGGTCTGCTTGGCGCGCGTCAGGCGCTCCTCTTCCTCGGCAACACTCTGCTGGAGATCTGCCGTCTGGCTGCGGACGCTGCCCTGCGCATCGTTCATCATGCCCGCGCACTTGGCCTGCGCCTCGGCGATCATCTTGTCGCAGGTCTGCTGGGCATTGGCGATGGCGCGCTTCATCCCTGCCTCCTGCGAGCGGTATTCCTCCAGCTTCTCGACAAGGATCTTCATCTTGGACTTGAGAACGGCGTTCTCCTTGTACAGCGTGATATAATCCTCGGTCAGCGGCTCAAGGAAATCATCGACCTGCTGCATATCGTATCCGCCGAACACAGCCTTGGAGAAGGTTTGCTCCTGAATTTCCTGCGGTGTAAACATGAGTGCTTGTCCCTCCTGCGAAGTCAATTAAAGGTAAAGGCCGTTATTTTCCAGTTCGTCGATCAGATCGCCGACGATGTCGACATTGTACGGCGTGATGATATAGGTGCTGATGGCGATCTTCTTGATCTTGCCGTCGAGCGCGTAGGCGCAGCCGGACAGGAAATCGACCAGACGGCGGGCAACATCCTTATTCGTCGCCTCAAGGTTCAGCACGACCGCATGCTTGCTGCGCAGATGCTCGGCGATGTCGGAGACATTGTCAAAGCGGTCGGGCTTGACCAGCACGACCTGCATCTGGGCCGTCGTGTGGATGTTGACCACCTTGCTGCCGCCGGGCGTGCGGCGGGAGCTGCTGCCGCTCAGGGTGTCGTCGTCCATATCGTCAAAAGATGAAGAGAACGAAGGAGCCGGGGCCGGAGCGGCGGAGCTGCGCGACGGACGGGACGCCTTGGAGCGCGGTTCGTCATCGAATTCGTCGAAATCGTCGTCATCCTCGCCATACGGCTTTGCCAGCTTCTTGAGTTCATCCATAAATCCCATAATCTTGTATCCTCCAATATCTGTGTCTGTCAGACATTATAATTTCTCGGGCCAAAAATCGCAGTACCCACGCGGATCATGGTCGCACCTTCTGCGATGGCATCGGCATAATCGCCGCTCATTCCCATCGACAGGCATTCCATGTCTACATTATCGTATTTTTTCTCGCTTATGTCAACAAAAAGGTTGCGCATTTCGGCAAAATATCTTCGATTATCGCCCGGATGGAGGCTAATTGGCGGGATCGCCATGAGTCCGCGGAGACGGCAGTGCGGGAAATCCGCCATTTTTTCCACAGTCTGCCAAATTTCTTCCTGCGAAAAACCGGATTTGCTCTCCTCTGCGCCGATGTTGATCTCCAGCAAAATGGGCTGCACGATGCCGAGTTTCGCGGCGGTCTTCTCGATGCACTCAAGAAGCTCCATCCGATCGACCGACTCGATGAGATCGACCTTTCCCACCACCTGCTTGACCTTGTTGGTCTGCAAATGGCCGATGAAATGGACGGGTTTTCCCGTGTAGGCGCCCTCTGCGAGCTTCTGCGTCAGCTCCTGCACGCGGTTTTCTCCGCAGCAGTCCACGCCCGCCGCGACCGCCTCACGTACTGCCGCCGCGTCGTTCATCTTTGTTGCGGCGCAAAGCAGCACCTCCGACGGCTCACGTCCCGCCGCCTTCGCGGCCTGCGCCATAGTTTCCCGGATGACTCTGATATTCTCTGCAATGCTTGCCATCCTTATCCGACCACCTTTCCGTTATACAAATTCTTTGCACTCACGATGACCTCGTCGCCCGGCCAGAGATTTGCCGTCGAGGTCAGGTCGAGCTTCACCTCATAGCTTTCACCGTTGTCGTGAAGGATCTCGATCTTTTTCCAGACCGCCGTCGCGCCCTCGAGAATGTAGACGCCCGGCTGGCTGTTTTTGTCCACATGCACCGCCGCCTTCGGCACGCGCAGTCCTTCAAAGGACTCAAAAACCACGTCCGCCGACTGCTGCCGCAGGAGCGTCACATTCTGCATATAGCGGTCGGAGGAGAGCACCAGCAGACGGAATCCCGCCTGATTGTCGCTGATGCGGGAGACCTTCATCTCGATCTGCTCATAAAAATCGCGTGCAAACGAGACCTTGACCGTATCGCCGGCCTGAAGCTCGCCCAGCTCACCGGCAGGGATCGCCGTCACGTAGTACCACGTATTTCCTGCAATGAGCTTGCCCGCCGCATGTTCCGGCGGCGTTTCGGGTTCGAGCGCGTTGTAGTCGTAGACGCTCAGATTCTGAAGGCGTTCGGGCGTCAGGACGCGCTCATAGCCATCCACGGCACTGGAAAAATAGCCCGCCGCAGGCGCGCTGACCACGCGCGTGTCCGCCTCGGCCTCATTTTTGAGCGTGTCCAGCTCATTCTGCACTGCCGTCATCTGCGCGGCAATGACCGTGGTCGCGCCCTCGTCGGAGCTTCGGCGCAGAACGAGTCCTTTGAGTTCCGGCGAAAGATCTGCGATGGAGTTCATGTCGCGGCGGCTGATGTACTTGGCGAGTGCCGTCAGGTCGCTCACGATCTCGGTGTCGAGCGCGGCCTGATCTGCAAGGCTCGACGAGGAACGATAGGCGTATCCAAGCTGGTCGAGCTGACTGCTCAGCTCCGTGATCCGCCGCTGGCGTTCCTGCGCGTTGTCCGTCAGGTAGCCGGTCGCGACCGGCTCGTCGGCAGCGACGCGCGCGCCCTCCTTTGCCGTGACCACGGTGATGCCGTACTCCGACTCGATCACCGTTTCACTGCGCACAACGTAGCCCGTGGCGTAATAGCCCGAGCTTGCCGCGTACTCCATGACGGTCACGGTCGTCAGCGGCTCATGGATCGAGGTCGCGACGTTGTAGCCGAAGTAGGCCGTGATCGCCGCGAGCAGGATCCAAAGAATGATGGTCGTATAGTGTTTGCCCTGTTTCATAATGGCTCCTTTGCCTGTGCGCAGGGAGCCGCCCGGCTCATTCCTGCGTCAGAGGAAGCGGCGACGACGGGGTGATCGTCGAGACCGCGTGTTTATAGATCATTTGCTGCTTTCCCTCGGATTGCAGCAGAACGACAAACGGATCGAAGCCCGTGATGACGCCGCGCATCTGAAAACCGTTCATCAGAAAAACGGTCACCGGCATGCGGCTTTTGCGGGCCTGATTGAGAAACTGATCCTGATAGATTTCATTGTGAGACATGGGTATTGACTCCTTTTCTGTTTGTAATACCCATATCGTAGCATGTCTACCGCGCGAAAAAAGGAATATGCGCGGCGGCATCTGCAAAAATCGCTGCAAAATCGAGCGGAAGCGTCTGCGAAAGCCAGTGTATCCGCTCGTTTCTCCGGAACCATGTCAGCTGGCGCTTGGCATAGTTGCGCGAGCGCTGCTGGATGAGACGGACGGCCTCAAGCATGTCCGTTTCTCCGCGGACGGCGGCGGTCAGCTCCTTGTAGCCGATGGCCTGCATCGCGGTGGCCGTCTCGGGAACGCCGCGGCGCAGCAGCGCGCGCACCTCGTCCGCAAGCCCCTGCCGCATCATTTCCTCCACGCGCAGATCGATGCGCGCATACAGCGCGGCACGGTCCTCAAACGTCATGCCAAGCCACACGGGACGGTAGCGCGGCGGCTGCTTTTTTGTCTCCTCGTTGTGCTCGGTGATGGTCATTCCGGTCTCCTGATAGACCTCCAGTGCGCGGATGATGCGCCGGCGGTCGGCAAGCGGAAGCCGCGCCGCCGTCTCCGGATCGACCTCCGAAAGCTCGCGGTGCAGCACCTCGACGCCCTCGGCTTCCGCTCTGCGCTCCAGCATTTCCCGTTTTCCGGTGGACGGAACCGGCGCAAAGCTCCGCCCGGCGATCAGGCTGTCAACATACAGCCCCGTCCCGCCCGCGATCACAGCCGTCTTTCCGCGTGAAAGAACGTCCTGCACGCACGCGTCCGCCATTTCCACATACCGGCCGACGGAAAAATCCTCGTCCGGCTCTGCAATGTCGATCATGTGGTGCGGAATTTCCTGCATTTCCTCGTCGGTCGGCTTTGCCGTGCCGACGTCCATGCCGCGGTAGATCTGCATGGAGTCGCAGGAGATCACCTCGCCGCCGAGCTGCTTCGCCAGCTCCACGGCCATTTTTGTCTTGCCGGAGGCCGTCGGGCCAACCACGCAGACGATGCGGTCATATGCTTCCATTTCCGGCCCTCCGTTTCATAAACAGGTTTCTGGTCATTTCTGTGTATGCCGCAGCCTTCCGAGCAAATTCGATGCGGTGAGAGACCCGCCCGTCCGGGCGCGGGATCTCGCCGCAGGTCGATGTTTGGAAGGCGACGGCATACCGGGTGTATTCCGAGCCTTCCGAACAGATGAGATGCGGCGAGAGACCCGCCCGGATTTATGTGCGCTTAAACTGCTTCTCCAACTGCTTTCTCGTCAGTGTAACGCAGACCGGACGCCCATGCGGGCAGTATTTGATGTCGTCGCGGGTGAGCACCTCACGGATGAGGGCGTCGCGCTCGCGGGGCTGAGTGTGGTAACCGGCTTTGATGGCGGCTTTGCAGGCGACGGTGTGAAGAAGCTCGTCGCGGAGCGCTTCGGGGTCGAGGGTGCGCCCCTCCAGGAGCTGGCCGGTCAGCTCGGCGAGGGCGGTTTCGGCATCCGCGGGGTCCATGTCGCAGGGCACGCGGCGCAGGAGAACGGTGCCGTCGCCGAAATCCTCGATACCGAAGCCGCAGCGCTCAAGGAGCGCGGCGTTTTCCAGTGCGGCAGAGGCTTCCTCGCGCGTGAGTCCTGCAGGGATGGGCGCAAGGAGCGTCTGGGACATGACAGGCGCGGACTGCTTGCGGAGCTTTTCAAACAAAATGCGCTCGTGCGCGGCATGCTTGTCAATAAAAAGGAGGCTCTCTCCCTGCTCAACAAGAATATAGGTGTCCAGCGCTTCGCCGATCACGCGCCACGGTTTCTCCTCGATGGGAAGAGCCTCCTGAACGGGCGTTTCGGGCGCGGTGTTTTCCTCAGGAGCGTTTTCCGCCGCCGTCTCCGGCTCCGCGTGCTCACGGGGAAGAAGCGGCTGCGGGCGTGTGCCGGACATGCCGGTCAGGAGCTCCGCCTCGAGCGCGTCCGGGAAAATGTTCACAGGACGCGCGGGACGCACGGAAGCGGGCGGCTCTGCCCGCTCGGGCGCAGGCTCCGGGGCGGGCTGCGGATCTAGCCGTTTGGGTCTTTGGATCTCCGAGGCAAAGGCGTCTTTGCTGGCGGTCTGCGCGGCGGCGCGGTATTCCGCCGCCGTCATGGTTTTGAAAAAGTCCTTCTGCGGAGCCGCCGCGGCTGTCTGCGGCTTTGGCTCCTGCTTTTCCGGCAGGCGCATTTCCGGCGCGCCGGGGGTCTTGTTGAGTGCGGAGAGAACGCCGTAGTGGACGGCGTCAAAAACGCTCCGCTCCGACAAAAAGCGCACCTCGGTCTTGGCGGGATGCACGTTCACGTCCACGGCCTCGACCGGGAGCGTGATGTGCAGGACGCACGCCGGGAAGCGGCCCGCCATCATCTGGTTTTTATAGGCCTCCTCCAGCGCGGCGCAGAGCGTCCGCGATTTGATGAAGCGGCCGTTGACGAAGAAAAATTGCAGGCTCCGGTTGCCGCGGGTCGCGGTCGGCTTTGTGACAAAGCCGCTGACCGCAATTTTTTCCCACCGGCTTTCCACCGGCGTCAGATCGTTTGCAAGCTGCCGCCCGAGCACCTGATAGATCGCGCCGCGGCGGTCGCCGTCGCCCGCGGTGTGGAGCTGCTCAACGCCGTCCTTGAGAAAACGGAAGGAGATCTCCGGGTGTGACAGCGCTTCGCGCTGCACGGCGGTAAAGACCGCAGAGGCCTCGGCCGTGTCGGATTTCATGAATTTCATACGCGCGGGCGTGTTGTAAAACAGGTCGCGCACCAGAATGGTCGTTCCGTCGGCGCAGCCCGCAGGCTCCTCCGAGCAGACGACGCCCGCCTCGAGATACAGCGCCGTGCCGGACGCGCTGCCGCGCGTTTTGGTCAGAAGGTCGATCTTCGAGACAGAGGCGATGGCGGCAAGGGCCTCGCCGCGGAAGCCGAGCGTTCCGATGGCGGCAAGGTCGTCCTTCGTGCGCAGCTTGCTCGTTGCGTGGCGCAAAAACGCAATGCGTGCATCGTGCGGCTCCATGCCGCAGCCGTCGTCGGTCACGCGCATGAAGGTCATGCCGCCGTTTTGAATTTCCACGGTGATGGACGACGCGCCCGCGTCGATGGCATTTTCGATCAGCTCCTTAATGGCGGAGGCCGGCCGCTCAACGACTTCGCCTGCGGCGATGAGGTCTGCGACATGGGCGTCGAGCTGTTGGATCTTCGGCATGGATGCGTCTCCTTTCCAGTTGGGTCTCAGGGTAGTACAACGATCCCGAATGTGATCGCGTTGATGATGGCGTGGACGGTGATGGACGCCCAGATGGTCCCCGCTTTTTCATACGTCCAGCAGAGCGCCGCCGACGCCGGAACATAGGCAAGGCAGCTCAGCAGCACCGCTCCCAGCGGATGCAGGCCGAAATACTGCCAGTTGTGCATCATGGTGAACACAAAAATGGCGGTGATGTACGCAAGCGGACGCGACGCCGTCCGGATCGAGCCGAACACCAGCCCCCGGATGAGCGTTTCCTCAATGATCGGCGCGAATACGACCGACACCGCGAGCATCACATAGCGGTTCTGGAGCACAAGGCTCGTCACCGTCTCGTTGTTGTAAACGTCGATGGTGCCGCCGAGCTTTGTCACGGCAAACTGCACCGCAAACGTACCCGCCTGATAGAACACGAAGCCGAGAATGCAGGCCTGAAGGAACTCCCAGAAATTCGCGCCGAAAAAGGGCTGGCGCAGAAAATTGCGGAAGATCACAAGCACCGCCGCCAGATTGACGGCAAAATAGGCAATGTTCAGCGTGATCGCATCCAGCGGCAGCTTCAGCCACGCAAAGAGCTGCTGCAGCAGCACGCTCAGCACGACCAGATAAAACGGCAGATAGCACCATCCCGCGATGAGCTCCGCCCTTGTGAGCCGCGCGTTAAAATAGCGTGCGGAGGTGCGTCTTGCCATGAGATTCTTCCTTTCCTGTCAGTCTGCGGCGCTCAGAGCATCTGCTTGAGCCGGTAAAGGACGTTCATCGCCTCGATGGGCGTGAGCGTTTCGACCGTGACGGCCTCGAGCGCGCGGCGGATCTCCTCGGCGCCCATGTCGAGCATGGAGACCTGATCGCTTTCCGGCGCGGCCTGCTTCCGGGGTGCCTGCGGCGTGTCCGATTCGAGCTTTCTGAGGATCTCCCGCGCGCGGGAGACCACCCGGTCGGGCAGTCCCGCGAGCTTTGCCACCTCGACGCCGTAGCTGTCGTCGGCGGCTCCGGGGACGATCTTGCGCAGGAAGATCATGTCTCCCTGCCGCTTTTTGACGGCAATGTTGAAATTCTGCACGCCGGAAAGCTCCTGCGAAATGTCCGTCAGTTCATGATAATGCGTTGCAAACAGCGTCTTTGCGCCGAGGCGCTTGCGGTCGGCGGCATATTCCAGAACAGCGCGCGCAATGGCCATGCCGTCAAAGGTGGAGGTACCGCGCCCGATCTCATCGAGGATCAGCAGCGACCGCGCCGTTGCATTTTTCAAAATATCCGCGACCTCCGACATCTCGACCATAAATGTTGACTGGCCGGAGGCAAGGTCGTCGGACGCGCCGATGCGCGTGAAAATCTGATCGACCACGCCGATGCGCGCGGATCTTGCGGGGACGAAGCTGCCCATCTGTGCCATAAGCGTGATGAGCGCGACCTGACGCATGTAGGTGGATTTGCCCGCCATGTTGGGGCCGGTGATGATGGCAACGCGGCAGCCCTCCTCGCCAAGGCGCGTGTCATTCGGGACGAACAGCGCGTTTTTGAGCATCTGCTCGACCACGGGATGGCGTCCCTCGGTGATGGAGATCTCGCCGGACAGGTCGATCTCCGGGCGGCAGTAGTGGTTATGTACCGCAACGGCGGCAAGGTCTGCCAGCACGTCCACCGCCGCGACGGCCCGCGCCGTCTGCTGCACGCGCGGCGCGGCATCGGCAAGCGTCTGGCGCACCTGCTGGAAAAGCTCAAATTCCAGCGACACGATGCGGTCCTTCGCCGTCAGGATGGTGTTTTCCAGCTCCTTGAGCTCCTGCGTGATGTAGCGCTCGCCGTTTGCAAGCGTCTGCTTGCGAACATAGTAGTCCGGCACCATATCGACCTGCCCCTTGGCTACCTCGATCGAGTAGCCGAACACGCGGTTATAGCGCACGCGCAGGTTCCGGATGCCGGTTTTCTCTTTTTCCTTCGTCTCGATCTCGAGCATCGCCGCCGCGCCGTTTTCCTGAATGTCGCGCAGACGGTCGACTTCCTCGCTGTAGCCCGTGCGGATCATTTTGCCCTCGCGCACGGTAAAGGGCGGGTCGTCCACGATGGCACGCGCGACAAGCTCGCGCAGATCGTCCAGCGTGTCGAGCTGCTCGCAAAGCACCCGCAGCATTGCGGCATCCATTGTGGAAAGCCGCTGGCGGATCTCCGGCAGACGCTCCGTTCCGCGGCAGAGCGCGACCATGTCGCGGCAGTTTGCCGTGCCGGTGACAATGCGCGTGATGACGCGCTCGAGATCGGTCACGTCCTTGAGCGCCAAAATCAGCTCCTCGCGGTCGATGTTCTTTTTGACCAGCTCGTCCACAGCGGAAAGGCGCTTTCCGATCAGCGCCGGAGACAGCAGCGGCCGCTCCATCCACGACCGAAGAAGCCGCCCGCCCATGGCGGTGGCAGTCCGGTCGAGCACCCACAGAAGGCTCCCCTTCTTTTCCTTGGAGCGCATCGTCTCGGTCAGTTCGAGATTGCGCCGCGCCGCAAGGCCGAGGCCCATGAAGCGCCCCGCCAGATAAAACTCCAGCTCCCGGATGTGCGGAAGCGCGTTTTTCTGCGCGTCGCGGAGCGTCGCCAGCAGCGCGCCCGCCGCCGAGACGACCTCCGGCTCGGACTCCAGGCCAAGCTGTGCGATGCTTTTTCCGAACTGCTCGCAGACGAGCCGCTCGCACGCCTCATATTCAAATACGCTCTCGCCGTGGTTCACACAGCAGTGCAGCCGCTCCTGCAAAACGCCCTTCAGCATCTCGCCGTCGTCCGCGCCGCCGCCAAGCAGCACCTCGACCGGAGAAAAGCTCCCGAGCTCGTTGCAGACTGCCTCCTCCGCGTCTGTTCCGCGTGCGGAGGTGGCGTAGAACGCACCGGTCGAAATGTCGCAGAAGCACACGCCCCAGCTCTCACCGCTGCGGCAGATGCAGGCATAGTAGTTGTTTCTGGATTCCTCCAGCATGGTGCTCTCCGTCACCGTGCCGGGCGTCACGATGCGCACGATGTCGCGCTTCACAAGCCCCTTGGCAAGCGCCGGATCTTCCATCTGCTCGCAGATGGCGACTTTATATCCCTTTGCGACCAGCCGCGCGATATAGCTGTCGGAGGAGTGATACGGGACGCCGCACATCGGCGTCTGCTCCTCCTTGTCCTTGCCGCGGTCACGGGTCGTGAGGGTCAGATCCAGCTCCCGGGACGCAAGACGCGCGTCCTCGTCGAACATCTCATAAAAATCGCCCAGACGGAAAAACAGCAGACAGTCCGGGTTGCGCGATTTGATCTCGCGGTACTGCTGCATCATGGGCGTCAGCTCTGCCATATTCTAACCCTCTTTCTTATTTTATCGTGGTCGTCAGACGCGGGCCTCCGGCTTAGAGCACGCTCTGCCCTGTCAGGCTCCACGTCGTACAGCCGGTGATCTTTGCCTGCACGAACTGCCCGATCAGGCTGTCCTGCCCGCTCATGCGGACAAGCCTTCCGCCCTCGGTGCGGGCGGTCAGGAGCTCGCCGTCTCTGCCATCGACCAGCACGCGCATCGTCTTTCCGACATACGCCTGATGGATCTCCTGCGAGATGCGGTTCTGCACGTCGCAAAGTCTGTCAAAGCGGCGGTTTTTCTCCTCCTTCGAGGTCGGATCGTCCATTTTTGCCGCGGGCGTTCCCGGACGCGGCGAGAAGATGAAGGTAAACAGCGCGTCATAGCGCACGCGCTCGATGAGACGGATGGTGTCCTCAAATTCCGCCTCCGTCTCGCCGGGGAAGCCGACGATGACATCGCTTGTCAGCACCAGCTCCGGCATGAGCGACCTTCCGTAATCGACGAGCGAGAGATACTGCGCCGCATCATAGCGGCGGTTCATGACCCTCAGCACGCGGTCATTTCCGGACTGGAACGGCAGGTGGAACTGCTTTGCGATCTTCTCATGCGAGCCAATGGTGTCAAAGAGCTTTCTTGTCGCGTCCTTCGGGTGGCTCGTCATAAACCGGAGCCAGAAATCACCCGGAAGCTCCGCAAGCTCTGCCATCAGATCGGCAAAGTCCACGCCAAGGCCGAGATCCTTTCCATACGAGTTGACGTTCTGCCCGAGCAGCGTGATGTCCTTATAGCCTGCCGCAATGAGCTCCTTGACCTCGGCAACGATCTCCTCCGGACGGCGAGAGCGCTCGCGTCCGCGCACGTAGGGGACGATGCAGTACGAACAGAAATTGTTGCAGCCGTACATGATCGACACCCACGCCTTGAGCCCGTTCGAGCGCACGACCGGAAGCCCCTCTGCGATGACGCCGTCCGAGTCCTCGGTCGCAAAGACGCGCTTTCCCGTTGTGAGAACGGTGTCCAGAAGCTCGGGAAAGCGCCAAAGCTGGTGGGGGTTAAAGACGCCGTCAACGTGGCGATAGCTCTTTTTGATGCGCTCTGCCACGGCAGGCTGCCCCATCATGCAGCCGCAGAGGAAGATCTTCTGCGCCGGATGGCGGTTTTTTGTGTGCGTCAGCGCGCCGACGTTTCCGTAGACGCGGTCTTCGGCGTGCTCTCGGATGGCGCAGGTATTGATGACGATGCAGTCCGCGCCCTCCTCCTCGTCTACGATGGCGTAGCCGCAGCTTTGCAGCATCCCGCGGATGCGCTCGGAATCCGCCTCGTTCTGCTGGCAGCCATAGGTATCGACCATCGCACGGGGCGTGCGCCCCTGCGTCTTCCAGTACGCGCTGATTTTTTCACAGATCTCCTGCTGGGTGCGAAGCTGCTCCGGCGTGATCTCAACGGTTTTGCGTTCCACGGCATTTCCTCCGACGTTCCGATAATTTCGTGATTTTATATTATATCAGAATGCGCTGCGTTTTTCAACGAAAACAATTTATTTTGCCGCTTCCGCCCGCTTTTGCCGCCGCAAATTCACAAATTATTCAGATACGCCCTCCCTCGGCGCATTGCAAACGAAGCGCGGATGTGGTAAACTGTATAAAAGTATCGGCATGTCGGGAGGCATTTCCCGCGCGCCGGTTTCCAGCAGAAACAGCGGCGAAATGCGCCGCGGAAAGAGGAACCAAACTATGGACCAAAATAACATGCGCGGTGAAAACGAAGAACTGAACGCTGCCGCGCCCGAAGAAATTTCCGAACCGGATAACACGGCGGAAGAAACCGTACAGCAGCCGCAGAGCAGCGAGAGCGCTCCCGCCGCAGAAGACGCGGCGCAGACGCCCGATGCCGAAGCAGCCCCCAAGCAGCCGAAGAAGGATCTTAAGCTGACGGTCGCGCTGGCCGCTGTGATCGCGCTTCTGGCTGTCGCGGCGATCTTCATCGCCTCCAAGATCAAAAACAACGCTGCGCAGGACGCGCCCGGCTCGACGCTGACCGAGCAGGAGTCCGTCTCCGGCCCCGTGACGATCGCGCACGAGAACGCCGCCGGCTTCACCTCCTACACCATGACCGAGGAGCAGGCGACGCCCGCCGTGCTTGACCAGCAGGTTGCCGTCTGCGGCGAGTGGACGCTCACCAACCGCGAGCTTGCCTACTATTTCTGGCAGCAGTATTCCAATATGTATCAGCAGTACGGCCAGATGCTCCTGTATATCCTGCAGGGCGGTGTCGGCCTTGATGAGCAGGCGCTTCCCGACGACCCCTCCACGACCTGGCAGCAGGCATTCCTTGACAGCGCCGTCTCCAACTTCGGCCTGATCGCCGCAGTCGTTCAGGACGCCGAGAAGAACGGCTTCGTTCTGGGCGAGGAGCTCCAGTCGCAGGTCGACAGCATGCGCGACACGCTGGAATCGACTGCCGCCGGTTACGGCTACGCCAATGCCGACGCCTTCCTTCAGGAGCTCTACGGCGCATCGGCAAATCTTGAGGACTATCTGGCATTCGTGCAGAACAACACCGTTGCATACGGATACATGACCGAAAAGGTCAATGCAATCGCCGTCTCCACCGATGAGCTCAGCGCCTACTATGACGAGCACGCCGCAGACTACGAGGCCAAGGGGCTTCAGAAGATCGACAAGCCCACGATTACCGTGCGTCACATCCTCATCACGCCCGATGATCCTGAGGGCACCGGCGAATTCACCGACGAGGCATGGGCCGCCGCCAAGGAAGAAGCCGACCGCATCTACGCCGAGTGGGAGGCCAGCGACAAGACCGAGGAGACCTTCTCCGAAATGGCCAACAAATACTCCTCCGACCCCAGCAGCAACACCAACGGCGGTCTGTATGAAAACGTCTATCCCGGCATGATGGTCGAGGAGTTCAATGCCTGGTGCTTTGACGACGCCCGCGGCGATGCCGACTATGGCATTGTCAAGACGAAGTTCGGCTACCACATCATCTTCTACGTCTGCGCGCAGGACGAGATCTACTGGCAGAGCGCTGTCAGAAGCGACTATCTGAACGAGCAGTGGAAGGTGCTTGAGGACGAGATCTGCGCCGCCTACCCCGTCGAATCCGATCTTTCGATGGCAGGCATTCTGAATATTACGCTTTTCGAGTCAGCGAGCACGGAAAGTGATGCCGCGGCCGGCGATTCCGCCGAGGCCGGAACGGAAAACACGGAGACCGAGCAGGTAAAGGAATAATCCCGTCCGAATCGCTGCACAACATGCAGCGCACTTTTTGAGGTAACGATCGATATGAAAAAGAAAATGCTGTTTTTCGTCAATCCCAATGCCGGGCACGCGGAGATCCGCAGTTCTTTGATGGAGGTCCTTGAGATCTTCTCGACCGGCGGCTATGACATCACCATCCACCCGACTGCCGCGCCGCGGGATCTCACGCGGCAGATCGTCGCACGCGGCGCAGAATTCGATCTGATCGTCTGCACCGGCGGAGACGGCACGCTCAACGAGGCAGTCTCTGGTCTGATGCAGCTTCCGGCGGACAAGCGTCCGCCGCTTGGCTACATTCCGGGCGGCACGGTCAACGACGTGGCCTCCACGCTTGGTCTGTCCCGCGATCCCGTGACCGCCGCGGAGGAGATCATCTCCGGGCATGAGTTTGCCATTGACATCGGCTCGTTCGGGGACGACCGCTGGTTTGCCTATGTGGCTGCGTTCGGCCTGTTCACCGACGTTTCCTATGAAACGCCGCAGGAGGACAAACGCGCGCTGGGGCGGCTTGCCTATCTGCTCGCGGGCGCGCGCTCACTCGGCGACATCAAGCCCGTGCACATGCGCGTGAGCTGCTGCGGCGAAACGATCGAAGCCGACGTGCTCGACGGCCTTGTTTGCAGCACCACCAGCGTCGGCGGCTTCCGGCCGCGGACGACCGATCTTGACGTTGCACTCAACGACGGTCTGGCCGAGGTGCTTCTGGTGCGGAATTTCAAAAATGTGATCGATTTCTCGAATGCCGCCGGCTGTCTGCTTCGCGGCAGCCTGCAAAACGAGTATTTCATCGCCCGTCAGGCGGACACCATCCGCTTTGAATTCGACGAGCCGGTCGCATGGACGCTCGACGGCGAATACGGCGGCGACCGCAAGGCCGTGGAGATCCGCGTCAACCGGCAGGCCGTGCGCATCATCGTACCCTAACCATTCCATTCTCAGGGCGCTGCTTTGCAGCGCCCCAGACTGTCAAAAACCTCGTAGAGTTTCGCCGCGCACGGCGAAATAAAATGTGAATCGGTTTTG
>ERZ1027125.33-NODE-33-length-80324-cov-11.409585_pt1 | contig 80324 bp, 94 predicted proteins | sample MGYA00519249_ERZ1027125 | MGnify/ENA primary metagenome ERZ1027125 (study PRJEB26926, sample SAMN06164580) | human gut metagenome | biome: ENVO:00009003; feature: ENVO:2100002; material: ENVO:00002003 | host: Homo sapiens | place: USA | collected 2012 ... | reverse complement strand
TGATTTTGAAGCCGTAGGCGTTCACGCCCTGCCGCACATAGAAAATCTTGGTCTTCTGGTTGGTCTCAAGGTGCAGTCTCTCTTGGAGGAACACCTTGATCTTTGCTAACCACTCCCGGGCGATTTCCTTGTTTGGCGCTATGACGACGACATCGTCCATGTAGCGCGTGTAGAGCGTCGCACCGAGGAAGCGGATGCAGAATTGATCGAGCTCGTTGAGGTAGATGTTGGCAAAGTCCTGAGAACTCACATTTCCCAGCGGAATCCCTCTCTCGCCCTCCGGCGAGCTGTCGATCACTTTGCAAAGAAGCCTGTAAAAACGGAGGAAGTCCTCGTATTTCTCGGGGTACTTCTTCTTGAGCTTCTTGAACCGCTTCGCGATGATCTGCTTGAGCACGCTGCGGTCGATGCTGTAGAAAAACTTGCGGACGTCGATCTTGATGACCGTCGCCTCGTCGCCCCACTTCATGCGGGCGACCCTCATGTCATGCTGTACGTTGAAGGCAGCTCGGATGGGGCCTTTTCCGTACATACACGCAAATGAACGGTTGACGAATACCGGGCGGAAGAGCGTCTGCAGCTCCTGATGGATGACGAGCTGCACGATCTTGTCCCGCAGCGGCGGGATGTGGAGACTGCGCTCCTTCGGCTCCATGATGATCCTGTGCCGATACTTTCCCGGCGTGTACTCACTAACGCCCGCCTGTCTCGTTTTCTCAATTTTCTTGAGATCGCGCCACAGGCGCACGTTGTTCACCTCGGAATAGAGGTCGTAGAGCACGGCCTCCCGCGTGAACTTGCGGCTGCCTCGCAAGGCGGTCTTGTAGCCCGCCTCGATCGCTGACCAGCCCACGGCGTCCTCATAGCTGGAGGGTGGAGGGATCGGCGGCACGAGGGCCTTCTTGGTGTTCTTTGTGTTGTAGAGCATAATGGGGAATTTCGTCATTCGTGGCATCCTTTCCTTTTAGAACGGCTTGGCACCCATGACGCGGGTTGCTACCCACATTGTAGACCTCCCTCCGCCTCCCAATACGAGAGGGCGGGCGAAGCTCAGTCACTGTTTTTACGCCGTTTCTCAACATGGCGAAGGATTACCTCTCCCTTGAAGTATAACAAGGACACGCACCTGAAGCCGTGGCCGCAGATGACGTAATAACCTACAAGGCGGGGCGGAAACCGAGGTTCGGGTTGGAGTTCGTAGCATTGTTGTTGTTCCAGTTGCGGGCCGAATTGTACCCGCGAACCGCACGGTTCGACGCCAGACAGAGATAACCCTGAGTAGGTGCTGTACTTTTTCTGATGGTCTATTTTCGGTTGTTGATGAAGAACTTTTGCAGTCCTCCAATGATGCGCCCGATCTCCTCGAGCTTTCCTTGCAGTTCCAAGAGTTTCTTCTGCGTGATGTACTTCTGGTTCTTGGCGACACCTAAAAGCACGAGCAGCAGTGTCTTCTCTGCGTCCGCCTCATCCAGCCACATGAGCCGTCTGTTGACGTTCGTGAGGTTGTTGGCCATAACAGCCGCTCGGATGAGCTTGTAGCAGGATTGCTTGATCTCTTGGCACAAGGAGAACTTCTCGGAGGCGGGGAAGTTTTTCAGCAAGGGGTATATATCTCTTTCGAGAAATATCTCAGTTTTCTTTTGTAGGACTGACGGCTCTGCCATGATACACACACCTCTTTTCCCGAACGCGGGCAAGCTCGGCGTGATCACCATAATATTCGAAGCCGTAGTCCGTGAGTTTGATCCTGACAGGCTTGCCGCTGATGATGCTGTGCCCTGTGATGAGGACGTCGGCGTCCCCTGTGAGGGACAGCCCCGCCTCCGTCTGCAGGTTCAGCACGCCATCCGGCACCCCGCCGCACTTCTCGCATACCGGGGCCAGCTCCACGAGCAAGCTCCCGATGATGCAGCTTGCTTCCTTGCGGCTGCAAGCGACCTTATACATAGATTTTTCGCGCCACAGAGTCGTAAATCCCTGACGTGATCGCGACCGAGGTCACGGTGTTGAAGTTGATGAGAAAGACATTGTTGACCATGTTGTTCAGCGTCGCATCCTTCAACACCTTAATCTCTTTCTGCGCGTCGGCAATCTGAGCCTCATGGAGAATGACCGCTTCACGGTTTGTGAAAATGCCTTCGTCCATGTGGTTCATATTCACCTGACTCATAGGCGTTCCTTCCTGAATGACCTCTCCCGTCTCAATGTCTTGGACGTGATCGAGCCACCCGATTTTTTCATAGGCTTTCATTGCTGCTTTCGACCTCCACTTCTAAGATATTATATTTGAAGGCTATATAAAGCCCCTTGCCCGGTGTTTTTGTGAAGACCCGTTCGCCCGCTGACGCGATGATGTCGCCGTCTTTGTCCACGAGCTGCACCTCGGCGACGTCACCGATCACGGTATCGTCGAAGTAAATGTAGACCCTTGCGCTTGCGCCCTGCACGAAGCGGCGGAAGGGCTCCGCTGTCTGTGGCACGCCGTTGAGCGTGTAGTCCGCATGATCGACCGAGTCAACGAACCGCTGCCCGATCTTCTGGATACCGATAGAAGTCAATGTTTTCATTCTGCTGCGCCTCCTTTCGCGTTGGTAGAGCAGCGCGTAGAGGTGGAGCATCTCAGGTAGACCTTTGCACCCTGCGCCGCCTTCGAGCCCGCCTCAATGTCCGAGGCGAAGCCCTGATAAATGGTGTACGCGCCGAAGTGATAGAACTCCTCGGAGGCTGCAAATGTGCCGGCTCTCGGGAAGGGATTGCCGCCGCCCGATGCGCCGCCTTGCGCCATGACCGTCGAGGCCACGAGATGTCCTTCACTGACGATATGCGGCCACACGCCGCACACGATCTCTCCGCACCTTGGATAGCGTGAGAAGCCTGTCTGAAGCCGGGATTGAATAATGAGCCCGCCGATGGTCTCCATACCGTAGGCAGGCTTACTGCTGCCCTCCTTGACCTTGCGGACTTGCCCGTCGATGACCGAGAGATTTGTGACGCCGCTGGGCTTGGAACTGTTCAGGAAGATGATGAACTCAGCCCAGCGCTCCGCATCCTGATCGGCGAACAGTTCAATCCGGCTGCGGTCGTAGCCGAGCGCGGTCAGCGCGTAGAGAACGCCGCGCCGCGTGCCGCTCCACTGTGAGATGATCCCCTTCATGGACAGGCGCGTCCGATAGGCTTCGGCGTCCTCGCCCTCCAGTCGCGGCATATCCCGGTCTTGCCCATGCACGGGGAGCATGACCTCTGAGCAGCTTGCTACGTTCGCCTCGCTGCGCACGCGGAAGATCGCCGCCTTCAGGTCGTCGAACTCGCGCCCCATGACCTTGAAGAAGATGCAGAGCTGGTTGACCGTCTTCCGGCCCTTCTTCAAGGGAGCGAAGAGCAGATCAAACATATATTCCCCGAAGGTTTCAAACTGCTTCATCCGCTCACTCCCTTTCGACCGTCACGGAGACGTCGCCGAGGGTGATGACCTTGTCCTTACCCAGCTTCACATCCGCCTCCGGCTCGGAGACCGCCGCGTTGGTGGCCCCACTGTAGCCGCTGCGGATCGCGTGGTTGATGTCGGACAGGGTCAGCTCGTTGAGCTTGCGGCTGCGGCGCACGGCCAGCAGTTCGGTGAGGATCGCCTTGACCCGGTTCTCCACAGCCTCGTCCGTGTCCGCCGTGTCGGTCGTGACCGTGACGGAGATATTCTGCGATACGGTCACAGAGGACTTCACGAGAATATTATCATACGGGCCAGCGATCTTGTCAACGGCTTCTCTTACTGCCGCAAGCAGTCCCTCCGTTGCCTCGCCCGCCGTGCCTGTCACGATGACGTCCACCGTGCCCTGCCCGCGCGGGTGGTTGCAGTCGGCCTGTGCGAACAGTACGCCGGGGACGGACTCCGCCGCGTCAATGAAGGTGTCCTCCGTCGCCCGCTGCGCCAGCTCCGACCACGAGCGGAGTGTCCGCGCCCTCGCGCTCTCGTCGTCCTCGGTGTCGCTGCCTTCCCGCACGATCCAGTCCTCGGCGTTGCTGAATGTGACGTCGCCGAGGTAGGTCAGCGTGCGCACGATCTGCCCTGCGGGGACGTTGTAGCGGCTGCCCTCTGTCTCGGCCTCCACCAGCACGTCCACGGAGGACGCGCCCTTTTGCAGCGTCGCCGCCTCCAGTACAAAGAAGCGCAGCTCCTCGCCGTTGATGTCGAGGATGCTCTTGAAGACGTGGCCCTTGGGGATTTTGACCGCCTCGCCCGTCATGTCGGTGCGTCTGACGGTGATGAAGCCCTGCGTCTTCTGCGCCTTCTTGCGCTTTTTGGAGTAGTCCGCCATCTTCAGGTCGAGCCACGCGCCGCCCGCGTGGGAGACGAACATATTGTTCAGCACGACGCGGAGCAATTCAATGACCTCGACCTTGATGCGCAGCACGATCATGAGCATCGTGTAGAACACACCGCCCGAATGGAAGTTGCTGATGACGAAGCCCTCGTCTTTCAGTTCCTCGACCTTCTGCTCCTTCAGCTCGCCCAGCGTAGGCAGAGGGAGCACGGCGTCCAGTATTTCCTTGTCGATCATTCTGATACCACCTCCACGCTCACCGCGCCGATGATGACGTCCAGCTCGCGCCGCTCGTCCTCCTCCGCGAAGCGGAAGGAGCAGTGCAGCACGACCGTGTCATCCTCGAACGCAATACTGATCTCAATGCTTTCCGGGAGGATGACCTCCCGCTTCTGCAGCTTGAGCCGCACCCGCTGGGTGATCTCCAGACGGGTCAGCTCCGTGTCCTCGGACTGGATGAAGTCATACAGGCCCCAGCCGAACTCGGCGTCATAGAAGACATCTCCCGGCTGCGTGAGCGCCTCAAGGACGATGTTCTGATACAGACACTCCAGCCCTGAGCAGAGCGGTGCGTCGCCGTCTGTGGCCTGTGTGAGCTGCCACTCGCTGTTGAGTCGGATGTCCGTATCGTTCAAGCCCGTCATAGCTCCACCTCCCCGATGATCGCCGGGGTGAGGTCGCCGTAGGGAAGCGCGACGGCCACGACCGCCCCGGCCTTGAACTGTTTCTTAGACTTAATTCCCGGAAGCGCGGGATAGTTGGCGTCGGAGTTGCCGAAGCGGTCGATGACGGTGAGTTTGTACTCGTACCAGTAGGAGGTGATGTGCGCCTTGAACACCTCGCCCGTCACTTCGTTGTGGACGATCAGTTCCTCAATGTCAAAGGCGTCGCTCTTTGCCGCCGAGTCGATGGTGGCGAATACGGCGGCGGGGAGCTTCAAATGCGGGAAGTCCTGCGCCAGCGTCTTCTTCATAACGGACGCGACCATTTCTTCGAGCACGTCGGTTTCCTCCTTTCGGGGTCAGAAATAGATGTAGGTGCGGATGAAGCCGGAGTCGTTGGTCTTGCTGACCACCTTGGAGACCTCGACCTCACCGCTCACCTGCGGATGGATGAGGTTTATTTTGTGGGAGTGCTTGATGAATGGCACGGAGACCGTCTCCAGCTCCCATACGCCGCCCGCACGGCGCAGGTTTAGGATGTTCACGCCGCGCTCGAAGGTGTAGACCTTCTTCTGTTCCGGCTTCTCGTCCCAATAGAAGACGCCGCCCGAGAAGAAGAACGGAACATGAAGCCCCCACGCCGCATTGACGGCGTTGATCGCTTGGACGGCGGTCTGCCTCCGAATGGGGAGCATTTTGCGCGTCGGGTAGGTCTTGCTGGAGAGCTTCATCTTGGATAGGCCCGCCTGTGCAAGGAAGTACGAGATCAGCTCCTGTGGCGTGGTGTCGAGGAAGGTGTCGTTGATGATCGTCTCCTCCATGAGCAGCATCTCATCCTTCAGCGCGACCTCGTTGGCATACGTCCCGCCGTCGTAGTTGCCGGAGACGAAGCCCGTGAACACGTCCTCCAGCGTGCCGTCATAGCCGAGCTGGATGGTGGCGGGGTCTTTCTTCTTGAGCGAGAGCTTCGGGCGGAACTGGCTCGTGAAGCGGATCTTCGCCCAATCATAATACGAGGACTTCGAGGAATAGATCTCAAGCTCCACGCCTTCCTCGAAGGTGTAGGAACCGGCCTGTGCCGAGATCTGCGGGTAGTACAGTTCTTTCGTTTCCACTGTGGCCTCCTTAGTACGGCATGGCGGTCACTTTGTTCATCGCCGCCGTGGCGTCTGCGTCATCCCGTGCGGGGGACTTGCCCCGTTCGTTGCTCAGGTAGCTCTTGTAGTCTGCCTTCAGATTGCTCGCCGCGCCGCCGCCGGACTTGCCGGAGCCGGAACTGGAGCTGGACTTTGCCGTGATGGTCTGCGGGATGTACTCCCACAGCTCCAGCGTAGCCGTAAGCTGCCCGCGCTTGTTTTCGCCCTTGTGGGACAGCTTTTTGAAGATGACCTTCTCCACGCCGTGGGCGGCGGTGTCCTCGCTGATGATGGGGATGGGCTGCGGCACGCTCTGCCCGGGCGATCGGAAGATCGCCCGGAGCGTTGCGTATCGCTGGTACTTGGTCTGTGAGGGCGTGTCGTCGATGATCAGCTCGATGTTGACCTTGGCGTCCTCGTAGCCCGTTGCCTGTTTCGGCTTAGTGGCGCTGCCCTCGACCTCCTGCTCGTCCACCTTTGCGGTCTCAATGACCTCGATGCTTTTGACGAGACCGGGGAGGACGACGCCGTTGAGCTTGATCAGCTCGTCTTCTACATAGATCATAGCGTCCTCCTTCCTTATGCCGGGGCCGGGGCGGCGTCCTCGTCGTCGCCGGGTTCGCCGTCCTCGTTGGCCGCTGCATAGTCCTCGACCTCCTGCAAAAGAGCGAGGAGCTGCTGCAGGTCTTTGATCTTCTTGAGGTCGACCGGGACGAGCAGCTTGTGGATGATGACCTGCTTGCCCTTACCGGAGCCGCCCTCATCGCTGCTCTCGTCCTTGTCCTTCTTCCCGCCGCCGAGGTCGATCTTCTTCTCCGGCTCGCGGTCAAGAGCGCCCTGCACCTGCTGGAGGCTCTTGTTCATCGCCTCTGCCGGGGCGTCGCCCGCCAGCGTCAGGCCGTGAGCGTAGGTAGTCATGGTGCGTTGGCCGGACAGGGTCAGCGTGGACAGCGGCCCCTCCTTCGCGTCAGAGAACGGGAGGAGGTTGCGGATCTTCTGCAAGCCGCCCTTTACAGCCTCGACCGCGCTGCTGAAGGCGGACTTGATGCCGTTTGCAAAGGTGGACACGATCCGTTTGCCGGACTCGAAGAACCACGTGACCGCGCCGGAGACGGCGTTCTTGATGTTGTTCAGGCCGTTGGAGAAGGCGGTGCGTGCGTCGGTGAACTTCTGTGAGATGCCTTGGACGATGTTGCTCATGGCCGTCGAGAACTTCCCACGGATCTCCGAGAGCTTGCCGCCCGTGAGGTTGTCGATGAAGGTGTAGCCCGCTGTGTACCAGCCCTTGACCGCCTCCATCGCCGCTGCTGCGACGCCGGAAATGCCGCCGCCATGTTCCTCGTAGGCCGTCTTGATGTTGGACAGCTTCTCGGACACGGTCGCCTTTGCCGCGTCCATGACGGAGCCGATCACGTTCCCGATGCCTTCAAACACCGACTTCGCGACCGAGCCCACCGCCGTCAGCTTTTCCTTGAAGAAGTTGATGACGGAGTTGACCGCATTGCGGAACCACTCACACTTGTTGTAGAGTAGCACCAGCGCCGCAATGAGGGCCACAATGCCAATGACGACCCATGTGACGGGGTTGGCCAGCAGCGCCGCCGTGAAGCTCCACACCGAGGATATGAGCGGTGTGAGCGCCCCTCGCGCCAGTGCGAAGCCGCCCTTGAGTATCTTGAACGCACTGACCGTTTTTGTCACGACGAGGCCGACGCCGGAGATCAGGGCGATCAGCGTGCCGCCTACAGCGAGGAAACCACCCACCGCAAGAACGATGAGCATGATGACCTTGACGAGCTCTTGGTTCTTCTCGATCCACGAGCCGACCTTCGTCAGCACGCCCTCACCCTTGCTCATCAGGTCGTTGACCGTGGGGAGCAGGGAGTTGCCGATGCTCTCAGTGACGTTGTGGATGCGCTGCTTGAGTCGCTCGAAGCGTTCCGGCTCCGTCTCCTGAATGGCGGAGGCCATCTGCTCCGTGACCGACACGCCCTTTCCGAGCGAGCCGTACATATTGACGATGTTGTCCTGCAGGTCGCCGACCTTGTTATACATCAGGTCGATGAGCGCTACGGCCTCGGTGTCGCCGAAGGCTTTCTGCAACTCCATCTTTTCGGCGGCGTCCATTGTCTCGCCGAACTTGCCCCGCAGGATGTCGAGGATCTCCGGCATACTCAGGAGCTGGTTGTTGGCGTCTGTGAACTTGAGCCCCAGCGCCTCGCCGCCCTTGGTGGCGCTGCGGAGGAAGGCTTTGTATTTCGTGCCCGCTTCCGCGCCGCCCATCGTTGCTTGCAGCATACCCAAGACGGAGAGCTGCTCTTCCAGCGGCACCTGCGCCGTGGTCGCCGATGCGCCGAGGTTCTGGATTGCCTGTGCCATGCCGGAGCCGGAGGTCTTGAACGCTCGGACGGCGTCGGAGATGCCAGCCGAGAACATCTCGCCGAACTCCATGTCGCTCAGGTCGCTGTAGTAGTCTTTATAAATGCCGTAGCCTGTGGCAAACAGCGAGGTCATCTCGCCCGCCGTGGACTTCGTCGCCTTTGCGGTCAGGGCCGCGAGGCTTGTGAACTCTGCGACGCCCTCATCAGAGAGGGAGGCGATGCCGCTCTTGATGTCGTAGGCCGCGCTGATGAAGTCCGCCTTCGACGTGCCCGCCCACTGATCAGAGAAGCTGCGTGCGGCGTTTTCGACCGCTTCAAGGTCTTGCACGCCCAGCGAGGCCAGCTCACCCAGCGCACGCCGCGTTTCAAAGGTCGCCTCTACCGGGGCGAGCACAGCGTTTACGATCTGTGAGCCCGCCTCCTGCATCGCCGCACCCGCCTTTGCCATGCTGCCGAAGGTCTGGCTTGCGGCGTCCAGCTTGGAGACGTTTGCGCCGACCTTGGACGCCACGCCCGCCATCGGCCCGGAGAGGTTGTCGATCATGTTCATAATGAGCGACAGCTTAAATACGGACTCTAAACTCATTTTCTGCTTTCACCTCCAGTTTGAGATAGAGGCGGAAAAACGATCGGCGACGGGAGGCCGTCACTCGGGGAACGCTCGCACGATCGCCCGGGTGACGATGCCCTCCTCAAGCTCCTGCATGAAGCGGGCCTTTGCGACCCATCCGAGGAACTCGTCGACGTCGTCAATCGTTTCGGGGTCAAAGGTCTCTAAGAGAGGCGGAGGCACAAAACGATAGATCTCAAGGAGCCCGCGCTCCACGAAGCTCTCCCGTACCTCCGCGACCCGTTCTCTTAGAGCTTCTTCAAATTTGCCGTACCCGTCAGGCCGAGGATCTCCGTCAGCTTATTGCCGATGGAGATCGCGATGCCGGGGTTCTCCTCCATGTCCTTCGTCAGACGCTCGGCGTCCTCGTCGATGACCGCGTCCAGCATGAACGCCTTGCTTGCCTTGGTGATGCCCTGCGCAGCGGTCTTGATGTAGCGGTCATAGCTGGGGACGGTGGGGCGCTTAAAGTAGTAGGAGAACTCTTTCTCGCTCTCATCGTCCACAGGGACGGTGATGCCGACGCGGTAGAGCTTGCCGCCGTACTTGGCCTTGAGCTGTTCCTCGCTGCTGCGGGCGGGGGTCTGGTTGTTGATGCTTTCCATAGTGTGACTTCCTCCTTGTTATTCTCAAAAATGTTGTCCTTAGACGGGTGCGACGCCGTCCTGATACACGCCGCCGACGATCATCATGTCGACGTCGACGGTGAGGCTCTTGTCGCCCTGCGCTGCCTTGTTGCTGCGCTTGGAGAACTTGACCTTCTTCAGCTCGTCGATCTTCGTGCGTGCGCCCTCGTTGGCGTAGGAGACGATGATGGAGGGCAGCTCCATCTTGTAGAAGGGAACTCCCTTCTGCTTGCAGTAGGCCAGCAGATCGTCGTAGTCGTCGCGGAGCATGGAGAGCTTGCCGGACGCCTTATAGTTGCCTGTGCCGTAGCCGCGCGGCTTGGAGCCGGAGCCGTAGACTTCCTCTATCTCCAGCTCGTCGTCATAGCTGATCTCCTGCACCTGAATGTTCAGGCCGGGGATTTTCAGATCCACGTCGCCCCAATCATAGGCTTTTCCGTTTACCTTCAGCATTGCCTGTCCTCCTCCCTTAGTTGCTGCTCAGAGCCGAGCGCCCGATGTCGATAACGACCTCGCGGATGTAGCCTCTGGAGAGGTAGCGGATGATGACGCTCATGGTCTCATCTTCGAGGAAGGTATCGTAGCAGCTCTCGTCCACGGTGGTCTCATAGGAGCTGATCTCCTTGTCCTCCACCATGCGGTCAAGCGGCACGCTGATGAACTTCGCCCGCGCGTCCAGCTCGCCCTGAATGTCCTCAAGGTCGATGTCGTCGTTCTTGAACTGCAGCGCCTTCTTGCGTGTCTCGCGGATGATCTTGTTCTTCACACGCACATCCTCGGCATAGCGGAAGTCGCTGCCATCCTTGCACATCATCTTCGTGTGATAGACAAAGATGTCGTCAAGGCCGTCGTACTCGCGGAAGGTCATGTAGCCCGCGACGTCCAGCAGTTCAATGACGGTGCTGTCGTAGCCGATGGGAACCAGCTCCAGCAGCTTCGTCTTGGGGAAGCCCAGCGCGTCCTCGTCCTTGGTCTTGCCGATGGACACGCTCACCTTCGTCATGGCGTAGCGCCCGGAGGCGAGGCCCGCGAGGTTGACAATCTGCGTGGTGCCATCCAGCCGCACAAGGCGACCCCATGCGGCGCAGACCTGAATGTCGGAGTTCTTGATCCGCTTACGGTCCGCCTCCATCTTCAGCGCCCAATCGCTCAGGTCACCATCCGCCTCGTCGGCGGGATAGGCAGCCTCCATGAGGAAGAAGCAGGGCTTGTGGCAGACCGTCATCAGCTCCTTCTGTGCTTCACTGACCGCCTCCCACAGCTCCACCGTGCTCTCGCCGACTATGTGGACGAACTCGAACTCCTCGCTGAAGCTCTTGATCTTCTCAATCGCGCCCAGCACATCGCCGTTCGTCATGCTCGGTGCAGTGGTCTTGAGGGTGTAGGTGTCGCGCACGAGGAAGGAGCTGGGCTTCTGATCCGGCGAGCTCGCCTCGGTGAACTTGATCGTCAGGCCCGTGCCCTCGATCTCGTAGCTGCCAGTGACGGGGACGGTGATCTCATCCGAGAAGTTGTCGCCGTCGATGGAGTAGACGAAGGCTGCGGTGTTGAGCCCGCCCTGCGCGGTGAAGCGCACGGTGAGCGCGTAGGCATTGTTGGGCGAGCCCTGCACGGTCACGCTGCCGCCGCCGTCGCCCGTCTTCGTGACCTCACCGATCGTGCCAGCGGTGCTCGCGGCGACGGGGATGCAGAACACGCGGGCCGCGCCGCCCTGCACCGCGTCCATGACCGCATCGGCCAGCGGGGACAGGCCCAGCTTGGACTTGATGGTGCTTGCGCCCATGCTGCCGAGGATGGTGATGGGCTTTTCGGTGACAGAGGGGGAGACGCCGATCTTGATGTGCAGACCGTCGCCCGTTGCCGTGGCGAAGCCGAGCAGTCCGTCCGTGACGTTGCTACGTACATCTCTAAGCATTACTTCCTCGCCTCCTTGCTCTTACGCCCGTTCATCGGGCTGTTGTTGAACTTGGCGACGGCGGCGAGGAACTCGTCCTCCGTCATCGCCTTACCGGGCCGCCATCCATTCGCGGCGCATACGCCCGCGTAGGTGGCACGCCCAACCTTGTGCTGCTCACGGAGCTTGTCGATCGGCACAAGCTCCGGCGCGGCAGCGCCTTCCGGCTTCTGTGTTTTAGTCGCCATCTGTAGGCTCCTTTCATGTGATCTTCTCCACGGACGTCACTCTGACATCGGTCAGAGGTGCGAAGCCCGTGTCGCGGTAAACGCCGCCGTTGAAGGTGATCATCACCTGCACGGCGACCTGTGCTTTCAGGAGTGAGTCGTCCTTGTCGACCCAATCCGCTCCCTCAATCTCAATGGGGACGAAGTTGCCGTCGATGTAGATGCCACGGTCAAGACTCGCCACAAAGCGGTCGAATATCTCCTCGACTTCATTATCGGTGTAGCCGCCGATGATCACGCCGAACGTGGTCGCCCGTTCCATGATCTTCCGCCTTTTGTGCAGCGTTCCCTCTTCGTCTCTGTATCTCTTTTTGGAACCGTTTCGGGTGAAAGTCTCACGTTCGAACAAGACCGCGCCGATGTGGGACTCCTGGCTCTTCTCCAGAGCCTTCTCTGTGGTAAACGGCTTGGACTTGATGCCCGCCGCTTTCAGCTTGTCGATGAGATATTGCTTGCTTTCCGTGTAGAGCAAGAGATCAATCCTCCTTCTGGATGAACTCCTCGACCGTCGCCTTCATCTCCTGCATATCGTCCTCTGAGAGACCGAGGAAGGGACGGGCCGGGATGGTGATGCGGACTTGCTTCTTCGTGACCCACTTGCCGCCCACCTGAAAACGGAGGGCTTTCTTCTTCCGCGCCCGGATGGTGCGGCCCGGTTCTCCGAACTGATGCGTCGCCGCATACTTGACGTTTGTGCCGACCGCGAAGCCGGAGGCGTCCGACTTGTCGTGGATGGAGTTGCGGAGCTGTGCAGACTGGATGAGCGTCTTGCCGCCCTCCTGTGCGGCGCGGATGGAGGTCTTCCATCTGCGCCCGTCCGGGCCTTTGCTCTGCTTGAACCGTTCCAGCGTCGACTCGCGCGCGCCCTCAGCCAGTGCCGCATTGATGCCCTGCTTGTCGATCTCCGAGAAGCTTCTGATCCTGCGGAGCATCGCCCGCGTGTCGCCGTCGAGCCGGATGCTGTACACGGCCATGCGTTACATCCCCCTCATCTTCTCGCGGGTAAACAGGCGGCTGTTGGACTTGACCTTAAAACCACCCGCCGCTGCGCTCGCCGGGTCTTCCGTCTCCGTGCCGATGGACACCGTGCCCTCCGCGACCAGTGTGAGGAACTTGATCGCCGCGTTGTAGCGGTTCAGGTAGGTCTTCTGATCCGTCCCCTCGTCGATGCCGATGCGGGAGAACAGATTGTAGACCGCGATGTCCTTGGAGAACTTGTTGATGACCCTCGGGGCCGGGGCCAGAGGGACGGCGTACCTCTTGGCGAGGTAGCCGTCGATCTCTGCGTCCGCGTCGGCGATCGCCGCATCGATGATCGGGGAGACCAGCTCTTCACGCTCGGCGGGGTCTTCAATGAAGGTGTCGCCGATGATCGCGTTGAGCGCGTCATCCTTGACCATGTCCCGTACTTCAGCGCGTGTGCTGTAGCTCATGCCGTGCCCTCCTTTCTGCCCCGGGCGGTTTAGGTGGTGGTGCCGTCAGAGCCGTAGGCCATCTGCCAGAAGCCGAAGCCCGCGTTGCCGCGAGAGTCTGCGCCGTAGATGAACTTCTTGCTCATGAAGACGTTGTCGTCGGTCTCGTTGGTCTTGGAGACGAACTTCGCCTTCTTGCGCTGCTGGTAGATCAGCGGCTTGACGGGACGCTTGGTGCAGAGCAGGAACCAAGCGGAGTCGCTTGCGAGGCGAGGCTCCACATGGATCTCCGCCGTGCCCTGCATGGTGTTCTTCGTGCCGTTGATGAAGTCGGCGACGAGGATGTCGCGGGCGTCCGCTTCCAGTGCGGGCGGCACGACCAGCAGGTCGGGAACCAGCGCCAGAGGGCGGCCCTTGCTGTTCTTCAGGCTCATCATGGATGTACGCGCCGTCTTGTAGGCGTCCATGCTCAGCTTCGCGGTGCCCTTGTTGCTTGCCTTGTCCTTGCCGACAGGATGGTCGGTAGCGAAGAACGCCTTGCCGTCGTAGCACTTCTCGGTGAAGCCGTTGGCCAGCAGACCGTAGACCAGCTCGTCGGGATGCAGCGCGGCGGACTCGCCGAGCATCTGAATGGAAGGATTGTAGAGGCCGATCTTGTCGTCCTCGACCGCGTTGCGGTCTACGCCGACAGTCAGCTCGAAGTCCTTGTTCTTGATGGTGTAGGCGGAGCCGGAGAGGTTCTGGATCTCGCGCTCACCGATCCACTCCCTCATGCCGGGGATGTCACCGAGCCATGCGTAGGTCTCGGATTCGCTGGTGCTGGGCACGACGGTCGCGACCTTTTCATAGGTGGGATGCTGCCCTTCAAACGCCTTGTTAAAGACCGTGTTGAAGGCGGTATAGATGCCTCTAAGGGCCTGCGGGGTGATGATCATAATGGATGTACCTCCTTACTCGATTAGCCGCCCACACTTGCGGCGGCAGCAGCGGGAATGTAGCCTCCGCACTCGACGGCGACGCCCTCGTCATCCACGCGGATGACGGTGCCAGCCACGGACGCGCCCGTGGCGAGCGCCGTGACGGTGTGGTCGTCTTCCATGTAGCAGGGCTTGAGAACATGGGCGGCGGTGATCTTATTCGCAGAGGTAGCGGTGTTGTCAAAGACGAATACGCCGCGAGCGACGCGGATGACCAACTCGCCGTCTGCGCCCGTATTTGTCACCGTCTCCTCGGCGCGGCCCACAGCGGTCAGGCTCTCGGCCTTCTTGCCGGGGATTGCGTAGCCGCTCGCGTCCAGAGCGACGAGTGCGCCCTGATAAATGGTGGTACCGCCCTTCACAGGCACCGCGATGACCTTTGCGCCGTTGGCGATCTCAGGGGTATCTCTCACATCAGTCAGTTTTGCCATGATCTTAGTCCTCCTTCATACCGTACTTCTTGACGTCGTCGGGCGAGATTCCGAGCTGCTTGCAGACCAGCAGCGTGTCGGCGTCCAGCGCGTCGCTCTTGAGGGCCTTGACGTCGTCCAGCTCAATCTTGTCCATCGGCACGATTTGCGGGGCCTTCTCCACAAAGGAGCCGAAGCCCTTCGGGTCGCTCAAGGCGTAGCTCTTAGCCCATTCTTTCTGCGCCGGGGTGATCTTACCCGCCTTCAGGGCAAGGATGACAGCGTCGTTGGCCTCGCGCTCCGCATTCTGCTGCTTGAGCGCCTTCAGCTCCTCGGCGAGGTTGACGCCGTCGACCGTGCCGTTCTTGAGCTCCATGATCTTTGCGGTCACGTCCTCGGCGGCAGCGCCCGCCTTCAGACCCAGCAGCTCGCAGACCGCCTTGTTCGCCACGACGTTCTCGGGCGGCTGCTTCTCCGCTTCCTTGAGGCTGCGGTTCTCGGCGAGGCAAACCTTGAGTGCCTCCACGACCTGCTCCTCCGTGGCGTCCTCGCTCAAACCGAGCAGTTCCGCCAGCTTCTTGATGTCCATAGAATGTTGTCCTCCTTCAAAATTGTCTGAATTGACGATGGGGTTCATCCCCTCGATCGCCGGAGTGTTGGTAAGTGCCAGCGAGTGGAGCCCGACCGCCTTGTTGTCCGCCTTGCGGACATTCACGACCGGGGAGAGATAGCGGTACTCCTTGTTCTCAAGGTACCGCGCCCCTCGGGGCGTCCACTCGACGACGGCCTTGATTTGCCCGTCCTCCAGCTTCAGCTCCTTCACCCATCCGGCTGCGGGTGCCTCGCACCCTTTGAGCGTCTGATGCTCGTAGTCAACGACGAGATCCACGCCGCGCTTGGCGATCTGCGCCTTCATCGCCTTGTAGCTCTCATCGTCTACATCAAACTCACCCTTCGAGCTGACAACGTGGCCGATGGGGAGGACGAAGATCGTCTCCGGCGCTCCCACGAGCTCCACATTGCCGCCTTTCAGGGTCAAAAAACCATCCATTTGCATCTGTCCTCCTTTGGTGTCGCCGCGAACCGCCCGGAAACGGCGTTAGAGCGCGTGCGCACGCCCCTTATTTGCCGCACCCGTCAAATTACCCTGCCGAGAGCAAAACGCGCACAGCGGGGCTCTGTGGCCTTATGGCGGAGTGTTCCCCTTTTCGCGCTCTTGGTACGCCTTTTTGAGTGGCTCGGGGTAGCCTGTGAGGTCTGGCTGATAGCGTACCTTGGCGGGGTTGGTATCGAACTGCGGGTCGGGCAGGATGTTGACGAAGCGCCCATCCTCCAGCCGCGCCGCCCTCGGTGCTTCGGTCTCCACCGTCAGCCCCCGCTGCTCCATCTGCCGCTTGGAGAGCGTCTTGACCGTGCAGCGGCACTTGAAGCCGTTGGGTGGGAACCATGTGTCCCAAATGGGATCGTCCGCCATGAACACGCGCCCATCCATCGCAAGGTGGCTCGGGCGGGTCTTTGAGTCGTTGACGGCGTCATACTGCCAGTAGGGCCGCAGCGCCTTGACGCCCGGTTCGGTCATCCGCTTGTAGTGGCCCACATTGTAGGCCGTCTGGATGTTGGTGCGGAAGATGTTCTCGGCTTGGTAGGGCGTGATGCCCTCGTAGCCCTCTGCTTCGAGGAAGTCGTTCATATTCTCGCGAAACTCCGCAAGGCTGTTACCCTCCTCCAGTGCGGCCAGCAGCTCGTCGTAGAACTTCTTGAGCACCTGCGCCTTCGTGTAGCCGCTGACCGTAAAGGCGAGGGCGCGGTACTCGGCGGCGATCTGATAGAACCGCGAGGCGGTGACAGGGACACGCTCTTTGAAGTACGCGACCGCCTCTTCAAAGGTCATGTCCTTGCGGCTGAAAAGCGCGGTGAACTCATCCATCCTCAACCACCCGCCCCTCAAGATCGGCGTAGAGCATAACCTTCTGCAGCAGCTCCTCGACCTCGGAGACATCCATCGCGGCGTAGAGTTCGGCGACGGCTGTGTCATCCTCCATCAGCTCGCGGAGCTGTTCGAGACTGTCTGCGTTCTCAATCATTTTGAGAACCGGCTCGAACGCGCGCTTGAAGCTGCCCGCGCCCTTGTGGAGTGCGGCGGCGGCGAGCCTGTCAATGTGCTGCTGCGTGCCGATCGGCGCGTCAGCTCCCGCCTTGAGGGAGAGTAGCGCATCGCTTTTGAACGGCAGCACGCCGCCCATGCCGCCTCCGTAGGTGGGCTTTGCAATCTCATCACCTTCCTCCGGCTCGGGGATGGAGAACTTCTTATAGACGAAGCTCGTGGGTATCCGAAGCCCGACCTTTTCGATGAGCGTGCCGAGGATTGTCGCCGTCTGTGTCAAGTCCTCGGACTCTTCGCAGTCGAAGCGGATGTAGGGGATGCGCTTGTCCTCACCGAAGTTGAAGATGCACAGCGGGCGGATGAGGTCGCGCCGGAGGGTGGACGCCAGCGCCTTGCAGTCGGCGACGGTGAGATCGTGCCGGACATCGTTGTGCGTCTTGCTCTGTGCGTAACTGCCGCCGCCCGAGTCGGAAGTCAGCGTCTGGCCGAGGATTGCCTTGGAGATCTGTTCATCGCAGTAACGAGCCAGCCGTTCATAGAGGTCGGAGCTGGAGGTCTTCTCCGTGGTAATGAAGTCGATGCTCGTGCCATCCGGGATGATGCCCGCCGCGTCGGAGCCAATCTGGATGAGGGCTCGCATGAGCGCCGCCTTGTCGCTGTCGCTCGCTCCCGGCGCGTACTTGCCCAGCCGGAGCGGCAGACCGTAGATCTCAGCGAAGCTGACCCAGTCCTTCAGGTCGTAGTTCTTGAAGAGGTACATCCACGCCACAACTCGGAGGATGCCAGCCCGAGAGGTGTGACCGCTGCGAGCCTTGTACCTGTGAACGATGAACTTGTTCGCCGGGAGCAGGATGCCCTCCGGCACGTCCTTCGTTCGCACCTTGAACGAATCGTCCAGCGTGTCCCAAAAGAAGCGTTTCTGGTGTCGCGTCTTGATGTCCTGCACCACGACGTGCCCTTCGTCATAGCCCCACAGGATCTCGGATACGGCGAAGCCCTTGCCGATTGCGTCGAGCAGGTCATTCTCCACATCCTCGAAGCTCTCGATGCCGTTGAGCTGCTCTTCGATGAAGTCGGCGATCTCCTTGTCCAGCGGTTCGTCGCCGAAGGGGATCACCTCGAAGTCAAGGCCCGTGACGGCGTTCTTGCGCGTCTGGAGCTGACTGAATAGGTGAGGGTCTTTCTCCTCCATTTCCTCAAAGAGCTCCATCTGCCGAAGAACATCGCCCGCGTCGGCCTCTCGGAGGATCTCAGCCAGCTTGACAGGCGTCAGGCCATTGCTGGGATACTCGCTGTACTTGTCGGAGACCTGCGCCACGGCGACCTCCCGCATATCCGGGCGTCTAAGCCGGGTGATGAGCTGCTTGAGTCGGCTCATTCCCGCACCTCCTCGATGCGCCGCTGGGCCGTGACGAAGTAATCATCATCCAGCTCGATGCCAATGAAGCGACGCCCCGTCTTCTTCGCCGCGACCAGCGTGGAGCCGCTTCCGGCGAACGGGTCGAGGATGAGGTCGCCCGGTTTCGTGACCGAGGAGATGAGATTAGCCAGCAGACCAACAGGCTTCTCAGTGGGGTGCACCATCTTGGAGCTGTTGATCTTCGGGAAGGTGACGAGGTCTTTTGGGCGGCTGCCGGGGAAACTGTATTTGCCCTTAATCGCGAAGACGATGTTCTCATGCGACGGGGCAAACGCCGCCTTGGTGTCGCCCATGCCGTGGTAGACCTTATCCCAAATGACCTCGCTCTTGACGTTGAAGCCCGCGATCTTCATCGCGTCGATGAAGGTCTGCTCCACGTCCCAACGGGTAAAGCAGATCAGGCCGCCGTGCCCAGCCTCGCCGGACTTGAGCACGCGGAAGGCGTCGTAGAGGAACCAGATGAAGGGGCTCTTGTCGTTCTTGATGGACGCCCCCGTCTGAGAGACATAGTTGATGCCGTAGGGCGGGTCTGTGATGATTGCGTCGACACTCTCCGGCTCCATCTGACGGAGCACGGTGAGGCTGTCGCCGTGGATGATTGTGTTCTCTTGGATAATCATGCGCCTCACCTCCTTAGTAGGCTCCGCGCCGGAAGTCGAGGGCGCGGGCGATGACGCTTCTGTAGTCGACCCTGCGCCCGATTTTGACGTCAAGCGCCAGCTTGACCGCCATCTGGAGGCCGTCCGGCGCGTCGTCGTTCTTGCCCATCGGGTACTCGGTCATCTGCTTTAGCAGTGTCTTGTGTTTCTTGCTGAATTTGATGTAGCCATTCTTCACGAACGGCTGCAGGGACTGGATGCGTGCATCCTTGTTCTGCGTGCTGTTGATCTCCTCGATAGGGAGATACTCGCCGACCGCTGCCGCACGCTGCCGCATGATCTCGGCGAAGTAATACTGGAACTGCACCGTCTCCACGCCGAACTTGTAGTAGGGCCGCTTGTACTCCCGCTGGAGGCGTCGGCTCGCGTCGAGGGCGTCCTCAATGATCTGATCCGGCTTGCGCTTGGCAATGTCCGCGATCACGACATAGAGGTAGCCCGTCTGCGTGTCCTTCGCCAGTGCGATGATGGAGCTGGTGTCCGACTTCTTGTTCTTGCCCAGCGACGGGTCGTTCGCGCCGACGAAGAGAAACTTCGGGTCGGAGAAGTCTGGCTGCGCCTTGCCCTCGTCGTCCCAAAAGTCAAACCACTCTTCTTGGAAGGTGCAGTTCTCCGGGTCGATGGGGTCATTCTGGATCTCGCTGTTGAAGGACGCCTCACCCTCGGAGATGCGGATGACCATGAGGTCGTAGTAGGAGAGCTTCTCCTCCCATAAGACCGCCGTGCCCTCCAGCATCGCCTCGCGGTTCGCTTGGAAGAACTCCAGTGCATCCTCCTGTCGGTTGTCGTTGGAGAGATCGGTGAAGATGGATTCCCATGCGTCCCACAGCTCGCCGTTGGTGGCGAAGCTGATGACGCCCTGATAGCGCACCGACTTATAGCTCGGGTTCTTCGCTACGTTGGCCAGCAGCGCATCGAAGTGGAGCAGCGTGCCGATGTAAACGATGTCGGTGTAGGTGTCGCCCGCCTTGGAGACCGCCTTATAGAACCAGTCGCGGAGCTTCTTGCGTTGCTCCGGCGTGTTGACGTTCTCGTCGTTCTCCAGATCGTCGCAGACGATAAGGTCGGGACGCCACTGCTTGTGACGTCGGCCACGGATCTTCTTGCCCGAGCCGATTGCCTCAATCTTGACGCCGTTGGCCAGCAGGATGACAGAGGACTTCCAGACCTTGCCTTCCAGCTCGCCGAAGTCTTCCTTCAGGGCAGCGTTCTCCTCCAGCTCCGTCTTGATGTCGACGAGGAAGCCCTCGGCCTGTTCCGAGCTGTCAGAGAGGATGATGATGTAGTGCTTGTAGCCGTAGACGGCGGCGTGCAGGTCGTCCTTGAAAGTGAAGGTCGTGCTCTTGGCGTGGCCACGAGGTGCTTCGATCGCACGGCGGCACCCATCCGCGCGGCTGATCCGCTTGGCGTCCACCTCCGGGTTCATCCCCTTCAGCACGCCCTCCCGCCATATCCTGTCCAGCTCGCCGTGGAACTTGGGCGACGGGCGGACGAAGTAGTGCGCGAGATAGGCTCGCCCGAAGTATTCAAGATCGAAGGCTCCGAGCTTCCGGCGCAGTCCCTTCGGCCCGGTCAGTTCCTTTCCGGCCCTGAAGTCCTCAAGGAGCTGCGCCCGCTGCTCGGGAAAGTTGCCGTCCTTTGTGACGTACTGCTCGAACAGCTCCCGCTGATACGCACGGTTTGCGACCGTTTCCCGGTCTTCCGGCTCTGTGAGCTTTTCGAGGTAGTCGTTCAGGTCAATCTTCGCCATCTGCCAGCACCTTCTCTCTTGCACGCTCCAGCACGTCGTGAAGCTCGCCAGCAAGCTCAGGGTGCTGCTTGATTGCCGCCATGAGCTCCGTCTCCATCTGCTCGAAGGCAAGCTCAGCTTTTTTCTTCATGTCCTGCCGGACGCGCTTTTCGTAGGTGGCGTTCCGGGCGAGGCTTGCGATGAGTCGCCCCGCCTTATCCAGCGGCATTTCCTGAAAGTCGTCCTCAGCGGTGCTGACTCGCTGCATGAGCCCGTCCATGAGCACCATCGACGCCGCCTTCGTGTAGTCGAGGTCAGGGTGGGCCTCCACCGCTTGAGCGATCGCCTGAGTGCGCTGGATGGTCTGCGCTACGCGCTGCGCCGCCTGTGTGGTGCGGATCGCATAGCGCCCGATCGCTGACTTACTGATCTCGTAGCCTTCAGCCTTGAGCCATGCCGCCAGTTCTTCATAGGTGTTGGAGGTGTCCGCAAGCCGGACGTCGAGTTGCCCCTTAATATCGTCCGGGAGCTTGTCGATCGTCGAGCTGACCCGCGTCCTCCGTCGCTCCGCCTTAGACATCGATGCCCGGGTCGTTGATCGTGCCCTCGACGAGATCGACGCCCTTGCGGGTGAGCTTGATGATGGAGTCCTTGCGGTAGGCGTTGTAGGCGTTCACCGATCGGTCGGTGAAGGTCACATAACCCGCCTCCTGCAGATACTCGATCGGCTTTGAAATGTCCGGCGAGTAGATCAGGCCGTCAGCGACGAGGGCGTTTGTGATCTGACGGACGAGCAAGGCGTTCTGACTGCCTTTTGCGAGGGCTCGGACGATGTAGCCCCGGATTGCTTTGTTCTTGCTGACCTCCTGCTCGGTCAGCTCGTCAAGGATTGCCATGAGGTCACTCCTCCTTTCCTTTGGCTTTGCCTCCGTAGAGGATTTGGTCGAGCTTGTCCTCGACCCTGTTCATGACCCGAATGTAGTCCTCCCGCGTCACATAGATCAGGGGGAGGTCTGCCTTCAGGTCGTTGAGGTTCTTGTCCAGCGTCTTGATGTCCTCGGCGTTCCGCTTGTCCGCCTCTTCAAGACTGGCGAGCGTCTTCTTCATAAAGAAGGTGAGCGCCCCGACGACGACGGTGCACAGCAGCGACGCCGCCGCGCCGATGAGGGCGGTGATCTGAGAGACGTCCATGTGCCGCCCTCCTTACCGTTCCGCTTCGCCTTCGATGAGCGCACTCTCCGGGAGGGTGATGTACGGCTCGTTCTGCTTGATCTCCAGCACAGCGGCCTCGATGCACTTCGTCAAATACTCGTCGAAGCTGCCGAGGTTCTTCGTGATGACCCGCTGCGCCTCCGGCGCGATCGACGCCTTGACCTCGTCAAAGACCTGTTTGCCCAGCGCGACCAGCTCCTCGCGGCTTGCCTTGCCGCCCTTGACCGCCTCGCGCAGCGCCTTTGCCGTGGTCTGCTCCATTGCGCCCACCGACAGCGTGGCGAGGTTCGCAACGTCCTCCAAGGCGTCGTCCAGCACCTTGCGGGTGGATGCGTCCTCGATCTGCGCGGTCTGCGCCTTCAGCTTGGATGTGCCGAGCCGGATGTAGTAGACCGCGTAGGCCCCGGCGAGGGCCAGCACGGCGAGCGCAACATTGACCAGCAGCTCGGTCGCCGCGCTCTGAATGATCTCCATGCTCATGTTTGGTGTCCTCCTTTGGATATAAAAATAAGACTATGAGCTATGCTCATAGTCTTATTTTACCGTCCCTTTCAGGAACCTTATATATGTACTGCTTCTTAGAAATGTTGTCTTAGAACGTAGTGTTTTCCGGCTCGTCGCCGTAGTCGAGAAGGCTCATCTGTCCCTCCAGCTTCCCCTCGCCGCAGAGCTGCCGCACCCACCGCTCCGTCACGCCGTACTTGCGGGCGAGCTCGGGGTGGTTGTAGCCGTTGAACTCCGCTTTGATGTGAGCGTCTCGGACAGGGCGAAGGACACTCTCCGGCTTCTGGAGGTAGATGGTCGAGCCGCCGACGACCGAGCACAGCTTGTAGTAGTTCTCGACGCCGATCGTCTCTGCGATGATGCGGTTGTCGCCGTCAGGAACCATGTCGATCGTCAGTTCCTTTACGAGGTCTTCCATGTCCCGCCCTCCGCGTCCTTACTCGGTCACTTTTGTGAAGAGCTTCCCCAAGATACCGAACATCTCGCCGACCGTCACCTGCTCGCTGAACTTCTGCCGCCAGAACTCGGGGGAGTTGATGACGCCAGCCTCCACGAGCGTTTCAAGCCCCTCTAACTGATACGCCGGGAACTCCGGCTCCTGCTCCTCCGGCTCGCTCGGTGCGGACGGCTGGGGCACCTCGAACGCCATGATCTGCCCCAGCAGAGCGACGACCTTGCCGCCGTAGCCCTTGCCCGGTACGGCCCAGCCCTTGCCGTTGGGGTTGTCGCTTGCGCCCAGCCATTCCACATACTGCGCCGAGCCCCGTGTCACGAGGGAGAAGCGCGGGTCGACGCACCCGTTCACGAGCGCCTCCTTGGAGGCGTATGCCTTCAGGTGCTGGATCTGCGCCCGGACACCCGTGCGCGGGTCGGGGAAGGTCGCCGCCTGTCCTTTGGCGTTGCCGTTCAGCGCCCCGATGCCTGCGTAGTTGTTCTGCGTGGGGAGCACGATGCCGCCGTACTTGAAAAAGCCCGTCTCGTGGAGGCTCTGCGCAAAGGCGACGTCGCCGCGCACGCCCTCGGCCTCGCCCTCTTCGAGGAAGAACTGCGCCAGCTGCTCCAGCGAGCACGCCGGGAGCTGCGGCTCCGCGTTCTTGGATCGGGCGAACAGCGCCATCTGCTGTGCGTTCGCCTTGGCCTTGCCCATGATCTCCGTCTTGCCCGCCTCCGTGGTGGTCGCGCCGCCGTTCAGCTCCGTGAGCTTTGCGGCGACCTTCTGCTTGAACTGCGCCCAATGGGGCAGGATGTACAGCGGGCAGTTCTTCCTCGCGCCCTGCACGATGGAGTCCGGGTGGCCCATCCAGTGGTTGTGCGTGTACAGCTCGTTCACGCTCAAGCCGTGCTTCTTCAGCAGCAGTGCCGCCAGCAGCACGCCGTTCTCCTCTGCCTTGAGGTCTTCCTTGCTGCCCGAGCCGTCCATGATGATCTCGATGGAGAGCGTCGTCTCGTTGCCGCCCGTGGCCTTCCGGCCATCGCCCGCGTGCCAGCCCACCTCGTCCTCTCTCAGGTTCTGCCATGCGTTGATGTCGTCGACGTAGTAGTGGACGCGGGCGTCGTTCATGTTGGCGTTTGGCCACGTCGCACGGGTGTACTGCTCGGCGTCCTCCTCCACGTTCTTCAGGTCGTTGGTGTTGTGGATGGTCACGCCCTTGACCTTGCCCGTGCCGCCCGAGAGCAGACGGTCGGCCTTGTACTGTGCGCCCTTCTTGTACGCGCCGGAGTCCTTGGGCCAAACCGCGCCCCACGGGATGATCTTCTCGTTGATGACGAGGCCATGCTCCGTCCTCGTCGCGTCTGGTGTCAATTTTGCCATGATGTGAATCCTCCTATAAATTCATGACCGGGTTGTAGACCTTCTCGACATACTCCCCGATGCTGTATTGCTCGCGCCCCTCTTTTTTGAGTTGCTGCATGAACCGATCGGTCTCCACCGCCAGCTTCATCAGCTTCAGGATGCCAACCTGCTCCGATGTCACTTCGTGCAGCTCTGGCCCCACCGTTGCCATGATCGCCTTGCGGAGGTAGAAATCTGCGGTGTAGACATCCATCTCGCTGAAATCCTCCCACACCTCCCGGGCGAACTTCTTGCGGTTGAGCCGGGGCTTATCAGGTGGGAGAACGCCGTCCGCTTGGAGCTGCTTCTTGATCGCCGCACGCTCGGCCTTCTCCCGCTGCGTGAGGCGTTTCTTCCCCTTTGGCATTACATATCACCTCCCGCTGCTTCCGTGCCGTCTCCGCCCTCCTGTGGGCCGTATCCGAGCCTTGCGCGGTAGACATTCATCGCCCGCATGACCTGTGCGGTGGCTGCGTCGCTCGCCAGCTTCTCGCCAAGACGCTGCCGATCCTGCGCCGTACCCTCCGTGGAGGTTGCGCGAGGGATCTCCGCCATGTCCTCTGCGTGTAGCTCTGTCAGGCGGCGGGCAACATTGGGAGGGAGTTGTTCATAGTAGACCCGCAGGAACACAAGCCCCGTGTCCCTGCAGATGTCCATGCCGCTGCGGATGCTGTCCTGCATCCGCGCTATGCGTTCCAGCGCCGCGAGGATCGCTCGTTCCTCTATCACAGCTCCGCCTCCTTCCGGCGCTGCCGTGCGAGGATTGCCTTGAGCCCTTCGATGACCTTCTCGCATTGCGCCATGTTCAGCCATTCGATGCGGTCGACATGAGCCACGCGCTTGACAAAGCCTTGAATGCGGCGCGGGTCGTCATTCCAGCCCAGCGCCTCGCACAGCGCGTAGATCTTCCGGCGCTGCGCGGTGGTGCGGATGTCGCCGCCCGTGTCCGTGCGCTTGTCCCGCACACTCCGACTCACACTGTCCTTCATGTTCTGCAGCACGCGGGCAACAGTGTTGACCTCGCCCTGCGTCAGCATCTTCATGGACTCCTTGCCTGTCTCGCGGTAGACAACCGCGTGCAGGTCTTCGTCCGTGAGGTGCAGCTCCGGCGACTTCGCGATCGCCCACAGCGTGCGGATGGAGGGCTGTTTGCGCCCAGTCCTTGCTGCTGTCATTCCGTGAGCCCCCTTCCTCAGTTGCCCGCCTTGATCTGCTCCAGCTTGGCGATGTTCACCTCATAGCCGAACACGTCGCTCTGTTTCCACGTTGCGCCCACGGCGTTCACCGTGTCCTCACCGTACTTCTTCAGAGCCTCCTTGCTGACCTTCTCTTCCACCACGATGCAGTCCGTCATCTGGCGGGACTTGAGACGGCGGATGATCTCCTCCAGCTTCTCCTTCGCCCGGGGCAGCGAGACGGATGTGGAGAGCCGGAAGCCTACCTCGCCGAACGTCAGCACCATCGACTTCGTCTTGCCCATCTCGTCCCTGTGGTCGGTGACGAAGCTCTTGATCTCGCGCTCCAGCTTGGCCACATTGTCGTTGAGCGGCTTGCTCTGCTCCTCGGCGACCTTCTGTGCCCCTAAGATTTGCTTCTGCATATCGCTCTGGATCTCGCCCAGCGCGATCTGCGCCTCGGCGATCTGACGGAGGGCGTCGTTCACGTCCTCCCATGAATGGAGGCTCGGGGCCTCGACTACTCGTTTCCTTGCCATGTTTGCGGCTCCTTTCAATTTGTTAATGTTGCGGGCTTTACGCCCGGTAGTCTCGCTTGGTGCGCTTGCCGCGCTCCGGGATCTCGGTGAACAGTGCCACAAGACCCATCGGCAGCGTCAGGAGGATCGCTGTCGCGTCCCGATCCTCCGGCGTCCCGCCATAGGCCGCCATCAGGAGCAGCACGCCGGAGAGCAGGATGAGGATCGCTCCGCTGATGCGTTCTTTTCTCATATTTGCTGTCCCTCCTCAAAGCATCATCATGGACGATGCCTGTGCTATGGTCTTCACCGTCACCGTTTCCTCGCCCGTCTCCTTGAGGATGCGTCGGACGTTAGAGAGCGTGCGGTCGAGCAGTCGGAAGCACCCGGTCTGCATATTGCACGCCCGCGCTTTCAACTCCACCAGCGCCTCCGGCTCGATCCGGAAGTCCGTGAGATAGCCCTCCACCTCCGAGGGGGAGAGGCCCCGCAGCGAGGCATAGAAGTCCACCCGGTTCGCCATACGCACGAGGTAGGTCTTGATCTGCGCCTCCAGTTTCGGCTCGCCCGCGATCACAAGACCCACATCGCTCTGATCGAACACCGCCCGCAGGATCTCCATTTTCTTCTGTGTGTACTTGCTCACCAGCTTGTCCGCCTCGTCGATGATCAGCAGGTAGCCCTTGTTCGTGTTGAAGAACTCCCGGATGCCGTTCACCCTGCGCCAGATCGTGCCGTAGCCGTTTGGGAGCCCGATGCTCCGTTCAATCGCCTCCACAAGATCGCGGCTGCTCATAGTGTCGTCGCACTCGATGTAGGCCACGCGGGAGAGCTTCGCGTACTGCCGCAGGGCGTAGGTCTTGCCGTAGCCACTGCGGGCGACTACGATGCCGAGGCCAATGTACTCTTGACAGCTCTGGCATACACCGAGCACGGCCTTCGCGTCCCGGCTCTCAAAGAATACGGGCGTCTGCCACGTCTTGCCCTCCGACTCCGCCAACGGCGTCGTCAGGTCGACCGCCTCGCCCGTCTGCCGGGTGAGGAAGTCCGTCAGCTTGCTCTCAAGGTCGTTCGGGTTGCTGTCATATTTGCCCGTGAGATACCGGGAGACGGTGGTGCGGCTGTAGCCGATGTCCTTGGCGACCGCCGCGATGCTTGAGTGCTGCGTCTGGATGTAGTTGTTCACGCGCTGCGCGAGGGGGCTGATGTTGGTGTAGATTGTGGTGCGCTCTGCTGCTGTAACTTCCATGATGTACCTCCGTTATTATTCGTTCATCGCTCTCAAAAGGGAGAGCGCCTTGTCGCCTTTGGCGTTGAGGAAGGTGTCGTCCGTGACCTTCTTCCGGCTCGCCTTGCTTGCCTGTTCCGATCGGAACATTCTGTCCTTGGGCAGGGAGACCAGCTTCTGGCTCGGCGTGGCCTTGATGGTCAGGTCGATCATGCCCACTGCATCCGAGGGCCTTGCGCCGTCCTCGAGCCGCAGCTCGTAGGGGCGGACTCGCTCCTCCAGATACTCCCTGACCTCTCGCTCGTTTCGTTTCTGATCTCGCAGATGCTTCTCCAGCGCCGCCTGAGAACAATGCGGGCCGAAGGCGAGCAGCTCGGCGGACACCGCCTCACAGATCTTCTTGCCGTCCATGTCGTACACATAGAGCTTGGTGACATCGTCGATGTCCCACTTGATGTTGACTTTTTGGTTGACGTAGTAGGCGAGCTCCGTGTCCGTGTAGAGTGTGCCGAACTTGTTGATGCCTTGGTTTGTGACGCGGGCGGTCGCCGCCTTCATCAGCAGCATCGCTGCGTACTCTCGGGGTGGAGCTGCCTTTTCATAGCGCGGGCCGTTCTCGAACATCTCGATCGGCGTAACCCATTTCTCGCCCGCGTCGCTCAGGCCGCGATGCTTGCGGGTGTGATACTTGGTGTTCTTCCACTCCGTCCAGACTTCGAAGAACTCCTCCATCGTCAGCAGCTCCCCGCGCTCCAGCATCTGGTCGATGTCCTTCTGCCGCTTGGCGTAGGTCTTGGAGCCTGTCAGCGTGCCCGTGTAGCTCTCAAACCACTTGGAGAATTTCGAGCAGACCGTGGAGAAGAAGCGTTCGATCGGTTTGTCCCAAGGCTGATACGGCAGCGAGCGTCCGACCTCTTGGATGCCGATGCTCTGATAGAAGCCGACCGTTTCCGAGTCAAATGCAAAGTCAAGGTCGATTTTGCGGTGCTTGCGGTTCTGTCCGGTCATGGCCTTGGCAGTATAATCCTTGCCGTTGTCGACGTGCAGGATGTGGGGAACGCCGCCCGGATTGCTGTAGATCATTTTGACCAGCGACTCCTTCAGCGTCTGCGAATTGGCGTTGACGCACGCTACATCGCCGATGATAGCGCGGGAGCGCATATCCAGCCACGCAACCAGCTTCGGGCGCACGGCCTTGATCTTGCCGTTTGGAGCCGTCCACTGCACCCAAAAGTCGAAGGTGTGCTCGTCGCCGACGACATACTCCATGACTTGAAGGCTCGTCGCGTCGCGCTTGCCCTTCATCATCCGCTTGTTCTTCCACTCCCGCGTCCCGTTGGCGGCGAGGAACCGGGCAGACTCCGCGCCCCGCTGTCCCATGAGGAACTTGATGTACCGGGCCACCGTCTTGATGGAGGGATACTCCTCCCACTCCCGCCGCTCCGCCTCCAGCTCAAACCGTTCATAGAGCATCTCGATCGTGCCGAGGTTCGCCGCGAACCGCTTGTCGAACCAGATGTTCTCAATGATCGCCTTCTGCTCGTCCGTCAAGCTCGGGAACGTACCCGTCTCCTTTGGCTTCCGGCACAGCGCCAGCGCCCGGAAGTAGTCCCGGCTCTTTCCGTCCTCTTTCTCCAGCTTCAGCGCCCATGCGTTCGCCTCCAGCACGTTCTTCATGTAGCGGTACAGGCTCTGCGGGCTGATCCCCAGCCCCAGCGCGTACCGCTCGGCGTAGCCCGTGCGGTCAGGGCCGTCATAGTCGATGAAGTCTTGCACCCGTGCCGCCAGCTCTACCGCCTCATAGAAGCGCTTCTTGTTCGCCTCCGTGTACTGGTTCAGGTCGGCGGTGACGTACCACGGCACGGCCTCCTGTGCTCTCTTGTCTATGATGACCTCACTCCCTTCCACCTTCTGCGCGGCTCGCCATGCCTTCCGCGCCTTTGCCGAGAGGGAGCTTGTCGAGATCAACACCTGATCCTTGCCGCCGCCCTCCCGGGCCTGTGACTTTACGTTATGCTGTTTGGGGCTTCTTTGAACGCGCTTCTTCATGGCCTCGTAAGTGATACCTTCAAAAGCCGCTGCCTCCTCCAGCGTGATGAATACGTCCGGCACTCCGTTCCCTCCCTTCCGTGCGTCATGCCGCGATCGCCCGCTCCGCCTTCTTCGGGTCGAGCGCGAGGGCGGCGATGATCGCTGGGAGGTACTTCTCGCCGGAGCGTGTCCCGTTCAGGATGTAGCTCATGTACTGCGGGCTCGTGCCCACCGTGGCCGCCAGCTCCGCCCGACTCATATCCCGGTCAGCCAGCGCCTTCACCACCATCTTCCCGAACGGCGTCAGCCGTTTCTTCGGGCCTCTCATCGCTTGCCCTCCTTTCTCATCGTTCTTAGACTTACTTCCGAATGACCGCCCAGCCCAGCGAGACTGCCACGCCTATAAACGCGGTGACGCTCACGGCGGGGACAGGGCAGCGCATCAGCAGCAGCGCCGCCGCGAAGCCAAGCGTCGCGAGGATGATGAGCCCCGCCGTGATAAGGAACACCGCCGCGCTTTGCGCCGTGCGCCCCGCACGCTTTCGCGCCTCCCGCTTTACTTCTCTCTCAAGTAAGTTGAGAACGAGGTCGTAGCTGCGCACGCTCTGCGCCGCTTCAAAGAATTGCTGCTCCATCCCCGGCAGCGCCCGGAACGGGTTGCGGGGGTTGCCCGCCTCCCGCAGCCGCGCCGCCGCGTTTCGCCGTGCGATGACGGTCGCGCCGATCGCGGTCTTGAGGTCTTCTGTGCTGAACATTCTGCTGCTCCTTTCCTTTGCCCTCCTGCTCGTGTATAATTGAGCTGGGCCACTGCCCGGGGAGGGGGTGTTGTCTATGGCTGATGCTACCCTTGATGTCGTCGAGCGTGTACTCGATGAAGTCGACAAGAGCCGCGATGTTGACTGGACTATTCTCGGCGAGCGTCTTCGCTCTGCCATTCTCGACTCTGGCGAGCACATTGACGCTGGTTTCACCGAAGCTCAGAAAGCGGCGATTGTTGCCGTCTGCCGGGAAACTTATTATGCGACGTCAGTAGTCGCAAGGGCCTACGCCTTCAAGGCCGTCGAGGTTCTTCTGGATCGGATCGGCGAGTGAGCGCTTCTGCTGCGTACTCCATGCGCCCCTCCCTGATCCTCTCCGCCGCCTCTCGGATTGCTTTCACTGGAGGATGGTAGTAGGCGGGAGCATCATCCGGAGCCGTCCGCTTGTCGGGCGGCTCTTTCCCTTTGAGTGGCTCGCCTGTCAGCCATGCCAGCCAGCACGCGCGGCAGCTCACGCCGTCACAGTGGGCGGGGATGATGGGCGGGCACGGTGCGGAGATGATGTCCGCGATCTCGCCCGCCGTGGCCTCCGGGGCCTTGAGTAGTTCAAGTCCTGTCATGCTGCGCCTCCCGGTACTTCTTCACCGCGTGGTTCATGGTGTAGAGGCGGTTCAACTCCCGGAGCAGCCGCTCATACTCCCGCTGCATCGTCTCCCTCGCGTGGCCCGTCAGCTTGCCCATCTGCCCGTCGACGTCGACCGCCATGCGGAACACGTTGCGGTAGATCGTGCAGTCGTTCTCCGGGCACTCGCCGAGAAGCGCCGTCCCGAGCTGGTGGAGCTCCTCCAGACGATGCGCCGGGATGCGCTCTGTCTCGTGCTGGAAGCCGTTGAACAGCTCGCCGCCGTCCTTGATGTATTCGTCCACCTCCCGCAGCAGGTGCCGCAGCCGGGAGAGGTCTTCAAAGCTCACGCCCTCCAGCACCGTCTCCCACGCTGCGCCCGCCTCGGCGATCTGCGCCGCATAGTGCTCACACTCGTTCTCCTGCAGGATCTGTCCGTCCCGCAGCGCCGCAAGGTAGGCCAGCGCCTCATGCCCGCCAAGCAGGGCGGTCACGGTGTCCTCAGCGTGCCTCACGCCCTCGATGTGCTCCCGCAGCGCTCGCTCGCTCCGCTCCCGGATGCGTAGGTCTTGTGCCTCCGCGTCCTCGTAGAGCTGTCCCAGCGGGCACTTCGCGCAAATGGCGTCCAGCTCCTCCTGCGTGTGTCCGGCCCGGTTCTTGCACCGTTCGTCGCACACGAACGCCAGCAGCTCTTCGGGGTTGCGCGGCATAGGGCCGTCCAGCCGTCCCGCGCCGAAGGTGTCCGGGTCGGTGATGACCTCGCTCTCCGGCAGGAAGCCGATCTGACGCAGCGCCATCTTGAAGCCGTAAAGCTCGTGTGCGGCGGTGCGCGGGTCGGTGTCGGGGTAGTGCTTGCTCTTGACCTGCGTGGCAAGGCGGCGCGTCCAGCCCTCGATCAGGGCGGCGGGCTCCACCGCCTCCTCGGTATAGCTCTCATTCGTTTCCACGGCGGCGGTGTAGGTGGGCGGCTCGTCCGTGATGTCCTCCTCGGACTCCAGCCCCCGTGCCAGCTCCACGGCCACCTCCAGCGTGTCCGCGTCGTCGTACTCCATCGCGCCCCGGTCGATGTCCAGATTGCCCGTGTAGACCTCCGCGTCGATCACGCCGTACTCTCCGAGGGCCGTGCCCTCGTACTCGCGCTTCTCGCGGTCGTTGAACTTGACCACGAGGAAGCCGTTGATCTTCTTGATCTTTCTCATGCTGCCGTCATTCCTTTCTGCCCTGCCATCTTCAGACCGGGTGGGGCAGTTCCCGGTGACGCCCTTCCGGGCGTTTCGGCTTAGTGGTGGGTCGCTTCAAAGTTCTCAATCGCCCAGCGGTTGCCCGTGGCGTACACGGCCCGCCGCGTCCGATCCTGTGGCGTTTCCCGCCTCGGCATGGCCGCCAGTGCCTCCATCATGCCGCACCTCGGGCAGATGTCTGTCTGGTTGTCCGCTCGCGACAGCGCGGGCGGCTCGTCGTATGCTCGCCCACACAGCGGGCAGATGTGCGGTTGCTCCTTCATACTGCTGCTCCTTCCTGCAAAGCTCATCCGGCCAGTGGCGGGATGACGCGGATCGTGTCGTGGTACTTGTTCAGAATGATCAGCTCGCCGTTTGCTTTCTGCTTCACGACCAGCCAGTTCTCCGGGGCGAGGCCCGCTTGCCCGAGCCGGATCTTCTGCTTGCGGGTGGGCTTCTTGCCGCGTCTCATGATCTGCCTCCTTTCCTTTTCTCGGCGTTTGTGGTAGAGCAAAAGCGAACGGCGGTCGGCGGAATTAAATCTAAGAGTCGCTTAGGTGTTGGTGGGCTTTAGCAGTCCGTCAGGGTGTCGCCCTTGACCTCGTAACGATTGGGGCCGATGATGACGAAGGCCAGCATATTGGTCGTGCCGTCATGGTTGACCTGATTGATCGCCTCGTCCAGCTTGCCGTTGGTGACGTGGACTTTCTCCATGCTGCCGGTGCCGGTGTCCAACAGGCCGAAGCCGTTGGCCTCCTCCGGGGTATCTCCGACAGTGGTGAGGGCCATCTCGTCGGGGGTGATCTCGTTGCGGCCCGGTTCCAAGGTGAAACCCGCCTCCGCCTCCTTCAAGGCGTCGTTCGTCTCTTCCAGTGTGGCCTCGCCAGTGGTGTACTTGAACAGGATGTCTGCGATGTCGTTCTTCATGTTGTCGTTCTCTTCTGAAAAACGCCTCCGCCGCTCGCTTTTACTCTACCGTTCGCCGATTTGCTATTTCATTTTCGGTCGGGGTGTGCTATGATTTACTTGCTTTATACTTAAATCAGATTACACCCCTATTATAGTCTCCGTTCGGCTACTTGTCAAGCGGAAAGTCTCTGAAAATCTACTTTTTGACGGGAGGCATTTTATGTCCGAATTAGTTGATAGAATTGAACAGGCCATAAAGGAAAAGGGCAGTAATTTCAAGCGCGTCGAGCGTGAATGTGGTCTCGGAAATGGTACTATAAAGCGGTGGGGTGAACAGAGCCCCCGCCTCGACAAGCTCGTCCTTGTCTCCGAATATCTACAAATCTCTCTGGACTATCTCGTCTTTGGGCGTAGCTGTTCGGAGACTGCACAGGAGAATGACCGCAATGTGGCTTTCGAGCACCTCAAGCAAGAACAAGGTCTGACCTGCGACGGTTCGCCGTTGGAGGACGAGGAGGCCGATCTGATCGCCATGTATCGCCTCTTGCCGGAGGAGCAACAGGAGGACATTTTTGACCTCGTTCATCTCAAATATCGAAAGCACGTCGAACGGAAAAAAGAGTCTATTTACTGGACGTATCACAACGGCAGCTCCGCAACAAAAAGCGGCCCCGCCGAGGACGCTGAAGCCCAAGGTGGAACCGCTTGATTTTTTGCACTGTTTTGATTTAGTTGTAAATCTGTTTTCTGTCCCATTGATGAAGCGGCGAAAACCGAGGGTCGAAAGCCCGAAAACCCTTGAAAACAGGGCAATGGGACACAGTCCCATCGGTTTTGCAGATTTGTCCCATTGCTCCCTGCCTGTTTTGCCCCGCTTCGCCGCCCCGCCGCGCACGCCTCGCACGGCCAGCGCACGCCCTAATCCCCGCCGATCCGCGCCGAAAAGCCCCGTTTTCCCCAAAACTCGCACGCTCTAACGCTCCGTTAGCACGCTTGCCCCTCTTGCAATCCGCCGCCGCATCTGCTACAATAGCAGCATGAGCCGCGAAGCTCTCGTCCTCTTGGTCTGCTGCTGTGACTTCCGGGACGGGGCCGAGTGGCTCATACCATCTAAAAGCCTCAGAAATGCCGTTATACGGGCGTTTCCGGGGCTTTTTCGTATTCTGCGTATGTGTGCGCCTCGCCTCGCCGCCGCCGTTGTGCGGCCTCGTGGGCGTGAAAAAAGCGCCGACCGCCGCCGACGCATCCTCATCTCAAGATTGTTGATAATTCGCGCCTCCGTCCCGCGCTGGAAGTCGCCGTTTCCCGCGTATTTCAAGGGTTTTCCCGCCGTCTCCCCTCTCATCCCGCCCTATCCCGCATTTCTCAAATATCCTGTCTCCCCACATTCTGAAGTAAAAGCTCCCGAAATTCAATCTTTCCGTCCTCCGGATATGCGGTCAGTTCTGCCTGAAGAACCTTCCTGTCTTTCGCAAACAAATAGATCGGCTGGCTGTCGACGGTTTCGTTGATCAGCTCTGTGTAGCCGGGGCGCACATTTTTATCCGCCCAGCTGGGAATCTCCGCACGGATTCCGCCGTCTGAAAGGGCAGTACAATTGCAGCCAGATGCTTTCCAGAAAGGTGTTCCGACGGAAAAACTCAATTTGCCTTCGGGAAGCAGTGCAAGTGCCTCATACGGTATCTCACTCTGCGGCAGTTCGACAAAAATGATCCCGTCGTCGATGGCTGCCTGCCCGAAAACATATGGGATACGCAGCAGATCCAGCCGTTTTTTCAGTTCATTGACCGCTGGCTTCCAGGAGTCTGGAATCACGTCTTCCCCGGAGCGATTAAAGGAATACATTGCACGGATTGCTGGTTCATCTAGCGCCGCAACTTGATATGCACCCGCCTCGCTGTCCGCAGCCGACTCCCACACCGGAGTATAGATGATCTTACTTTCCAGCGCGCCGCCAGTATTGCCTGTTTTCATAACGTCAATGAACGTCTGCACAATCTTCACCTGCGCGTCACCGAACGGGGCATAATCTCCGTAGCAGTGGAAAACCGCAGGATTGTCTTCGTCCCGGATCAAATTGTCGTATCCAAACGCATTGAGCAAAATTTTCCCGTCAAATGACAGCGACGGATCCATATACAAGTGGACCGTTTTGTCCTGCGCATTATCAAATACACTGGAAACCCGCTCCGCAGCTGCGTCTGTCAGTCTGATATATATCTCATTCTGTCCCTTCGCATCCTTTTGCACGAATGCGTCAACGATGTCGGCGGGCCAAATCCTTTTATAGTTATTTGGGCTGGCATAAAAATATGTATCACCGGAAGTGCTGAGCATAACTGCTGTTCCGCGCAGGAAGTGCATCGGATTTTCCTGTCCGAACAAGCTGTCCGGCAACAGCACGTAGGTATTAAAGCCTGTATTATCCGTCCAAATCCGGTACTTTCCGTCGGTCAGCACCTGTGCCCGCGGTTCGATCTGCGCCGCGGCGGTCTGGTATGTGTACACGTCCATGCTGCTCGACCCGGTCAGCCTTATGGCCGTTACTGTTTCTCCGAATTCTTCCTCCGCTGCAGCAATCTCCGCCTGTAACGGCGTAGAATCTTCATTCGAGGACATTTTTTCATCTTCTGTAACCGCTACATCAGCGGCAGAATTCTGTGAAATCTCGTAGTCTTGCAAAGCATTCACATTATTTGGCTTCGCAGGGAGATTTTTCTTCCAGGTAATCAGAAGAATGACAATCGAAAAAGTCAACGCAAGTAGAGCTAAGGTGGCGAACATCATAAGCAATATTGGCCTGTTGACGTGCGGCTCTTTTTCGGTCAACGCCTGTATCAGCTTTTCTACAGAAGGATATCGATCCTCTGGCCTCAGAGCCATCCCCCTGTAAACAGCATTTTCCAGTCTCTTGTCGCAGCTGTTTGCCGAGGGGATCTTCAGCGTATCATCAAATGCCCGATCCAAAGATGTTGGCGGCTCCTTGCCTGTCAGGCAAAAATACATCGTTGCAGAGAGCGCATAGATATCTGCTGTCGGGAACTTTTTTGTGAGCGAGAACATCTCAATCGGTGAATAGCTCATCCGAACCACCGTATGCGATACACTCAGGCTTTTACTTTTCTCGCTCGACGCCGTCAGATCCTTTGCCGTTCCGAAATCGATCAGCTTCAACGTCCCTGTATCTTCCGTGATCATGATATTGTCCGGGCTGATGTCCCGATGGACTATTCCACGTTTGTGCAGCGCATCGAGGTCTTTCATCAGCGGCAGAAAAAGCTCTAATAGGTGGGCGCTGTTCATGGAACTCTGCTTTTCCACGTACTGTGTCAAAGTCTCGCCACTGATATACTCCATTACGATGTACGCAGTATTGTTCTCCTCAAAGCTGTCATACACCTTTACAATATGCGGAAAGTCCAAGTTTGCAAGTGTCTGCGCCTCATGGCGAAAACGCTGCTTGCCACTTTGGAAAGTCTGTTCCTCCCGAAAACAGTGCACGGCCCTGCAGTCTGTATCTCGATAGACAAGTCCGTCCGGAAAAAACTCCTTGACAGCCACATACCGCAGCAACTGACTATCCCACGCCTTGTACGTAATCCCGAAGCCACCATTTCCAAGAGTCATACATATCTTGTATCGACCGCTCTGCATTTGCGTACCATCTGGCATATTGGATTGATCGACAATTGTTTCAGCTGCCATCTCTTCCTCCCCTATACATTGTGCTCCTAGCAAATATGGAAAATATGCACAATGTCGTCCTTGCTTTCATTTCCTTTTTGTAGTATAATCCGTTAAAAATTATAAGTGATTTTCCGGCGGCATAATAGAGGCGCTGCACATCTCGCACTTTTTTCGACATAACTTGCAGCAATCAGATGGTTTTCTTGCTGTTTGCGCTGCCTGAGCGGTAGTACTTCTGCATGCGCCAGCTGTAAAAAAGCAAAATTCCGTAATCAAAAGCCTGCTGTCTCACTTTCATTTGCAGAGAGGTTATCCATTCGTTTTATTCAAATCATTGACGAGCGCATTGATTTCATTCAGCATCTCTTTCGCCTCATTACGCTCATACTTTCCAACACAGTTCTTTTGAATCACTGCGTAGCTATTCTCGGCCGCTTCCAGTACGCATTCAAAACTCCGGCCCAGTTCATCTTCATAAACACCGTGGCTGATTGAATAGCTGTATCGAAAGCTCACTTCCCCATTGCGTTCATCATATTGCAGCGCACCAAATCGGTAACGGATGTTCTCTTTAGCAATCGCTTTGCAGAGTGGATATTCATATGTTTTTTCTGCGAAAAACGGATATGCAGCGTCAATGCGGCACGACTCTGTTTCTGCCTCTAGAATGACCCGTACTATAAAAATTGCATTTTCCATTTGGAACGGCAGTTCATAAACCGCGATTGCCCGCTCTGGAGCATGCCGGATATAATGCAGCTCGTGCTTTTTAAAGAATGCCGTTATATCTGCCTCGGCTTGCTCAAGGAACAGCTCTGCATCGTGATCTCTCTTGTGAAGCAGCGCCATCGCGGCTTCGTCATCCCCAAACACACATTCCCGAATTGCCTGCACCATTTGTGCATCCGTTGCATGTTCGCCTAACTCTGCCTGCTTTTTTTCAAGCTTCTGAATGATTTCTTCCGCGGCCGCAGAGCACGTTCCATTTCCTCTGAGTTTTCGAATCAATCTTTGTATCCTGTTTTCCTGCATAGCCATCGCTCCTTTTCGTGAACATCCACGTTTTTCATGACTCTATTATACATAGCTATCTCAATGCAGCACGTTATCTGCACAGCTCGCAGTTATTTCAACATAATCCGCACGAAGGGAGGTGCATTTTATGGTTCAGTATTCCCCACTGTTTGTGGTTATCAACGCTTTCATATTTGGCATGTGGGCAACTACGTTCTGTTGTACGCTAAAGCGCCGGTTTTCCATGCCTGTCACGATTCTCGGGTTTGCCATCCAGTATCTCATCTGGCTTATTCCGCCATACTTCATGGGAAACGGCTCAATCCTCCGGGCGGTTTATCCCCTGTTCGTGATTGTGCTGCCGCTTTTCTTTATTTTCCATGACAAGTGGTACCGTATCCTTCTGGTGTCGCTGAGCTGCCTCGTTTTCATGTATATGGCAGATATTGTTCCGTGTTCGATCATTTTTACGGCGGAGCAGATGCGTGAAGGGCTCGCCTTGCAGCCGTTGCCGCAGCGGCTGGTCGCTTACATGGTCTGCGTCAGTCTCGATGCGTTTTTGCTGTGGGTGCTTGTACTGTTCATGAATCGATACCGGAACCGGTTAAGTGGGCGCGAATGGGCTCTGTATCTGCTGTTTCCGCTCAGCCAGTACATGCTGCTATTCGGTTGGCTTCGGGTATGCCTGTCCGAGATGACGTTTCCGCGTGCTGGATATGTGATCGTGGCGATGCTCATCTGCATGGCAGCCGACGTAGCTTTGTACCTTGCTGTACGCGGCATGGCGCAGCGAAGCGAGCTCAAGGCAAGGAACGACCTCCTTTCCGCGCAGATCGACCGGCAGAAGGAGCATTACGCAGCGATCACCGCACAATATGAAAACATCCGCCGCATGCGGCACGATATTGCCAAGCATCTTTATACCATGCAGGCGCTGCTTCACGCCGAACGATATCAGGACGCCGCAGCATATCTGAGCGAGGTCTCCGCGCAGACGCAGGTACAGGAGCGTCTGGGAGTCTGTGAAAACCCGATCGTGGATGCCTACATATTTTCGCGGTCACAGGAGCTGGAAAAACAGGGATATCGTGTCCAGCTGCGTGTGCGGCTGCCAGAGGCCATCGGGATCTCAAATTCCGACCTCATTATCGCGTTTGCAAATCTGCTGGACAACGCTGCGGATGCCTGCCACGCCTGTGAGGACAAAACGATCTCTCTGACAGCCGCCGTCAACAAGGGCTTTTTGACCATCGAAACGGAAAACGCCTGCCGCACACAGCTGCAGACAAAAAAACGCCGCATCCCGGAGCTGGAACGCGGCATCGGATTTTCGATTTTTCAGGAGCTCGCCCGAAAATATGACGGCAACTTCTCGTATCACGCGGAAAACGGCCGGTTTACAGCCAGCCTGATCCTGAAAGGGGCTCAACTTGTACAGCATTGCAATTTGTGATGATGAACCGCTGCACCGCGAATATCTCGCACAGTCTTTGCGCAGCCATCTGAATGGACAGATAGCGGAGCTGCGGCCCTTCGACTCGCCGACAGCATTTTTACAAGAGATCGGCACGCAAGGATATGCACCTGACATTGCCATTCTTGACATTCAGATGAATGAAATGAACGGCATAGATCTTGCCCAGCGCATCAACGCGGTGCTGCCACAGTGTGCAATCATCTTCGCTACATCATATCTGACTTATGCAACCGACGTTTATGAAACAGAACACGCGTATTTCATTCTAAAAAGCGAATTTGAGCAGCGTATTGGGACAGCACTGCAAAAGGCGCTGGCGCGAAAGCCGCTTCCGGTCCTGCACTGTCCTGTGGTCCATGGTTATCGCAATATTCCTTGCTCTCAGGTGCTGTGTCTGGAACGGATTCTGCGCAGGACAAAGCTCACCCTCCTAGGCGGTTTGGAGGAATGGACGCCGTTGACGCCTGCTGAGCTGCTGGATACAAACAGCGCGCTGCAGTTTATTCGCTGCCACCAAAGCTATTGGGTCAATTTCCGGCAGATTGAGACGATGGAAAACGACTGCTTTTGGCTGCCGGGTGGACTTCGTATTCCCATCAGCCGTACATACCGTAGCGCCGCCCGCGAGCAGTTCTTTTCCCGTTTACATACATAAAGCCACGCTGCCGATTTTACGGGCAGCGTGACTTTTTTGAAGTTTATCTGGTTTTCGGGTATGATTCTATGCAAGTAGAAAAATACGCCGCGTTCTCGATCTGCGCGGCTGTATCCGCTTTGGAGATCACGAAAAAATCGTCGTAGTCGCTGTCCGTCCGAACGTCAAACAGGACGGAGATAATCTCCGACATTCGTGTTTCAAAGATTTCCGTTTTGATATACTAGCGGTGGAATGCGGAAATCATGCTGCTGTGGCGCTTCATGTCGATTTCGTCAAAGGCCAGCACCGCGCGCATCGCGTGGAAGACCGCGTAATAAGAACGATTCGCTGCACTCTTATAATTTCCTGTTTCAAGTAAGTTTCTTGCCGCGGAAAGGCATTCAACTGCGTGTTCCAGCCGCGCCTGCGACAGAGCCTTTCGTTCATGCTCCTGCATAACGGATACCCTCCCGAACGACGTTCCGGTAATACGGCAGCGCTGTCTGATAGCGTCTGAACTGCTCCAGCGGCTTGACGGTCACAGAAACGGTGATGTCGTGCTCCAGACTCAATCGGCTGGTCACCTTTGCAACATCATTGCGGTGTTTCGCAATCTCCGCTTGTTCCAAATCCACAGTCAGCAGAATATCAATGTCCGACTCCGGATTGAAATCGCCGCGCGCATAGGAGCCGTACAGATAGGCGTCATGAATGCGCCCGAAAATCGGACTGCACGCATGATAGACGCTGTGCAGAATTTCTTCTGCCTGATTTCTGGTACACATATGCTCGCCTCCATTCTTTAATTTCATTATACCCTGAATTACCCGCGCCGTCAACGGCAGAGCGTGACTACTGTTTGACTACTATCATCCGAAATCCCCAAAAAGCCGGTTTGTCGAGTGATTTCAATGGTTTTTCATAAAATTCAGAGGAACGGGATGTTTTCGGCGAAAACATCCCGTTCCTTGAAAAAACAGCATTTTATCAGGCTGCGCCTGAAAACTCCGACTCTGTAGGTCGCACGTTCGAATCGTGTCGGGCGTACCAAAAATCCTGTGAAATCATATGATTTCACAGGATTTTTCTATAAAACCGGAATCAGTTGATTCCTTTCCGATTTTGACAAGCAAATCGTCATCTTTCCAGATGCCACGAAAACGGGAAATAGCGAGTGGGTTTTGAAGATTCTACAAAAACGTCAATGGTATCGGTGATGTTTCAGCAGACTGAAATTTATAACCGTCTTTGCAAATATATCATGTCAACAAGTTGAACACCACACTCAAATATCGGATGGTCATAATGGTCAGTAAAGAAATTAGGGATGCAATGAGAGCGTGCAAAACCGCATTTCTCATAAAACGGAACAGTCAGCGCACTATCTCCCGTCCCTACTTGCATAACAGAGTATTTTCCTGTATATCGGTGAATTAAGAAGTTTATTAAGGTTTTTCCGTAACCGCAGCCCTGATATTCTGGCTTTACAGCAATATTCTTGATTTCAAGAATCCCGTTTCCCTCGTCGGTAACGATACACTCTGCTTTCACGCCATTATCATCAAGTACATACATGGTTCCCTTTTCAAGATAGCGGTGAATCATATCTTCCTGCTCATCTGCCAGCAGCAATAAGTCCATATAAAGCATCTTATCATCAACAATTTCTTTGATCACCATATTGGGCCTCCAGAAATCCCGATTTGTTGAACAAACTATATCACATATTTTTTCTCCATTCAACGACGGATATGGCGCGTCAGGAAACTCGCAAATCCATGCTGTTCACCGCGAACAGACTGTCACTCATACTTGCCATAGAATCTCTGCATGCTTTATTCCATATTCCAGTCTTCGTGACCGTCCTCAGCGTGACCGAGGGCGGTTTTCTTCTGCCGGAGCTTGTTCCGTCGCGCGTCGGCGTCTCGTCCGTCATCTGCTTCACAGCGCTGCGCACAAGCTCACTGCCGTAATTGAAATCCACGCGCAGAGGCGGATTTTCCTTCTTTTTGTTCTGGTTTTGGCATTGAGGTTCGTTTTTTTACATGGTATACTTTACGAAATACAGTTTGACAAATTGAAATTTGAGAGGTCAAAAATGCAGACGATTCAGTTAAAAGCAATGACAAGGGAGCTATGTCACGAACTATACAGGCACTGGACGAATGACGCATCCATCTATATGGACATACGCTTATTCCAGCCTTATGTTTATGACGAAGCAGCGGTAAATCGATATTTTGATGCAAAGGGGCAGGATGCTTCGCGCAGGCTGTTTGCAATCATGCTTGGAGATACTGTGGTCGGAGAATTGCAGCTGAAGCAGATCGACCATGATAAAAAAGAATGCACACTGAGTATCCATATGCAAAACGACGCGGTAAAGGGAAAAGGATACGGGACGCAGGCAGAGCGTCTGGCAGTAAAAATCGCCTTTGATGAGTTGGGAATGGCTGCTGTGAACGCAGATACCGTGATGAAGAACACCCGAAGTCAGCACGTGCTGGAAAAGGCAGGTTTCCGCTTTGTCGGAGAAGATGGAACATTCAAATACTACCGTATCGAGCGGTGAATCTGAGCTTTCACATTCTATATGCGTCTGCATGCCTTTTTCATATTCCATTTGTAAAAGTGGGTATGGGCTTCTGCCCGATTTGAAGCATTTGGCAGGGAGCCCTATTGCTCGACGGCGGCAATCAGATCATCACTGCTTCGCAGCAACGCCTTTTGTTTAGACTCTTTCATTCCGTGTACTCCAAGTCTTCCTCTGCGCACCAGCGGATCGCAAGCTCCCGGTACGCCCCCGCCAGATAATCATACCAACGCTGTTCCAGCCCGTGATAGCGCACAGACTGCTTGAACCGGTGGAACGCGCCTTTTCCCCGGATGGCATAGGCAAGTTCCTCCTGCGCCTTTCCGGGAGGGAGCCGGTCAATGTAAGCCTCCAAGACGCGGTATTGATGAATCTCACACTTGGTCGGAAAGCGAAGAAACCGCTCCGGCGTATTTTCCATTTCAGCGGCAAGAGCTTCGTCTTCCTCCGTCATATCCGTCATCAATGGATCGGCAAGATAAACGGTCTTGCCGGTCTTTTTGTCCCAGAAACTCGTGAAGACTTCATTTGCTTCTTCGATTGCCTGAATGACCTGTTTTAAGGGGATCGTCATTTTCCGCAGCACCTCTTGTATTTCTTCCCGCTGCCGCACGGGCAAGGATCGTTGCGCCCGACCTTCTTCTGCTTCTCTGGTTGAGTAACCGGCGGCTTGATGACTGCAAGCTGTTTCAGAAGGTCAAAACGCATTGCCTCGCTGGGCAGCTCCATTGTGAGGATCTGCTTGCGGAAGTCCTCAATGTCCATTTCGCCGGTTTGGAGGGACTTTCGGATGTTCGGACCAAGAGAGAGCGACTTGAAGCGTTCCTCCGGCGGCGTCATCCGCATCATCTCATCCGGTGTGTAGCCACGGTTGCAGGGCATCCGCGTTGAATTATGGAATGCGCTGTACAGGGCAGCAAACTGCTCTACGTCCCGTTTGGACTTGAGGCGAACCCTCAGTTTTTCTAAGCGTTCGAAAACATCGGTTGTTTGAACAGTGATCGAGCGGACGCCGTACAGGAGTTCTTCAAAAACAGCGCTCTCGCGCTCGTCGCTCAGATTGCAGCGTTCTTTCAGGAACGCCCGCAGTTTCAGCTTTTCCGGCGTGTCCTCGCAGTAGAAGGGATTATCGTATTCCAGCAGATGCTTCTTGTCCGGCACATAGTAAGGTTTGTCCTGCTGGCTGCGCTTCGTCTCCATGAAAAGGTCAGCAGATTCCCCAATCAAGGTGACATCAATGATCTCGCGGTCAAGGGGCTTTGTATGCTTGACATCTGTGTAAAGCTCATCGCCGCCCAGAATGTAGTAGTCCTCGCACTCATGACGGGCGATCTCTGCAAAGGCAAGAAATTCATCTTCTGTCACCAGCTTCGGGCTGAGAGTGAAAACAATCTCCTTCGCCTTGCGCAGCGGGATGATGCCGTAGAGGTTTGCCATTGCATTGAAATATTTGCGCAGAAGTCTTGAAGTTGTATCTTTTAACGGAATTTCCCGATAACGAGCATTCAGCTCCCGGCGTGTGTATTCCTCCGGAAACTCGATGTACTGTTCCTTGCTCATGTTTTTCTCCCTTCAGTATCAGTTCTGGCCCTTGAGTTCTATCAGAACCACTTCCGGCCGGTTATTGAACCGGAACGGAATGATGCTGTTCCCAAGACCCCGGCTTACGATCATGTTCGTGCTTCCATCGGAATATAAGCCGGCATCGTATTTTGGAAACAGCCCCTGATTCGGTGCGATCAATCCGCCAATCAGCGGCAGCCGGAATTGGCCTCCATGTGCGTGCCCACTGAGAACCAGATTCATGTTGTGATCGGCATAGGTATCAAACAGCTCCGGTCTGTGAGAAAGCAAAATTGTAAAACCGGCAGCTTCCGAAGAAAGCTCTGAGAGCTTACGATCCATTACCGCAGCATCGCTCGTCAAATAGTCCGCATGAAAGCTGGGATCGTTGACGCCTATGACGGTAATGCTTTCCCCGGAAACTTCGATCCTTACCTGTGCATCGTCCAGAACCGTTACCCCGGCAGCTTCCAGACCGGTCTTCAAATCCTGATATTCCGAAACTCTCGCCTCATGATTACCGGAGACATAGTAGCAGGGTGCAATTTTTACTGCGTCTTCGGCAAAAGCCAGCGCAACCGCAATATTGGTCTTTCGCGAGTCGATCAGATCTCCGGTTATCGCGATCATATCCGGCTCCGCTTCCCGCAGCATCTCCAAAAGGCGCTGGTTTCTGTCGCCAAACTCTGCATTGTGCAGATCGGAAACCTGTGCGATGCGGCAGCCGTCAAATACGTCCGGCAGCTCTGGGCTGCGGATGGTGTATGTATTCCGTTCCAGCGCCGTATTTTCCCATACAGTCCAGACGATCAGGACGAGGAAGATACCGGCAAGAACATAGCGTGTGTTCTTTTTAACAGGCATGTGCTTAAACATAAAATCTGTTCCTCAACGTCATATATCTTGCGGCATCTGTTCTCACAAAACCATCAGAAAATGTACTGGAGATACGCATAATATATCCTGTATTGCACGCTTCGTCAAGGCAAGAATGCGCCTCTGAATGCGGAAAGGCGTAAAGGCAGCGGACTGGCTCCGCATGATTTTTGCGTTTTAACTGGTTATCTTTCGATTCTGTGAAGTGCAAAGGGACGCCTTGCGGAAACGGCGCAGCTGCTCCTGCGCGGCAGATGTCTTCCAAGATATAGAAGCATCCCGCATGATGCATCCTGAGAAATGCACAGTGCGGGATATTCGTCACGATATACTCCCGAATTTGAGGCGAAGACGGTCTAATGCAGTGCTTTTGTGGGGCAGACTTTCGTGCACTCGTATGCGAGTGATAGCAGGTCAATGTAAACTCAGCGATCGTTTTTGTGTGAAATCCCCGTAAAAATATCTGCCGCAGAAAAAATGCCCGGAGGCACAAGCGTGTCTCCGGGCAGATTCTGCGTTTCAGAATTACGGCGTATAGCTTCTGGCCAGGACGGTCAGTTCGCCATGTTCGATGGTCGCCTGCGTGTTGCCGGCGGTGAAGCCAACGCCCTCGCCTGCCAGCTTTGCAAGGTCAGACGCAGCGTATGTTTCATCCGGATGCTCCGGGTCAGAATTGTCCGTCAGGACAAAGCCTTCCGCGACCGGCACGGTGATTCTGCCAAGCTCATGATACGATTTTGCATCGTCCATGCCGACGGCATAATAAACGCCGCTGTCATCGCTCGTCAGATCGACGCCGCCCTGCTCGAGTCCTCCATTGATGGTAACAAAGCCATCCTTGTCCTCGCGGGATGCAACGACCATGTCCTTGCCGTCCACAACGATCGTATCGCCGACAGCAAGCAGCGAAATGTCCACCATATCGTAGACATCGTAATCATAAACCGTCAGGGTGATCTCCGTCTTACCGTCTTTTTCGGAAATGTCCTCCGCGCCGAAGCTTGCTGCGACGGTCGCGTCGGTCAGTGCGTTCAGGTCAAGACTTTCTGCCAACGGCTCGATGCGCTTTGCCCCTGTGCGGGCTGCTCCGTCTGCTCGGAGCCGGGCTTCTTCTCCGTTTCCGCTGTGTTGGAGTCCTTCTGTGTATCCGAATTAGCCTGCTTGGCTGCGCAGGCGCTCAATGCCAGCACCGAAAGGGCAAGCAAAATTGCCAATGTCTTTTTCATGATGCAAACTTCCTTTCCGCAAGGGGAATTTCGTTCTTTCGAACTGCCGTCATTGTGGCAGGAAGTTGTGACAAAATCTTGTTAGAAGCATGACCGAATTATGAATTATCAAGCGGCGTTTTGGGCAGGAAGAAATCCGGCCCCTTCGCTTCAAACAGCAGAAGCGACACGCTCAGCAGCAGGTCTGCGTGCTTGAGCGGCTCGTCCAGCGGGATGGCAAATTCCTCCTGCATTCTTCGGATACGGTAGAGCACAGTGTTGCGATGGGCAAAAAGCGCCTCGCAGGTCTTTTGCAGCGACCGGCAGCAGATGAGATAATCATAGAGCGTTTCGCAGTACTGCGTGCCCTTTTCCCGGTCGTGTGCGGCAAGCGCGCGCACCTCCTGCGCGATCAAATCTTCCCGCCCTTCCAGATTTTTCAGCAGCAGCGGCGTGCGCAGCTGCGCAACAGTGTAGACGCGGCCGCCGTGGAAGCGTTCATCCGTCATCAGCGCCAGTGCCTCGCTTGCCGTGCGATAGAGTGCAGGCAGCGAAAACAACTCGTCCATTTGCTCCGACACAATGACCTTGAGCTGAAATTCCTCCGCCAGTACGGGAAATCGCTCCATATCCTCCCGCCGGTGCAGAAAAAGCACGACATTTCCTTTGTATAAAAAAGAATGAGAGTCCGGAAAAATCGCCGTTGCTTCTTCTTTCAAATGGCGCTGGCCGAGATATCCGCTGTGATAGGCGGTCAGATCGATGAGCGCGAAGGCAAGCGGATGGAAGTCTGCAAGATACGTCCCCGAAATTTGCAGCCTGAAATACGGAGCGGACGGAAAGCCTCCGTCCAGCAAATGCCGGAGAATATCCTCCGCCGTTTCAAACGGCTTATCCTGCCGGCTGGCCTCGACGAAAAGCTGCTTGGACAGAATTTGCTCCACGGTATTCCATGTCTGCGCCGGGATTTTTTCCAGATGCCCGTCCGTGTCGACGCAGATCAGATACCCCAGCCGCACGCCCGCGCTGACGAGCGGGGCAAAGCGGCGGCGATACGGACTGTCTGCAAGCTTGATGCAGTCTGCCGCTCCTGCGGACAGGGCTGGGCTTCGGCTGATGATCGCGCCTGCCTCATAGGTGATCTCGCCGCTGCGCACCGACGCCTGAAAAACTGCGTCGGAAAACCCCAGCGGCAGATGGTGCGCGGCAACATGAAACGTATCGTCCAGCACCAGAAGCGGACAGCCCAGCAGCGCGCCCGCGCCTTCCGCGAGGCGACTTAGATCGTCCTGCGCAAAAAATTCCCGCAGCAGCGCATCGGCACTGCACGTTTCCCACTGTGTTGCAGCCATATAGCAATATCCTTTCGTTTGTGCGCTGCGCACAAGTCGTTTTTTCTTTATTGTACCGAATGAACACTTGTTTTAACAAGAAAAAGGGACGGAGAGTACATGATGACTGAGGAACGGCGGAAACAAGCAGCCTGATGCCGATCAAAGAAAAACAAGGTGTCCTGTAGCGCTGTGTTCATTCTGTTCTCCTCCGCCAATTCGGCTTTGTTGAGCAAACTATATCACATATTTTTTCTGCATTCAACGATAATCCGGCGCGTCAGCAAACCATGAAATCCAGACTGTTCACCGCGAACAGTCTGGATTTCATACTTGCCATGGAATTTCTACACGCTTGAATCCGTATTCGAATCTTCATGATCCTCCTCGGCCTGTGAACAGCTGCCGCTGATCTATTCCAGAACTTGCGTGTCCACTTAAAAAAATTACGGGTGGGGTGCCTGTACAGACTCAGAACCGGAAGCAGCAGCCGCCGCGCACGGGCTTGCAGTCGTGAAGACACGCAGCTGCTCAATATGGTGGTTTGCGACCCTTACGACCTGGATGTGCAGGTTCTCAAAATCAAACGCCGTACCGGGATCTGGGAGACGCCCGAACTGCTCCATGACCCAGCCGCCGACAGAGGACATGTCGGAGTCGGCCTTCAGGCCGAAGTGATCTGCAAAATCATCAAAGCGCATTTCCGCATCGACCAGATAGGAATCCGAAGATACCTCCCGGATCGGCGTCTCCTCCTCATCGTGCTCATCCCAGATCTCGCCGACCAGCTCTTCCAGAATATCCTCCATGGTCACGATGCCGTAGGTGCCGCCGTATTCATCAACAATGACCGCAACGTGCGTTTTGGCCTGCTGGAGCTTTTTCAGCAGCAGACTGATCGGCTCCATCTCCAGCGCGTAGACCGGCGGCAGCAGGATGTCCCGAAGCGGCCTTTCTGTAACGCCGCACCCAACGTAGAAATCCTTCTGGTGAATGGTGCCGAGGATGTTGTCAATCGAGTCCTGATAGATCAGCAAACGGGAATATTTCGTCTCCGTAAACAGCGCGGCGACCTCCTCCTTCGTTGCGGTGATCGGGAGGGCCGCAAGGTCTGTGCGGTGAATCAGAATATCCTCCGCGCGCTGCTCGGAGAAGTCGATCGCATTTTTGAGGAGCTCTCCCTCGTTTTTGTCAATGCTGCCGTCCTGCTGGACCTCATCCACGAGCATCAGAAGCTCCTCCTGCGACATTTTATTGTCGGAGCGGAGGTGGAAGACCTTGGCCAGCAGTCTTTTCCAAAGAGAAAAGAGCGCATTCAGCGGCGTAAAGACCCAAATCAGGACCTGCAGCATCGGTGCGGACAGCATAGCGCATGTTTCCGCGCAGTCCTTCGCAATGCTCTTCGGCGAGATCTCGCCGAAAATCAGCACAACGACCGTAACAACGACGGTAGAAATCGAGGCACCGGCATCGCCGTAGTGCTTTACAAACAGCACCGTGCCGATGGAGGCCGTTGCGATGTTTACAATGTTGTTGCCGATCAGAATCGTAGACAGCAGCCGATCGTACTGCTCCAGCAGCTTGCAGACGAGCGCTGCTTTTTTGTTTCCCTTTTCTGCAAGCGTTTTCAGTCTTGTCGTATTTGCGGAGGAAAAGGCCGTCTCCGTCGCTGAAAAGTAGGCGGAGAGTATGAGGCAGACTGCCATGATGATGAGACATGTTGTGGTAGACAATGTAAGTAAACTCCTTTTCTGTCAACTGAAATCAAGATATGGGGAAATCGGTGCGCGCCCTAAAGACGCAAAAAAGCACGTCCGCCCTGCATCTCGCAGCGCAGATATGCTTTCAAAAACAGATGACAGACAGAATGTGTACTGGGACGGCCACTGTCGTCCGAATCCATTTGCTTCACTCCTTTCCTGTAAAACCAAACTTATTATATTATAGCAAAATTTTCGACTTCGTCAAGAAAATTGCTGTTAATAAAATGTAATACTAAAACCTGTTTGAAATCGTTAAAAGATTTCTGAGGATAAATTGTGCCAGAAAAGGCAGATGACGCAGCTGGGCGGTTGCCCAGCAAGGAAGATAACGCATTCTGGCGCAATTTAGACCAGAAAGCATGGAAGATTTTAATCAGGTTTTAGTATTATTTACCGTAGTTTGCTTCGAAGTTCTTCAGGAACTCGACCAGTGCCTCAACGCCTTCCTTCGGCATGGCGTTGTAGATCGACGCACGCAGACCGCCGACAGACTTGTGACCCTTGAGGTTGTCGTAGCCGGCTGCCTTGGTGGCAGCGACGACTTCCTTATCGAGCTCAGCAGACTCGGTCACGAACGGGATGTTCATGAGGGAGCGGAACTCCGGCTCGACCGTGCCGCGGAACATCTTGGAGGAATCGAGGAAGTCATAGAAGACCTTCGCCTTGTCCAGATTGCGCTTGTGCATTTCCTCGAGGCCGCCGATGGACTTGAGGTACTTGAAGACCTTGCCGCAGCAGTAGATCGCCCAGCAGTTCGGCGTGTTGTACATCGAGCCTGCGCCTGCATGGGTGCTGTACTGGAGGTAGACGGGCAGATCCTTCAGATCGTCGCGGATGAGATCCTCGCGGATGATGCAGACGACCATGCCGGCGGGGCCGACGTTCTTCTGCACGCCCGCATAGATCATGCCGTAATCGGCAACGTTGCAGGGCTGGGAGAGGAACATCGAAGACTGGTCGGAAACAAGGATGTGTCCCTTGGTGTTGGGGAGCTTCTGCCAGGTAACGCCGTGGATGGTCTCGTTCTCGCAGATATAGACATAGTCGGTATCTTCGGGGATGTCGAGATCGGAGCAGTCGGGAACGTATGTATAGTTCTTATCCTTGGAGGATGCGGCAACGATGACCTCGCCGACCTTCTTCGCCTCGGCAATGGCCTTCTTCGACCATGCGCCGGTCTCCACATAGACGGCCTTGCCGTTCTTCATCAGGTTCATCGGGATCATGGAGAACTGAAGCGTTGCGCCGCCCTGAATAAACAGGACCTTATAGTTGTCGGGAATGCCCATCAGATCGCGAAGATCCTGCTCGGCATCGTCGATGATCTTCTGGAACACGGGAGAGCGGTGGCTCATTTCCATGACGCACATGCCGCTTCCGCGGTAGTTCATCATTTCATCACGGATCTCCTCAAGGACGGGTTCCGGCATCATCGCCGGGCCTGCGGAGAAGTTGAAGGTACGTCCATAGTTCATAATAATGCTTGCCTCCTGAATCATTGTTCATAGCATTTGTGCCCAATGGGTCTATGCTCAGTATATACCTTTCCGACGAAAGAATCAACCTATTTCGCACCGTTTTTTTGCAAAACGCATAATTTGGAAGGTAATTCAGACAAAAAGCGCAGCGCACACAGAGGCGTCTGTGTGCGCTGTTTCCCTCTGAGCGACGTCAGTTTTTCTGTGGTGGAATGCATACTGCGGCATTCTGATACTTGCGGCGCGTGGCGTCACCGCCGCGGATGTGACGCTCGGCCTTGTTCTGCTCCAGAATTTCCTTGACCTGCAAATACAGCGGCCGGTCATATCGCTCCAGCCGTTCGGACAGATCCTTGTGGACCGTGGATTTTGAGATCCCGAAGTGTTTGGCGGCGGCACGGATGGTCGTGCGGCCTTCAATGATGTACACAGCAAGCTTCTGGGCTCTGGCTTCCAAATCCTCTCTCATGTGGCACCTCCAAGCTGTGTATGCTACTTAGGGTGTATCTTCGCTGCCGGTCACTTCGCCAGCTTTCGGATACACCTTAAGGATATGAGAGAAAAAACGGAAGTATGAGACGCTCTCAAACAGAACACGCAGGTCGGGCGGCGTGTTCTCTGTTTACAAATACGCTATGCAAAAGGGCCGGCAGAATTGCCGGCCCTCAGACTGTCAAAAACCTCGTAGAGTTCGCGCCCGCAGGCGCGAATAAAATGTAAATCGGTTTTGTCCGGTGGCGTGTACATCGGACAAAACACGAAACGCCCGGCAAGTGTGGAATTTGTGCGCAGTGTGCGCACAAATTATGCGCGTAGGCGGGTGCAGCCTTTTCAAACGCGAACCCAGCCACGCGGTTCGCGTTTGAGAGCTTGTCAAAAAGACTTTTTTGACAAGCTCAAAAAGCCGGGCGGTTGCGCGGCAGAAGGGAACATGCTATAATAATATCTGCGGATCAGACCGCGCAGAAACTTCCAGCATAGCGCCCCGCGGGCGCGCGCATCCTAACTGCAAAGGGCAGGGGAGGCATAGCGATGGACGCGGAGCTTTACTGGCAGCTGTTCCTGCGGACCGGCTCGCCGGAATCGTATCTTCTTTACAAAAATGCGCAGCGCGAGGCGGACAGCGCCTCTGTGTGAGACGCGCGGGAGTGTACTTATGTATCTGAAAACCGACGGACTCGTGCTCCGTCAGGTGAATTATCAGGATAACGACCAGATCCTGACGGTCCTGACGAAGGACCACGGGCTGATGACGCTCAAGGCGCGCGGCGTCCGAAGCCGCGCCAGCCGTCTCAAGGGCGCGTGCCAGCTTCTGACGTATTCCGAGTTTACGATTTTTGAAAACCGCGGCTTTCATACCGTCGACGAGGCGGCGCCGATCGAGATGTTCACCGGCATCCGGACGGATATCGAGCTGCTTGCGCTTGCGTCCTATTTTGCACAGGCGGCGGAGCTTTTGTCGCAGGAGGACATGCCGAGCCCGGAGCTTTTGTCCCTGACGCTCAATGCCCTCTATGCTCTGAGCCGCAGACGCGGCGAGCCGCGCCTTGTGAAGGCGGCGTTTGAGCTGCGCGCGGCCTGCCTCAGCGGCTACACGCCGGAGCTTTCCGGCTGCGCTGTCTGCGGTGCGCCGTCTCCCGAACGCTTCGATGTGCGCGGAGGCATCCTCTGCTGCACATCGTGCAGCGCAGGCGAGGGACTGCGTCTGCCGCTGAGCGCCGGAGCGCTCGCCGCTATGCGCTATATCGTATCCTGCGACCCAAAGCGCGTCTTTTCCTTCCGGCTGGAGGGGCGTGCCGTCAAGGAGCTCTGCGACATTGCCGAAACCTATCTGCAAACCCAGCTCGAGCGCGGCTTTTACACGCTCGATTTTTACAAATCTCTGCTGAATGAGTGAGAAATATGAATGAATTATACGAAAAATCCCTGAAAAAGCTCGAGCTTGACAAGGTGCTTGAGCTTCTGGCCGCGCACGCGGGCAGCGAGGCCGCCAAGCAGGCCTGCCGCGCGCTCGTCCCGCTGGACGATGCGGACGACATTCGCGCGCTTCAAAAAGAGACGACCGACGCGTGCAGGCTCATCACGCTCAAGGGCTCTCCGAGCCTCGGCGGCATCCGCGATATGAGCGCTTCGCTTGCGCGCGCCGACCGCGGCGGCGTTCTCAGCACCGAGGAGCTGCTTCAGATCGCCGGCTGTCTCAAGTCTGCCCGCATGGTGAAAAATTATGCCGACGGCGACAGCGTCCCCACGGTGCTCGACCCGTGGTTCTTCCAGCTCATGGCGAACAAATATCTGGAAGAAAAAATCTACACCTGCATCCCGGCGAAGGACGAGATCTCCGATGCGGCGAGCAGCGAGCTTGCCTCGATCCGCCGCAAGATCCGCCAGCAGAGCGCGAAGATCCGCGAATCGCTGCAAAAGATCATCTCCTCGCCGTCGTATGCCAAGATCCTGCGCGAGCCGATTATCACCATCCGCTCCGATCGGTTCGTTGTGCCGGTCAGGAGCGAGTGTAAAAACGATCTTCCCGGCCTCGTCCACGACGTGTCCGCATCCGGCAGCACGTTCTTCATCGAACCGATGCAGGCCGTGAACGCCAACAACGAGCTGCGCGAGTTGTTCGTCGCCGAACGAAAGGAGATCGAGCGGATCCTGGCGGAGCTCTCCGCCGACTGCGCGAATTACCGCACGCACATTGAGGAAAACTACCGTGTGCTCGTCACGCTCGACTGTATTTTTGCCCGCGCGAAGCTCTCGTTTGCCATGAATGCGATCGAGCCGCAGATCCGCACCGACGGAGCGCTGGAGCTAAAGCGCGCCCGCCATCCGCTGATCGACAAGCAGACGGTCGTGCCGATCTCCGTCCGGCTCGGAACGGACTTCGATACGCTCATCATCACCGGCCCCAATACGGGCGGCAAAACCGTCACGCTCAAGACCATCGGCCTTCTGACGCTGATGGCGGAGTGCGGTCTGCATGTCCCCGCCGACGATGGGAGCTTTGTTTCCGTGTTCCCGCTGGTGCTGGCGGACATCGGCGATGAGCAGTCGATCGAGCAGTCGCTCTCCACCTTCTCGGCGCATATGAAAAACATCGTTGAGATCGTCAGCGTCTGCGACAGCGAATCGCTCGTTCTGCTCGACGAGCTCGGCGCGGGCACCGACCCGGCTGAGGGCGCGGCGCTGGCAGTCGCGCTGATCGAGTTCTGCCGCCAGTGCGGCGCGAAGGTCGCCGCGACGACGCATTATGCGGAGCTGAAAATATACGCCATGCGCACCGAGGGCGTCATCAATGCCTCGTGTGAGTTCGACGTGGAAACGCTCAAGCCGACCTACCGGCTGCTCATCGGCATCCCCGGAAAGTCCAACGCCTTTGCGATCTCCCGCCGTCTCGGCCTTCCGGAGCACATCATCGACAAGGCCAGAAGCATGGTCAACGAGAACGACACGAACTTTGAGGATGTTCTCAACCAGCTCGAGCAGCAGCGCCAGGAGATGGAAAGGGCGCGCGCCGAGGCGGAGCATCTGCGTCTGGAGACCGAAAAGCAGAAAAAGCAGTCGGAGCAGTATTACAACGAGATCAAGCTCCAGCGCGAAAAGGCAGCGCAGCAGGCGAAAAAGGAAGCCCAGTTCATCATTGACGATGCCCGCCGCACGGCCAATCAGGTCTATGAGGAGCTCAAGCAGCTTCGCAAGCAGGCGCATGACAGCGCCGACGTGCAGAACCAGAACGAGCGCCAGGCAGCGCTCCGCCGCACGCTCAACGAGGCGGAGGAGAAGCTCGCCGGCGGCGAGGAAAAGAAGCTGCGTCCGAAGTCCAGCCGTGAGATCCGTGTCGGCGACACGGTCGAGCTGATCAAATACGGCTCGCGTGCAACGGTGCTCGCCATCGGCAAGGACGGAACGTATCAGCTTCAGGCGGGCATCATGAAGGTGAATGCAAAGGCGGACGAGATCTATCTTCTGGAAAACCAGCCGAAGGGAAATGTCAAAAAGGTCATCGAGGGCAAGGTGCGCGAGCTGAAGGCGGCCGTCTCGCCGGAGCTTGACCTGCGCGGCATGGCAGTGGACGAGGCGCTCCCGGTGCTCGACAACTTCCTTGACAGCGCATTTCTTGCCAATCTCCCAAGCGTGCGTATCATCCACGGCAAGGGAACGGGCGTGCTGCGCAGCGCCGTTCAGGACGAACTGCGGCGCTCAAAATACATCAAGAGCTTCCGTCTCGGCGTCTACGGTGAGGGCGAGAGCGGCGTGACCATCGCGGAGTTTAAATAGCCGGATCGCGCGGAGTTTAAATAGTTGAAGAATCATTATTGACATTTGCACGCATTTTGATAAAATAAGTGAGAGCAAATTCCTGCACCGCACGTTCATCCCCCCTATGCAGGAAAGGATAGTCCGCAAGCACGATATGTAAGGAGTGTCGTCTATGTACATGCAGCAATCCATCGTAAAATGTGAGTCCGGCCTCTATAACCGTCAGGCCACGTATTTCATCCAGAAGGCAAACGAGTTCAAGTCCAGCATCTGGATCGAGGTCGAGGATCGAAAGATCAACGCCAAGAGTCTGCTCGGTGTCCTGTCTATGGGAATCACGAAGGGGACTCGTGTGAGCATCCTTGCAGAAGGTCCCGATGAGGAGGAAGCCGTCAAGACGCTGACGGAAATGCTCGTCAAGGAAATTTTCTAAACGGATCGGAGCCGCCTCAAAAACCTTGCCGTTTTTGAGGCGGCTTTTTGAAGACTTATGACATTTGAAGAACTCAAGGACAAGGCGCTGAGTCTCCCGTTGGAGCCGGGCGTCTATATCATGCAGGACAAGACCGGCACGGTCATCTACGTCGGCAAGGCCAAGAAGCTCAAAAACCGTGTCAGCCAGTATTTTCAGGATTCCTCTGCCCATACGCCAAAGACACGGCGCATGGTTTCCCAGATCGACCATTTCGATGTCATCGTTGCCAGAACGGAATTTGAGGCGCTGGTGCTCGAATGCTCGCTCATCAAGCGCCACATGCCGAAGTACAACATCCTGCTCAAGGATGACAAGGGCTATCCGTATCTGCGCGTCGATCTGCACGAGGAATATCCGGTGATCGAGCTGGCTCCGCGCGTTCTGGATGACGGCGCGGAGTATTTCGGCCCCTACGGCGGGCGCTATATCTCCCAGCATGTGATCGACACGCTCCGGGTGACGCTCAAGCTCCCGGGCTGCAATAAAAAATTCCCGCGCGACCTTGGCAAGGAACGTCCGTGCCTCAACTACCACATGAACAACTGTGATGCGTGGTGCCAGTGCTCGCGCAGCCCGGAGGAATACCGTGCCCGCATCCGGCAGGCGGTGCAGATGCTCGAGGGAAAGTACAAGGAAGCCGCGCAGGAGCTGCGCACGCAGATGGAGTCGGCGGCGGAAGCGCTGGACTTTGAGCGTGCGGCGGCGCTGCGTGACCGCCTGCTCGCCGTTGAGGCGCTTGGGCAGCGCCAGCTCGTGACCGCCGGAACGATGGCGAGCACCGATGTGGTCGGCTACTACCAGAGCGAGGCTAAGGCTTGCTTTGCGGTCTTGCATTATGTAAACGGAAATCTTCTGGACAAGGACTATGAGATCCTCCAGCCGTCCGATGATGCACAGGAGGCTGTCTCCACGCTTGTCAAGCAGTATTATCTTGCCCGCGGCGCGGCGCCGAAGGAGATCCTGCTCCCCAGTGAGATGGAGGACGCACCGCTGTTTGAGCAGCTTCTGCATCAGCAGCTTAAGAAGAAGGTGCACATCCGCAGGCCGGTTCGCGGTGACGGCGTGCGTCTGGTCGAGCTGGCGCAGAAAAATGCCCGTGAGGAGGCCGAGCGCGTCACCACCAAGGCCGAGCGCGCGGCAGGCGTTTTGAGCGTGCTGCAAGGAATGCTCGGCCTTCCGGAGCCGCCCGCGCGGCTGGAATCGTATGACATTTCCAACACCGCCGGGACGGACATCGTGGCCTCCATGGTGGTCTTCACAGACGGAAAGCCCTGCAAAAAGGATTATAAGCGCTTTAAGATCGAGGGCCTGCGCGATCAGGATGACTATGCATCCATGCGTCAGGTGCTCGAGCGGCGCTTTGCGCATTATCTTGCGGGCGACTCTGGTTTTTCCGAGCGTCCGGACGCACTTTTGATCGACGGCGGCGTGGAGCATACAAATGTTGCACTTTCTGTCCTGCGTGAAAATGCGCTGGACATTCCGGTTTACGGTATGGTCAAGGACGACCGCCACCGGACGCGCGCGCTCGTCACGCCGGACGGAAACGAGATCGCCATCTCTGCAAATCCAGCCGTTTTTGCCTTCATCGGCACGATCCAGGAGGAGGTGCACCGCTTTGCCATCACCTACCACCGCCAGCTTCGCAGCAAGCGTATGCGCGAATCGGAGCTGGAAAAGATCCCTGGCATCGGAGAAAAGCGGCGTCAGCAGCTGCTGAAAAAATTCAAATCGGTCACGGCCGTGAAAAATGCGACGCAGGCGCAGCTCTGCGAGGTGCTGTCTGATAAACAGGCGCAAGCCGTTTTCGCATATTTCCACGGCGGAAAGGATACGGAAGAAGCATGAGAGTCATTACCGGAAGCGCGCGCGGCGTGCGCCTGCAGGCCCCGAAGGGGACGGATACGCGCCCGACGCTCGATCAGGTCAAGGAGGGCATTTTCTCCGCCATTCAGTTTGAGGTCGAGGGGCGGCGCGTGCTCGATCTGTTTGCGGGCTCCGGGCAGATGGGCATTGAGGCCCTCAGCCGCGGCGCGCAGCGCGCCGTGTTCGTCGATATGCGCAGCGAGGCATGCACGGTCATCAGGGGCAATCTTGAAAAAACGCGCCTGCTTGCGCGCGCGCAGATCGTCCGCTCGGACTTTCAGAGCTATCTGACACGCTGCCGCGAGCAGTTCGATCTCATTTTCCTCGACCCGCCCTATGACGGGATTTTTCTAGAAAACGCCATGAAATCCATATCGGAAATTGACATTCTATCGGATTGTGGTATACTGATTTGTGAAAGACCGGCGGAAAAGGCGCTTCCGGCGCAGCTTGGTGCGCTTTCGCTTCGGCGGGAGTACCGCTACGGGCGTGCATCCGTCTCGATCTACGGTAAAAACAGCGATTTGGAGCAGCCCCTATGAAATCTGCGATCTATCCCGGCAGCTTTGACCCGGTCACAAACGGGCATCTCAATATCATCCGGCGCGCAGCCGGTATTTTCGACCGTCTGGTCGTCTGCGTGATGGTCAACGGCGCCAAGCATCCGATGTTCACGCCCGAAGAGCGCGTTGCGCTTTTGCAGCGCGTCACAAAGGATCTTCCGAACGTCGAGATCGAGCATTCCGACGAGCTGCTTGCGGATTACGCAAAGCGCAAGCAGTGCGGCGTGGTCGTCAAGGGACTTCGCGCCGTGTCCGACTTTGAGCATGAGTTCCAGATGGCGCTCATCAACCACCAGCTCAACCCCGAGCTGGACACCATGTTCCTGACGTCTGAGCATCAGTTCATGTTCCTCAGTTCGAGCATCGTCAAGGAGCTTGGAAACTACGAACTAAAGCACGGAGAGCTGGAGCGGTTCCTGCCGCCCGAGATCATCCCCGATTTTCTCGCTCGCATGGCGGAGCAACAATAAGGAGGAAGCATTATGGCAAACGGAGTAGAAGAGATCATTACCACCCTGTATGAGATGGTTCAGGACGCATGGAGCCTGCCGCTGGGCGGCGAGAAGTGCGTCGTCGAGCGTGATAAGGTGCTCGACCTTCTTGACGAGATCAGCAACCAGCTTCCCGGCGAGCTGAAGCAGGCCAAAACGATCGTCGAGTCCCGCAACGAGGTCATCACCAATGCCAAGCGCGAGGCGGAGAATATCCTCAAGCAGGCCGAGCAGCGCGCCAGACAGATGATCTCCCGCGAGGAGATCACCAAGCAGGCCGAGCAGCAGGCGGCCGAAATGATCAAGGCGGCGCAGACCAAGATCAAGGAGCTGCGTCAGGTCACCAACGACTACGTTGACGACGCCATGAAGCGCACGGAGGACGCCATCGCGCAGTCTCTGGGCGAGATCCGCGAGTCGCGCACCAAGTTCCGCGCGCTCGTCAATCCGCAGGCAGCGAAGCCGTCTCCCATCATTGAGGACATTTGAGCTTGACATTTCCCGCGCTATCCGATACGATAGCGGTAATCCATTTTTGAATACCCAAAGGCAGTGACGAGGAAGAGTATCCGCGTGCGGAGCACAGAGAGAGGGCGGTCGGTGCAAGCCCTGATCCAAGCGCGAAGAACGTCGCCTCTGAGCCGCAGGCTGAACGGCTTTGCCAACTAAGCCCTGCCGGGTCCTCCCGTTACAGAGATCGAGTGCCCGCCTTGTGCGGGAACGCAGGTGGTACCACGGTCAACGATCGCCCTGAGCATTTGCTCAGGGCGTTTTTCTTTGATTTGAAAGGAGAAGGCAGTATGCGTTACACATTTTCCGTCAGCTCCTATGACGACCCGGCTTTGGAGGATGAGATCGCCCTCGCGCTGGATGCGCGCTCGTCTCTGTCGTTCCGAAAACGCGGCGCCGCGCCATCGCCGCCGCATGCGCCGAAGCAGGAAAGCCCGTCCAAACGCAAGGCATTGAAGCTCGCGGCCATCGTCCTGCTCGTCCTCGGCGCGGCTGCGCTGCTGTGTGTGATGACGCTGCCGCAGCGCCCGAAGCCGCTCCAGATCGCGGGCTTTGCGCTGCTCGGCCTAGGCATGATCCTCATGCCGTCCGGAAAACCCGGCCAGGCACACGTCACCGGAAAGTCCCGCCAGAAGGCGCAGAGGCTCCTCGCCGTCCTGCGGCAGAACAGCTTCATGAGCGGCCTGAATGTCACATTTGACGGCGAAAAAATGGATATCGCCACAAAAAGCAAGACCATCGAGGTTCCATACGAACAGATCTTCTCCGTCATCGAGACAGAGCATATCTGGTTCGTGAGCTACGGTCAGGCGGGCGTCGTGCTGCAAAAGCGCGACCTTACCGAGGGCGAGCCGCGTGATTTTTTAAGGCACATCGCGCAGCAGGCCGGCTGCTCGACCGAGATCGTGTACTGGCAGGAGCAGAAAACACAAACCACGGACGAACCGTCCGATGCACAAACAACAGGAGAAGCATTATGAGAAAAGAACTACCCAAACAGTACGACCCGAAGCTGGTCGAGGACTCCATCTATGATCTGTGGACGGAAAACGACTGCTTCCACGCGGAGCCTGACCCTGAGAAAACGCCGTATTCCATCGTCATGCCGCCCCCCAACGTCACCGGTCAGCTCCACATGGGCCACGCCATGGACTGCACTCTTCAGGACATCCTGACGCGCTACAAGCGTATGCAGGGCTTCTGCGCGCTCTGGGTTCCCGGCATCGACCACGCGGGCATCGCCACGCAGATCAAGGTCGAGGAGGAGCTTCGCACCAAGGAGGGGCTGACCCGTTACGACCTCGGCCGCGAGAAATTCCTTGAGCGCGTCTGGGCATGGAAGGAAAAGTTCGGCAACCGCATCGTCCAGCAGCAGCAAAAGATGGGCGTCAGCTGCGATTGGTCGCGCGCCCGCTTCACGATGGACGAGGGCTGCTCCAAGGCCGTCCGCGAGACGTTCTGCGAGCTCTATGACAAGGGCCTCATCTACAAGGGCAGCCGCATCATCAACTGGTGCCCGCACTGCATGACGGCGCTTTCCGACGCGGAGGTCGAATACACCGATAAGCCCAGCAACCTGTGGTATATCCGCTACCCGCTGTCCGACGGCAGCGGCGAAGTGGTCGTCGCCACCACCCGTCCCGAGACGATGCTGGGCGACAGCGGCGTTGCCGTCAACCCCGAGGACGAAAAGCTCCGCCACCTGATCGGCAAGACCTGCGTCCTGCCTCTTGTGAACCGTGAGATCCCGATCGTCGGCGATGAATACTGCGAGATCGGCTTCGGTACCGGCGCGGTCAAAATGACGCCGGCGCACGACCCGAACGACTTTGAGGTCGGCCTGCGCCACAATCTGGAGATCATCCGCGTCCTGAACGACGATGGCACCATCAACGAAAACGGCGGCAAATACCAGGGCATGGACCGCTACGCCTGCCGCAAGGCCATCGTTGCAGATCTGGAGGAGCAGGGCTTCCTCGTGAAGATCGAGCCGTACTCCCACAACGTCGGCACCTGCTACCGCTGCCACAATGATGTGGAGCCGCTCATTTCCGCCCAGTGGTTCGTGAAGATGCAGCCTCTGGCGGAGCAGGCGCTTGAGGTCGTCCGCGACGGGCGCATCCGCTTCGTCCCCGACCGCTTCACAAAGATCTACAACAACTGGATGGAAAACGTCCACGACTGGTGCATCTCCCGTCAGCTCTGGTGGGGCCATCAGATCCCGGCGTGGTACTGCGACGAGTGCGGCCACATCAACGTCTCGCGCGAGGACCCGACGAAGTGTGAAAAGTGCGGCTGCACGCATCTGACGCGCGAGGAGGACGTGCTCGACACGTGGTTCTCGTCCGCGCTCTGGCCGTTCTCCACGCTCGGCTGGCCCGACCTTGAGGCGAAGGATCTTCAGTACTGGTATCCCACGACCGACATGGTCACGGGCTATGACATCATTTTCTTCTGGGTCGCGCGTATGATCTTCTCCGGCATGGAGCAGATGAAGAAGGAGCCGTTCAAGACCGTCTTTATCCACGGCCTTGTCCGTGACGACAAGGGCCGCAAGATGTCCAAGTCCCTCGGAAACGGCATCGATCCGCTTCAGATCATCGACACCTACGGCGCAGACGCGCTCCGCTTCAATCTCATCACCGGCAACTCTCCCGGCAACGACATGCGCTTCTACACCGAAAAGTGCGAGGCCATGCGCAACTTCGCCAACAAGATCTGGAACGCAAGCCGCTATGTGCTCATGAACCTGACCGTCGATCAGACCGGTCTGCCGTCCCTTGACAAGCTCGAGGCGGAGGACAAGTGGGTGCTGACCCGCCTGAACACCCTCATCCGCGAGGTCACCGAGAACATGGACGCCTATGAGCTCGGCGTCGCCTCCGCGAAGGTCTACGACTTCATCTGGGACACATACTGCGACTGGTATATCGAGCTGACCAAGGCGCGTCTGTACGGTGAGGACGAGCAGAGCAAGCAGAACGCCCAGCGCGTGCTGGTCTATGTGCTTGATCAGTTCCTGCGCCTGCTGCATCCGTTCATGCCGTTCATCACCGAGGAGATCTGGCAGGCCATCCTGCACGAGGGCGATTTCCTCATCAAGGCCGCGTGGCCGGTCTACCGCGAGGAGCTGAACTTCGAGCAGGAGGCCGCGGCCATGGAGATGGTCAAGAACGCCATTTCCGCCGTGCGTGCCCGCCGCGCGGAGATGAACGTCCCGCCGTCGAAGAAATCGACGCTCTATGTCGTTTCGGCGCATGGCGACATGTTCCGCCAGGGCGAGGGCTTCATCAAGCGCCTTGCCTATGCCGATCAGGTCGTGCTCTGTGACACCGATCCCGAGGGCCATGAGGACATGCTCTGCGTCGTCACCGCCGATGCCAAGCTCTATATCCCGCTTGCACAGCTCATTGACGTTGAAAAGGAGCTTGCCCGTATCGCCAAGGAGAAGGAAAACTGCCTCCGGCAGATCGCCATGTTTGAGGGCAAGCTCTCGAACGAGCAGTTTGTTGCCCGCGCACCGGAGAAGGTCGTCGCAGACCAGCGTGAAAAGCTGGAAAAGAACCGCGCCCTGCTCCGTCAGCTCGAGGAGAGTGAGGCAAGACTCAAAAAGTGAGCCCGCGCCCTGCAAAAAAGCGGCGCGCCTGCGCGCTTTCGACGCAATAAACCGCCTATAAAACCTATAATGGACACGCATGGAAGCCATGCGTGTCCATTTTTTGATTTTGGAGGGATCCCTTTGAACCTGACAAGCTTTTTACAGGATAAACGTCTGACCATCGCGCTCAAGGGCGAGATCGACCACCACAGCGCAAAGGATACGATGCGCGTTGTGGGCAATAAGATCGATCTGTATCTGCCGGTCTGCTGCGTGCTCGACTTTCGGGAGGTGAGCTTTATGGACTCCAGCGGCATTGCCATCGTCATCTCCGCCATGCGCCACATGCGCGAGATCGGCGGGAAGGTGCTCCTGCGGAGCGTAGGGGAGCAGCCGATGAAGGTGCTCCGCGCCTCCGGCATGGAGAAGATCGTCCAAATTGAGGAGAGGAGCCTGGAATATGAAGTGTGAAAACTACATGAAGCTGGAGTTTCCGAGCCGTTCGGCAAACGAGGGCTTCGCCCGCGCCAGCGTCGCGTGCTTTGCCGCGCAGCTCGACCCGACGCTCGATGAAATGAACGACATCAAGACCGCCGTCTCCGAGGCGGTGACCAACTGCATCGTACACGCCTACCGTGACACCATCGGGACGATTTGGCTGCGCTGCCGCATCCTGTCCGGCGACACGCTCGACATCCAGATCAAGGACAAGGGCTGCGGCATTGCGGATGTCGAGGCAGCGCGCAAGCCGATGTTCACGACCGGCGGCGAGGAGCGAAGCGGCATGGGCTTTACGATCATGGAGAGCTTCATGACCGACCTCCGCGTCTCCTCCGTCCCCGGAAAGGGCACGACCGTACACATGAAGCGAAAGCTCGTCCGCCGGGGGAAGCAGGCGTGAGCGCAGCGCTCGAGGAGCTGATCGGTCTGGCACAGTCCGGTGACCGCGAGGCGAGCGAGCGCCTTGTGGTCGAAAACGCGGGGCTCATCTGGTCGGTCGCGCGGCGGTATTTTGGCCGCGGCGTCGATCCGGACGACCTTTATCAGCTCGGCTGCGTCGGCTTTCTCAAGGCCATCGCTGGCTTTGACCCGGCGTTCGGGACGCAGTTTTCGACCTACGCCGTCCCGAAGATCGCAGGCGAGATCCGCCGCTTTCTGCGGGACGACGGCTCCGTCAAGGTCAGCCGGAGCCTCAAGGAGCGCGCCGCCGCCATTCGCCTTGCCCGCCAGCACCTCACGGGAGAGCTGGGGCGGGAGCCGACGCTCTCGGAGCTTTCGGAGGCGCTTTCCCTGACCGCCGAGGAGATCGCCTGCGCGGAGACGGCGACGGCGGGCGCCGAATCCATCCAGCGGGAGAGCGGCGAGGAGGGCTTCACGCTGGAGGATGTTCTGTGTACCGCCGGCATTGAGGACGGCATCATCGAGCGCGTTGCGCTGCGCGACGCCATCGCGCGCCTGTCTCCGCGCGAGCGGACAGTCATCGACCTTCGCTATTTCCACGGCCTGACGCAGGAGCGCGTGGCAAGGGTGATCGGCGTCTCGCAGGTGCAGGTCAGCCGTATCGAGAAGAAAGCGCTCGCCGCCCTGCGAAGCTTCATCTGAACGCATGTGCGAAATTGCCGTTTACAAACGAAGGAATTTGTATTAAAATAGAGGCATCTGTGAATGAAAAGGTGCAGCTATGACCAGTGATTTTGAAGAACGATTCCTGACGGCGCGGCGCGCGGTGATCGCGTCGCGGTTTTCAAACCTCAACAATATGCAGCTTCAGGCCGCTCTGACAACAGAGGGGCCTTTGCTGCTTTTGGCAGGCGCGGGCAGCGGCAAGACGACGGTGCTCATCAACCGCATTGCAAACCTCATCTCCTTTGGCTGCGCGTATGATTCTGCCGAAATTCCGGACTATGTGACGGATGCTGACGTCCTCTTTCTTGAGGACTGGCTGAAAACGCAGCCGGAGGCGGACCGCGCGCACGCCTATGCGCTCTCGGCGCTCCGCCCGGTCGCTCCGTGGAGCATCATCGCCATCACCTTCACAAACAAGGCGGCAAACGAGCTCAAAGACCGCCTTGCGCACATGCTCGGGGAGGAAGCGCTCGACGTGTGGGCCATGACGTTCCACTCGGCGTGCTGCCGCATCCTGCGGCGCGACATCGAAAGGCTCGGCTATGACCGCAGCTTCACGATCTACGACACGAGCGATTCCGAGCGTGTCATCAAGGACGTTCTGCGCGATATGAGTCTGGATGAGAAGGTCTTTGCGCCGCGCATGGTGCTCAGCCAGATCTCCAGGGCAAAGGACAAACGCCTTGACCCCATCGGCTTTGAGCGCACGGCGGCCTTCTCCGGCGACTACCGCATGGAGAAGATCGCCCTCATCTACGCCGAATATCAAAAGCGCCTCAAAGAGGCAAACGCGCTGGACTTTGACGACATCATCCTCAAGACTGTCGAGCTGCTTGAGAGCTTTGAAGATGTGCGTACATACTACCAGAAAAAGTTCCGCTATGTCCTCATCGACGAGTATCAGGACACGAACCAGCTTCAGTATCAGCTCTCATCCCTGCTCGCGGGCGGATATGAGAACATCTGCGTTGTCGGTGACGACGATCAGTCCATCTACAAGTTCCGCGGCGCGACGATCGAGAACATCCTCTCCTTTGAAAAGCAGTACCGCGGCGCGAAGGTCATCCGCCTTGAGCAGAACTACCGCTCCACCGAGGTGATTTTGCAGGCGGCAAACGCCGTCATCTCGCACAACAAGGGGCGCAAGGGAAAAACGCTCTGGACGAAAAACGGCGGCGGCGAGCAGATCACCGTCTATGAGGCCGGGGACGGCGCGGAGGAGGCAAGCTACGTTGCAAGCCGCATCATCTCCCGTTCGCGCGGCCATCATTTCAAGGACTATGCGATCTTGTACCGCACGAACGCGCAGTCAAACGCGCTCGAATATGCCTTCAAGCGCAGCGGCGTACCCTACCGCATCATCGGCGGCACGCGCTTTTTTGACCGCGCCGAGGTCAAGGACATGCTGGCGTATCTCTGCCTCATCAACAACCGCGCCGATGATCTGCGCCTGCGCCGCATTCTGAACAATCCGCCGCGCGGCATCGGCCCCAAGACAGTCGAAATGGCGGAGCGTCAGGCCGAGGCCGCCGCGCTGCCGCTCTACAGCATCATCTCCGACCCCTACAGCTACCCCAGCATGGAAAAAGCGGCGCAGAAGCTCATGGCGTTCACCGTCATGATCGAGGAGTGCGCGGAGCTGCTGGAAACGGAAAGCCTTGCGGATTTCTATGACGAGGTACTTGTCCGTACAGGGTATCTCGCCATGCTGGAGGAAAAGAACGATGTGGAATCGCGCACCCGCGCCGAAAACGTCCGAGAGCTCAAATCCAGCATCCTCAATTACATGGAAAACAGCGATGCGCCCACGCTCGCCGGATTTTTGGAGGAGATCGCCCTCTATACCGACATTGAGCAGTACGACGCCGACGCCGATGCGGTGGTCATGATGACCATGCACAGCGCCAAGGGTCTGGAATTTCCGAACGTGTTTCTTGTCGGCGTGGAGGAGGGCCTGTTTCCCGGCACGCGGAGCCTCGGGGACCCCGATGAAATGGAGGAGGAACGCCGGCTCTGCTACGTTGCCATCACACGCGCCAAGCAGACGCTCTGCATCTGCTATGCGCGCCAGCGTATGCTCTACGGCAGAACAAATTCCTGTCTGCCGTCGCGCTTCATCGATGAGCTGCCCGCGCAATGCATCGAGCGCGTCGGCGTCACACCGCGCCGCGCGGAGACGGAGCGCTATGAGCGCCCGCGCGCGAGCCTCTACGGTGACGACGGCTGGTATCGTCCGGGCGGTCCCGCAAAGCCAGCGAAGGACTATTCCACCCTCACACAGACGCTCAAAAAGCCGAAAGCCGCGGCGTCCTTTGCAAAGGGCGACATGGTCATGCACAAGGCCTTCGGCAAGGGCATGGTGCTCACCGTCCTGCCGATGGGCGGCGATGCGCTGCTCGAGATCGCCTTTGACGGCGTCGGCACCAAGCGCCTGATGGCAAACGCCGCGGGCGCGCACATGTCAAAGCTCTGAGTGAGGACATGAACTGCGGCATGCCTATGGCAGCACCGCACAATTGCGTCTTCGCACTTCGGCGGATCTTTTCCGTCAATCCTGCGTTTTTCAAACCTTGCCCTGACGAAAAATCTCTCGCCGAATCAGCTTGCCGAATTGTGTGGTGCCGCCCTACATATCCATAGGGTGTGGAGGTGTGCCATGAACCGGAAAAAACGAATCAGGCGGCGGCTCCGGCTGCTGACTGTGCTTTTGCTGAGCCTTGCCGCAGCCTTTCTGGCGCGCTGCCGGTATCTGCCGTTTCTTCGTGAAGCGGCGCGGGCGCGTGTCGTCAACACCGCGTCTGACCATATCACCGCTGCCATCAACGGCCAGATCGCAAGCGGCCAGATCCACTACGAGAACATCATCTGCCTTGAAAAGAATACAAACGGCGAAATCACAGCACTTCGCACGAACATGGCGGAGGTCAACCGGCTGAAAATGCTCACGGTCGAGCTTTTGTCGCAGGAGCTTCTGGAGATGGACACCGAGGAGCTGAGCATTCCGCTCGGCAGCATCCTGATGCCGGAGTTTTTCGCCGGAAAGGGGCCGGGACTTCCCATCCGCGTGGTCGCGCTCAGCACGGCGGACGCTGAGTTTTTCAGTGAGTTTGTCTCGGCCGGCATCAACCAGACGCTTCAGCGCATTTTGCTCGTACTGCGGATCAGCATGAGCGTCCTCACACCGGCCGGCACGGAGTGTGTGGATGTCGCCTCGACCGTTGTGGTGGCGGAGACAGTGATCGTCGGGAGCGTCCCGCAAAGCTACTTCCAGATCGGAGCAGACGGCTCCGCAGTAAAGAAAGGATAACGCACCATGGATGTCAGACAGGAGATCGGGCAGCTCACACGCGAGCTGGAGCATGCCAACCATCTGTATTATGTGCTCGATGCGCCGGAAATGCCGGACTATGAATACGACCGCAAGCTCCGCCGCCTGGAGGAGCTGGAGGCGGCGCACCCGGAATACGCCTCCCCACTCAGCCCGACGAAGCGCGTCGGCGGCGAGGCGGTCAGCGCCTTTCAGAAGGTGCGCCACGCCGTCCCGCTGGAAAGCCTTCAGGACGTTTTTTCCTTCGAAGAATTCGAGGAATTTGACGCCCGCGTCCGCGAGACCGAGCCGGATGCCGTTTACAGTGTCGAGCCGAAGGTTGACGGCCTTTCGGTGGCGCTTGAATACGTTGACGGCGAGTTCGTCCGCGGTGCAACACGCGGCGACGGCCTTGTCGGCGAGGACGTGACAGAAAATCTCAAGACTGTCCGCTCCATCCCGATGCACCTTGAAAACGCACCTGCGCGGCTGATCGTCCGCGGCGAGGTGTTCATGCCGCGCGCGAGCTTTGCCCGCCTGAACGAGCAGCGCGAGCAGGCAGGGGAGAGCCTGTTTGCAAATCCGCGCAATGCGGCGGCTGGGTCTCTGCGCCAGCTCGACCCGAAGATCGCGGCAAAACGTGGGCTTGACATCCTTGTGTTCAATTTACAGCTTGCCGAGGGCGTGACGTTTGAGACGCACGCCGAGACGCTTGACTACCTGCGCGCGCTGCGCTTTAAGGTCATTCCCTACACGCTCTGCAAATCGGCCAGGGAGGCGGAAACGCAGATCACCGCCATCAACGAGGGCCGCTATGATCTGAGCTACGACATCGACGGCGCGGTCATGAAGCTCAACAGCCTCTCCGGCCGCGCCCGCCTCGGCAGTACGGCGAAGTTCCCACGCTGGGCTGCGGCGTTCAAATACCCGCCTGAGATCAAGTCCACCGTTCTGGAGGACATCGTCGTGCAGGTCGGCAGGACAGGCGTTCTGACGCCGCGCGCGGTCGTTGCGCCGGTCTATCTCGCCGGAACGACCGTTACCAGCGCCACGCTCCACAATCAGGACTTCATCACCGAGAAGGACGTGCGCATCGGCGACACGGTGAAGATCCGCAAGGCAGGGGAGATCATCCCTGAAATCCTCGAGGTCGAGCTGGACAAGCGCCCCGCGGGCGCGGTGCCGTATCACCTGCCGTCCGTTTGCCCGGTCTGCGGCGCGCCGGTCGTGCGCGACGAGGACGGCGCGGCCATGCGCTGCACGGGCGCGGAGTGCCCGGCGCAGCTCTCCAGAAACCTTACGCACTTTGTTTCGCGCGAGGCAATGGACATCGACGGCCTCGGAAGCGCCATCATCGACCAGCTCATTGAGCACAAGATGATCGCCAATCCCGCCGATCTCTATCAGCTTGACTATGAAAAATTTGCAGAACTCCCCGGTCAGGGGCAAAAGTCGGCGGAAAACCTCCGTGCCGCCATCGAGCGCAGCAAGCAGAACGACCTTTCGCGGCTCCTTGCCGCGCTCGGCATCCGTCAGGTCGGCGTCAAGGCGGCAAAGACCCTTGCCGCGCATTTCGGCTCGCTCGACGCGCTGACGGCAGCCTCGGTCGAGGAGCTGAGCGAGGTGCCGGATGTCGGCGCAATTACCGCCGAAAGCATCCATGGCTGGTTTGCAAGTCCGCAGTCGCGTGACCTCATCGAGCGTCTGCGCGCAGCCGGTGTCAACTTCAGGAGCCTCAGCGTCGTGACGGACACGCGCTTTGCCGGTATGACCTTTGTTCTGACCGGTGCGCTGAGCCTGTTCACGCGCGACGAGGCAACGGAAAAGATCGAAGCCTTCGGCGGCAAGGCAGCCGGCTCCGTCTCCAAAAAGACGACCTATGTGGTCGCCGGTGAGAACGCGGGCAGCAAGCTCAAAAAAGCGAACGAGCTCGGCGTCAAGGTGCTGTCCGAGGAAGAATTTCTGGAGATGCTGAAATGAGAGCAGAACTTTTATGCAGCTGCGGCCTGCTTTTGGAACATGCGGGCAGCCGCATTCTGATAGATGCGCCGAACGGCGCGATTCCGCCGTTTTACCGCCTGCCGGAGCCTGTCATGCAGGAGCTTCTCTCCGGCTCCGGGCGCTTTTCAAACCTCTGCGGGCTCTTTTTTACGCACCGCCATCTCGACCACTGTGACCCGCAGCGCGTGGAAGCGCTCCTGCGGGCGCGCGGGCCGCTTTCGCTGTTTATGCCGGAGGCGGACATGCCGGAAACCGTTGTCGTGACCGCGGGGCCGTTTACGGTCGAGTGCCATCGTTTTCCGCACATCTCCGTTCCGAAGATCCCGGACACCGCACATTTTGTGCTGCTCGTCACGGCGGGCGCGTCCAGCGTCTATATCACGGCCGACGCTGCGCTGGATGTGCAGCGCCACCTTGCCATCCTGAACGGGCGCATCCCGGATGCGGCGTTCTGGAACAGCCAGTACCTCTCTTACCCGGAAACGCGCACGCTCCTGCGCGAGCACGCGCGGCAGAATTATGTCTACCACATGCCGGAGGGTCCCGCCGACCCCAGCGGCATCCGGCGCAAGTGCGCCCGCAATTTTGAGCGCCACGCCGCAGAGCTTCCGAACGTCACGCCCCTGCTGGACTATCCGGCAGCCCTGAGCCTCCGTATGCCGTGAGCATACGGAGGCATGAGCTTGTCAAAAAGTCTTTTTGACAAGCTCTCAAACGCGAACCGCAGGGCTGGGTTCGCGTTTGAAAAGGCTGCACCCGCCTGCGCGCATAATTTGTGCGCTGATTGCGCACAAATTCCACACTTGCCGGGTGTTTTGTGTTTTGTCTGACGTACACGCCGCCAGACAAAACCGATTCACTTTTTATTTCGCCGTGCGCGGCGAAACTCTACGAGGTTTTTTGACAGTCCGGGGCCTCCGTATGCCGTGAGCATACGGAGGCCTTGTTCTGCTGTGCCTATGCCCGCAGTGCGGGATTTCTGTCGTATACGTTCTTCTGATCGAGTTTTTCCCGAAGAAGCTCAATGGCCTCACCGAAGCGCTGGAAATGCACGATCTCGCGCTCACGCAGGAACTTGATCACGTCGTTTACATCGGGATCGTCCGACAGACGCAGGATGTTGTCGTATGTCAGCCGCGCCTTCTGCTCGGCAGCCAGATTCTCAACAAGATCCGCCATCGGATCGCCGGTGACGGCGATGGAGCCGGCGCTCCACGGCGCGCCGGATGCCGCCTGCGGATATACGCCCGCCGTGTGATCGACAAAATAGGGCGCAAAGCCCGCCTCGCGCTGCTGTTCCTCGGTGAGATTTCTCGTGAGCTGATGCACGATCGTTCCGACCATTTCAAGATGCCCGAGCTCCTCTGTGCCGATGTCGGTCAGCAGGCCCTTCAGCTCGGGGTACGGCATCGAGTACCGCTGGCTGAGATAGCGCAGCGATGCACCCAATTCGCCGTCCGGCCCTCCATATTGGCTGATGATGATCGCCGCGAGGCGCGGGTTGGTATTTGCGATCCTGACCGGATATTCCAGCCGCTTTTCATAGACAAACATACTCAGCCCTCCTCACGATAATCCCACGGCCATGGGTCGCGCAGCCATTCATAGCGTCCGCTCATCGCCGCCTGCATCTGTGTGAGCGAGCAGCCGCTCTGCTGATACTGCTGCATGGCGTCCTCGTATCGCTCGGCGTACTGGTTGTAGAGCGCTGCCGCCTCATCGTCTGCGGCGTGCGTGTCGAGATACAGACCCAGCTCCCGCAGCGCAAAGCCGAGCTCCTGAACCTGCACGAGCGCCGTGCCGGTTTTTTCCTTGCTGTTGACCATGCCCATAAACGGCAGATCCAGCCCCGGGAAGATCGTTCCGCGCACGAGCGCCTTCGGCGCCGGATACTGCTCGCTTCCGGTCTGCTGGAACGGAACGTATGGATTGGCAAGCGGCGCGCAGCCCGGAAGCGTGCCGTCCGTGTCCGCGCAGAGATATGGCGTCTGCGGCGTATCCTGCGCGGCAGCACGGGTGAGCTTTTGTTTCTGCATACAAGATGACAAGATATGACTCTCCTTCCAAGTGATGTACCGGGCGGCTTGCCGCCGCCCATTTCAGCATATGTCGCCGCGTTTCGACGTGTGCCTTGACTTACATCGGATATTTGATAGAATAGGAAAAGAAATCGCGCGCTTCGGCGCACATGAAGGAGATACTATGTTCAAGGTCATCAAAAAAGAGGGCAAGGCGCGCCGCGGCGAGTTCACCTGCCCACATGGGACGGTGCAGACGCCGGTCTTTATGAACGTCGGCACGCAGGCGGCGATCAAGGGCGCGCTGAGCGCCTCCGATCTCGAGCGCATCGGCACGCAGGTCGAGCTCTCGAATACCTACCATCTGCATCTGCGTCCCGGCGATGAGACGGTCAAGGCCATGGGCGGCCTTCATAAATTCATGACATGGAGCGGCCCGATTTTGACAGATTCGGGCGGATTTCAGGTCTTTTCGCTGGCGCAGCTCCGCAAGATCAAGGAGGAGGGCGTGACGTTTGCCTCGCATCTCGACGGCCACCGCATCTTCATGGGGCCGGAGGAAAGCATGCGCATCCAGTCAAATCTCGGCTCCGATATTGCGATGGCATTTGACGAGTGTGTGGAGAACCCCGCGAAATATGACTATGCCAAGGCCTCGTGTGAGCGCACCGTGCGCTGGCTCGTCCGCTGCAAGCAGGCGCTTGAGGCCTACAACGCCGAGCCGGACGCCGTCAACCCCGGTCAGCAGCTATGGGGCATCAACCAGGGCGCGACGTTTGACGATCTGCGCGTCTGGCACATGCAGCAGATCGCAAAGCTCGACCTTCCCGGCTATGCCATCGGCGGCCTTGCCGTCGGGGAGAGCACCGAGGAGATGTACCGCATCATCGACGCGGTCGAGCCGCACATGCCGCAGGACAAGCCGCGCTATCTCATGGGCGTGGGCACGCCGTCAAACATCATTGAGGCGGTCGCACGCGGCGTGGACTTCTTTGACTGTGTCATGCCCGCGCGCAACGCCCGCCACGGGCGGCTGTTCACATGGAGCGGCGCGGTCAATATGAAAAACGCCAAGTACGCGCGGGATGAGCACCCCATCGACCCGGCGTGTGACTGCCCGGTCTGCCGCCGCTACAGCCGCGCCTACGTCCACCATCTGTTCAAGGCCGAGGAAATGCTCGCCATGCGTCTGAGCGTCATGCACAACCTGTACTTCTACAACAAGCTGGCCGAGCGCATCCGCGCCGCCATTGATGCGGACGCCTTCGCTGATTTCCGGGCGGAGTATTCCGAAAAGCTCGCCCAAAAGATCTGAGCGCAGTATTCACAAATTATTCATCTGATTTTTTGAAAGCCGACTTGAAAATCATACGCAGTATCGGTATAATAACAAAAGATTAAAACACGGAGGAAAGACTATGCACCTGTTTTTGGCAACTAGCGCGGACGCTGCCGCAGCCGGCGGCCCGTCCATGCTCATTATGATGGTCGCGCTCATCGGCGTTTTCTACTTCCTGATGATCCGCCCGGAAAACAAGCGGAAGAAGGAAGCGGAGGCCATGCGCAACGCGCTGAAGGTCGGCGATAACATCACCACCATCGGCGGTGTCATCGGCGACGTCGTCAGCGTGAAGGAAGATTCCATCGTCATCGAGACGACCACCGACCGCGTTCGTGTGGAATTTGCGAAGTTCGCAGTTTCCACCAACAACACCGCGGAAAAGGAAGCCGCCAAGAAGCGCGCTGCCGCAGCCGAGGCCAGAAAGGCCGCCAAGGCTGAGAAGAAGAAAAAGTAATCCAGAACGCAAACGCCCTCTGATGCCTCCGCGCATCAGAGGGTTTTCTGTATGATGAGAAAAACTTGTGTAATCATTTCTGAAAAATCGCGTCCTATACGGTATAGAAGGGAGGAAACAGCATGGAAGATACGCAGATCATCGCGCTTTACTGGCAGCGGAGCAGCGACGCCATCCGCGCAAGTGAGGAAAAGTACGGTGGATATTGCTTCACGGTCGCAAACCGCATCGTGGAAAACCGCGAGGACGCGGAGGAATGCGTCAGTGACACATGGCTGCGGGCGTGGTATGCCATGCCGCCGGAGAAGCCAAATTATCTGCGGATGTTCTTCGCAGCCATCACGCGCAATCTTTCGCTTGATCGTATGAGGGCTACGCAGACGGCGAAGCGCGGCGGCGGGCAGGCGGTGCTTGCGCTGGAGGAACTTTCGGAGTGCGTTTCTGGCTCACCGGAGGTTGAGGATGCCATCATCGCTGCGGAGCTTTCCGCCAGTGTGAACCGCTTTTTGAATACGCTTTCCGAACCTGCGCTCAATGTCTTTCTCCGGCGGTATTTCTTTCTGGAATCTGCCGCCGAGATCGCGGAGCGCTACGCTATGAAGCCCGGCGCCGTCGCGGTCAGCCTCCACCGAACGCGGGCGGCACTGCGCGAGCATCTGAGACGGGAGGGATTTTTCGATGAATGAACAGCAGCTTCTGCGCGCCATCGGCGCGGCAGACCCCGAGCATCTGGAAAAGAGCGAACAAGCGCCCAAGCGCAGACGCACGCCGTGGGCCGGGTGGGCAGTCGCCGCCTGCCTGTGTCTGGTCGTCGGCGCGATGTTCCGCCTTGTTTTGGGCGGCGCAAAGGGCGGGCCCGGAAACGAGCGTGCGCCTGCGGAGAGCACCACCGGCGACGGAGCCGGAACCGAGGCGAGCACCTTCATGTGCTACAAGGGGCCGGTGCTTCCGCTGACGCTCTGCGATAAAGCACCGGAGCTGACCGCCGAGCGTGCGGTCGCGCTGGATTTTGCGCCCAGTGCGCCGCGTGAGGTGGCGTACACGGATGAAAACGGCGAGACACGCAGCTATACGGAGCAGGACGATGCGATCACCGTGACGGACGTCTACACACTGACAAACACCTCCGACCGCGATGTGACCGTCACCGCGCTTTATCCCTTCGTCGCCGCCGTCCGCGATTTGCCGGACAAGACGCCGAAGCTTTCCGTAAACGGCGAGCCGGTGGCGGCAGAGCTCTCCTTCGGCGCGTTCTGCGGCGGGTTTTCTCCGGTAGACCGGACGGGGACAGCCGCACAGGAGCGCTGGAATCTGCGCTATTATCACAACTGGGAGGACTACAGGGCGCTTTTATCAGACGGCAGCTATCAGAAAAGCGCGTTTGAGACGCTCCCGGAATTGGAGCAGACGGTCTATGTCTACACCATCACGCCGAAGGGCGAGCCGACGCAGTCGCCTGCAACGGTCGCCTTCACGCCGGAGTGCGATGTGGAGCGCTCGCGCGTCCTGAGCTACAATTTTAACGGCTTTGACTATGACGAAAAGACCGGCGCGCTGCAATACTCCTTCTTTGTCTGTCAGGACGGTATGCACGTTCTGGCGGTGCTCGGCGAGGACTTTTCGGGCTATACCGTGCAGGGCTATCCGGACGGCGGCTGCGACCCGGCAGAGGCGCTCGACACTCTCTCAGCCGACGTGACGCGCGAGGAAATGACGCTGAGCGCGTTTCTAAAGGACATCCTGTCGGAAATGCCTCGCCATTATTACAGCGAGAGCGACCAGACGCCGGAAAACCAGGCGCTCTTTTACCGCGCGGCAGTCGATTTCCTGCTGAGCTACGGCGCGCTCTCGGACGATCCCGCCGAGCGCTATGACAGCTGGGGCGGACGGCTTGATGACATGTTTATGGACGCATACGCCGTGGATCGCGTCTGCTATGCTGCGTTTGAGGTGACCGTTCCGGCGGGCGAGTGCGTCACAGTGACGGCAGCGCTCCGGAAAGAGGCAAGCTACGATTTCTACGGAACGGGGACGAGAAATGCCCGCACCGGCGTCAGGGGATACGACCTTGCCACCCGCCTTGGAAGCGTCCTTCCCCTCACGCACCAGACAGCGAGCATCGAGACACGCGGCCTTGTCGAGATCCTTGAGCAGAATTTTGGCTTTGAGCCTGAAAACGGCATCACGACCGTGACGCTGGATCCCGCGCAGGAGCACTACTACCTGAACGTGGTGCGCACGGAAACGGAGCCTTGACGCTGCGGATGCCCGCGGGCGATCGATGATGAATAAAAATGCATAAATTATGCCTCCGTATGCAAAGCGTGCAACCGCACGCCGCAAACGGAGGCATTTTTTCATGATTTTTTCAGAAAATGAAGCGTTTGCGCGCCATTTTCACTGGACACTTTGGGATATGCACCGGATATTCAGGAGACGAGCAGCCGCTGAAGCGCCTCGCGCGCAGGCTCGCTCAGCCGCGTGAGCGGCGGACGCGGGTCGCCTGCGTCAAGCCCGTCGATGCGCATGGCCTCCTTGACGGGGATGGGGTTGACCTCGCAGAAAAGCGCGTCGATGAGCGGCATAAGCGAGACCTGAAGCCTGCCAGCGCGGGCAAAGTCGCCGCGCAGACAGCTTTTGATCATGTCCAGCGTCTCGACCGGGCGGACGTTGGACAGCACCGAAATAAGTCCTTTTCCGCCGAGCGCCATGAGCGGCACCGCCGCGTCATCATTTCCCGACCAGAGGAAAAGTGCGTCACCGCAGGCGTTCAGGATGCGCGCCGCCTTGGATAGGCTGGGAGAGGCCTCCTTGATCCCGTTGATATTCGGGTGTTCCGCGAGAATCTGACACGTTTCGACCGAAATATCGAGCCCCGTGCGGCTGGGAACATTGTAGACGATCACCGGCGTTTTGACGCGGTCGGCGATTGTAGTATAGTGCTCGATCAGCCCCTCCTGCGTGCATTTGTTGTAGTACGGCGTGACGAGCAGCAGCGCATCCGCGCCGAGGGAGCTTGCCATCTGACTCATTTCCAGCGCGTGCGCGGTGGAATTGCTGCCCGTCCCGGCGATGATCTTGCAGCGGCCGGCAGCGTAGTCGATGGCGTGGGAAATGAGCGTGAGCTGCTCTTGCGCAGTGAGCGTGGCGGCCTCGCCGGTCGTGCCGCAGACGACGATGGCGTCGATCCCGGCGGCAATTTGGCGGTCCATGAGCTTTTGTAGTGTTGGAAGATCGATCGTACCGTTTTTGAAGGGTGTGACCAGCGCGGTCGCGACGCCCTCAAAGACTGGCTTTTTCAATTCCTGACACTCCTTTTCAGCAGATTTCGTTATTTTGCGGTGATATATCCTTCCGCACAGAGCAGCTCGGCAAGCAGAACGGCGCCGCCGGCTGCACCGCGCAGGGTATTATGAGACAGGCAGACGAACTTGTAGTCATACTGCGTATCCGGACGCAGACGGCCGATGGAGACGGCCATGCCGCCCTCAAGCATCCGGTCGAGCTTTGTCTGCGGGCGGTCGTCCTCCTCAAAGTAGTGGAGAAACTGCTTCGGTGCAGAGGGAAGCCGGAGCGCCTGCGCACGGCCGGAGTAATTCTTCCAGCAGTCCTTGATTTCACGGATCGAAGGCTTCGCGCCCGCAAAGGACAGAAAGCAGGCAGCCATGTGCCCGTCGGTGACCGGGACGCGGAGACACTGCGCCGTGATGGACGGGGATGTGGCGCATACGATGCGGTCGCCCTCAATGTGCCCCCAGAGCTTGAGCGGCTCCTGCTCGGACTTTTCTTCCTCGCCGCCAATGAAGGGAATGACGTTGTCGATCATCTCCGGCCATGTTTCAAACGTTTTTCCTGCGCCGGAGATCGCCTGATAGGTGCAGACGAGCGCCCGGTCGATGCCGAATTTCATGAGCGGATGCAGCGCCGGAACGTAGCTTTGCAGGCTGCAATTGGACTTGACGGCGATGAAACCGCGCCTTGTGCCGAGACGGCGGCGCTGGGCGTCGAGGATGCGGATGTGCTCGGGGTTGATCTCCGGCACGACCATCGGCACATCCGGCGTCCAGCGGTGGGCGGAATTGTTGGAGACAACGGGGCATTCCAGCCTTGCATAGCGCTCCTCCAGTTCACGGATCTCGTCCTTCCCCATGTCCACAGCGCAGAAAACAAAATCGACCATCGCGGTAAGCCGCTCTGCGTCGGCGACTGCGTCGAAAACGGTCATATCCGCCGCCACGGGCGGGATGGGCTGCGGCATGTGCCACTTCGCGGCAACGGCATCGCGATATGGCTTGCCCGCGCTGTGTGCGCTGGCGGCGAGTGCCGTCAGCTCGAACCACGGGTGGCCGGACACGAGAAGAAGAAAGCGCTGACCGACCATGCCGGTCGCGCCGATGATCCCGACTTTGTACTTTTTCATATGATTTCCTCCCAAATGCGTCATTTTCGGCAGAAGTTACGGTTGAATGTAACTCCGGAATATATTATAATTGAGCGTGACACATGCGCATATGCACCGAAAATGTACACAGAATGCGCACATTTGTCCATAAATCAAGATGCCTTCATGATAACACAGTCCAATCTGGCTGTCAACGTGCCGGTGTTTGAAATCTACCCGAAAAAAGAGGGACATTTACGTGAAAACGCATGATTTTTATTATGAACTGCCGCCGGAGCTGATCGCGCAGACCCCGCTGGAGCGCCGCGACGCCTCGCGGCTGATGACGCTCGACCGCGTGACCGGCGAGGTCGGACACCGGCATTTTTATGAGCTGCCAGAGCTGCTGAACCCCGGCGACTGTCTGGTGCTCAACAACTCACGTGTGCTTCCGGCGCGCCTGCTCGGCCACCGCGTGCCGACCGGAGGCGCGGTGGAGGTACTGCTTCTCAAGGATGAAGGCAGCGGCGTCTGGGAATGCCTGACGAAGCCGGGACGAAAGACCCACATCGGGACGGAGCTTTCGTTCGGAGACGGCCTGCTGACCGCAACAGTCGTGGGAGAGCGAGACGACGGCAACAAGCTGGTGCAGTTCCACTATGAGGGTATCTTCCTCGAGGTGCTGGAGCGGCTCGGAAAGATGCCGCTGCCGCCCTACATCAAGGAGGAGCTGGCGGACGGCGAGCGCTATCAGACCGTTTACTCGAAGATCAGCGGCTCGGCGGCGGCGCCGACGGCAGGACTGCATTTTACGCCCGAGCTTCTCAGGAAGATCGAGGAGAAGGGCGTGAAGCTGGCGTATATCACGCTGCACGTCGGGCTTGGCACGTTCCGCCCGGTCAAGGCCGAGGAGGTCACGGAACATCATATGCACGCAGAGTTCTGTATGATGCCTAAAGATGCCGCCGAGATCATCAATGAGACAAAGCGCAGCGGCGGCCGCGTGATCTGCGTCGGTACAACGTCCTGCCGGACGCTGGAATCGCTTGCAGACGAGAACGGCTTCTGCACGGAGAAGTCCGCGTGGACGGATATTTTCATCTATCCGGGCTACAAATTCAAAGCCATGGACGCACTGGTCACCAACTTCCACCTGCCGGAGAGCACGCTTGTGATGCTGGTCTCGGCGTTTGCGGGCAGAGAGCATATCCTGAACGCCTACAACACCGCCGTGCAGGAGCGCTATCGCTTTTTCTCGTTCGGCGATGCGATGTTCATTTCCTAGGGTGTATCTGAAAACTCCCAACGCACCCGGACAGCGGGCCTTTTCACGCCGTGCCGCGTCAGTTTTCCTTGAAATACGTCAGTATTCCTGCGAAAAAACGGCTTGTGCAGCGCGAGAATTCCTCGCTGCCGGTCACATTTTCAGTTTTCAGATACACCCTAAGCAAGAAAAAAGGCCGCACCCGAAGATGGCTTCCGAGAAGAAGATATCGTGAGGAAAGAGAGAACGGTATGGCTTCGGCTGTACCGTTTCCTTATTTCTTTGTCATGGGTGGTCGATTCGTTCTTGATTTGGGGTAATAAAAGAGCAGCTTTTCCTAAATGGAAGAGCCGCTCTCCGTAAATCTATCTATGTTGGGGTATCAACCACTTCGTCCGTCCGCTGTTATGGCATTAGATGTAAATATGATTGCGCCTCCCGAGCTATCCATTTTACTTACCGCGTAAATCGCGCCATACATCCTATCATTTTTGATATGAACCTTAACACGGTTCTCTCTAACCGAGATATTAAATCTGTTTACGCCCAGCATAGAAAATACAGTAAAATTTTTGTCTATTTTTTTATACAGCTCTTCAAGATACACATAAGAATAATCGCATTTATAAAATTCAGTGGCTGTATTTCCAGTATAGGTTGATGCCTTTTCTTTGTTGTTACCGGTTAATTCTGTCAATCCAATCATAATTTTTTCATTCTCAAAATCATAATAACAAGAACCATACCACTCATAATTTTGAGCAGACAGTGTGTTGTGAATGGTATTTGCTGTTTCCAGACGCTCCGCCTGCTCCGGTGTGACAAAAACGCAGGAATCACGATCACCCGACTCGTCAGCAGAGACTATAAGAATGTCATTGCTGACAATATATTGCTTCAGGTGTGAATTGACAATACTCAAAGATCCAACAGCCATAAGACACAGACAAGCCGCTGCAACACCCCATTTAACCCACTTGCGCTTCGGCTTCGCATTGGTGCGGACATTGTTGGTTTCCTCGATAATATCATCGTTCAGCATATTCAAAGCGTCACTGATGTGTTCTTTCTTCATAGCTCATAGCCCTCCTTTTCCAAGAATTCTTTCAAACCTTGCCTCGTTCGGTAGAGCATACTCTTGACCTTCGGTTCACTCATGCCGTAGTAGTCTGCGACTTCTCGGATAGAATCCGCAAAGTAGTATCTGCCGACAAATGTGTTTCGTGCTTCTGCCGTAAGCGTATAGAGATAGGTATTGATTGCTTCCGCAAGCAGTTTCAATTCTATGCTCTGCTCCGTGGTTTCGCTGCCGGAGATGCAATCCTCCAGCTCGGAAAGAGAGACTGCATATTCCGAGTGCTTCCGTTTATCCCTGTTGCGTGTGCGGAACGCATCAATGGATAGTTGCCGTGTGATTTTTCCTAAATAGGTGGAGAGAACACCGGGCTTGTGCGTCGGCATGGAGTTCCACGCCTTTAAGTAGGTGTCGTTGACGGTTTCCTTGCTGTCCTCCCAGTCGGAGAGGATATTGTAGGCGATCTTTGAAAGATACCGTCCGTATTTCCGCTCCGTTTCGCTGATGGCACTCTCATCTCTTTTCCAGTATAAGGCAACGATCATCTCATCCTGCATAGGCGAACCTCCTTTCTCGTCTGCTGTCAGGTGCCTTCACTATATATCCCGACAAAAATCGGGTTTGGTTTCACGATTTTCAAAATTTCCTCAAAAAATTATAGCAGATTTTTGTAACGCTTCTACCCGTGCCGCATACGCCGCACTTTTTCGCCGCCTTGCTTGCCGTCCTGCGGCGTTTTCTTCTTCGTCATGGGTGGTAGCTCCTTTCTTGATTTTGGGTAATCATAACCACCGGCCGTGCCGGTGGTTTGCACTAGCCCCCTTGGGGCATGACC